>Ga0207416_1001085_pt1 | contig 39035 bp, 33 predicted proteins | sample PaiPotPPM11metaG_FD_184107 | JGI IMG/M metagenome (GOLD analysis project Ga0207416, IMG submission 184107) | Iron sulfur acid spring bacterial and archeal communities from Banff, Canada, to study Microbial Dark Matter (Phase II) - Paint Pots PPM... ...
GTCATCGCCCAAGCCGGAGCGGCTAAAGACCATCGTCAATGGCAAGCCGACCGACGACCATCCCTGGAAGAAGCGATCGGCAGGGGCGCTCACCTCATAACCTCCTCCAACAATCTGCGGCGCACCCACCCCCCCAAATAGGGTAGCACTTCGATAATCGATAAACTAGAATCTATAGTTCAATGGCGAGGGCGATTGGCGAGTGTACGGTCAGGCAGGATGCCGTGCAATGGCGACAAGGGACGCGAACCGGGATAGCTCACCTTGTGGCTTGGCGGGCGGACGAGGACGTCCGCCCCTACGAGTCCCACTCTGTGCACAGTATGCGGCTTGATCGCGCACTAAGGCGCTGCAGTCTCAGACCGAGGAGGGTTGGAGATGACCACTGCCACCGACGAGATCCTTGGCACGTTCCACGGCACCGACGAGTTCCCTATCAAGTGGGAGGAGGGGGAGCGCGAGCTCTTCTGGATTCTTGACGATTTGCACTGTCCGAATCCCATCTCGCCCATGTTCTTTGATATCGGCGGATGGTGGCTGACCTGCGACCACATGTTTCGCCGGTTCGGCACGCCCTTCGCCTGCGACTGGATCGCCAAGAATATCAACGGCTATCTCTACACCGCGGCGATTCCGGCCGATCCGTCGATCCACGCCGAGGCCACGGAGTACCAGAACCGCTACGTGCCGCGCGTGCCCCGCGACCCCGCCTATCCCGCCCAGATCGGCGCTTACATGGGCTCGGTCTTGCCGCACTACGCACAGAACTTCCTCGACTGGTGGAGGGAGCGGCTGCGTCCCGAGATCGAGCGCAACTTTTCGTATCTCGATTCGTATGACACCGACGACGCCGGTCTGGCGGAGCTGGCCGTGCTGCTCGAGGACGCCATCGACATTCACGATCGCCACTGGAAGATTCACTGGATGCTGAACTTTGCTCAGTTCTCGTCAACCCTTGCCTTGAACTCGACCATTCAGGAAGTGAAGGGCGAGGTGGACCCCGGGCTAATGGGGCGGCTGCAAAACTCGGTCGAGGATCGAAATTGGGACTCGATCGAGGCGCTGTGGAAGATGAAGGAAGAGATCAAGGGTGATGCCGAGCTGGCGCACGCCTTCGAGGGCGACACCGCCGCCGATGTTCTGCGATCGCTGCAAGCATCGGAGCAAGGCCGCCGCTTCCTCGCGGAACGACTCGCGCCGTACCAGCAAGACTTCGGCTGCAAGGCCATCTGGGCACATGAGTTCGCCTTTCCGACCTGGAAGGAGAAACCGGCGCCCATCATCGAGGCAGTGCGCGGCTACATAGAGACCGACTACGCGTATCCGAAGACCATCAAGGCGGTGAAGGACGAGCTCGACAAGGACATACATCTGCTGATGGACGATGTGCCGCAGGGCGAAAGGCGGGACAAACTCCAGGCGGCACTCGATCAGTCTCTGCGCATGAACCCGCTCACGCCGGACCATCATTTCTACATCGACCAGGGAACGAACGCCCGCCTGCGGCTCGTCCTCATTGCCATCGGAAAGAGACTGACGGAATCAGGTCACCTAGACGATTCGGAGGACGTCATGTACCTTCGATACAACGAGCTGCGCGTGCTCATGGCCAATCCGGAGGCAGTCGCCGCCCGCTCGCTCGTCTCCGACCGGCGAGACCAACGGGAGCACGCCTTTACCATCCGTCCACCGGAATGGGTCGGAACGGCCACCAAGGTGGCACTCGACTTCCCGTACAACGCACTCTGGGGCTTCCCCGAGAAGTTCTACCGCGAGCCACCTAAGAAGACGGGTGAGATTTCGGGACTAGCGGCTTCGCCGGGGACCGTCGAGGGGCCGGCGCGCAACGTTGCAACGTTGGACGAGTTCGATCAGGTTCGAAAGGGAGATATCCTGGTCTGCCGAATGACCAATCCAGCCTGGGTGGTGCTGTTCACAAAGATCGCAGGTCTGGTCACGGACGCCGGTGGCACGGTTTCGCATCCCGCCGTGGTGGCCCGGGAGTTCGGTATTCCGGCAGTCGTGGGGACCTCAAACGCAACAGAACGGATCAAGACGGGCGATCGAGTACGTGTCAACGGCTCGACGGGCGTCGTAGAGATCCTGACGTGACCATAAGTCGTACCCTGCTGCGCGAACAGATCAAAGAGCTGTTGCTCGAGCGGATCCTGAGCGGCGTCTACAAGCCCGGCGACCGGCTGATCGAGACGCAGATCGCCCAGGAGTTCGGTACCAGCCAGGCTCCGGTGCGCGAATCCTTGCGCGACCTCGAAACGCTGCGCTTTGTGGAACATGAGCCGTTCCGGGGGGCACGGGTTCGGGCAATTTCCCGGGAAGAACTGGCTGAAATCTACCCGGTACGAGCAGCACTGGAGGAGGTAGCGGCCCGGGCCGCAGCCCTACGTCTGCAGAGCGTAGAGCCGCTCGAGTCCGAGCTGGAGGCCATGTTCCGCGCCGCGGACTCGGGTGACCTGCACGAGCAAGTGCAGCACGATGTGAATTTTCATCGCCTGATCGTCGAAGCGTCGGGAAATGAGACGCTCATCGGGGTGTGGAGGCAGCTACGCGTCGAGGCGCGCACCTTCATTACCGCCCTGACGACGGAGATCGACCTGCACAGGCTGGCCGAGATGCATCGGCCGGTGCTGGAGGCACTGGCGGAACGCGACCCCGACAAGGCCGGCCGCGCCCTGCGCACGCACGTCGAGACGTTCGGTGACTTGTTTCTCAAAGGAGGGAGCCCATGACTCGGCTGGTCGATCTATCAATGCCTGTGCACCGCGACATGATGACATTCCCGCGGATCCTACCGCCCACCATGCTGATGTACGAAACGTGGGAAGAGTTCGCCGAGCGCATTGGCGCGGCGGAGTATGGCGCTACCTGGCTCACCGCCTCGTACCTCATCATTCAGGGTGACCACGTCGGAACCCACTGTGATGCCGTCAAGCATCTGCGCGGACCCGATGCACCCGGTCCCGAAGGCATTCCGCTCGAGTACTGCTTCTCCGACGGAGTGGTGCTCGACTTTCGGCACAAGGAATACGGCGGGCGGATCTTCCCCGAGGACATCGACGCAGCGCTCGACAAGATCGGCTATCAAGTCAAGGAGCGTGACATCGTCCTCATTCAGACGGGCGCGTCTGCCTACAACGATCAGCAGCGCTATCTTACCGACCACTGTGGCATGACGGCCGAAGCCACGCGTTACCTCATCTCCAAGGGGGTCAGATTGATGGGAATCGACGCGGTTACCTTCGATCCGCCCGTCTGGGCCATGTTCGAGCAGCGTCATTTTTGGGAAGCGCACCGCGTCATGCTGGACGATGACTACTGGCATCTCGAGAACCTAGCGAACCTGGATCAGCTGCCTCCTCACGGCTTCAAGCTGTCGGTCTTCCCCATCAAGTGGATGGGGACCACTGCGGCGCCGGTGCGAGCTGTCGGGATCGTCGATGACTGAAACGGCGTCCCCGGAACCAGGTCCCCCAGACGTCGTCTGGTTTTCGGACGACGCGTGCCTGGATATTGCCGTCGCGGGCGGGAAAGGAGCAAGCCTGGCGGCCATGACCGCCGCGGAGCTTCCGGTTCCTCCGGGCTTCGTGATTCCCTCCAACGCACTCGAGCGGGCAGTGGACGCCGAACGGCTGCGCGAGCTGTCCCGAGCCCAGGCACATCAAGAGGCGCAGGAGCTGGTTCGAAGCGCCGAGCCGCCTCGCCAGAGCATCGTTCGCGGCTACGAGCGCCTTGGCGGCGCGGTTGCCGTTCGCTCTTCCGCGGCGGCGGAAGATTCGGAGGCGGCGAGCTACGCCGGACAACAGGAAACCTATCTTCACGTGAGCGGCGCGGACGAGGTGTGTCGGCGAGTGGTGGACTGCTGGGCCTCATTTTTCAGTGAGCGAGCGCTTTTCTATCGGGCACGCAAGGGATCGCTCGAGGACCTCGAGATGGCGGTGGTGGTACAAAAAATGCTCGATCCGGAGAAGTCGGGCGTGCTGTTCACCGCGGATCCAGTGCACCGCAGACGGGACCGAATGGTGGTGGAAAGCGTCTTCGGCCTGGGAGAACAGGTGGTCTCGGGAGAGGTCACGCCGGATCACTACGTGCTCGATCGAGCAGGCGCGGTGAGGCGGCAGAGAGTCGTTCATGATCAGGTTCTGGAGGAGGAAGAGCTTCGGGAACTGGCGGAGCTGGGCTGCCGACTAGAAGAGCGCTTCGGCATGCCGCAGGATATCGAGTGGGCGATGGTGGATGGCAAGATCTTTTTGCTGCAGTCCCGGCCGGTGACGACCTTATGAGCTGGGATAGTCCTCAATGGTTGGCTCCCTCCTCCCTGGAGGAGGCGCTGCGGCTGCGGGCGGACCTCGGCGACGAGGCAACTGTCGTGGCCGGCGGTACCTTCGTCGGCATCCTTATGAACCAGGGCTTCCTGGCGCCGACGACGCTGCTGAGCCTGCGCAACGTACCGGGGCTGGATTTTATCGACCCCTCACCCCCAACCCGCGACCCAAGTCTTGGTACCCCGCTGGAAGAGAGGGGACAAAACGGTGCTCTACGAATCGGGGCAATGACGACACACCGGGCCGTCGAACAATCCGAGGTGGTGCGGCAGGGCTGGCCGGCGCTGGCGCGGGCCTTCTCGCTGGTGGCCAGTCCGCGGGTCCGCAATCAGGCCACGGTGGGCGGCGTGCTGGCCGATGCGGACTACGCGTCCGATCCGCCGGCGATGCTTACGGCGCTCCGGGCGCATGCCGTGGCACGCAGGCTGGGAGGCGAGCGCGCAGTCCCGATCGATGAGCTCATCACCGGCTACTACGAAACCTCACTGCGTCCAGACGAGCTCCTGGTGGAAGTGAGGGTACCGGCAGATACGGAATGCGCCACGTACCGCAAATTCCGTACGCGGTCCTCTGGGGATCGACCATGTGTTGCGGTCGCAGCGGCTGTTGGACGGCGTGGAGAGCTCCGAGTTGTGGTCGGAGCGGCAAGCCACCGTCCGCAGTACTTTCCCGAGATCTGTGCCATGGCAAGCGGACGACCCGACCAAAGCACAGCTGTCGAAATCGGTCGGCGCTACGCCGAGGCTATAGAGCCTATTTCGGACTCACGCGGCTCTGCAGCGTACCGGCGGCGCGTGGTTGCCGTGGAGGTGCGTCGGGCTCTTGAGGATTTGATCGATGCCTGACCCTCGTGTTACCGGCTCGATCCGGTATGCCCAGGACGTGGAACTCGATGGGATGTTGCACGCGCGCATTCTCCGATCTCCGTATCCTCATGCCCGAGTCCAGCGGCTGGATGCCTCCGCCGTGCCGGATGGAGTGGTTGTTCTCACGCCGGATGCTGTTCGCGATCTGCATCGCTACGGCTGTCAGATCCAGGATCAAACCGTCCTTGCCGCCGACGAGGTGCGCTTCGCCGGCGATCCGGTAGCTGCGGTGGCGGCTCCGACCAAGCGCGAAGCCGAAGAGGCGCTGAACTTCATTGCGGTAGAGTACGAAGAGTTGCCCGCGGTATTCGATCCGGTTGAGGCAGTTGCTCAAGAGGCGCCCCTCGTCCATGCGCACCACTACATCTCGGAAAATGATGCAGCCTACTTCGGCATGCGGCCCGTAGACGGCACCAACATCTGCCACCGGTTCTGCATCCGGCATGGCAACGTTGCAGACGGCTTCGGGCAGGCGGATGTGGTTGTCGAAGAGACGTACCACGTAGCCGGAGCGCAGCACGCTCCTATGGAACCGCACGCAGCGCTGGCGCGATGGTCAGGCGATGGTCGGCTCGAGGTCTGGACCGGCACACAGACGCCATTTAACCTCCGCATGGACCTCGCCGGTATTTTCGGGCTCCCGGAAGATCGCGTCCGCATCATCTGCCCACCCATGGGCGGCTCCTTCGGAGCCAAGACGTTCGTCCGGCTGGAGGCAATTGTCGCCTGCCTGGCGCGCAAAGCGGGGCGGCCGGTCAAGGCTGTACTCGAACGCAATGAGGAGTGGCTCACGCTGAACCGCCATCCGGCGACCGTTCGAGTTGCCCTTGGAGCCCGAAAGGACGGGACCATGGTAGCAAAGCGGGTAGAGTGCTGGGTGGACACAGGCGCCTACGCCGACTGTGGGCCCGGCGTCGCACAGAAGATGGGGTTTGCATCGCCCGGTCCCTACCGCATCCCACACGTGTGGGTGGACTCGCATTGCGTCTATACCAATCTGCCTCCGAACGGTGCATTCCGCGGATATGGAGCTATGCAGTCGATCTGGGCATCAGAGCGCACCATGGACCTGCTGGCAAAGCGACTCGGCATGGACCCGCTGGAGCTGCGGCTGAGGAACCTGCTCCACGACGGCGATCTCTATTGCACCGGCGAGATGATGCACGATGTGCACTTTGAAGAGTGTCTGCGCGCCGCCGCCGATGCGATTGGCTGGAGCGAAAACCGACAAGGGAAGGGACTCTGCGTACTCCTTAAAGGAATGCAGACGCCGAGCAGAGCGTCGATTGTGGTCGAAGCCGAGAATGATGACACCTACACCATTCGCTGCGCTACCGCCGAGATGGGACAAGGTGCGCATCGGTCCATCCGGCTCCTGGCGGCAGAGCTGCTCAAGGTCGACCCCGAACGGGTGAGCTTTCCCGATCCCGACACCGACCTCGTCCCATACGACACGCGTACCACGTCCAGCCGTTCTACATACATGATGGGGCGCGCCCTGGTCAGCGCCGTGCGTGACCTCGAGATAGACGGAAAGCGCGGCTGTGGTGAGGTGGTCGACCAGGGTGGGCTCGACCCAGATACGGGTCAGGGCATTGCGTCCTCGCACTGGCACCAGGGTGCCGCGGGCGCGGAAGTCGACGTAGACGAGGAGACGGGCAAAATCAACGTCCGGCGCGTCCACGCGTCCATCTACGCCGGGCGTGTGGTCAATCGACCGGGAGCCGAGCTTCAAAACGAGGGATCGATGATCATGAGCCTGGGTACGGCGCTCTTCGAGGGCATTGTGTTTGAGAACGGACAGACGACGAACGCGAACCTATCCGACTACAACATCCCCGCATCGGACGACATGCCCGTCCTGACGCACGAGCTGCTGGAGCGAGAGGGCGCAGCCATTCATGGTCTAGGCGAAACAGCCCTACCCCCTATCCCTGCCGCCATCGGCAACGCCTTGTATTCGCAAGGAATCCACGTTACCGACCTTCCAATGACGCCCGAAGTGGTGCTGGATGCGATCGACCGCAGCAGCGATCAGTCATCAGCAGTCAGCAGTCAGCTATCAGGCGCTTCGAGCAACGAGCCCGATCGAATGAGGAATGTGGCCAGACGCGAGCCCGACACCCAAGGAGAGAAAAGCTGAGAGCTGATAACTGACGGCTGATAGCTACTATGAAGATTCACTTTACAGTGAACGGAGTTCCGAGCGAGGTCGAGGCACGGCCCGATGCAATGCTGCTCGACGTCCTGCGGCGCGAGATGCGCCTCACTAGTGTCCGAGAGACGTGCAGGATCGGCGTGTGTGGGGCGTGCACTGCCCTGGTGAACGGGAAGCTGATCTCCACCTGTATCTTCCTCGCTCCCATGGCGGAGGGGGCAGAGATCACGACGGTCGAGGGATTGGGGGGGAGCCATCCCGTCCAGCGAGCGTTCGAAGAGGCCCACGCCTTTCAGTGCGGCTACTGTACGCCGGGCATGATCTTGACCGCCAAGGATCTCCTAGACGAGAACCCACGACCCTCCGACCACGAGATCCAGCTCGCCCTCAGTGGGAATCTCTGCCGTTGTGGATGTTATGTAAAGATCGTTGAGGCGGTGAAGATTGCGGCTACGAGGCTCACATGGCTTCACCACACTTCGAGCGGTACGTCAAGGGCGAGGTGATTCCAAACCTCCAGAGCCGCGAGCGCACATTCTACGAAACCATGGAGTTTTCGTGACACGCATACTGGATCTAAGTCCCGCCGTCCCGGCGGGGTTCATGGGCCCTCCCTCGACCAATATCGGGGTCCAGTTCACCCTTCGCACCAAGCCGGGCTACTGGCAGTCGGGGCAGGTCGACATGAGCCTGCACACCGGATGCCACGTAGAGTCAGCTCTGCACTGCATCGAGAATGGCGAGCCCATCAACGAGGTCGGCCTCGATCGCGTGATCGGAAGCGCCGTGCTCCTCGACCTCACGCCGCTTGACGCTATGTCGCTGATTGATGTGGCGCACTTAGAGCGCGCACGCGGGTGTTTGGAAACGCACGATGAGCAGATCCGACCTGGAGACATTGTCCTCCTGCGCACGGACTGGGCACAGCGTGCCATCGGCACACCAGAGTACTTCCGGCTGTCTCCGGGCTTGACCCAGGAGGCGGCTCGGTGGCTGGTGGAGCAACAACCCAGGTCGGTTGGCTGCGACTTCTTCGAAGAACCGGCCGCGCGTCAGCCGGGATGGACGGCGGATCAGTTCGTCGTTCACCGGACGATTCTGAGCGCGGGCATACCGCTGATTGAAGGGCTGGTCAATCTTCGAGAGCTGCCACCGCGGTGCCAGTTCTTTGCGCCGTTCTATCATTTTGCGGGTATCGACAGCTCACTTGCTCGCGCCTTTGCGGTGGTGGAGGACTGACAAAACATGCCGTCTTTACGTATCCGGTTGCTGCGCCATGGCAGGGTTGCTTCGCATCGGGGCGATGTCCCTGTTACTGACGAGGGTCTTCGTGAGGTCGAAGCGTTGGGACGGCGACTCGCAGCCGAGCCGGAACCAGGCGAAGTTGTTGTCATCCTAACCACTGCGACACTTCGAGCACGGGAGACGGCGATAGCCCTTTATCAATCCATGCAGGCAGCACTGGACGAGCGGGCCGGCGCAGTGAGTGTCACGGTCCTCCCGCCGGCCGAGGAGCCTGCCATTCGCAATCCCGACATCTACATTGGCGGACGAAGAGTTGAGATGGTGAGCACCGGAGAAGCCATGGCGGAACAAATCCCTGGGTCAGGACTCGGTGCTGAGGATATTGATTACCTTCCCTTTTATCGCGAGTTCTTTCCGCACCGCGATCGCGTCGGCTATTGGGTCCATCATCCAGATCCGCCCGGCGAGGACGCCGACGCGGTGGCCCGGCGCGTGAAGACCTTCGCCGCTAGCCTGCTCGATCTCCCGCGCGAGCGGATGCGCTATATCTGCGTGACACACTCGCCGCTCCTGCGCGCCTTCCTCTCTCGGTACGTGCTGGACCACGATCCCGGCGAGCCACGATTCATGGAGTCAATCGATCTGGCGTTTCCCGGAGATGGCTCGTTCGTCATGCGGTTCCGCGACGTTACAAAGACCATCTTTCTGCAAGACGGACGGCTTCTCTGATAAGCGGCTCGCCTTGGTGAACAGCGGCAATGAGGTTCTCGAGGTCACCCTTCATGCTTTGTGTCCGTCTCCCAGAGCCGCATGAAGGTCCGAAAAACCTCATCCGCGAAGGCGGGATCGTTGATGTTGGCATCCAGCTCCGTCAAGGGAATATCGGAACGCAGATGGGACTTGATGACGGTGAAGAGCGCGTCGTCCGCTTCGCGATCGATGAAGGGGCCATCAGGAGGCGCTGCGTACGTGTCCAATCCGTTCCGTGGTAGCAGCACGGCAACTGGGCCGGTCGCTGCATTCACCTTGGTTGCCAGGATCGCTCCAAGTCGGGTGCTCTCCTCACGATTGGTGCGCACGGCACAGACGTTGGGATTGTGGACCACAAGTGGGCGATCCGACGTATCGTACCGTGCGGGCACGGAGTCGCGAGGTCCAAAGTTCAGCACCTCGAACGCGCCGGGCACCACAACCTGGGGGATGCCGCGTCGCCCTGCGGCCTGGAGGCGGTCAGACCCCGCGTCGAAGATGCCGCCGAGGAGGTGGTCGGTGATCTCACTGACCGTGTAGTCGACAACGCCGTCGATGAGTCCCTCCTCGATCAGCTCCTCCATGGAGCGGCCACCGGATCCCACGGCGTGGAACACGATGGTTTCGAAACCGGACGACTCCAGATTCTGAACGAGGCGCAGGACGCCCGGCGTTGTGATGCCGAACATGGTGATGGCGATCAAGGACTTATCCGCGACCTCGATTGGTTGTGCCGTGCCGAGCACCATGCCGGCCATTGCATTTGCCGCGTTGGTCAGGATGGCTCTGGACACGCGGTTGAGCCCCGCGATGTCGGTGACCGAGTGCATGATGCAGATATCACGCGTTCCGATGTAGCTGCCGACGTTTCCGGAGGCCATAGTGGAGACGAGGAGCTTCGGCACTCCTAACGGCACAGCCCGCATCGCGCCACTAATAGCAGTCGAGCCGCCGGAGCCGCCCAGACCGAACACACCATTGCACCGGCCCTCGTCGTACAGTCGCTGGACGATGGCAACCAGTCCTCGCTCCATGGCAGCCAGGGCAACCACTCGCGTGTCGCTGCCTTCCCGAGCGAAGCGCAGGTTCTGGAGATTCTCTCCAGCAGCACGAGCAACATCTGCCGCAGTTACGTCCGGTTCGATGGGCGGCTCACCCAACACACCGAAGTCGATCAGCAGGGGAGTCACGCCTGCGTCCACCAGTCGTGCCTTCACGAAGGCATATTCCCGGCCTTTCGTGTCCAGCGTTCCTATCAGCGCTACTTCGGGCATCATGGCTTCCTCTGTACCTGGTGAAACTCAGATGAAGTGCAGCTGGCCTGCGCATGCCGTAGAGCTGAGACTATCGTGGTTTCAGCGTGAGAGCCTGGTATTCCTCGACGACCGCGGCGATCGCCCGCTCCACTGGAAGGCGCTCGATGCTCGATGCACCCAGATATCCGTCGACTGATGTCCGATCGAAACCGACTTGGACGCTCGGTGGATCCTCGAACGGACCGCCATGCGCCACCACGACGACATCGGCCCGCTCCTCTCTCGCTGCATCGGCCATCTCCTCAAGCTTCATACAGGCATCGTCCAGGCTCACAGCCTCTTCCGCTCCAATCATGCCTCCAGTTGTCAGCCCCACGTGCAGGCCGATGACGTCGGCACCTGCCGCTGCCATCGCGCGGCATTCGTCTGGGTTGAAGGCGTAAGCCACCGTGAAAATGTCGCGCTGGCGGCATGTACTGATGAGCTTCACTTCCTGCGAGTAACCGAGGTTCGTGTGGTCGATGTGCCGGCGAAAGGCTCCATCGTAGAGTCCTGCCGTCGGCACGTTCGTGATACCCGAGAAACCCAAGGTGAGCATCTCCGTCATGAGCCGGTCGATGTCTCGATACGGATCGGCGGCACCAATTCCCCCGATTACTGGTGTGTTCTCGACCACCTTGAGAAGGTGCCTTCCAAGGTCGAGCGTCATGGCATTTGAATCACCGTACGCCAGGTAGCCGGCTAGCGAGCCATACCCATCCATGCGAAAGAGACCAGTGTTGTAGGCCATGAGAATGTCAATGCCGGCCCGATCAGCTGCTTTGGCCACGAGACCGATCCCGGCCCCACCCATGATGATCGGCTCCCTCGCGACCCTCTTGCCTTCGAGCCTTTCCAGAATCTCTCTGCGGGCAAACTGTCGCATCGCATCTCCCCCTTCACGGCCTCACGATCAGATAGTGCCTGATGGGGCGTCGGAGTCCAGCTTGCTCGAACGCACTGTCTCCACGAGCAGCATGTCCACGAGGTGGCGCGTAGCATGTCTGGGAAATGACCGTCGCCCTCAGGCCTGGGACCACTCTCGCGCCAGCATGCATAGAAACGCGTCACGCCGCGCTTTCACGGCCGACGGGTCGCGCTCCGACCAGTTGTAGAACCCCTGACCGGTCTTGACCCCCAGCTGGCCGCGACTCACTTTCTCCTGCAGCAGCGGCAGCGGCTCGGGAGCGCGACTGAGCCCCGGCACAAGAGACTTCTGCACGGCCAGGCCCAGGTCGAGCCCGACCACATCATGGTGTTCGAGCACGCCATAGACCGGCCAGCGCCGTCCCGGTCCCATCTTGAGAGCCAGGTCGACATCTTCCGCGCTGCCAATGCCCTCCTGCACCATATACACCGCCTCTCGGAACAGAGCGTGCTGCAGCCGGTTGGCGATCTGGCCGGGCACGTCCTTGCGCGCCACCACCGGGACCTTGCCACAACGGCGCATCAACTCGACCAGCTTATCGACGGTCGCCTCCGACGTGCGCTCCCCCTGTGTGATCTCGACCAATGGCATGAGGTGTGGTGGAAACCAGAAGTGAAGTGTGGCCGTGCGCTCCGGGCGTTCGAGGTGCACCGCCAGGTCGGAGATCCGAAGCCCCGAGGTATCCGAGGTGAGGATCGTTTCCGAACTGCATACCTCCTCTAGCTGGCGGAACAGCGCACGCTTGGCATCCAGATTCTCCGGGATCGACTCCTGAACCAGCCCGGCTCCGGCCACCGCCTCCGTCAGATCATGTGTGCCCCAGATCCTCTCGCGCAGCAGCGCAGCCTCCTCGGCGTCCAGCAAGCGTTTGATCGTCAGGAAGGTCAGGGCCTCGTCGAGGCCCGCAAAGCCGCGCTCCACGCTCTCCTGTGACCGGCCGTAGAGTGCGACGCGGCAGCCGCCCTTCGCCAGTGTGAGCGCAATGCCGGGTCCCATCATCCCCGTGCCGATCACAGCGACACGTGCGAACTCGTCCTCCATCAAGGTCTCCTTTCGGTGCCGCTCCTTCATGCAGCCACCCCCGGCGCCCGCTCGGCGCGCCGATCAGCTGCGGCACCTAGTCATCACGTAGCAATCGTACAACGCAGGCACTGCGCTCGCATACCCGTCCTAACGTCCGCCGCGAGGCCGGAGATAGCAGCAAAGAGGATGAACGTGCCAAGGAGCAGCAACGGCTCAGTTTCGCCGCTTGCGATTCTCCTGAGGATATCGCTGCACCCGGATTCGCCACTCTTCGGGCAGCATGACCTCCAGCAGGTCGTCGACGGCGATCACACCGATCATCCGGTGCCCGTCGTCCACGACCGGCAAGGCCTCGAGATTGAAGTCGGCCATCTTCATCGCGATTTCCGGAACGTCCGTATGGGGGCGAACCACAACTGGATCACGGGCCGCGACCTCGGCAATCGGTCTCGAAGGATCGTGCCGGAGGAGCTCGGCCACTGAGAGGGCGCCAATCAACTCGTCGTTGCCATTCACGATAAAGACGGTAGCGACGGCAGTTGACGGCAGATGACTGGATCGCACCATGTCGAGCGCTGCACCCACTGGGGTGTCCGAGGGCACGGTGAGGAAGTCCGGGTTCATCAAGCCTCCGCCGGTCTCGGGATTGTAGCCAAGCAACATGCGCACCTTTCGTAGCTGGATCAAAGGCAGGCGACCGAGAATCCTCTCGCGGCGCTCCTGCTCGAGCTCCAGGACAATGTCGGCGACGTCGTCCGGCGACATATTGGCAAGGATCTCTGCTGCCTCGGCATCCGACCGGGCTCCGAGGAACTCAACCTGATACGCCGTGTCGAGCTCCTCGAATACGTCGGCCTCGAGGTCCGGATCTTCGCCCACCGCCTGCAGAATTTCTTCACCCTCGGTGGGCGAGGCAGCCTCGACCATGTCGGCCAGCTCCGCAGGATGCAGCCGGGCTAGCCGGGTAAACGGAAGCCGGCGGCGAACGGTTGGGACATGTCCCAGCAGAGGTTCGATGCTCGACCAGTCGAGAAAGGGTTGCGTGGCTCCTCTGGATCGAAGCAGCAGCCGCTGGAAGATGTTTCCACCTTCGGCGTCGATTCCGATGACCCGCAGCTCGTCCTCTCGCTCGGCAAGCTCGATGTCATTCACCCGGACCAGTCGAGCATCACTTACGTTGATGACATGATGGCGCAGGATGTCGCGCGCTAACAGGATCTCGCGAGGGCGGCGTTCGAAGGAGCGCAGATCCAGCCGGTCCACCGCCAGCTGCACGGTTCCGGGATCGATCCTCGCCACATCCCGTGCGGGAACGAAGATAGCACGGCCGCCGATGCCTGCGACCAGACCCGAGACGAGCGGCAAGCCGCCCTCGGTCAGGTGCGCGACCACGTCTTGAACGCGGCCCAGCCGCTCTCCCGCCCGGCTAAGGAGCGGGCTCCGCACCACACTCGTCACAGCCACAGTAGCCATCGTTATGGCGCGCCGCGAGCCAACGCCGACAGGTGCTCCTCCTTGATAACTTCGATTCTACGAGAATCAGGAGGCGACGGGGGTAGCCGTGCTGTCGTTCAGCGCCTCTTCCACCAGCGCGTAGAGCAGGTCCACATCAAAGGGCTTGATCAAGACCGCGACACCGAGCTCCTGGAGCCATTCCTCTGCCGTCTGGACCGGGTCTCCGGGTTCAGACAGGAGCACAACAGGAATGTCGCGCGTCAGCGGGTCCAGCTTCAGCCGGCGCAGCACGTGCCAGCCACTGGTTGGAGACTCCAGCCAGAGGTCAAGCAACACGAGATCGGGCTGCTCATCCTTGAGGAAGGCGACGGCCTTTTCTCCGTCCGCACAGGTCGCCACCGTCCAGCCACCATCCTCGAGCAGATCCGTCAGCATGCCCAGGATGCCCACGTCATTGTCAACGACGGCAATCGAACTCAATTTTGCGATCTTTCACGCAGGCCACCATCCCGACCTGCGACGGATGGAGGCTTTCGTCAGTGATCGTGACAGCAGACGGCTCAGTACTATCGCGCACACGTCTCGGCGCTTGGCCAAGTATAGGGAACATTTCAGACGACTTCATAGCCATACTTATATAGACGTCACAGTTGTACACAGATGGAAAAAGGGCAAGAAGCGTTTATACCGTGCCAAAAGGCGCCCATGACACAACATGTAGGAGGAGAAATCCGGTCATCCACCGTCATCCACGAATGTCCGCCGAGCACGCAGGGTTATGTTCGCGAAATCACGTTGACCGAGCTCGTGCGGGCCGGTACAATTGGGAGTGGCCGTGGGCTTGTGCCTTCGGCGCAGCAGAATTCGGCAATGAAAGAAAGGCGTTCGCAAACACAAATGGACGACCCTGCTAGTCAACGTAGTTGTTTTTTGCGCACGCCGGGGAGATCTGGTTGATCTAACTGGGTGACCTCCGGGCGTGCACAGCTCGACACGCCCAGATAAAGGAGGTGACCCATGACCCAGTCTCTCAATACCATTGTCCCGGCCGAGGCCACCGCGCACCTCGACAGCGCGCACGTTGGCGACATCCGCGGTGCCCTCGGAACTATCCGTCAGCACGATCATGCCCCACGCACCTCGTGGCGCGCGCGTCTACTGACGCTCCTGGCCATCATGGGTCCCGGCCTGATCGTTATGGTCGGAGACAACGACGCCGGCGGTGTGGCGACCTACGCCCAGGCCGGCCAGAACTACGGGACCAGCCTCCTCTGGACGCTGTTCCTCCTCATTCCCGTCCTGATCGTCAACCAGGAGATGGTCGTCCGCCTTGGACTCGTCTCTGGAGTCGGACATGCTCGCTTGATCATCGAGCGCTTCGGGAAGTTCTGGGGCGCATTCTCGGTTGGGGATCTGTTCATCCTGAACTTCCTCACCATCGTGACCGAGTTCATCGGTGTGAGCCTGGCCATGAGCTACTTTGGCGTCAGCCCGTACATCTCCGTTCCGGTTGCCGCGGTAGCGCTGATCGCTATTACGGTAACGGGCAGCTTCCGCCGGTGGGAGCGGTTCATGTACATTTGCATCCTCGCGAACTTCGTGGCGATTCCGCTCGCCATCATGAGTCATCCCAAGGCCGGACCCGTCATCCACGACTCATTGATTCCGCACGTGCAAGGTGCCCTGAACTCCACGGTGCTGCTGCTCATCATCGGCATCGTCGGCACCACGGTTGCCCCCTGGCAGCTCTTCTTCCAGCAGTCCAACGTCATCGACAAGCGGCTCACGCCCCGCTGGATGACCTACGAGCGAGCCGATACGGCCATTGGTGCCGTCGTCGTGATCCTGGGCGCAGCGGCGCTGATGATTGCGACTGCCTTTGCCTTCGGAGGGACCAGGTTCGCCGGCAATTTCGCAGATGGCCATGCCGTGGCCGCTGGGCTGGCCCGTTCCATCAGTCCGGCGGCAGGCAGCTTGTTCGCCATCGTTCTGCTCAATGCCGCCATCATCGGCGCGGCAGCAGTAACGCTCTCGACATCCTACGCCTTCGGCGACGTCTTCACCATCAGGCACTCACTGCATCGCTCGTGGAAGGACGCTCGCGCCTTCTACGCCATCTACGGCGCGCTTGTCCTGGCGGCCGCGGGAATCGTCCTCATTCCCAGGGCACCTCTCGGTCTCATGACTCTCGCGGTCCAGGCACTGGCCGGTATCCTGCTGCCGAGCGCCACGGTCTTTCTGCTGCTGCTCTGCAACGACCGCGACGTTCTCGGACCGTGGGTCAATAAGACGTGGCTCAACATCGTGGCGAGCATCATCGTCGGTGTGTTGGTCGTGCTCTCGCTCATCCTGGCAGCCACCACCCTGTTCCCATCGGTGGACGCACGACGGCTCTCGATGGCACTTGGTGTGCTGCTGATGGTGTCGCTGCTGGCAACCGGCGCCGTACAGATCTGGCGCCGCCGATCAACCAGCACGACGGAGCGGATACCCTCTGGATATTCGAAGCCTGACCGCATGACCTGGAGAATGCCGCCCCTGGACACGCTGCCGAAGCCGGTGTGGTCCACCACACGCAAGATCGGCATGCTCACGCTGCGTGGCTATCTCGTGATCGCAGCGCTGCTGATGATCGTCAAGATCGTCGAGCTTGCAATTGGGCACTAACCCGAAGTATTGATACCGCTGGCGAAGTCACCGGGCAACGGCCGTCGCGCAGCAGCTGTTGCCCGGCCCAATCACGATGGTCTGATAGGGGCCGGCTCCTGCCGTGCCCGCTTGCGCCGTCCCGTGTACAGACTATATCCGGATGCACGGGTGACTGGGCGGGCACGGCGGAGCCGGCCCCTACTGTACGCATTCGCCGGCGGTATCAAGTATTGACGTGCCCGGTCATCTCGGCACTGATCTCCCAGAGGCGCCTGGCGGCAACTTCGTCGTATGACGCGGGGGATGATCGGGTTTCCTTGCACTTCTCGAAGTACTTGCCGCTCACGCCCTCCACCTCGGGCGACGAGGCGAGGTAGATCGACGTCTCGGCGCCCTGGGCGGGCTTGATCATGAAGAGGCCGGCCAGCGTGATACCCCAGCGAAACCATCCGGGGTTGTTCTTGCCGAACCCGGTAGTCACGGTCCCAGGATGGAGGGCGTTCGCCGTCACGCCTCGCTGCAGGCGCCTGGCCAGCTCGTAGGTGAACAGCACGTTCGCCAGCTTCGACTGACTGTAGGCTGCCCATCCGCTATAGCGACGTTCCCCCTGCAGGTCGTCGAAGTTGAGTGTGCCGCCCTTATGCGCGTCCGAGCTGACGTTGACGATCCTCGCCGGTGCACTCGCCTCGAGGGTTGGCAGCAGCAAGTTTGTCAACAGGAAGTAGGCAAGGTGATTCACTGCCCATGTCGTTTCGATCCCGTCCACGGTGACGGTCCGCTTCATGTTGATGGCCCCCGCATTGTTGACCAGAACATGGATCTGCTCATAGTGCTCCGCGAGCTCACGAGCCAGCTGCCGGATCGCTTCCTGTGAAGACAGGTCCGCGAGCATGAGATGGACGGCTTCACTCCCGCTGCGGGCTTTGATGGCCGTCACAGCGGCGGCTCCACGCGTCGGATCGCGTGCGATCGCCACCACCGTGGCACCCAGTCTTGCCAGCCCGAGCGCCGTCTCCATACCGATGCCCCGGCTCGCGCCCGTTATCACGCAGACCTTGCCGGTCATGTCGACTGCCTTCACCACACACCTGTCCCCCTATCGTATGCGAAGCTCTGCTACGCTTGGCCCTCTCCGACCCCTGCCTCGGCCGGCTCCTGGCTGAACGCCCTCGCAGACTCCTACTTCATCCTCCTGCTCTTCCAAGAGAAGGGTGGAGTGCCGGATATCCGCAGCCAGCGCAAGGCCTACCCGATCGATCCGTTGATCGCCCGATTGCCCGCCCGACTCGCCCCCGGTGCCTACGAGCCGGACGCCTCCCGCCTTGCCGAGGCGGCTCTGGCCACGGCCCTCTTTCGATCGGTCGCGGGACACGCCGTCGACCGCTTTGGCCGGCCCGACCACCTCTTCTTCTATCGCACCCCCAACGGCACGGAGGTCGACTTCATCGTCCCGCCGGGGCCGGTGGCCGCCGAGTCCAGGTACGTCGACGTTCCCACCGGGCGCGAAGCACGCGCCATGGTGACGAACTTTGGCGGCGGGCTGCTCCTGACCCGCGGCGGAATCGACATTCAGCCGGGTGTGACCATCCTTCCTGCCGCCCTCTTTCTCTGGCTGCTTGAACAGACGAGCTGAACACGCCAGACTGCTCTACATCTGCTTTCTCAACCCTTCGGCGGTCGTAGCTACTGACACTTCCAGCCATCTCCTTCGGCTACCACGGCGGCAACGTAGTCCGGGACCGGCACGAAGCCCTGAACGAACCAGCGCGAGGCTTCTTTCGAGTTGCCTCGGATCGTCACCGGCTGAGCTGATTCCTCCGCTCCGAGCGGGACACTGAATACGTCGAGAGGCCAGGTGAGACCGGCCCCCAGCGCTTTGACATACGCTTCCTTGCGGATCCAACACCTGAGAAACGTGCTGTGCCGTTCGTCTGCCGGCGCCGCGCGAATTGCGTCTTTCTCATCGGGCGAGAAGAAGCGTTCCATCATCTGATCGGCTTCGTCGATTGGCCGGAGGCGTTCGACGTCGACGCCGAGGTCGCGGCCGAGGGCAAAGGCGTAGAGGGCGATCCCCTGCGAATGAGAGAGATTGAATTGGAGCTTCTGCTCGGAAAATGGCTCTGTCAGAGCCGGCTTGCCGTGGTGACCGTAGGAAAACTGCACGCAGTTCGCTGCAACACCCAGGTAGTCACCCAGGAGCAGTCTCAGCAGTCCACGGCGGAGAATGAATCGCCTCCTGTCCCGCTCGAAATAGAAACGCTCGGCCCTGGCTTGCTCATCCTCAGAGAGCGTTTGCTTCAGCTCTTCAAGACGAAATGCCGGTTGGTCAAGCGAAGCGCACCAGAGATGAACATCCTGATCAGACAGCACGGATGTGCCTGGCCTCAGGTGCCATGAGTCCCAATTATCCATACCTTATATAAGTACACGGTCCTCGGGGGGCTACCAAACGTACGACAAAATGAACGACAATGGTTTGCCACACAAGTGAGGTGAGCGATGCTGCGAGATGCGTCTGCTCCTTGGGCCGAGCCCGTCGCCGCAACAGAGACGGGGGCTACAGCAGAGGATCTCATCGCCCGGGCCGGCGATACCTGGCGGTACGAGCTGGTGCAGGGGAAATTGGTGCGTATGCCACCGACGGGCTATGAGCATGGTAATGTAGCGCTCAACCTGCTCAGGGCCGTCGACGGATTCGTCGAGGCCAATGGACTCGGTAGGGTGAGCCCGCCCGAGACCGGCTTTTTGGTCAGCCGTCCAGGTGAGCCGGATACAGTCCTGGCGCCTGATCTCGCCTTTGTGTCGGCCGCACGTACCCCCGTGCGCGGCTCGTTGGACTGGAAGGGGTTCCCGCGACTTGCTCCAGACCTGGTAGTGGAGATAGCGTCGCCAAGCCAGGGACAACCAGAGTTGGCAGCGAAGGCACGTGTGTGGCTGAAGGCCGGGGTTCGCCTGGTGTGGATCGTGTGGCCGGTTATCCACCGGGTCGACGTATGGCAGCCTGGGGTCGACGAACCGACCGACACCCTCGAGGATACGGATCAACTGGAGGGAGGGGACGTGCTGCCGGGCTTCACTTGCGCGGTAGCTCGACTGTTCAGATAGTCCGAACTATTGGTACTGCTGGCGAAGTCACCGGGCAACGGCTGTCGCGCAGCAGCGGTTGCTCAGCCCAATCGCGATGGTCTGGTAGCAACGGTCGTAGAGCGGCCAATTCTATGGTTTCAATATTGTCGATGGCGAGCAGGACGCGAAACTCGGACATCCGGCGGATTATCGAGGCGAAGAGCTGTTCCCGGGGTTGTCGAGGATCCCGACCAACGTAACCCTCCCGCCCATCCGCCACAGATCTACGAAACAAAGCCATTTGTGTTTTCACAGCGCCATACCCATCGATGCAGCGCAAGCCTCAGAGCGCGCAGGCGCCGCTCCAGTCCAGAAGTGGAGATGCAGTGAGAGCATGTGGAGAGCGCTGCAACTCTCAGAATCCCTCTCCCCGCCTCAAATTCTGCGCAATGCTCTCATGCTTTCACTGCTCTCAGCCCCTGCCCCGACATCGCACTTTTCCCCGCATGATCCGCCGGCGGAATGCTCCGAGGCCTGCCTCCACCGCACGTCGGAAATGTAACCCTCACGTATGTGCCGGCCGGGAGGCACCCACCAGGGGATGCCCCATAGGCATCAAGCTAAGGAGGCGTTCCCCCACCGCATCGACGTCCCGTAGGGCGGGCCCGCGGAGCAGTGGCCCGCCGCCCCGCGTCGAGAGGCGAGAACCGGGCCTGTGGCGACCACGCAGGCGGCGGCACACTGCTGCGCGGTGCCGCCCTACGAGCCGATGGGGCCGATATCTATCCTGTCCGGGTGCGCACGGTGGGTGCGCAGCGAGTCCGGGTTAGTGCTTCGGCTCGTCGGGTGGGGTGACACCTAGGCGAATGGCGTGCTTCACCGGCTCTGTGCGGTCGTGGGCGCCCAGCTCTCTTCCATCTCGGTCCCGGCGCAGGCGACGACGGACCCATGGGAAGCGCGACGCCTCTATGAGCAAGGGGTCTCGGAGGGAGAGCGAGTCCTGGGTGCGGAGGCCTTGTGGAGACGCCGGGAGCTTTCGAGTGGCTGGGACACAGCGTGATCCGCCTCGCCACCGCAGCTGCAAAGCCACGGCGGCGACGCCGATCCTAGCGGCGAACTACGATTCCCGCATATGATCATCTGTCGTGGCGGTGCCCGCGTGTGCGAGCTTCTGGGAAACCACCCCCTCGATGTCGCCACTGGCACAATGAATAGTTGGACACCCACCCCACGTCAAAGGAGAGGAGCAACCCGTGTATCAGTTTGACGTCGTATCTCCAGCGCGGTCGAGGTCGACGGCGCTACCGGGCTGCCAACACCCGCAGCTGCAGTATCTTGACATTGATGCGGCGATCGGTCACTGCGCCCGGGGCGCGTCCATCTGACATTGGGCCGGTAATGACGAGGGATTCGAGCCCGATGTTGTGCCGGCGTCGACCGGGGACATTCTAACCATGGAGACGCTGGCAGCAGCGCACTGGCTGCGCCGGAATGTGCCCGAGATCCAGAACTGGACCTGGACGGGAGGCTAGAGCAACTGTTCGCAGAGACTATCCCTGAGCCATTCCTCGTAGCGGTCGGATGACCAGCCTCGCTCCACTACCAGCAGCCGGTACTGATCATGGGCGGATTGCACAGATTCGGGGGCAAGGCCGCGTACACCTCGTACGGCAACTTAGCGTGCATTTCCGGGGTAGGCTGGTGATGCGGACCCTCTGCGGGGTTCGCGGCAACACCTCGCATCTGACAGAAATGCGATGCGCTGGAAAGGAGAGACCATGAGCATCGAGACAGAGGAAGTGGTGGCCACTGCCGAGCGTAGCAGCGATCTGGCGATGGAGACGGCGCAGACGCTGATCGATAGCGTCTATTTCGCTCCGCGGCAGACCATCGAGCTAAGCCAGGCAATGCTGCGTACCATAGAGGCCAACCAGCAGACTGGTCACGACCTTGCCGGGACACTGGTCAAGCAAACGCTGGAAGCGCAAACTCGCTGGTGGCAGTTCCTCCAGGAGTCCGTGCAGACCGCCACCGACACTTTTGCCCGAGTGACCGAAGCCAGTCTCAACGGCGCCCGAGCAGGCGCCAGTTCTATGCCCACGGCGTCGACTGAGAAGCGCGCTGTTGCTTCCAGGAAGTAGGCAGCTACCACAGACTTGCTCCTCCGCCTCAGTGCTCTCAGGCGGATTCCGGGATGTACTCTTCGGTACGCGTCGGGAGCGTGGAGGGCTCGAGAATCGGATTCCCTTGCTTGAGAATGACCTGGTCGGTGATGGTGCACGCCTTGATGTCGTTACGCGACGGGATCTCGTGCATGATCTCCAGTAGTGTCTCCTCCACGATCGTGCGCAGCCCTCGTGCCCCCGTCTTCTGAGCGAGCGCCTGGACGGCGATCTGTTCCAGCGCCTCCTGGGTGAAGACGAGCTCCACCTTATCCAGGTCGAAGAGCTTCTGATACTGCTTCACGATGGCGTTCTTCGGCTCCGTCAAGATACGCATCATCGTCTTCTCGTCGAGCGGCTCGAGGCCGACCATGACGGGGAGGCGTCCTACGAACTCGGGGATCAGACCGTACTGAAGCAGATCCTCGGGGATGACCTCACCGGAAGTTGCCGCGTACCCACTTGTGGGTGTCGTCTCGGTGTCGGTGCGCGTCGTCCGGTATCCAATGGAATGATGGTTGCCCGTCCGTTTCTCGACGATGCGATCGAGCCCCTCAAACGCGCCGCCGCACAGGAAGAGAATGTTCGATGTGTTGATCTGGATGAAATCCTGATGCGGATGCTTGCGCCCGCCCTGAGGTGGAACGTTGGCAACCGTTCCCTCGACGATCTTGAGGAGGGATTGCTGCACTCCCTCGCCTGACACGTCCCGCGTGAGCGATGCACTGTCCGACTTGCGCGCAATCTTGTCGATCTCGTCGATATAGATAATGCCGCGCTCGGCGCGACCGATGTCCAAGTCTGCGGCCTGGATCAAGCGCAGGAGGATGTTTTCAACATCCTCGCCGACATATCCGGCTTGCGTCAGCGCAGTGGCATCGGCGATGCAGAACGGCACGTCGAGGATCCTCGCCAACGTCTGCGCCAGCAGTGTCTTTCCACTGCCGGTTGGTCCGATAAGAAGGATATTGCTCTTGCCGAGCTCCACGTCGCCGATCTGCATCCCTGCAGCGACGCGCTTGTAATGGTTGTACACCGCGACCGAGAGAACCTTCTTGGCCCGCTCCTGCCCAATGACGTATTGGTTGAGCTGCTCCATGATCCGCTTGGGAGTAGTGACTCTGGTGATGGAGGACTGGCCTGCGGCCGGCTGCGTTTGCTCCTCGGCAATGATCTCCTTACACAGATCGATGCACTCACCACAGATATAGACACCGCCGGGTCCCGCGATGAGCCGGTGGACCTGCTCCTGGCTCTTGCCACAGAACGAACACCGATACTTCGCAGGAGACTTCTTCAAATCCGCCATACGTCCTGCCTGCCTCCCTTCGCCTGCTCTACCGGCAGCTCTCCCGAGAAGCAGCATATCCACCCCTCCGCGCAGTGTCTATTCCCCGAAAGACGACAAGCTGCAAGGCGGGAGAGTACTCCTTCATTCACTCCAGCACCGTCCAAAAAATAAGAGGGCGCGGTCGTTACCCCGCGCCCTCCTGCGGTCAGCGCGTGCTACGACGGTTTGGCCCAGACGCCGCTGCCCGTGACATCGAGCGTCACGACCGGTTCGTCGCCCACGACCCACGCATCGTGGCCGGGAGGAATTACCGCAATGTCACCCGGGCCAAAGTCCTCCTCGGTGCCGTCATCCATCACGACGTGCATCCGTCCCGACATCATGTAATTCAGGTGCGGTGCCTGGCAGCTGTCAGTCTTCGCAATGGGCTTGACGTCCTTGGACCACTTCCATCCCGGCTGAAGCGTGACATGCATAATGCCCATATCACCCACATTGATGATCCTTGCCTCTCCCGCCCCCGCTGGACGTGTTTCATCCGGGGAATCGATGCTCCGCTTCTGCATAGTCTTGGTGGATATCGCCATGGTGTCCGTTCCTTTCCGTGTCTCGTACGACAATCTCTCACTCCTAGGAAAACACGGAACGGTGAGCAGTGTAAAGACGCACGCGGTGACGCTACCGAGGGAACATGGAGCAGGAGTCATTACGGAAGGTTATCTCTGCTGCTCCACCCATGCATGCTGAGGTTCCTTTAGGCTCACAGGGCGGACGATCGGACCCTGTTCAAAGTAGTAGCCGGAGCGATCGTGCCGGAGCTCATAGCGAAGGACAACTGCCTTAGCTCAGGCGCCTTCTCCTGGAGGCACATCCTCGTGGGTGGGCTTCCCTTCCCGCTCTACGGCTGCCAGCGCCTGTTCCAGAATGTCTAGCCCTTCCTGAAGCTGTCCGCCGGTGACCACGAGGGGAACCAGAACCCGCACCACATTGTCGTAGAGCCCTGCCTTGATCACGATGAGTCCGGCCTCATGGCACCGATGGATGATGCTGGACGTCTCCTCCTTGGCCGGTTCCTTCGTCTTCCGGTCGCGCACCAGCTCCATCGCAACCATGGCTCCCAGACCACGCACTTCACCGATGAGCGAATACTTTCCCTGCATATCCCGAAACCGGTCGGATACGACTTTCCCGATTTCTTGAGCTCGCGATACCAGATCGTCGCGCTCGAACAGATCCAGGACGGCCAGCGCCGCCCTGCACGCGACGGGATTTCCTCCGAATGTGCCGCCGATACTGCCCGGGACCGGCGCGTCCATGATCTCGGCCTTGCCGACCACAGCAGCAACCGGCATTCCCGCTCCAAGCGACTTAGCCAGCACCATGACATCGGGCTCAACGCCCGCATGCTCCACCGCGAACATGCGGCCGGTCCGGCCAAAGCCCGTCTGGATCTCGTCGGCGATCAGCACAATTCCCTCGCGGGTACAGATCTCCCGTAGCCGCTGTAAGAACTCGGGCGGCGCAACGACGAAGCCCCCCTCGCCCTGCACCGGCTCGACGATGATCGCAGCCACCTGGTTCGCCGGCACGTCCGTGCGGAGCATCTGCTCGATTGCTTCGCCACGCTCGATCGGGCAGGCCTCTGTCCCGCCATTGTGGACACAGGATGGCTCCGGGCAGCGGTACGAGTACGGAAACACGGCGTGGTAGACTCCAGGCGCAAAGGGAGCGAAGCCTACCTTATATGGTTGGTCTTTGCCGGTCAGCGACATGCCCATCATGGTGCGGCCGTGAAACGCGTTCTGGAACGCTATGATGTTGGGCCGGCCGGTCGCGGCCCGAGCGATCTTCACGGCATTCTCGACTGCCTCGGCGCCGCTGTTGACCAGCATCGCCTTCTTGGGAAAGTCACCGGGCACCATCTGTGCAAGACGCCGTGCCAATTCGATATACGCCCCATAGATGGCGACCGGAAAGGCCACGTGGATGAGCTTGCCGGCCTGATCGCGCACTGCCTCGACCACTGAATCCGGCGTATGCCCGGCATTGAGTGTTCCGATACCGCCGGCGAAGTCGATATAGCGCCGTCCTTCCACATCCCACAGCTCGGCTCCATGGGCGCGGTCTGCCACGATGTGGGTATAGGTTGCGAGTCCACGCGGCACCCACTCGTTCCGCTCTGCCCAGATTTCATCTGTCCGCGACGCCACAGTCGTTCGCTCGTCTGTTCCGTGCATCGTTCCGCTCCTTGCAGTCACGTCGCTCGCCAATCCTCGTCATCCACCGGGCCCGGTTGCTTCCCCATCATAGTGCGCTGTGCCGCCAAGTGCGCGAAGTCTTCCCAGGAAATTTCGCACACACCCTTGCGGAGTGTCGTTGCTGTACTACGGTGTGTCCGCAAACTCACCAGGGAGGCCAGACACGGAGCGGAGTAGCTGGGAGAGCGGTTACTGCGCTCGCTTGGAGGATGCCACCGCGAGCTGGTGGAGCGCCTTCTCTGTCCGCTCGATGTCCTTCCGTGCGCCAAGCCGCTGGAAGACCTCCAGCGCCTGCTCCAACCGCTCCCGTGCCTGCTCCCGATCTCCTTGCCGAATATGCATCATGCCCCACTCATAGCGAGCACGACCTTCCGCACAGGGATAGGGTATGGCCTGCGCCAGCGAGACCGCCTCCCCAAAGGTCTGCTCCCCTTCCTCCCATCGTCCCTGCTGTGCCAGGATCATGCCCTGCACGGTGAGCACTCCCGGCAGATAGAGCTTGTGCTGCCGCTCCTGGGCGATAGCCTGTACACGCCTGGCCGTCTCCTCTGCCCGGTCCATCTCCCCCAGCTCCAGATACGCCCAGGCAAGTGTCGCCAGCAGCGGTTCGATGTACGAGCCTTCTTCTGATGTGAAGGATTCGAGACGACCCCGTGCCTCCTCTGCTCGCCCTTGCAGCACCTCCAGCTCTCCCAGGAACATGTGCGCCTGCTGCAGCGCCTGGAGATCCCCGATGGGTTCGGCCAGAGCAATTCCCTCCTCCAGGGCACGAGACGCCTCCTCCCACTCTCCCTGATGGAGTTGCAAATGTCCCCGCCCGACTGGTCCGTATGCCGACCACCACGAGGCACCGGCCGAGCGGACGATGTCCCCTCCTCGGTCGATGTACTCGCCTGCCGTCTCCCACTCTCCCAGGTAGGTGAGCAGCTCGCCCAGATTCAGCATTTGGAAGCCGATGTTTCCGGTATGACCTACCCGCTCGTGGAGCTCCAGCGCCCGCTCCAGGTGCTCCCGACTCCGCTGCAGCTCTCCCATCTTCAACTCGAGATCCGCCAGGTTGTTGAGGGCGATGCCCAGGACGTCGAGGTCGCCTGCCGCCTCTGCCAACTGGATGGACCGGTCCAGCACCTGTCGGCCCTCCTCAATCTGGGCGAGATTGTTCAGCGCCGTCCCTCGCCGCATCTCCGCTCCTGCCAGCACCCGCTCATCCCCCACCGCTCGGGCCAGCTCTCCTGCTCGCTCCGCTGCTTCCAGGCACTCTCGATAGCGGCCACTGCCCATGTGGAGATAGGCCAGCGCCAGGTAGAGGGAGGCCAGTCCCTGGGAGGGACCGCTCCAGGCAAGCAGGTCGAGCATGGGCTGGATGCGCTCGATCCCCTCCTGGGGCGTTCCTCGCCAGCGATGGGTCCAGCCGATCCTGGCCGTCACCCGTCCCATCGTCTCCAGGTCCCGTACCTCCCGGTAGATCTCGACCGCCCGTTCCAGCGTCTCCAAGGCCTCGTCGTACCGTCCCGCCCAGCCGAGCACTTCGCCCAACTTCTCATCCAGCCGGGCCAGGGCTCCCTGCTCTGCTCCGGCTACCTCCAGCCGCCGCCTCGCCTCCTGGTAGTTGCTGAGGGCGGTCTCGTTGGCATACACGCCCCCCGCTCGATCCCCTGCCTTCTCCAACCACACAGCCGCCTCCCCATGCTCCTCGGTTCTGGCATAGTGATAGGCGATCATCTCCACATACTCGTCGGTGGAGTAGAGCTGGGCGATGGCTCGGGCTGTCGCGAGGTGCAGCGCTTGCCGCCGCTTCTGGACGAGGGTGTTGTATGCCGCCTCGCGCATCGAGACGTGCTTAAAGACGTACTCCAGATCGGGTCCTCGCCTCGGGAAGGCGATCTCCGCCCGCTGGAGGGTTGCCAGCGGCAGCTCCAGCTCCTGCTCGTCCTGCCCACTGACTCGTGCCAGAAGCCGGACGGCGAAGCTCCTGCCGATCACACTCGCCACCTGGGTGAGGGCTCGCACCTCCCCTTCCAGCCGGTCGAGTCGAGCCAGCAGTACCTCGGTCAAGGTGGAGGGGAGCCGCTCGACTGCTCCCGGCACCAGTTGCATCCGGCCCTCGCGCTCCACCAGGTCCCCCGCTTCCTGCAGGGCCCGCAGCATCTCTTCCACAAAGAAAGGGTTCCCCCCCGCTCGCTCCGCCACGTAGTGGTCCAGTTCCTCGGAAAGCGGGACGCCTCCCAGGACTGCTTGGGCCAGGGTTGCTGCCTCCCGCTCTCCCAGCGGGCGCACCGTTAGCCGCTCCGGCCAGCTCCACTCGCTCCATGGGGCCATCGAGCCGGGTCGTTGCGCCGCCAGGACCAGGAGCCGCAGTCCCGGCACGTCCGCCAGGATCTCGGTGAGCACCTCCTGGCTGGCTCGGTCGATCCAGTGCAGATCCTCCAGCACCACCATGGTGGGAGCACGCTGGGTGACCGCGGCCAGCACCAGCCGCAGGCTGCGAATGAGCGCTTGCCTCCGCACCTGGGCACCGGCATTGACCAACAGCGAGTTCCCGGGTGGCAGGCCCAGCACCTCTCCCACCACGTCCATGGCATCCGCCTGGGTCCCCGCGTCCTGTGCCACAAGCAGGGAGGCAATGGCGCTGGACAGCGTGATCCGCACCTCCTCCGGTGGCTCCTGCTCTCGGATGCCGAAGAGGCTGCGGATGACATCCGCCAGGAGCCAGAGGCTGATCTCCTGACCGTAGGAGAGGCAGCGGCCGCGCAGGATGCGCACTCCTCCTCCGCCCATTACCCGCTCGAGCAGCTCCGCCACCAGGCGGCTCTTGCCGACGCCCGGCTCTCCCACCAGGGTCAGGAGCTGTCCCTCCCCTCGCTGGGCTTGTTCCCAGGCGTCCAAGAGCTGCGCCATCTCCCGCTCTCGCCCGACCAAGGGGGCCAGGTACTCTCGCTCCTCCCATCGCTCGCCCGGCTGCTCCCGCACCTCCACCGCCGGATAGGCAGTTACCACCCCTGCCTTACCCTTGAGGGTCAGCTCACGCCCCTCGCCAAAGCGCACCCGATGCCGGGCCAATCGCATGGTCTCGGTCCCCACCAGCACCTCTCCTGGTTCTGCCGCCCCTTGCAGCCTCGCCGCCGTGTTGATGGCATCGCCAGAGACCGCCACGTCCTGCCGCCCTCCGGTATCCCAGACTCCGCTCACCACTTCACCAGTGTTGACGCCCACCCGGAGGGCCGGCTCGACGTTCCAGCGCTTCCGAGCCTGTTCTGCCACCGGCTCGATGGCCGCTTGCATCCCCAGGGCACAGAGTACCGCTCGCTCCGCGTCGTCTTCATGGGCGACCGGCACGCCGAAGAGCGCCAGGACCGCATCCCCAGCGTACTTCTCGACGGTGCCCCCGTACCGCTCGATCTGCTCCGCCATGCTGCTGAAGTAGTTAGCCTGGATGTCTCGCACTTCCTCGGGATCGAGGCGCTCGGAGAGCGGGGTAAAGCCGACGAGATCACAGAACAGGGCGGTGACCAGGCGGCGCTCCTCCTGAGGGGCAGACACAGTATGTGGAGTCGGAGCAGCGGGTGCTACGGGCATCGCCGCAACGGCAGGCGGGGGGGAAGGAGGCGGAGCCGTCACCTGGGGCACTGGCGCAGCGGGAGCATCGGGTGTCGGTGCTGCCGAGAGCGGGCGCCCGCAGTCTTCACAGAAGGCACTGTCCGTAGGATTGAACGTCCCGCAGGTGGGGCACGGCAGAGGGAGTGGACTCCCGCAGCTTCGGCAGAAGCGTTTGCCGGGTGTTACGGACTGTCCACAGGTCGGACAGCGGGAGGAAGCTTGCTCCATCGTGCCGCCATCTTATCACGCTGCTTGTAGACGGTCCCATCGCGTGGGCGAAGGGGCGGAGCCTCCACATCTAGCATCCGAAGCAACTGCTCAACCGTCACACCATTCGTGCCGATCCACCAGCGGCTGTAGGTTGTTCTCTGTGTGGCCTACGATGCACGCTAAAGCATGAACGGCGATGCGGCTTCAAAGGCAGAGCCGTCAGGCGGTTGCATGAGAACCTTCCGGCGGCAGACGGAGAGAGCCACAATCACAGCCAGGAGGATACCATGACACCGGCAGAGTCGGCGCCTCGCTATGGGCCTGCGGACGCCCTCAACTATCCCCGATTCGAGGGGATCCCCACCTTCATGCGTCTGCCGCATGTGCTGGATCTGACCGGGGTGGATGTGGCGATTGTTGGTGTACCGTTCGACACCGGCGCCACCTATCGCGATGGTGCGCGCTTTGGACCTCAGGCCGTCCGAACGGCATCACGTCTGCTACGTCCCTACAACCCCGCGCTCAACGTCAACATCTTCGACTATCTATCCGTGATCGACTACAGCGATCTTCCCATCGCGCCCGGCTTCATCGTGGAGTCATTCGCCAAGATCGAGGACGGCCTGCGTCCTCTCTATGAGGCGGGAGTGGTGCCGATTGTCATCGGTGGCGATCACTCCATCGTACTGCCGGAGCTGCGGGCGGCATATGCGGCGCACGGTACGGTCGGCCTCGCTCATTTCGATTCCCACAGCGATACCTGGGATCGCTACTGGGACCAGAAATATACCCACGGCACACCGTTCCGGCGCGCTATCGAGGAAGGGTTGATCGATCCAGCGCGCTCCATCCAGGTGGGCATGCGCGGTTCGATCTACTCCGCGGACGACCTGGAGGATGCGGAACGGCTCGGTCTGGAGATGATCACTCACCGTGAAATGACCGACCTGGGGATGCCGGCCGTGGCCGAGCGCGTCCGGCGCCGCGTGGGAAGCGGCCAGACCTTTCTCTCCTTCGACATCGATTTCATCGACCCGAGCTGCGCCCCGGGCACCGGCACTCCGGAAGTCGGTGGACCACTCACCCGAGAAGCGCTTCAGCTCATGCGCGGCCTCACCGGCATCCACTTCGCCGGCTTCGATCTGGTCGAGATACTCCCGCAGTACGACGTGGCGGAGCTGACTGCCATGACCGGGGCGAACGTGATCTACGAGTTCTTGAGCTTGTTGGCCGTGCAGCGGTCGCAGCAGCGGAGCTAGTCTGAAATATTTCTGTAGCGCGGCCTTCCATGGCCGCCACGGGCTAGCGCAGACTCCTGCTCTTGAGAGGGCGGTTGTGGTGTAATATCCGGGCATAGGAGAGGGCCACGAGCAGCATCACGTGGCCGTTTGTGGAGAGGAGGTTATCAACTCAAGATCCGGTGTTAGCGTTTTCTATCTGGTAGGAAAGGAGTTCGGCTATGATTTCTCGAAGTCGCTTCCATGGCAGCCGATGGACAGTCCCTGTCCTCATCCTGATCACGCTCCTCGCTCTACCTACCTGGGGTACGCGTGGAGGTAGCTCCGCTTCCGCCTCTTCCGCTAAGGCGGCAATGACCAAAGTCAGGATTGCATTCAGCACCTGGACGGGGTATGGCCCGCTCGTCGTGGCGGTCCAGAGGGGCTTTTTCAAGAAGCACGGTCTCGACGTCTCATACCACGTGGTGGAAAGTCCATCCGACCGCGAAGCGGCGATCAAGGCCAACCAGCTGGATGGGGCTGCATCGACGGTCGATACCTTCACCCGCTGGGCAGCTCAGGGCGCACCCATTCAGATGGTCCTGGGGATTGATTTCTCTGCCGGCGGGGATGGCATCGTCGCCAAGAAGTCGATCACCACAGTCCGGCAGCTCAAGGGCAAGACGGTCGCAGTAGCCCCCGGAACGGTCAGCGAGTTCTTCTTCGACTACGTCCTGCAGAAGAACGGGATGACGATCAACGACGTCCAGCTCAAGGACATGCCCGACAGCTCCATCTCCGGCTCAACCTTTGCGGCCGGAAAAGTCGATGCCGCGGTGACCTGGGAGCCCTGGCTCACGCGCGCCGCCCATACCGGCTTCGGCCACATCCTGGTGTCCAGCGCAAAATACCCGACCATCATCGTCGATGCCCTGGTTCTCCGTACCGATTTCATCAAGGCGCATCGTAGCGCGGTGCAGAACTTCGTGCGTGCCTATTACGAGGCGGTCAACTATACGAAGACCAAGACCGCCGATGCCTACAAGGTGATCGGCGCCTACGTCAAGGAGACGCCGCCGCAAGTGGCCGGGGATCTACAGAAGGTGCCGCTGTTCGGACTCGCAAAGAGTAAGTCGTTCTTCGGCACCCCGAGCAACCCGGGACCGATCTATACCACGGCGAGGAAAGCCGGGAACTTCTGGCTGCGACTCAAGAAGATCAACAAGATGCCCAATCTCAATCAACTCATCAATTCGACCTTCCTGCAACAGATGTAGGATCCCCCCTCACCCCCCAACCCCCTCTCCCGCAATGCAGGAGAGGGGGAGTTTCCATGCACGTGACGTGGGCTCTCTCCCCTCTCCCACAGTGTGGGAGAGGGGCTGGGGGTGAGGGGAGAGGAGCTCGAGCGTGGAACGAGGACTGTCGACCGAGCAGGTACAGGCCCAGGCAGAGCGGCCTCGGCCGGTGCGCGGGGGAAGGCCGCCGCGTCGACGATATAGCGGACGCTTCGCGGCCTTCATCACACCGAAGGAGCCGATCCCGCGTATTGGCGCGCTGATCCTCACGCTGATCGGCTTCAGCATTCCATTTGCGCTCTGGGCGCTTCTTACCTACGGTGGCGCGCTCAGCGCCTTCTTCTTGCCAACGCCGGGAACGGTGGTCGGCACGCTCTGGACCATGATCACGCAGGACAGCTTCCTGACCGACGTCTGGGCCAGTGTCTACCGCATCCTCCAGGGCTTTGTTATCTCTGCCATTATCGGGGTACCCCTCGGCATTCTCATGGGCTCGTTTGAGTCCTTCCGCGCGCTGTTCGAGCAGCCGATCTCATTCGCCCGCTACTTGCCTGCCTCCGCCTTCATCCCGTTGCTGATCGTTTGGTTTGGGCTGGACGAGAGCGGGAAGGTCGCGGTCATTATCATCGGCTCCTTCTTCCAGCTCACGCTTCTCGTCGCCGACATCTCGGCCGGCGTGCCGAAAGAGCTGCTCAACATCGCCTACACGCTCGGCGCCTCCCGCTGGCAGGTCTTCACCCGAGTCCTCATTCCCGCCTGTTTGCCGGGGGTCGTCGATACGTTGCGCATCATCATCGGATGGGCGTGGACCTACATCATCGTGGCCGAGCTGGTGTCTGCTCAATCGGGCATCGGCCACGTGATTCTCCAGGCCGAGCGCTTCAGCCAGACCGACCAAATCGTCGCCGGGATCCTGGCCATCGGCATTCTCGGCTTGATCACCGATACCTCCTTCCGTATCTTTCACCGGTTGTTATTCCCCTACGTGGAAAGGGTTCAGCGGTGAGCGACCTTGCCATCGATCACGTCAGCGTGATCTATCCAAAGCGGGGAGGGGCCGTCACCGCCCTGGAGGACGTGTCTATCGAGGTCAAAAACGGTCAATTCGTCTCGATTGTCGGCGCTTCCGGCTGCGGCAAGAGTACGCTCCTCAATGTGGTGGGCGGATTGGTCGCTCCGACCTCCGGGCAGGTGCTCCTGGATGGTGAGCCGATCCGAGGCCCAGGCGCCGATCGGGGCATGGTATTTCAGTCCTACACGCTCTATCCCTGGCTCACCGTGCGAAAGAACGTGGAATTTGGCCTCTCACTCCGTCATGTACCGCGTGCCGAGCGGCATCGTGTGGCCGATGATCTGCTCGCCGAGGTGCGCTTGCAGGGCTTCGAGGATGTCTACCCCAAAGCGCTCTCCGGCGGCATGAAACAGCGCGTAGCTATTGCCCGCGTTCTGGCCAACGAGCCCAGCGTACTCCTCATGGACGAGCCCTTTGGGGCGCTTGACGCACAGACACGCACGGTCATGCAGGAGCTGTTGCTGGATCTCTGGGAACGGCTGCGTACCACGGTGCTCTTCGTAACACACGATATTGACGAGGCAGTCTTTCTGTCCGAGGTGGTATACGTCCTGTCCAACCGCCCTGGCCGGGTGCGCCGGCGTCTCGAGGTTGAGCTGTCACGTCCCCGCAATTTTGAGACGATGGGAACACCCGAATTCACCGCATACAAACGCGATATCCTCAGCCTGATTCACGAGGAGAGCTTGCGGGAGGCAGGATTGGCTCGATGAGCTGTGAGCCATGAGCTTTGAGCTACCGCAATCGTTGTTGACATTTGTTCGGTAGCGGCCGCCTGTAGGGGCATCCCCTTGTGGGTGCCCTCCCGGCCCGCGCAGGCTGGACCCGGCCCGCACTGGTGCCCCTCCCCCAAGAATTCTGATCGTCGCTGTATCCGTTATTAGATATCGGCCGTAGTTGCCGGCAGCCGCAGGAAGGCGAGAATGGTCCGGTAGCATGCGCTCCAGTGGTATGCGGTCCAGTTGCCATTGTTGCCGATTGCGACCTTTGATAGCCTAAGCTGCGCGAAAATATCGTCGCAGATCGTGACGTACGTCTGGTAGAGCCGCACCAGCCCATCAAATCCCCGGAGGGAGCGGCAATGCCATATCGTCGAAGCTGATCGATCAGGAACTCAACGGTGGTCGACTTCCCGACCCCCACGATGCCCTCGACGAAGATGAAGCGCGTGTCAAGAGTCGGGGGCTCGAGGTTCATTTCTCACGGCTCAAGACCAAGCAGCTTCGGCGGGTTGCCTCTGGTCATCTTCTCGAGCGTGTCGTGAGGCACCCCTAGATCGAGGAGCGCGGCGATCAGCATACGAATCCCTTCCGGGTGCGGCGCGGCCGACGCCTGGCCGAGATCCGAGCTCAAGATGAGCTGGTCGCCGCCCAGCTCGTTGATCCAGGCGGCGAGCTCTTCCGGGTTCTGCTCGAAGAAGATCGGTGAGGTACACGAGACGGCGACGTATTCGAGGTAGGCGCCCTTTGCGATCAGTTCTTTCTGTACCTCGAGATCGAGCCGGCAGAGCGCCCAGTTAGCGTGCGTGACGACAAACTTTTTGATGCCTCGCTTGCTGGCCTCGTCCTGGAGAACACGGATCTCATCGAGGCTCAGGTGTCCCGTGGCCAGACACACGTCGGCTTCCGCGACGAGATCGAGGCTGGTGAGCGTTTCCTGGCTGATGTTGCCACTCTCGTCGAAAATAGTCACCCCCGGCCCCGGGAGCTGCTTCTGTCGCCTGCCAAGCTGAGGATAGTCGGAGATCTTGAAGTACTGGGCGTGCCATCGGGAGTGGTTACTGGGCATCCAGATGACTCTGGCGCCGTACTGGATCGCCGATTGGACGACGTGCGGATTGATCCCTCCCACCGATCGGTTCAGCACTACTGCCCCGATCGGCTCGATCTCGGGGTAGATCTTCTTGACGTGGTAGGCGCGTCCGGTAGTCGGTGAATCATGATCCTTGAGGACAAAACCCCTCATGCCGTAATCCATGGCAATTTGAGCCAGATCCATGTCGTCGATCGGACGTTTGAAGAGCGCCGGGTGCGTATGGGCGTGCATGTCAATTGCACCTTTCAGCAGCTCCAGATCGGGGCGTGCCATATGCGTTGAGGCGAGAGGTCTGGGCCTTGAGCTCTGAGCTCTGAGTGGTAAGTCCTGAACCTCGAGATCATCGCTCATATCGCATGTCTCCTGATTCGTCATTCATCCGTATGCCGCCGGGACCACATATGTGCCGGCGAGACTAACGTAGCATAGAGCTTTGGCTCGTGGATGTAGCGTTTGTCCACGTGCGCCTTGACGGGCTGAAGCCCTGTGCTACGTAGGTCAAAGGTCAGGAGATGCCTCTACCTCCAACTCACGGCTCAGAGCTCATGGCTCACGGCTCATGGCTCACGGCTCACGGCTCATGGCTCATGGCTCACGGCTCACGGCTCTTGATGAGTTCGAGGATGCGCTCTGGTGTCATCGGTAGCTCGGTTGGTCGGACGCCGATCGCGTTCTCAATCGCGCTGGCAATGGCGGGAGCAGAAGGGCCAATGGGCGGCTCGCCGATCCCTCGGGCGCTGAAGGGGCCGAGCCCTGAGCCTGACTCCAGGATGATCGCCTTGATCGGCGGGAGATCGAGGGCGTTCGGGATTGGGTAGGTGAAGAAACCGACGCTGTAGTTTATTCCCTCTTCAAACACCACCCGTTCCATGAGCGCAAAGCCAATGCCCTGCGCCGCTCCGCCCGCGATCTGGCCTTCCACGCTCTGTGGGTTGATGGCGCGACCAACGTCGTGACTGGCGATGTACTGCAGGACCCGAACCGCGCCCGTGTCGCAGTCCACTTCGACATCCACCAGATGCGTGCCAAAAGTGAAGTCGGGAAAAATCCGGTCGCCACCCAGAGGGTACCCGAGATGGCGCCGAATTTCCGCCCCCTTCGGCCCGTAGAAGGTGCCCAGGGCATGGATCGGGATCGAGGCGGCAAGGCAGAAGGCCAACGCCTCGGGCAGTGGGATCGTCGGGTACCTCGGGGGTACCCTCTGGGTCTGCTTGGGTGACCCCGGGGGCGCCACACCGGGTGTCAGAACTCTGACGCCGTGCTCGTCGAGTGCGAGTGCTTCAAGCGGTTCGTCGATTGCCTGGGAGACGCCCTGGAGGATCTGGTCGCGCAGCTGTTTTGCTGCAACGCACACGGCGTTGCCGGACATGTACAGTTGCCGGGTCGCGGTGGTGGTTCCTGCCAGCGGCGTCAGCGCCGAGTCGCCAATGTGGATCGCAATCCTGTCCAGAGGAACGCCCAGGATCTCGGATGCGATCTGGATGAGCGCGGAGGCCTGTCCTCCGCCGATGTCTGGAACGCCGATGCGGATGGTCAGGCTCCCGTCGAGCTCGAGGCCAATCCAGGCGGATGCTGAATCGTTCAACCAGACCAGGCGCCCATAGGGCTGGATATTCGAGGCAATCCCCCGGCCGACGCGGAATCTCGATCTCGCGTCGCGGGCGTTAGGTCCGCCGGACGGGGCCGGTAATTCTCCCGCCGCCTCATACACAGCGTCGATGGTCTCAGCCAGCCACACCTTCGTCTCGATGGGCTGGCCCACCGGTAGCTCATCGCCCTGGCGGATTGCGTTGCGTTTTCGGATTTCGCCTGGATCCATCTCCAGCGCCTGTGCAAGCTTGTCCATCTGGGCCTCATAGCCCCATACCACCTGCATGGCGCCGAAGCCGCGGAATGCCGAGCATGGCGGATGATTCGTATAGACCGCGCGAGCCCGCAGGCGCATGTTCGGAACACGGTACGGCCCGCCCGCGGTGACGGATGAGTACAGCAGGACCAGAGCGCTCAGGTACGCATAGGCGCCGCCGTCTGCAATGATCTCTACGTCGTGTCCGAGCAGCATGCCATCCTGGCGTGCTGCGGTCCGGTACCGGAGCGTCATACGGTGACGCTTGGGCCGGGCCAGCAGCGATTCCTGCCTGGTCCACAGCATGCGGGCCGGCCGGTGAAACCGATGGGCGACGAGCGCCACATACGGCTCCACGGTCATGTCCTCCTTGCCACCGAATCCACCGCCGACATAGGGCGCAATGACCCGGACTTTGGAATCGGGCACGCCGAGAATACGGGCCACATCACGAAAGTGCTCGATTACCTGCGTTGAGACCCGAATGTTGATCACGCCGTTGTCGTCAGCCCACGCGATACCGGCCTCCGTTTCCAGATACGCGTGATCGGCGAACTGGGTTGTATACGCTCCTTCGACCAGCACATCCGCAGATGCGAACGCCGCATCCACGTCTCCTCGATCGATCGTCCACTCAGCCAGGAGATTGCCGGTATCGTGAACGAGCGGAGCACCGTCTTTCAATGCCTCTTCCGGGTCGTAGACGCCTGGCAGATCCTCGTACTCAACGCGGACCGCCGCCTCGGCGTCGGCCAGGACGTCCTCCGTCTCGGCAACGATCAGCGCCACCGGCTCGCCCTGGTAGCGCACCCGATCCGTCGCCAGGATCTTCATGTTGGCCTTCATCGTGCTGAGCTCGGTGGTGTGACCAGGAATATCGACCCACACATCGTTATTCGGCACATCCTCGCCGAGGAGCACTGCCACGACCCCTGGAATCTGGAGCGCTTCAGTCACATCACGCCCAGCGACTCGCGCCGAGGGAACCGGGGAGCGTACGAGTCGGGTGTGCAACATGCCTTCGACGGAAAAGTCGGCGGCGTAGCGTGTCGCGCCGGCGATCTTCTCTCGTGCGTCGTGGCGCTTGATCGGCTTATTGATTACGTGGAAGTCTTTTTCGCGTACATCGGGCGCCTCTCGGGCGGGAATGCCGGACACGGAGGTCCGGCCTACAGGAGGATAGTCGTGGCGCTTGATCGGTTTGTCGATTACGCGAAAGTGTTCATAGGCTGTGCCGAGTTCCTCCGGGGCGGAAACGCCGGACACGGAGGTCCGGCGTACGGTGGGTGTGAGGTCGGGTGCCTCCGGGAGAGAAATCTCAGTCATGGGCGTCCTCTCTGCGATCGAGCCGCGGCGACGGCTTGCACCGCGGCCACGATGGGTCCATATCCGGTACATCGACACAGATTACCGTGCAGGCCTTCACGGATACGCTGCTCATCCAGCGGCTCATCCAGGGCAAGCAGCTCGGTCGCCGCCATCAGCATTCCCGGTGTGCAGAATCCGCATTGCGCGGCTCCATGGTCCAGAAACGCCTGCTGCAGGTCGTTCAGCTCACCGCGGCCTGAGTCCGGCGGGCCGGCCTGGAGCAGCCCGGATACCGTCTGGATCGAGGCACCATCCAGCCGAGCGGCCAGCACAAGGCAGCTACTCACTGCTCGGAAGTCCCGGTACCCGGTGCCTCTGGATTCGGGCCGGTCTGCATCTACGAGCACGGTGCATGCTCCGCACACGCCCTCCCCGCATCCGTACTTCACGTCATACACGCCTGCAATATCGCGGAGCCAGCGCAGCAGCGTGTAGTGGCCGGGCGCCGTGCCGATAATCTCCCGCCCGTTGACGATGAGTCGTAAGGTGTGAGCCTTGAGCTGTGAGCCTTGAGCCTTGAGCCTTGAGCTCTGAGTCTGGAGCTCTGATGTCAGCGTATGGTCATGAGACATCGCCAATGACCTTCTGTCTATACGTGGCAAGCATCTTCTCGACTTCCGTGAGCTCGCATGCGAGGCGTTCATACTCCGCAGTCTCAAGGAAGGCGAGATCGCGAGCAAGCAGCAGCTGATACTCGAGCTCGCTCGCTGAGCCGCGAGCTATCTGCAGATAGCGGGCAAGTTCCACCTGTCCACCTCGTCCACAACCTTCAGCAATGTTCGAGGGGATAGACACGCAGCAGCGCCGCATCTGACTCGACAATCCGTACTGCTCATGCGCAGGAAACACGGCGGTTGCCTGGTACACGGACACCGTGAGCTGATGAGCCTTCCGCCACACTTGAAGATCCCGAAAGTTGCGCACCTCACCCTCCTTCCGATACTCTACAGCACCAACTCCTCATGGCTCAAAGCTCAGGGCTCAGGGCTCACAGCTCACAGCTCGACGGCAGGCGTCTTGTACCGCGCGAACGGTGAGCACTCTGGCGAGATGGCGCTTGTACGCGGCGCTCACTAACGGGTCGTCCACGGGGTCAATATCATCCTCGACCACCTCGGCGACATCC
>Ga0207416_1001086_pt1 | contig 39029 bp, 32 predicted proteins | sample PaiPotPPM11metaG_FD_184107 | JGI IMG/M metagenome (GOLD analysis project Ga0207416, IMG submission 184107) | Iron sulfur acid spring bacterial and archeal communities from Banff, Canada, to study Microbial Dark Matter (Phase II) - Paint Pots PPM... ...
ATGTTCTGAACATGGTTGCATGCAATACCGTGTATCAAACGACGAATGTGAAACATGGCGAGTTTGCCGCGCCTGGAGGATGCTTCGACCATCCTCGTCCTTGGATTCCGCATGATGGAGGTAATCCGCAGGCGCCATCATGGGATCAGTACGATAACGCTCACTGACCAACCAACTAGGAGTTTTTATGAAGCGAATTCTTGCGGCCACGTTATCGGCGGTTCGGATTCGTCGTCGCCGGGCTCACCGCAATACCATCGACGAAGATCGCGGCTCCGCGCATCGCTGAATCAGGTCGCCTTCGAGTGCACCCCGTCGCTCGCATGGGCGGCCCGCTCTACGCCCTGCCCGATATCAGCCCCTATCGTCGCGAAAGTGTAGCTTTATCCGCCTGCCGGTAGATGGGAAGCGGCACCCGTTGTGGCCAAAGGCTCCGCAATGAATCAAAGCACGATGCGCCGCTTCATAGGCGGCTTCGTTACGCTACTTGCCGTGGCCCTGAATTGTACGACCGGCGGTCGCGCGGATTCGGGCCCTTCGGCGCCCGGGCTCGGCGTCGCACCCCCGTCGGCGTATATTCGCTATGCGCGGCCGATCATCGCGATCGAACACGTGCGCGTGATCGACGGCACCGGCGCGGCACCGCTCGAGGACCGGACGGTTGTGATCGAGCGAGGCACGATCGCAAGCATGGGCGCGGCCTCGAGCGTCGTCGTTCCCGCCGGGGCAACCCGCATCGATGGGCGCGGTGAGACGCTCACGCCCGGATTCATCGGCACGCACGATCATCTCTACTACGTGAGCGGCGGCCCGATGTTCATCATGCGGGAGATGCCCTTTAGCTTTCCGCGGCTCTATTTGGCCGCCGGCGTCACGACCATTCGCACGACCGGCAGCGTGGAACCAGAGACCGATATTCGCATCAAGGATGCCGTCGATCGGGGTCTGCTCGTCGGCCCGCACATCCAGATCACCACCCCGTACCTCACCGGTTACGAGCCGCAATTCATCCAGATGGCGACCCTGCGTAGTCCAAGCGACGCGCGCGCCACCGTGAATTTTTGGGCCGACCACGGCGCAACGTCGGTGAAGATGTACATGCACGAGCCGGTCGACATCGCTCGCGCCATCATTGCGGCAGCTCACGCGCGGGGGATGCGGGTCCTCGCGCACCTCTGCTCGATCGGCTTTTCGCAAGCGGCCGAGATGGGCGTCGATAGCATCGAGCATGGGCTCGAAGTCGATTCGGAGTTCATGCCGGGCTTTCACGAAGGGGTCTGCCCGACCGATCACGCGGCGTTGATGCAGTCGATCGCGAGTTTACGCATCGCAGGCCCCCGGGCGCAGGCGACGATCCGGACGATGATCGCCCACCACGTCGCGCTGAGCTCGACGCTGGGCGTCTTTGAGGGATCGGTGCCGCCGCCGATGCGCGTCGAGCGGCGCATGTTTGCGCTCGAGGATCCGGTGACCGTATCGGAGGTGATGCACGTCCGCGCGCGTATCCTCAAGAGCCCGCTGTTGCCCACGTTTCGAAAGCTGTTCGCGCAAGAGCTGGCGTTCGACGTTGCTTTCTTTCGCGCGGGTGGGCTGCTCACGCAGGGGCCCGATCCCACCGGGTACGGCGCGACCGTCGCGGGGTTCGGCGACCAGCGCGACATGGAACTCTTGGTAAAGGGCGGGCTCACGCCGGTGCAAGCTATCCAGGTAGCCACCCTCAACGGCGCGCGTTCGCTCGGCATCGCCGAGCATACCGGCAGCATTCACGTTGGAAAGGCCGCCGATCTCGTGCTCGTCCGTGGAAATCCCGCGTCGAACATCGATGCGATCGAAAATGTCCAAACCGTCTTTAAAGACGGCATCGGCTACGATTCCGCCGCATTACTCCGATCGATCAAAGGCGACGTCGGCCGGCAATAGCCGGCGATAAGTGAGGGTTGTAAGCATGGCTAGTTCTTTCCCGACGGCGGAAACGATCGAGGACCATCCGCTCGTCGACGACGTTAACGCGATCCATCGCGAGAATCTCTCGGTTACCGAGCGCATCTGCAAGCGCGTTGCCGACGCCACGGGCGCTCCCATCGCGTTGTTGCTGGCGGTGGTCGTTCAGGCCGTGTGGCTCACGGTCGGCCAGATCACCCGTTCGGATCCATACCCGTTCGCATTCTTGCTCACGTGCTCGAACATTCTCCAACTCATCTTGATCTTCGTGATCGCGGTCGCGCAACGGCAGTCGTCGGAGCATGCGGAGCTGCGAGCCGAGGCGGATCACGATAATATTTCGCGGCTGCTCTACCACCAGCAAGTCCAGGAGCAACTGCTGCTGCGCTTAGCGGAAAAGACGCAGACCGAAGTTGCGGATTTGCGCGCGATGGTCGCAAGGCTGGTAAGCGAAAACGCTCCGCTCGGTGCGGCATGATGGACGAGAGACGCACGGAACTAACCCTGCGGGGCCTCTTGATCGGCGCCGCCATCACGCTCGTCTTCACCGCCGCTAACGTCTATCTCGGGTTGAAGGTCGGGCTGACGTTCGCTTCTTCAATTCCGGCAGCGGTCATTTCGATGGCCGTCCTGCGTGGTTTCAAGAGCGCGACGATCTACGAAAACAACATCGTGCAGACGGTCGCGTCGGCGGCAGGCACGCTGTCGTCGATCATCTTCGTGTTGCCCGGGCTCGTCATGGTCGGCTGGTGGACCGGTTTTCCGTTTTGGGAATCGTTCGGCGTCTGCGCGGTCGGCGGGATCCTGGGCGTGATGTATAGCGTTCCGCTGCGCCGGGCGTTGGTAAGCGAATCCGACCTGCCCTATCCGGAGGGTGTTGCGGCTGCGGAAGTGCTCAAAGTCGGGATGGGCTCGCGCACCTCGGGAGAGCCGAGCGCGGACGCGCTCGAGGAGAATCGCTCCGGTCTGCTGGCAGTGGTATGGGGAACCATCGCTTCGGCCGGATTAGCAGCGTTGGTTGGTATGCGGTTGTTGGCCGGAACGATCGGCGGGTATTTCCGCATCGGCAACGCGGCAACGGGCGTCGGGTTCTCGCTCTCGCTCGCGCTGCTGGGTGCCGGCCATCTGATCGGCATCTCGGTCGGTTTGGCGATCCTCGCCGGGTTGGTGATCGCGTGGGGTTTTGCGACGCCGATCATTACCGCGCTCCATCCGATGGCCGGCTCGGCTGCCGATATCGCGAACGTGGTCTGGGGAACGAAGGTTCGCTTCATCGGAGCGGGTGCGATCGGCGTCGCGGCGATCTGGACGCTTGGGAAATTGGCGCGCCCCGTTGTCGGCGGAGTGCTGTCGGCGATGGCCGCCTCGAGAAAGCGCGCGAGCGGTGCCGGTGCGGCGCTTCCCCGAACCGAGCGAGATATTCCGATCGGGATCGTCGCTCTCATTAGCGTGGTATGCCTCATCCCGCTGGCCGTCTTACTTGCGGCGTTCCTGCAAGGGGGCGTCCTCGCACCGTTGATGATTCCACTCGTACTAGGAGCGATCGTCTATATCGTGATCGCCGGCTTTCTCGTGGCTGCTGCGTGCGGGTATATGGCCGGGCTCATCGGTTCCTCAAATAGTCCCGTATCGGGGCTAGCGATACTCGCGGTCATCGGTGCCGCGCTCCTGTTGCTCGCGGTTGTCAAAGGGGTCGGCATCGGCGCCGCGCCGGCGTTAATCGCTTACGCGTTGTTGGTAACGGCGGTCGTCCTCTGTATTGCGACGATCTCGAACGACAATCTCCAGGATCTCAAGACCGGACAACTCGTCGACGCAACGCCGTGGCGTCAGCAGGTCGCACTGATCGCCGGCGTGATTATGGGCGCCCTCGTCATCCCGCCGATCCTGGATCTACTCAACCATGCGTACGGGTTTGCCGGCGCGCCGAATCTCCACGTGACGGCCGGGACGCAGCCGCTTCCGGCGCCCCAAGCCACGCTGATTTCGGCGCTTGCAAAGGGCGTCATCGCCGGACAGATCGACTGGGGCTTGATTGGGATCGGCGCGGCGATCGGCGCCGGCATCATCGCGATCGACGAAGTGCTCAATCGCTTTACGCGCTTCAAATTACCGCCGCTTGCGGTCGGCTTGGGCATCTATCTTCCTGCATCCACGACGGCGCCCGTCGTGCTCGGAGCGGTGCTGGGCTGGGCGTACAATCGTTGGGTGCGCGGATTCGACCGCGCCGAGATGGCGCAGCGGCTCGGCGTGCTCATGGCCTCCGGCCTCATCGTGGGCGAGAGCCTGCTGGGCGTGCTGCTGGCCGGTGTCATCGTGGCAAGCGGCAATGCAACACCGCTCGCACTCGTCGGCGACAGCTTTGCCGGTTACGCGAACGTCCTAGGCGCAATCGCCTTCGTCGCGGCGATTCTCGGGCTGTACGCTTGGGTTGGATCGCTTGCACGGCGTAACGAAAAGGAGCCCACGTAACGCAGGCTCCTTTCGTCGCGTAAGGCTTAGCCGACTTCGACGGCCTACAGCAGCGAAGTCGCTCGAGCGATCGCGGCGTTGAGCGAGGCTTCCCCAACGGTGGCCTGATGGTCGAGGTCTTCGAAGACCGCATACTGGGCGGTGGTCGGCCGAAGATAGGCGAGGTCGATATCGGCTGCGAGGTATGCGAGGTGGCTGCGCAACTTGGTTTCATGCAACAGGCTGCCCTCGCTCGATTGAATCTTGAGCTGCACCAAAGCATGGATCGTCGTGTCGAGCGCGGCGAGTACCGGGCGCGCCTTGGCCGGCGTCACGCGATGCGAAACCACCGCGGCATTCAGACGATCGCGCGTTGCGATCGCCTTATTGATCGTAACGTCGAGCTGGTTGAGGGTGGCGTGGATACGCTGTTGCAGCGCCAGCCGAGCCGCGAGATCCTCGGCCGTTGCGTGCAGCCGGGGGTCGAGCGCTACGTCGAACGGCTTGGTGATCGTCGATCCGCCGGCGGTGAGGACGACGGCATAACGGCCGGGCGTCACGATCGGGCCGTCGACGGTGTCGGGCAGGCCGCCCGCGGCGATCGGCGGTTTAAAGCCGGTCACCTCGGTGGCATCCGGGTAGCGCAGGTTCCAAACGAAGCGATTAACGCCGGCGTGAACGTCGCCCTTCGCCGTGCCGAGATGCAACGTGAAGCGGCGCACGAGTTGCCCTTTCTCATCCGTAAAGGCGAGCGTCATCGGCGTCTTCGCGCCGGTTTTCGGTAACGCGAAGATGACCGTCGCGCCGAACGGCGGGTTCTCTCCGACGTTCGGGATCAGCTTCGCATACTCGCTCGCGCCGTAGGCGTGCGTTAACCACGCGGTCTGCGGAGCGAAGAGTTGCGCCGTACTCGCATCCATCGAGGGTTGCTTTGCGAGCTGTTCGAGGAGCGTGAGGTTGTCGAGAATCCAGAACGCACGGCCGTGGGTGGCCACCGCGATCTCACCCTGGCGAGTATCGATCGCGATGTCGCGGACTTGCACGTGCGGCAGGTTGAGCGAGAGGGGTTGCCAACTGTTCCCGCCGTCGAAACTGGTGTAGACGGTGTTCTTCGTACCGAGGAAGAGCAGATTCGGTGCGTTCGGATCTTCGCGTACCACGAAAGCATACTGATCGTTCGGCAGGCCGCCGGTCAGCGCGGTCCAATGCGCGCCGTAGTCGGTCGTGCGGTACACGTAGGGATGGAAGTCGTCCCACATATAGCGTGATGCCGTGAGATAGGCCGTCCCCGCCGCGGTGTGCGACGGTTCGATCGACGTGATATCCGACCACTTGGGCAGCCCCGGCGGTGCGGTGGCACGCCAATGCGCACCCCCGTCGGTGGTGACGTGAATCAATCCGTCGTCCGAACCCGCCCATAGCACGTTACCGTCGAGCGGTGAAACGGCCAGCGATGCGATACCGGGATAGATCTCGGCGCCGGACTGGTCGATATCGACGGGCCCGCCGCTGGGAGCCTCCGTGCGTGGATCGTTGCGCGTGAGATCGGGGCTGATCCGCTTCCAGGTGGCGCCGTGGTCGTCGCTTTGCAAGACGTACTGCGATCCGATCAGCAGCCGTTTCGGATCGACCGGCGAGAAGATGATCGGATGGGTCCATCCGAAGCGGTACTTGAGTGCGCGCGACGCGGAGCCTTCCTGATAATTCGGCCACGGGCTTACGCTTTGATACTGGCCGGTCGCCATGTCGTAGCGTAAGAAGATGCTGAAATAGCCGCTGCCGTACGTCACGTTCGGGTTGCCCGGCTCGGGAGCGACGAACGTACTCTCTCCGTAGGCAACGCGATGCCATGCACCGTTGGGAATCATGCCGTCGCTGCTCGCGCTTGGCCCTTCGAAGGATCCCTCGTCTTGCTGAGCGCCATAAACGTGAAACGGAAACTGGTCGTCCAGGCTGATGTGATAGTACTGTCCGGTCGGCTGATTGTGCTCGGTGCTCCACGTCGTGCCGCCGTCGGTCGAAACCGTCGCCCCGCCGTCGTTACCTTCAAGTAGGATGCGCGGATTGTGAGGATTGATCCAGACGATGTGGTTGTCGCCGTGAGGCGGGCGCAGCTTCGCGAACGTTTTGCCGCCGTTATGCGAGACCCAGAGAGCGTCGACATTGGGCACGTAGACCGTATTCGGATTCGTCGGATCGACGTAGATGCTCATGTAGTAGAAGGCGCGCTGGCGCAACTTCCATTCCTTGTTGACACGCGTCCACGTTGCGCCGGCGTTCGCCGATCTGAAGACGCCGCCATCCTTGGATTGCGTGATGCTGTACACCACGTTCGGTTGGCTTGCGGAAACGCTTACGCCGATGCGCCCGAGGATCGCATGCGAGTACCCGGGGTTGTGCGTGAGATTCTTCCAGTGCGCACCACCGTCGGTCGTTTTGTAGAGGCCGCTGCCCGGGCCGCCGCTGGTGAGTTTCCACGGCGTGCGATTGGCTTGCCACATCGCCGCGTAGAGCGTGCGCGGATCGTGCGGATCCATGACCAGGTCGATCGCGCCGGTGTCGCCGTTGACGAACAGCACCTTGTGCCAACTCACCCCGCCATCGGTGGATTTGAACACGCCGCGATCGGCGTTCGGCTTGAAGACGTGCCCCATCGAGGATGCGTACACGACGTTCGGATTATGCGGATCGACGACCAGCGAGCTGATCGTGTGCGTGCGGCGAAGGCCTGCATACGTCCATGTCTTGCCCGCGTTGACGGATTTAAAGACGCCGTCACCCGTAATGACATCGCCGCGAATATCGCTCTCGCCGGTGCCCGCATAGATGACGCTCGGGTTCGACGGGGCGACCGCGAGCGCGCCGATGCTATTGCTGGATCCCGGGAGCGTGCCGTCGGAGATGTTGATCCAGCGATTGCCGTAGTCGGTGCTCTTCCAAATGCCGCCGTCCACCGCGCCCATGTAAAAGAGGTTGGCATCGTTCGGGACGCCGGTCACGGCGACGACCCGTCCGCCGATCCACGGCCCGATGTTCCGCCATGAGAGGGCGTGCAACACCGTTTGCGGCGTAAGGGTGGGAGCGGCTGCGGCCACCGGCAATGCCGATACCGCAACGCAGCCGAGAACGAGTGCCAACGTATTGGCGCATAGACGATGGATGATACGGCGCATCGAAAGACTCCCCATAGCGTAGAAAAGCACGGTGGAAGTTCTACGCTTGCTTTTTTTTCGTCGCTATCGCCGGGACCTTGACGCAAGCGGCCGGCCGGTGCGGAAAGATTGCGCCGGTGGCGAATAGACGGTGATGGCAACCGATGAGACGGCCGAACGTTTGACCGATCGGCACGCGCAGCGTGCGCGTCTGCGCAGACACGTCGAGCGATTGGGCTGGAAATGGGTCAATAAGGCATCGGTGCTCGTCCGCAGCGAGCGAACGCTGCAGATCGGACCGAGAACCGTCGTGATCCGCGGCGGCGTCCCGATCGACATCCCGCCCGACCCGACGCTCGAGTCCGGTGATGCTGCCGCAGCCGCGGCGATCGACCCGACCGTCGCGGCGTTCGGCGAGATGATGGAACGCATGGCCGCAAAGATTCTGACCGAGCCCGACGACGTCGAGCAGACGCGCGTCTTCGAGCGCCCATCGTTTTTCACCGCGCTCGAAGACGCTCGCAGAGAACTCGTCCAGACCTATCAGCGCTTGGAGAATCGACGCATCGACGACCGCGTCGAAGCCGAGCTCGGGCTGCACTTCTACCTCGAAGGCTTTACGACGCAGGAACGCAGCCTCGAATACTTCGTCGGTCCGACCAATTCGGGTAAGACGCACGCCGCTATCGAGCTGTTGCGAGCCGCAAAGAGCGGCGTCTATCTCGCGCCGCTTCGCCTGCTGGCGCTCGAAATCTACGAACGATTGAGCGACCTGCACGTCGCGACGTCGCTGGTCACCGGCGAAGAACGCATTCTCCACCCGTACGCGGAACACACCAGCTCCACCGTGGAGATGGTCGATCTTTCGCGCGAGGTCGACGTCGCGGTCATCGACGAGGCACAAATGCTCGAGGACGCGCAGCGCGGTTGGGCCTGGACGCTCGCGATTTCGGGCGTCCGCGCCAAGCGCGTCGTGCTCTGCGGATCCGAAGAAGGCCTGCGCGCAGCGCACCGCTTGGCGGAACGCTTGGGCGTAACGCTCACCGAACGCCGTTTCGAACGCAAGAATCCGCTACGCGTCGTGCCCGCGGTGCCGCTGACGGCATTACGCCCGGGTGACGCGGTCGTCGGGTTCTCGCGTTCGGCCGTCGTCGAACTCCAATCGGAGATCGGGCGGCGCGGATACTCCTCGGCGGCGATCTACGGCTCGCTCTCACCGCTCGTTCGCAGGCGCGAAGCCGAGCGTTTTCGAAGCGGCGCCGCCGACATACTCGTGGCGACCGACGCCATCGGACTCGGCCTCAATCTACCGATCCGCCGGATCATCTTCGCCGAAGTCGAGAAGTACGACGGCGTCGCTTCGCGCCTGCTCTCGCCGCAAGAAGTTCGCCAAATCGCCGGGCGTGCCGGCCGTTACGGCATGCACGAAGAAGGCCTTGTGACCGCGCTGGACGCACGCGACGTCGCGCTCCTGCGCCGCAGCATCGAACGCGAAAGCGATCCACCTCCGGCGCAGCCGATCTGGATCTCGCCGACCGACGAGCATCTGCGCCGGCTCGGGACGATTATCGGCACCAATCGCGTCGGCCGCTTATTGCAGTTCTTCCAAGAGCGCGTGCTCCGCGACACCGATGCGGGCCTGCGCATTGCGGATCTGGGCGATACGATCGAGGTCGCGCTCGCGCTCGAACTCTCGCCCGAGTTTCTCTCGCTGCCGTTCGAGGTGCGCTGCACCTACAGCCGCGCGCCGGTCACGACGCGCGGCCAGAGCCTCAACGTCCTCGCGCAATGGGGAGCGCAGCACGCGAGCGCGGGCATCGTCGACGGCGCCGAGCTGATGCAAGCCGTCACCGCGCGCGACCGCCTGCTGCTGTACGAAGATCGATCGCGTCTGGCCACGCTCTACCTGTGGCTCGCGCAACGCTTCCCGAACGTTTATGCGAATCAAGAACGCATCGGCGCCATACGCGAGAGCATCGACGACGATATCCACGGCGCGCTCTTGGAGAGAGGCACGCGTTCGAAGCGCAGCGCAGCGCGGGTGAAACGCAGTCGGCCCGCGCCGCGCCGTCGCCGTTAGCGGTTGGGCTGGGTGCCGTGGGCTCGGGGAACCTGTGATTTTTGTGCAATCGACATGGATGTCGACTTCCTTTGAAATGTTGCACAAAAACACAGGAGTAGGAAGCGCGCAGGAAGCGCGCTGACGAACGGTTCCCCGAGCCCACGGCACCCAGCCCAACCGCTAACGGCGACGAGCTAGCGCTGTGCCGCCAGCGTCGCCGCGTACCAGCGTTCGAGGTCGTCGTGGAACGATGCGAGCGCCTGCGTGTTGAGATAGATCATGTGCCCGGACGGATAGAAGCCGTACGTGATGTGCGCTTGAAGCGCCGGCGCTAGCCCCAGGTGATGGAGCGTATAGATCGTTGCGGCCCACGGCGTGACCGAATCGAAGTAGCCGTTCGCAGAGAAGACGCGCAAGCTGGGGTTGAACGTCATCGCTTGCGCGAGATCTCCGGCCGTCTCGAGCGGGAGGCTGCCGTTGTGTTTGAAGTCCCATCCGCCGTCGGCTTGAATCGTGCTGTATGCGCCGACGCGGTAGAGTAGCGACGTGTTGAAGTGCAGGTCGTCGCGCAGGTATTGATTGCCGAGCGCAAAGTACGGTGAGTCGATCGCCGCGTCGCTCGGCTCGAGCGTCGGATACTCTTCGGCACGATCGAGCGTGTAGAGCTGGAAGCGCGAATCGTAGATGCCCTCGGTCTTGCCATTTTCGCGCTGGAATTCCGCGATGTAGCGCTCGGCGGGGATGCGCAGGTTGGAGTTGCGGATGAATTGTTCGGAGACGCCGAGATAGCGATGGAGCTTGGCGACGATCGCGTCGTACTGCGCCGGCGGCAGGTTGAAGCCTTGGTCCAGGGCGTTGCGATAGTCCGTCATCGCGAAGTGATGGACTTCGCGCACGTATGCGGCGAGCGTCGACGGTGCGTTCGGTACGGCGTGATAGTAGTATGCGGTCGCGGCTTCGGTCGGGAGATAGAACACGTACTGCCAGTCGTCCGTATCGGCGCCGCCGTAGACGTCGCTCGAGGCGAGCGAGTAGTCGAGAATCGAGGACTGCAGCACGACACCGTTGATGCCGATGTTGTGTTGCTGCAGATAGTTAACGAGCATTGCGGAGCGCGGCGTGCCGTAGGATTCGCCGAACAGAAACTTGGGCGAGTTCCAGCGGTGGAACGCCATCAAGTAGCGTTCGATGAATTGGGCGAAGGCCTTGATATCGTTGTCGCTGCCGAAGATCTTCTTCGGGTCGGCTCCGGGCAGGATGCGTCCGAAGCCGCTTGCCGGCATGTCGATGAAGACGAGGTCGCTCTTGTCGAGCAACGAGTAGCGATTGGAGACCAGCGAATACGGCGCGGGGGGCGTGATCGATGGGTTTCCGGTAACGACGCGGACGGGGCCGAACGAGCCCATGCGTAGCCAAATCGTCGAACTACCGGGGCCGCCGTTGTAGAAGAAGGTGACCGGGCGCGTATTGAGGTTCGCGCCGTCGAGCGTGTCTGCGGTGTAGAACATCGTCGCTTCGGGCTTGTCGTTGGCATCCCGGATGACGATCGTTCCCGCGCGAGCCGTGTAGTTGTAGCTTTTGCCGCCGAGCGTTATGCGATGCTGCGTCACGGCGTCGTGGGGAATCGCCTCTTGCGGCGCCGCCTTGGCGGCGGCTTGGGCCGGAAACGGGGTAGAGCATGCGAGGGTCGCGGCGAGCGCGCCGAAGATTGCGAGACGGCTGAAGAAGCGCATCAGTTGCGCCCTCCCAGCGTCGCGCTATACCAGCGTTCGAGATCGTCGTGGAGTTGCTGCAGGGCGGTGGGCTGCAAGTAGATCATGTGTCCCGATTGATAGAAGCCGTAGGTGATATTCTTTTTCAGCGACGGCTCGATCGTGAGATGGTCGAGCGCGTACTCGGTCTCGAAGAACGGCGTCGCGAAATCGTAGTAGCCGTTGGCGGAGAATATCTGCAAGTGCGGGTTGTAGGTCATCGCTTCGGCCAAGTCCGGCGCGACGTTGGTCGTTGGATTGCCGCGATGTTTGAAATCCCATTGCTGCCCGTTGGCATAAATGATGTCGTAGATCGACGTGCGGTAATGCAGCGGGCTCGTATAGTGGAGATCTTCGCGTAGATACGAGTTGATCGCCGTGGTGTAGGGTGAGTCGATCGCCGCATCGGTCGGATCCCACGGGGGCTGGTCGGCAAGCCGGTCGGTCGTGTGGGTTTCAAAGCGTCCGTCGAGGCGCCCCAGGATCGTACCCTGGTTGCGGAAGAGCACGTTTTCGAACCGGGAGTACGATACGCGAATGTCGTTGTTCCGAATGTATTGTTCGGAGAGTCCGGTGTACTGATGGAGTTTGCGCACGACGTCGTCGTACTCTCCGCGCGGGCACTCGGAGCCCTTGGCCAGACAATCGGCGTATTCGTTCATCGCAAAGTCTTTGACTTGCGAGAGGACGGCGTCGAGGGTTCCGGGTGAGCCGGGCAACGCGTGGTGGTACCACGCAGCCGCGGTCTCGGTCGGAAGATACAGGATGTACGGCCAGTCGTTGCTTCCGGTATCCGTGCCGTCGATGCCGAAGTTGAGAATCGTCGATTGCAGCACGACGCCGTTGATGCTCACCCCCGCGTTCTGCAAATAGTCGACCAGCGCTGCGGAGCGAGTCGTGCCGTAGCTTTCGCCGTAGAGAAATTTCGGTGAGTTCCAGCGTGAGAAGTCGGTCAGATAATTTTGCACGAATTGGCCGAATGCTCGCACGTCCTGATCGACGCCGAAAAAGTCCTTGGGCTTTCCCGCGCCGATGATGCGCCCAAACCCCGAATCGGGCATATCGATGAACACCAAGTCGGTCGTATCGAGCAGGCTGTCCTTGTTGGCGACCAGACGATAGGGCGCCGGCCGCGTGATCGTTCCGCTCGCCCCGGCATCGATGCGCACCGGCCCGAACGAACCCATGTGCAACCACATCGACGAGCTCCCCGGGCCACCGTTATATAAGAAGGTTACGGGCCGGTCCGCGGCTTTCGCACCGTCGAGCGTATAGGCGACGTAGAACATCCGCGCGGTCGGTTCGCCCGCGCGGTTGTGCAGGGTGATCGTCCCGGCTCGCGCCGTGTACGGATACGTCTTGCCGCCCAGAACGATGGTGTGCTGGGTTACGGCATCCGGGACGCCGGGCGGCACCGGCGCAACCGCGGCCGGGCTCGCCTTCGGCGCCGGGGTCGCGGCATATGCCGGGAGCGCGCCTGCGAAAAGCGCACTCAGCGATAGACTTGCAATCAACGCCTTCAAGGCGATAGCTCTCCTATTGGGAACGGCAAACACGGGGGCTGTGCGAGCGTTTCTCCACGATGCTCGATCGGCCATGGTCCGTCCATCAAAATGCCGTCATTTTCGAATCGATGACGGCATTCTGTCCCGGAGGGGCGCTTTTTTACCGCGCGGGCGGCGGGCCGCCGTAGCTCAGCGGCGGGGCGGTCGCAGTCGGCGGCCCGGCTCGGCGGGGAACGGTCGGTCCCAAGTATTTCGCGAGGTAGGCGACGACGGCAGCCTTATCGTTCTTTGGCAGCGGCGAGCCGAACTTCATCATCTTGGTGACCTCGGCGTCCCACATCGGCTTCGAGAGCCTCTGGGTGTACCACATGTCGCTCGAATGGCAGATCTGGCAACTCGTCTGAAGATCGGTTAGTTCGCGCCCGGCGGGGAGATTGGTACCCCCGAACGAGGCCATGTCCTGGCTCGCGGACATGGGCGTAACCTCGGCAACGACGGCGGGAGCACTGGTTGTCGCATCCAGCGTTTTAGCCGCAGACGAGCACGCAGCCAGCGTGAGGATCGCCACAATGACCAACGCGTTACGCATTGCTTACCTCCACGTCCACGGAATGAATGCCGTTCCAAATATAGCCGCCGGGATTCCAGGGGGACTTCATCGGTTGGACCGCGCCACGATTGTCTTTCGCGCGCGCCATGATGCGAGTGCCGCCCGCGGTCTTCGGCGTCCACGTGAGCGTGAACGTTCGCCAGGCGAATTTCCCGGGGCTTTCACCCAGCGTTGCAGGTACCCACGTCGCGCCGCCGTCGGTTGACACGTCCACGGCGGTAGCGTAGGCGCCGTCTCCCGACCATGCAAAGCCGTTGATGGCGACGGGCGCGCCGACCTTGACGCTTGAGTGCGTCGCCGGCGCCGTGAGGATCGACTTGACGTTGAGTACGGTAACCGGATGTTCGACGTTCGGTTTCACGCCGACGCCCGGCTTGCCGATGGTATTGGGGTAGCGGTATCCGATACCCCTCCAGAACGCGCTGGTGATTCTATCGGTGAGCGTCATGTTCGTAATCCACTTCACCGAATGGTCTGCCGCCCAGCCCGGAACCAACAGACGCACCGGAAACCCGTGGTAGTAGGGGAGCGGCGTTCCGTTCATTTCGTAAACCAGCAGCGTATCTTCGTCCATGAGCTTTGCGAGTTCGATACCGCGGACGAACTTCGGCGTCGTCGGCAATACGGGGTTGTCGCGTCCGAAGTTGGTGGAAAAATGCGCGCCGGCTTTGACGCCGGCTTTTGCGAGCACGTCGCGAACTCGAGCACCGCCCCAGCGCGCGTTACCTACGCCGCCGGTGCGCCATTGTGCTCCGGCGGGGTGCGATGCGTCGGGGTACGCATCCCCATAGTAGAAGCGACCGTTGCCCGCGCACTGCAGTACGGCGGGAACTTCATGCTTGGGAAAAGCGCGCAAATCCGCCAGCGTTAGATGTAACGGACGATCCACCAATCCATCGACCGTGAGCCGCCAGGTATCGGCGGGCGTGGTTGCGGGCGGCCCCATGTGGGATCGGATGAAGAAGATGTTGTTCGGCGTGTAAAGCGATTGGCCGAGTTCGTCCAGCGGAGTGGCCCAATCGTACGGACGTTGGTTGACCATATTCATAACGGCCGCGTCGCTCGGAAGGGCCAGCGCGCCGGCTCCGGCGCCTAGCGCCGCAAGAAATCCCGTGCGCGACCATCGTTGAGAGTCCATAGTGCACCTCGCGTTAAAGCAGTGACTAGTGTTGTCTTTCGGACTTATGGGGTCAGGGCCTTGAAACCGTATCGCTCGAAGATTTGCAGAGCGGCCGGCGAAGCGAGGAAGGCCAGCCACGCTTTTCCTGCGATGGGATGGGGTGCGTTTTTCACGAGCGCTCCGCCGTAGATCGCGACCGCGTTTTGCGCCGGCGGAATATCCACATGGGATATGGGGTGGCCGGACTGCTCCTGAAAGATCGCCTCCGATTTCCACGTAACTCCGGCAACCGCAAGCCCCTGCATGAGGAAGAGCGGCGTTTGGCGATGGTGGATGTGCGTGAGGATCGTCTCGCCGTTTGCGACCTTCGTGGTATAGACGGCGCGCACTAATGCGGGACCACCGGCTTTACGCAACGCCGCTTCGATCTGACGCGCGACACCTTCGAATTTGGGGTTCGGCATCACGAGCCGCACGCCGGGTTTACCGAGATCCGTCAGGCGATCGATATGCCCCGGGTTGCCCTTGGGCACCATAATCGTCAAATCGTTGGTTGCATAGGCCACGACGGGCACGGCCAAACGCCCGGCATCGACTTGTGCGAGCACTTTTTTCTTACCTGCGGCGAACACGTCGGGGTGAACGGTAAACGTCATATTGCCGGAGGTAAAGGTGTCACGATCGATCATCGCTTGGACCAGCAATCCGGGCGGGATGGTGACGGAAAAGATGCGTCCTTTGTATTCGGGATGGAGCCGTTCGAACGCAGCGACCAGCGGGGCCATCGCGAAGTAGTAGTTGCCGCCGACGTAAATGACGAGTTTGGGATCGTTGAGATTTCCGTGGAAGTCCGCCATGTCGTCGACCTCGGGAACGGTGAACGGCAGGCCTTTGTACGTGGCGGGGTCATTGTTGCCGTGGCTCCACGGCGGGAAGAGTTGCCCCGTGTAGGTGGGCGGAGTGTAGGGGTGCGGATCGGCCAGGGCGAGAGCGGAGACCGCGATGGCGCACGATACCAGCGCCCCCAGGTAGCGACCGATGGGAAAGCGACATTTCATACACCAACGGTGCGACGCTTACTCGCCCGTCCCCCTACATCACCATCGCAGTTAGCGATGGCCGCTCTCATCGAAAGCGATGCTTCTCGTTACGGCTGACTGATTTCGATCAAGCAGAAGCCGCCGGCGTCAATTACTACGGCGATGCCGTCGAGAATGTCGTCCCGTTTGAGCCGGCCCGCGTCTTGCCATTGATTCCACACCGTCGAAAAGGTGCGAACCGAGTGTTCGTCGCGGGGGAGCTTGGCAATCGTGGCCGCCGTCGTGATGGTCTGCGAGCTCGAGTTTCCTAGGAAAATCAGCGTGGTTTCGGCATCGGCAAATCCCACCAGGGTCACGAGCGGATCCGCGACGCTGCACGCGTCGGTGATATCGCTTGCGTAGGCGGTGAGCGGCGCGTCCGACGCGAGATCGGACGTCGTGTAGACGTGCAGCCCGTCGGGCATGCGAGTTGCAATCCACGCGATCTGCGTGTCGCGATACGGGACGTTGACGGCGGTGAACCAGCGCCACTGATCGGATAAACAAGGATTGATTTTCGGCACGGATCCGGTGACGTTCAGGCCCCCGGCCCCTTCGATCGCCGCCCACAGATAGCGCGGCGCATCCCATGGGGAGAGCATCATGCCTTGGTTGACCAGAATCTCACCGTGCAACCATTCCGAGAATTGTCCCGGGACCGTATTGTTCCGTCGCGGATCGCTGGAGAAATGCCGAAAGCTGCTCGAGAGCGCCTTGGCCATGAAGCCCGGATTGTATTTGGCGGCCGCAAATGCATACCAATAGGTGACGGCAACCCAAACTCCGCCCAACAGGCCGTAGCCGTTGATCGGCCCATAGGTAAGGTCGTCGCGCGGTACGGTACGGATGCCCGCCTCGGTCCAAAACGCCGCGTCGCTCAACGCGCCGATGATCCGCGCCGCGCGATCCGGCGGCGCGACGCCGAACAACACCGGAAAGACGAGATCGGCGGTGACTTCGGAACGGAGCGAACCGTCGACGTCGATGGTTAGGTAGTAGAGGTCGTTCTGCGGATTGACCAGATGTGCGTTGATCGCGTCGTAGAGTTCGCCGGCCGCGCTCTCGTATCGTTCTAGGGATGGGCCGTCGTCGAGGAGTTTGGCGATTTCCGCCAGCGCCCGCAGGGCCGCGTAGCACTCCGAATTGAGTTCGGTCGACGCACCGCTGATGCGATAATTCTGGATCACGTTGCGCCAGCCTACGATGCCCCAATCCGACGTTGCGGTCGAGGTGCACCAGACGAGCCCTTGCGCGTTGCGTTGCGAAAGCATGTATTCCATGGCGCGTTGCGCGTTGGGGTACGATTCGCGCACGAAATCCCGATTGCCGGTGACCGCATAGTGATGCCACAACGCGATGACCATGAGCGGGGTGTTGTCGTTGACGTTGAGCCCGTAGTCGTCCCACTTGTCGTTGCGAACGTCGTAGTACTCGACGATTTTCCCATCGGGCTCCTGAAGGCGAAAGTATGCGGCCAGGGAGTCGCGCGCGAACTCCGGCCGCAGGTAATCGGCCCCGAAGGACATCCATGCGGTGTCGCGGCCGACGCTATTGTTGCTGCGGGTGGGATCGTTCGTGAAGCACCACCCGGTCGGCGCAAAGGTTTGTACGCGGAGCATGTTGGCTTTCGCCCACAGGACACCCTGATTTACGTCGTGATCGGGCGTTCGTAAAATCGAGCGGCGCAGGTACTTCCAGTAGTACGCGTTGGTCTGTTCGAGTGCTACGGCACCGGCGGGGATCTGTTTGCGGATTGCCGCAAGATCCGCGCGCGACGTCGGGCTCAACACGCAGATAAAATCGAGCCAACGTTCCTGTTGGGGTTGGAGGTCCACCGCGACGTGGAGCGCACCTACCGGATTGGGGCCGGTCGCGGAAGCCGCATTGGCTAGGGCGCCCGGCGAATGTCGCGAGACCAGCTTGCCGCGGTCGTCGGTCGTCTCCCAACCGGTCACCCCGCCAAGGACCGCGTAGAGCCGGGTTTGCGAAGGCGTGCTTTCGTTCCATGCGACGATCCCATCCATCGCGTCGTCATACTCCGACTGCACGTCCTGCGCGGTATTGCCGCGGAGTTCGCAGAAGCCGTACACGTCGAACGAGACGGCTATCTCGTTCTGGTTTTCGAGATGGAGGCGATAGTAGACGACCGGCGGAGGCACCGACGTGCCGTCGTCCCCATCGTGGTTATAGGCAAAGACCTGCTCGTGAACGCGCACGCCGTTGTCGAGTGTGTAGAGATGGTCTTGACGCGCGGGATGAATGTGAAATTCGCCGTGGTGGCTCGAAAGACGCACCTTGCTTCGGCGATCCCAGAAGTGCACGCCCATCGCGCCGAAGAAATCGTATCCTGCATCGGAGCTATAGACGTTTTGGATCGTTCCGGTGGGTTTGATGATAACGCAGCAGCGCGGGGCAGCGAGCGTGCTGCCTTGTGCCATTTCGTCGTCATCGAGCACGTAGGCGAAATGCGGGTCGATCACCGTCCCATGAAACGGATCGGTCGCCGCACCGATGAGATCGTAACGAGCCATCAGCGCGATCCTGGGGTGCGCTTACCGAGGTATCGCGCGTACGGAGACTTCAATACATCCATCCATGCTAAGTGTTGCCGCGCCCGCAGTCTCACCTGCCGGAGCCGTCGTGAGAACGTACCCTGGTCGCCATAAAAGCTGGCGATGGTTCGCTTTGCCGGCGGCCGCTAGCACCGCGCCGGCGAAGACTGCGCTACATTTCTTGCTGGGTGGGCCGGATGAGCATCTCGTTGATCGCCACGTGACGAGGGCGCGTGACGACGTATTCCACGGCATCGGCGATATCTTGGGATTGCAGGCGTTCTCCAATGTCGCCGAAGCGCTTCCGTAACGTCTCTTGCACCTCCGGGCGGTTGTGCGACGCGAGTTCGGTCTGCACCGCTCCCGGCTCGACCAACGAGACGCGAACGTGACGCTTGGTGACTTCCTGACGGAGCGACTCGCTGAAGGCGTTCACGCCCCACTTAGTAGCGTTGTATACGCCGCTGCCCAAGCGCGCCGTACGTCCGGCCACCGAACTAATATTCACGATATCGGCAACGCCGCGCGGGCCGTCGGCCGCGGCTTTGAGTAAGTGGGGCAGCGCGATGTGCGTTGTGGTGAGCAGCGCGCTCAAGTTCAGCGAAATCATCCGCTCCCACTCCTCGCGCGGTGCGTCGACGATCGGGCCCAGCAGCATAACCCCCGCGTTATTGACGAGGATATCGAGCCTCCCGAACGATTCAAGCGTCGCGTCGATCATGCGTTGCGCATCGTCCGGTTTGGTGATGTCGGCCACCACCTCGGCGCAGATTCCGCCTTCGCGCCGGATCGACTCGCCGATCGCTTGTAAGCGCTCGCCGCGCCTAGCCGCGAGTACGACCGCGGCTCCTCGCGCGGCCAACGTGCGTGCCGTTGCCTCGCCGATGCCGGAACTTGCGCCGGTGACGATTGCGACGTGTTTTTCAAGAATGCGTGCGTTCATACAGCTCGTCAACACAGCCTCCCAGCGTGAGGTTCCGCCGAAACGCTCCAGGCCGAAGCAACGTTTGACGTTTACGGAGGGTCGCTGCGGGTACAACGCCACAGGCGTGTGCTCGCGCACCACTCCATAACAGCACGATAGCATGACGGAAGGCCGGTGTCCGATGAATAACCGAGCGATCAGAATTGCCGCCCTTGGTGTACTGTTGGCCGCGTCGGCCTGTAGTGGTAGCGGCGGCGGCGGCGGGGTTTTCGGGGGCGGCGGTAACCCGGCGCTCTCCCAGTGTTATCCGGGAACCCAGGTGCAGCTGGCCAGGCCGTCTCCCAATCAATACGCGAGTAATGTGACGTCGATCGAAATCGTAGCCAACGGTAATAACAACGTCCTCAATCAGTCACCCGGATCGTGGTACGTGCAAGTACAGGACACGTTGGGAGACCCTCCCTTTACCAGCAATGGTCTCACTCCGGTATCCGACACGAGTGGGCCGCACCCGTTCGCCAGCGACTTCTACTACTCGGGCAATCTCGGGACTACGCTCCCAGCCGGTTATACGTGGTACGTTTCGCTGGTGCAGAACCAATCCGGCTATCAAAGCTGCACACCGTACAGCGTCCAAGGGTCGTTCTCGACTTAAGGGCGTTGCGGATGAACGTGATTCTGCCGGTTGCCGCGCGCGTTACGCGGATGGGCCGGAACGAGAAGCCGGCCGTGCGGTAGGCTGCACGCGAGGCCGAGGGTCGGCTCGCCGTTGAGGTGCGGTGCTGCGCTGTTGTGGCGGATCGCTGGGCCGTTGCTCCACATGTTGAGGTACTTGCCGTTCGATACGGCGCGGAGCGACTTGGTACGAACGCGGCGGGGTCGAGCGGACGGGATTTGCGCGCATGGGGTATGCGCGCGATCTTTCGTACGTTGACGGTTGCGAATCGTGCGGCGGCGATGATGGGGCCGAGCGTGTAAAGCGTTGCAGATGTGGCTCCGCCGGCGCTCCGGTGCGATATCCGTCGAAGGTACGCCAGCCGTGCGCGACGGGAACGAACGCAGGCGTTATGGGAACGTATGCGGCCGCGTCGTGAGGCGCGGCGGAGCTTTGAACGTGGACGAGGCGGGGAGCTCCGGGGAGGGTGCGGCCGGTGCGAATCTGCCGCGGATCGAACGATACGACGCGGCGCACGTTCCCCTGATTCCATGTTGCAAGGGTCACACCGCTAATCGCGTGCGGCGCTCGGAAATTGGCGTAACGCCGTAGCCAGCCGGGGTTACCGCTTGCGATCGTCGCATGGTTCTTAACGATCGTGGTGCTGCGATGCGGGCCCCACCACGGCTGGAGCGTTTCACCCGGTGCCAGCGGTACCCACCCGACGTTGCCCGCGCCGGCATGGACGCCGCCGGCGGTAAAGCTGAAGAATCCGACCAAGGCAGGCGACCATAGCGGACGCACCACGCGACGTCCCGGATCCCACGACCAGCCGACGGGCGGCGTATAGAACCAGCGGCCGTAATGATATGGCGCCCAGCCCCAGGGTTCGTAGCCGACCCATATCGGCCCGTAATAGTTGTTGGTGATCCACGTGCCGTTTTGATACGGCGCCCAGCCGGCGTATTCGTTCGGATGCCAGCACTCACCATAGCCCGGAATATAGTTCCACGATCCGTACTCGTCGAGGTCGTTCGCCCCGATAACGTACTGATTGACGTATTGGTAGGCGCCGGTCTGCGCGAGCTGCCGATCGAGGTCGTCGTTCCATTGCTCGAAGCCATCGTACGGGGCGGTGGCGACGTAGGTGAACTGCGGGTCGTTCGCATTCCCGGTGGCCAGCATCGTCCGTCCGGGCCGCAGCTCTTGGCTACCGGCGGGCGTGACGATATCCGCTTCGCCGGAGCGCACGGTGATGTACGTGGTGCCGTCCGGGCTGACGCTTACCAAATACGCGCCCGGCTGCCGCGGCCGTACGGTGACGGACGGCGTCTCGATCAGCGGATGGTCGCTCGAGGCGCGCAGCGTTCGAAGTTCGACCGTGCCGGCCGCGAGTTGCACGGTATCGCCGATGCCGTCCAAGTTGGTGAAGCGCAATGTGGTGTAGCTGGCCGCGCGCAAGGCGTCGGTGTAACCGAGTTGCACCTCGGCCCGCGATTCGGCCGAGGTGGAGAGGTACTGGCCGGGGAGCACCGGCATGTTGACGCGGGCTTGTACCGATTGCGAGGCGTCGTTGCCGATCGTCACGTTGCCGGCGATGTTGCTGAGCCGAGCGACGTTGGGCGTTTGATCGGCTTGCGCCGCAGCATACGAGCCGCCGAACGCGAGCGTTAGGACCGCGCACGCAAAAAAGGCCGCGAAGAGGTGACGCATCGTGGGGCTCCCTTCGGATCGAAACGGATGGCGGTATCGGGCCGTTATGTCCTTGTTATCAAGTAACGAAGCAACCTGCGGGAGCGTTGCTACGGCAGCAAAAGCTCTTTTGCGACCTAACCTTCGCGTAGCGGCAGGAGCGCTCGCGGCGGCGGCAGCACATCGCAGCATGAATCTACCGCACCCTTCGACCTTTTCGGTGGTCGCCGCCGACGTGCGGACGGGCGAAGTCGGCGTCGCCGTGCAATCGAAGTTCCTGAGCGTCGGCGCGATCGTTCCGTGGGTGCGGGCGGGCGTGGGTGCGATCGCCACGCAAGCGTTTGCGAATACCGCTTTTGGCCCGCTCGGCCTCGCACGTCTCCAGGCGGGCGAGGCTCCCCAAGAGGTCCTTTCGGCATTGCTCGGGCCCGATGGCGGACGCGAAGACCGGCAGATCGGCATCGTCGATGCGAGCGGCCGGGCCGCGAATTTCACCGGTTCGTCCTGCATCGAGTGGGCCGGCGGCATCGCGGGAGCCGGCTTCGCGGCGCAGGGTAATTGCTTGGCGGGTTCCTCGGTCGTCGAAGCCCTGGCCGCCGCATTTACGGCGAGTACCGGGCATTTGGCGGATCGGCTCGTCGCCGCGCTGCGGGCGGGGCAGGCCGCCGGCGGCGACAAGCGCGGGCAGCAGAGCGCGGCTTTGCTGATCGAGAAACCAGGGGGTGGATATGCGGGGTTCAACGATCGCTACGTCGATTTACGCATAGACGATCACGCCGCTCCGATCGAAGAACTGGCGCGCATTCTGGATTTACACAAGCTGTATTACTTTGCGCCGATGCCCGATGAAGTACTGGAGATCGACGAGCCGCTGGGTCGCGAAATCGTCCGCGAATTGCGCCGCGTGGGTGCGCTCGTGACGCCGAGCGACGCGTTTGACGACGGCGCGCGCGCGGCCCTGATCGCATTTATGCACGTGGAGAATCTCGAGAACCGCGTCCGCCCGGATGGCCGAATCGACCGGCAAACGCTTGAGTACCTACGCGATCACGCGCGTTAAGAACCGTTTTTAACGAGGGACGAACGTGCGTATTGTCAATACCAACGACATCCCATCGGTGAGTCGGCGTATTTTCCCGACAGCGAAAAATGGATGGTTCGTACCCCGCAAGCAAGACTCGTGCGATCGGAATCGATCGATTATTTCGACGGCGAGGAGTAGCATGAGGCGGCGCGTGGTGTGCTCGTGGAGCGGCGGTAAAGATTGCGCGTTGGCGTTGCACCGCGTCTTACGCGACGAACGGTTCGAGGTTGTCGGATTGGTTACGACGTGCGACGAACGAACGCGACGTATTTCCGCGCACGGAGTAGGCGTGGATCTGGCGGAGCTCCAAGCTCGCGCGATGGGAATTCCACTGGAAACCATCGTTTTAAGCGAACGCCGCTCGAACGAAGAGTATAGCGAGAAGATGATCGGCTACGCCCAGCACCGGCGGGAGGATGGCGTGGACGCAGTCGTATTCGGAGATATCTTTCTCGAAGATCTTCGCGTATGGCGCGAAAATCTATTGGCGGACGCCGGATTGGAATGCATATTCCCGTTGTGGAAAGGCGACTCGCGAGCGTTGGCGGACGAATTCGTCGAAGCGGGATTTCGCGCGCTCATCTGCTGCGTGCGTGAGGATCGTCTCGACGAGACTGCACTTGGGCGAACGATCGATCGCGCTTTCCTCGACGGTTTACCCGATGGAGTCGACCCATGCGGTGAGAACGGTGAGTTTCATTCGTTCGCGTATGCGGGCCCGATCTTTGCGGAAGCACTTCGGGTCCGGGTGGGAGCGACCCGGCGCGAGCCCGGGTTCTCTTTCTGCGATCTCTCGGTAACCCGCTAAGATGAGCGCCGCGTCACCCTGCAATCGTGTCTGTCGGCTGGGTGAGGACGATCGGTGCATCGGATGTCATCGAACTCTAGCCGAGATCGCGAGGTGGGGAAGCGCGAACGCGCAAGAGCGGGAGCGGATACTCGGCGACGTCGAGCGGCGACGCGAACGCGTCGAAACACGGGACAATCGCTAGAGGAGCCCCACCGCGCCGGTCGACAGGTTGTAGACTGCTCCCACGATTTCGTGGCCGTCCAGTAGAGCTTGCGTCATGATCGGAGAGGACGCGCGCAGCGTCTTTACGGCCAAGCGAACGTTCTCTGCGACGGCATTGTTCCACCAATCGCCGGGCCGATCCGCGCACGTGCGAGCGGCGGGAATAATGGCATCGACGAGCGTTTGCATGTGCCCCGGTAATGCGATGCCGGTGCGCGCGTATTCGACTGCGGCTTGGACCGCGCCGCACGAAGTGTGTCCCAATACCATCACCAGCGGCGACTTGAGAACGGCGGTAGCGTATTCGATCGACGCGAGCGCGGCGTCGCTCACGAAGTTCCCGGCTAAGCGCACGACGAAAATATCGCCGGGCGCGTGATCGAAGAGCGTTTCGACCGGGACTCTGGAATCCGCGCATGCGAGCACGGTTGCGAAGGGCGATTGCCCGCTGGCCAATTCGCGAACCTGCGAGATGGTGGGGCGGCAGAGGGGGGCCCCGGCGACGAACCGGGCGTTCCCCTCCAAAAGATTTCGGAGAGCGGCGCTTGCAGACATGACGTTTCGTTCGGCGCCGATCTATGCGACGGCCTCCGCGTCGCGTGCGAGGAAGGTGACGATTTCGGTGCACGCGGCCGGCGCGCACAGGATCCCGAAGTGATTCTCGGCGATCTCCGCGCCGCGGCGGCCCGGGTGCCGGGAGAGAAATGCGGTGTAATCCGCACGCGTTAGCACGTATCCGTCGGACGCGGGCCCTAGCGGCACGGCTGCGCGAAGCAACAGGGTCGGAACGGTGACCTTGGGCCACAGCACGCGCGGGTTATGGGTGGCCCCGTAGGCGGAGTCCTCGGCTATGGCCGCATACGCGGTGCGCGAAGCGACCACCCCGCCGCTCGCGACCAGGTCGTAGCGATAGTGTCGCTCCCAATAGGCGTTCCACGGCGTTACCAGTCCGGCAGCGCGCACTGCCGCCACGTAGGCATCCGCATCGGCAAACGTCTCATTGAGGCGTTGCACGCCCGCACCGATGGCCCGCAGCGAGGACATGGTTGGAATACCGGCCGCGTCGACGAGCACTAGACGTTGGATGCGATGGTCGCGATCGAGCGATGCCGCCACCATACCGATATAGGCGCCCATCGAATGACCCACCAGGTCGAACGATCGAATGCCCAGCGCGTCCGCTGCTTCGAGAATGTCGCGTGCGTGGCGTTCCCACCCGTACGTGCCCGAGGCGCTGATGTCGCTCCATCCGCGTCCGCGCAAATCGAACGCGATCGCCTCGCCGCCTCGGCTCGCGATGCTCTCACCGAGCGCGTCGAACGCGCGCGAATTCGAAGAGAGTCCCGGTATGCACAGGGCGGGCGTTGCGCCCGGGTGGCCAAATCGTCGGGCGCGGAGCCGGCCGCGCTCGACCGTTACGTCGAAGTCCTGCGCCATCTACGTGCGAGCAGTTCGCCCGCTATTCCGCGACGGAAGGAGAGCACGCAGAGCGCGAAGATGAGTCCGACGATCAAATCGGTCCCGGCTGTAAACGGCGTCTTGGAGATGAAGTACTCAAGCCCTTCGTAGAGTGCCGCGCCGAGCACCGGTCCGAGAACCGTCGCGCTTCCACCCAGGATCGCCATCATGACCGCCGCGCCGGACGTGTGCCAATCGAGCATTTCCAGGCCGGCTAAATGGTTGCCGAGCGAGTATAAGGCTCCGGCAAGTCCGGTGAGCGTCGCCGACATAGTGAAGAGGACGTGCTTGAAGCGATTGACGCGATAGCCCAAGGCTACCGCCCGCGACTCGTTCTCTCGGATGGCTTGCAATACGGCGCCGAACGGTGAGTCGAGCACGCGTAACACCAGGAAGACGCACAGCGCGACGATCGCCAACGTAACGAAGTAAAATGCGGTGTCGTTTTCGAGCGAGAAACCAAAAAAGGTTCCCCGCGAGCCGATCTGCAGCCCGTTTTCGCCGCCGGTCCAGTTCGTGAGTTGGATGGCCAGAAAGTATCCGATTTGGGCGATCCCGAGCGTGATCATCGCGAAGTAAATTCCGCCCCTGCGGACGCAAATACCGCCGGCCACCGCTCCAAGGACGAGCGAGAAACCGGTAGCGGCCGCGATCGCCAATGCGAGATTTCCGTGTAAGTGATGCACGACGTTGATCGCGACGTATCCCGACCCGCCCCAAAACAATGCTTGCCCGAACGAGAGCAGTCCGCCGAAACCGAAGAGCAGGTCGACGCCGATCGCAAACATTGCAAAGCAGAGCACGTCGATCGCCACGATGGGGTACACGAGTTTCGGTAAGGCGAGTGCGGACACGGCCATGACGGCCAGCAGAATCTTGAAACGCGGCGTCACCGGAATTCCTCGGGCTTTCCAAATAAGCCGGCGGGGCGAACGATGATGACGAGTACCATCACGATGAAGATCAGCGTGGTGGAGATCGGCGGGTAATAGACCGACCCGATCGCCTGCAGAAGGCCCAGCGCAAAACCGGCCACGATCGATCCGGTAATCGAACCGAGGCCGCCGATCACGACGATCGCGAACGTATAAATGATGATGGCGTCGCCCATCGATGGGGCGACGTTGGTCGTCGGAGCGGCCAGGACTCCGGCGAGCGCCGCAATCCCCGCGCCCACGCCGAACGTCAGCGTGATCAACAGATTGGTATCGACGCCGAACGCGCGCGCCAAGACCGGATTCTCGGTTGCGGCGCGGACGCGCGCGCCCAGCGTACTGCGTTCGACGAACCACCACACGAGCAGCGAGATTGCCAAGGACACCGCTATGACGAAGAGTTTATAGGTGGGGTATAACGTAAAACCTAAATTCGTCGCGCCGGAGAGCGCATCGGGCGCGGAATACGGCGATCCCAGCGGGCCGGCCATCAGGCGCACGACGTTCACGATGATCAGCGTGAGCGCGAACGTCATCAGCAGTCCGTAGACGGGGTCGAGCCCGCGCAAGCGGCGCAAGATCGTCACCTCGATCGCCATGCCGAAGAGTCCAACCGCCAGCGGCGCGACGACCAGGGCCGCGTAGAAGGGCACGTGGAACGCTTCCGCACCGTAATATGTGGCGAACGCGCCCAGCATGAAGAGCGCTCCATGGGTGAAATTGATCACGCGCAACATGCCGAAAATGACCGATAGCCCCAGGGCAAGCAGCGCGTAGAACGCGCCGCTTGCCAGGCCGTTGAAGAGCTGCGCCGCTGCGTAGTCGACGCTCACGCGCCTACCAGGTCTTCGGACATACCGATTGCGATGCCGGGCGGAACGCCTTGTCCGCCGGGATCGTGTCGACGACCTTAAACCAAGCGTGTGGGACCTTTACCTGGGACTTGGGCAGCACGTCGACCACGTACATATCGTGGAGCACGCGATGGTCGCGCGCGCGCCATTGGCCGTGGTGCGCGTAGAAATCGTTGAACTTGCGTCCGTCGAGGTACGCGACGATTTTATCGGCGTTCGTGGTGCCGGTCGCCTTGACCGCATCGAGCCACTGCATCGTCGCGGAGTAGTCGGCCGCCTGGATATCGGTCGGGCGCAAGCCATGCATGCGAGCCGCGTAGCGATTCGCCCATGCGCGAGAAGCGTTGTCCATATCCCAATACCAGGACGTGGTGATTCTGGAGCCGGCGAAAACGTCGGGCAGCGCGTCCACATCCGAGAGGAAGAGCAAGCCGACGACGATTTTCATCTGCTTATCCAAGCCGAATTGTTTCGCCGCTTTCATGCTGTTCACGGTGTCTGCACCCGCGTTGAGCAACGCGAGGACTTGCGGGTGGGCGTTCTTAGCGGCTAACATATACGACGAAAAATCGGTCGTTCCGAGCGGCATGAGATCTGCGTGGATAAACTTGCCGCCATAGGGTGCGATCGCATCTCCGAAATCTTTGAGCATCGATTTGCCGAACGCGTAGTCGGGCACGATGCCGTACCAAGTCTTGAACCCGGCTTTGGCTACCGAAGCGCCCGTGCCGTGGGCCAGCGCATAGGTATCGTACGCGTATTGATAGGTGTATTTGTTGCAATCGATGCCGGTGAGATCGGTGCTTCCGGCGCCGGTGACGATCGCGAGTTTGTGCTTCTCTTTGGCCACGCTGGCGACGGCGATTGCGGTCGCGGAGTTGGTCAGGTCGAGCGCGAGATCGGCGCCCGAGTCGAATTCTTCACGGGCCTTGCTTGCTGCCAGCGCGGCCTGGTTGCGGTGATCGACGGCATCGACCACGATGGGGCGGCCCAGCACCTTGCCGCCGAAATCTTCGACCGCCATTTTGGTGGCTTCGACGGCACCTTGCCCCGAAAGCGCCGAGTACACGCCGCTCATGTCGGTAATGACGGCAATTTTAATCGGGGCCGCTGCGGCGGCTTGAACGGGCGTCGCAGACGAAAGGGGACCTGCAAGGATCGCGCCCGCGCATACGAACGATAAAACCGATGTAAGACGCATGGTAGCTATCTCCTAACTAAACGCAGTTATGGTGACTCGCCGGCCCGCCTGATCGCGAACCGGTGCGGAAGATACCCAGGTTACCGGAGTGAAGATACCGGATTACGGAGCGTCCCACCTACAGGGCCCGATCACTGCATGTGCCATCCGTGGCTGACGACGACGGACTGGCCCGAAAGCGCAAGGCTCGGAAAGGCTGCCAGGAAGACCGCCACGTCGGCGACGTCTTGCGCGCTGGTGAATTCACCGTCGATCGTCTCTTTAAGCATGACCTTTGCGATGACGTCCGCTTCGGAGAGGCCGAGTGCCGCCGCTTGCTCTGGAATCTGGCGATCGACGAGCGGCGTTCGCACGAATCCCGGGCAGATGACGTTCGCGCGCACGCCGTGCGGCGCGCCTTCTTTGGCGACGACGCGGCATAGGCCCAAGAGCGCGTGCTTCGCGGCCACGTATGGGCCCTTGAGCGGTGAGGCTTCCTTGGAGTGCACCGAGCCCATGTAGATAATCGCGCCGCCCGCAGGCCCGGCATACATAGAGCGCAGCGCGGCACGCGTGGTGAGGAATGCCGCGTCGAGGTGCACCGCGATCAGACGACGCCAATCGCTGTAGGCGAGCTCGTGCAGCGCCGCGATGTGCTGCACGCCGGCGTTGCTTACCAAGATGTCGAGGCCGCCTAGGGTCTCGACGGTGCGCCGGACCCCGTCATCGACGGCCCGCTCGTCGGTAACGTCGAGCGCGAGGGCTAACGAACGGCCCCCCAGGGCCGCGATCTCTCCCGAGGCGCGAGCGGCCGCTTCGCCGTTGATATCGGCGATCGCGATGCTCGCACCCTCGCGCGCCATCGAGCGAGCAATGGTCAAGCCGATCCCGCTGGCGGCGCCCGTGATCAAGGCGGTCTTTCCGGAAAGTTTCATGGGCGAAGCCTCCGCTGAGCGGATCGTCAAGGAATTTGGCGACCCGTGTGCACCATATCGTGCGATGCCTCTTTTGACACAAACGGTCCTTCAGACCCGCGATCTCGTCAAATCGTTTGCCGGGTTCACCGCGTTGGACCACCTCTCGATTGAGTTCGCGGAGGGGACGGTGCACGCGGTTATCGGCCCCAACGGTGCCGGGAAGACGACGTTGCTGAACGTGCTCTCCGGTTTTGCGCGTCCGACCTCGGGGCATGTCTTTCTCGGGGGCGTCGACATCACCCATACCGACGCCGCCTCCGTCGCTCGCATGGGTGTCGTGCGCAGCTTCCAAATCAATAGCGTGTTCCCTCATCTCAGCGCGCTCGATAACGTTAAGATCTCGCTGCAGGCGCGAACGAACCTTTCGAGCCGGGTCCTCGCGTCGCGATCGGTGACGGCGCAATTCGACGACGCGGCGATGGACGCGCTGGAGAGCGTGGGCCTTGCCGGGGATCGGTCCTTCATCGCCGCCGAGCTGCCGTACGGGAAGAAGCGCTCGTTGGAATTGGCGATCGCGATCGCTCAAGAGCCGCGGGTGCTGCTCTTAGACGAGCCGACCGCCGGAATGACGTCGCACGATGTGGACCGGACGGTAGAGACCATCGCCCGCCTAGCTCCGGGGCGCACGATCGTGCTCGTGGAACACAACTTGGGCGTGGTGAAGCACCTTTGTAGCCGCGTTACCGTGCTGCAGCGCGGGACCGTCCTCGCCGACGGAACTTACGACGAGGTGCGCGGCGATGCGCGGGTCGTCGATGCTTACTTGGGCGGAGCATCCGAATGAAGGGGAAGAAGTCGCATGCTTTCGTTACGTGACGTTCACGCTTACTACGGCGAATCGCACGTGCTCCACGGCATGTCGTTCGACGTGCAACGCGGTGAGGTCGTGACGCTCATCGGCCGGAACGGCGCGGGTAAGACCACGACGCTCCGCTCGATCGTGGGCATCGTGAAACCGCGGGTCGGCACGATCGAGCTGAACGGCGCGCCTCTATCGTCGCTTTCGCCCAATCAAATCGCGCACCGCGGCATCGCCTACGTGCCCGAGGAGCGCGGCATTTTTTCGACACTGAGCGTACGCGAGAACTTGATCTTCGCGCCCATGCTGGCGCCGGGCGGATGGAGCCTGGAACGCATCTACGACGCGTTTCCGAACCTTCAGGCGCGCTCGCGCGCGGTCGGAACCACACTCTCGGGCGGCGAGCAACAGATGCTCGCGATCGCTCGCGCCTTGCGTTCGGGAGCGCAGACGATACTGCTCGACGAACCGACGGAGGGCCTCGCTCCGGTGATCGTCGAGCGGATCGGCGAGATCATCCTCGCGATGAAAAGCGAAGGCCGAACCGTCCTGCTTGTGGAGCAGAACGTGCGCTTTGCCACCGGCGTCGCGGATCGCCACCACATCGTCGTGAATGGCCGCGTCGAGCAAACGCTCGGAAATGCCGAGCTGCGCAGCCGCGAGAGAGACCTTCTCGACGTCCTCGGCGTCTAGAAAGCATCGACGGGCGATTGCGGTCCCGCTGCGGCTATCTCGGGATTCCGGTCCAGAAGGGAACCGCCGAAATGGGGGTCTAAGGAAACCCGGTGGAGGGATAATTTGATGTACTCTCGGTCTAGGCTAACGACGTTCGCCGCAGCTTGCGCGATTTTTTCTATCGGTGTCCTTGCGGGATGTAACGGCGGATCGAATTCGACGAATACCACTTCGGGGGCAACGACGGCATCAGAGGCCACGGCCGCCGCGACCAGCGGCGCGAGCGGCACCACTACCGGCGCCCCGAGCGGCGCGGCGAGTACCGGCTATTTCACCGACGCTCAAGCATCGACCGGCGCCACCGTCTACTCGGCCAGCTGCGCGCAGTGCCACGGTGCCAAACTCCAGGGGCAGAGCGGGCCTTCACTCACCGGCGCGCGTTTCGCGCACTCCCTAGTAAATTATCAAACCGGCACGCAGATGTACGATTTTATCAGTAAGCAGATGCCTGCAAACGCGCCGGGATCGCTCACGAGCGATAACTATCTCGCGGTAATGGCGTACCTTCTCCAGCAAAACGGCTTCACTTCGGGAAGTCATCCGCTCGATACGACGATGCTTTCGAGCGTCAACCTTTCGAACGCGGTGGCGGTATCGTCGAGCCCCGGTGTTGCGAACAATAACGAAATCGTGCGCCAAGCCGCGCCTACGACGACCGTTTTCGGACCGATGCCGGCTAACGTCAACGTCTCGGATGCGATGATGACCGGAGCGTCGGCAAATACCCAAGATTGGGTACTGCCCGGCCGCACCTATTCAAACGATCGCTATTCTCCACTCTCGGCCATCAACGTCGGGAACGTCGCGTCGCTCACTCCGGCCGCGCTCGTGCAGACCGGCATGACGGCGAGCTTTGAAACCACGCCGATCGTTATCGGCGGCGTCATGTACATCACGACGCCGGTGGTGAGCGACAAAATGAAGATCATGGCGCTCAATGCCGTCACCGGCGAACGCATTTGGGAGACGACCTATAACCTCGGTACGTTCCAGATTTGCTGTGGCCCCGTCAATCGCGGCGTCGCCGTCGGCTATGGCAAAGTGTTTGTCGACACACTCGACGATCAATTGCTGGCGCTCGATGCAAACAACGGCAAAGTCCTGTGGCAGAAGACCTTGGCGGATCCGACGCTCGGCTATTCCGAAACGATGCAGCCGACGCTGTACAACGGCAACGTGATCGTGGGCAGCGCGGGCGGCGAGTGGGCGATCCGTGGATACGTCGCCGCGTTCGACGCGAACACCGGCGCGAAGAAATGGCAGTTCTGGACGACCGATCCCAAGAGCTTCGAGGGCGATTCGTGGAAGCAGGGCGGCGGCATGGTCTGGACGACGCCCGCGATCGATCCGAAGTTGGGCTTGTTGATCTTTAGCACCGGCAATCCGAACCCGGACCTGTTCGGAAGCGTGCGTAAGGGTGACAATCTCTATACCGATTCCATCGTAGCGATCGACGTGAACACCGGGAAACTCCGCTGGTACTACCAAGAAGTCAAGCACGACGTGTGGGATTACGATGCGGTCAGCAACCCGGTGCTATTCGACGTGCACGAAAACGGCAAGACGATTCCCGCCGCCGGCGAGGCCGGTAAGGTGGGTTGGGTGTTCATCGTCAATCGCCGGACCGGCAAGCTGATCCGTAAGTCCGCGCCGTTCGTAATGATGTCGAAGAACATGTTCAGCACGCCGACCAAGGCCGGTGTGGCAATGCTCCCCGGCGCAAACGGCGGCGCCGAATGGTCGCCTCCGGCGTACTCGCCGCAAACGCACGATATGTACGTCCTGGCGATGAATCAGCTCATGAACTTCACAACGCAAGAGCCGCATACGGGCCCCGGCCAAATTCGCCTGGGCAGCGCGTTTACGAACATCGCGAAGAACGGCATCCAGAACGGCCCGTTCGTTGCGGTAAACATGGATACCGGAAAAATTGCATGGCAGTATCTCGCGCCGCAGCCGTTGATCGGTGGAGCGCTTGCAACTGCGGGCAACTTGGTCTTTATGGGTGAAGGGAATGGCTGGTTCGATGCGTTCAATGCCAAGACCGGGCAGCGCGTATGGCGCTATCAACTCGGTGCCGGCGTGAACGCACCCCCGGTTACCTACGAGGTGAACGGCGTGCAATACATCGCGGTTGCCGCGGGCGGAAACTTCCAGCTTGGGTATCCCTACGGCGATACCGTAGCGATCTTCCGCCTCAAGTAAGCTACACCGTATAACCGTATAAACTGATAAGGAACGTCATGGGTCGCCGGCCGGCGACCCATGACGTTGTGTGGTAAAAGGCGCTCCGAATGGGTAGACTGCGTGTGACATCCGTCTGAAAGGACGCCAATCATGCGACTCGTCCAACGCGCAATCATCGGCCTAGCGGCCGCATTCTTCCTTTTCGCAGCGGTTCGGGCGCAATCCGATGCCCAGGACCTTTCCAGCCTCGGAAGTTTGTCGGGGCTCCTGAGCCTTCTGACGAACTTGGCCCCGCCGGCATTGCCGGCGTACTACCAGCCGCCGGCACCCGCGCCAAACCAAATCTGGCAACCGGGATACTGGGCCGCCGGACCCTCGGGATACTTCTGGGTTCCTGGAACCTGGGTTACTCCTCCGCAGCCGAACTTGCTCTGGACTCCCGGTTACTGGGCTGCCAATCCAGGAGGCCAGTATCGTTGGGTCCCCGGATATTGGGCACAAAACGTCGGCTACTACGGCGGTATCAATTACGGCAACGGCTACAACGGGTCGGGTTACACCGGGGGACGCTGGCGGAACAACACGTTCTACTACAACACCGCAATTACGAACGTGAATCGCTCCGTCGTACGGTACGTGTACTCCGATCGCGCCCCAGGCGAATACAACGACAGCCGTGTTAGCTACAACGGCGGCCGCGGCGTACAAGCACGACCGGATCAACATCAAATCGCTTGGGATCGCGAGCGTCACTACGCGATGACGACTGCCCAACAGGAACACGTCCGGATCGCCGAACAGGACCGCAATTACTTACAGAGCGTCAACCACGGACGCCCGCAGCACGTGAGCGTCCAGAGGCCGCTCGCCGCAAACAATCGTCCGGCAGGGTTCGCGCCGATCCGAGCGTCCGACCGCGCGCACGCACAGATCCGCCAGTCCCCCCATCAAGTGATGCCGATACGTCAGGCGCCGAAACAGCAGGCGCGTCCGCAGCATCAGCGGACACAACGACCGCAGCCGCAGCATCAGCAGGCGCCGAAGCAGCAAGCACATCAGGGCGCAAGCCCGAAGGGCAACCCGCATCAGGCTCAGCCGCACGGGCGCCCGTCGCCGCATCCCCTGGGCAAATAGCGGCTCGGGTGCCGGTTACTTCAACTGCGTGAGGACGTAGTACGCAACGTCGTGGAGGTCGCGTTGGGATAGCACCCAACGCGGCATCACGGGGTCGAGTTTATCCCCATCGTTATCGACGCCGCTTGAAACGGCTCGCTCCAGGAGCGCGAGCGTGTAGGGAGGTCTTTGGTGTGTTACGAGCGCCGCATGCCGCAAATCGGCGCTCACTGCTCCGTCGGGGAAGTGGACCCCTCCGGCCCCCGTCGGCATGTGACATGCCGCGCAGCTGGGTCTCTGCGCGGGTGGCTTCGCCACGACGCGCGAGCCGCTCGCATCGATGCCCGTGAGGAAGATCGCACGCCCGTTTGCGATATCGGCAGCATTCGTAGATCGGGCGGTTTTGGCACGCGCTTTGGGCGCCGAGGCGGCGGTAGCACCATCGGGCGCTGCCGAAGCGGTGAAATGTGACGAACACGCGCTCGTCGTAGCGGCCACAATTAGAAGAGCGAGCATTCCCAAATAGCGCTTCATCGTCGGCCCGTTTCGTGAGTTGCCGGTTGGCACCTACCAAAGCATGCATGCTCTCGGATGCTACGAAAAAATGCGACCCCGTGGGATAAAAAGTTGGTATGATTGACTCGTGACGGGTTCCGAATTGATGATAAGAGCACTGGCTGCTTTAGCCCTCCACAATCCGCCGATCGTTTCGGGAACGGAGCCGGCGCGGCGCGCGCGAACCGACACGATTGCCGTCGCCAATCCTTCTGGGGTGATATCCGAGCCGGCGAACGAGCCCTTAAGTTTCGATCCGGTGGGCCGAAACATTGACGTGTATGCGTAATGCTTCCATCCCCGGGCGCGGCGATCCGATACCCGGGTATGGCTGATGCCGGCGCTCGCATGGGCGCTGCTGCTCGTTGTTCTGTGGCTTCTTGTAAGCATAGCGATCGATCGCCGGAACGCGCTGCGTGAGGACGTTTCCACCGTTTCGTTTCCGGAGATCCTTGCGGTGGCCGCTCTCGCGTTTGCGGGGGCGCTGTTGGCTCCCGCTTCGGAACGGATCGGGGTAGGCCTCGCCGTAGCCGGCATCGGCATCGCGGCATGCGGGGACGTTCGCCATGGGTACCTCTGGGAAGAAATTACCGTGCCCACGCTCTTCGCCGTACTAGCGGCTAACGCGTACGCCGGCCACGCGCCACATGCCGCAGCCGGCATCGCCGTGCTTGGCGGTATCGCGGTGGCGATTTATTTTGGCGGGCAGCTCCTCGGCACGGAACCCGGGTTCGGCGATATCGTTCCTACGGCCATCATCGGCGCGGCCGTGGGCGCCTTACCTGGGCTCGCGGCTTTAGCGGTTGCATGCGTCGGATTCGTCATCGCGGCATTGATCCTGGGGCGGCGGTTCGGCGTTGCTTTGCCGTTCGGCCCCGCTATCGCGGCTGCGATCCCGATCGGGGCCGCGATAGCGTCATGGTTGCCCGCGTTCGCCGGGCGCTGATTGGACGAATCTCATCCGGTCGCCGCACAACATATCGAATTCCTCGCACGTTCCGGCTCGCAACTCCACGACGTGCGTGGCATTGGCTTGGGCGACGGCGAGGCAACCGGGGCGCACGTCCCGGCGTATGCTCACGATGCGAAACGCATCGTCGAGAAAAACCACATCGATCGGGAAGCGCATGCCGATCGTGTGGATTCCAAAGCAACGGTTGAGCCACAAGCCTTCGTCCGCGTCGATCGACGAACGCGTCAGCAACCCGAGATTTCGACCGCACCAGCCCTTGGGTGCGAGCACGTTGCGCGCGACCACCTCGCCGGTTGCCTGGTTTTCGAACGAATACAAGGCGCTAACCCCCGAACGCGAGCGCGGCGACGACGGTCGCGCCGACGAGATACGGTGCCATCTGAACGGTCGCGTGCCGTCGCAGCCCCCATTGTATGAAAGCCAGGAGCAGTCCGGCGGCGGAAAAAGCGACGACCGCGGGAAACAGTCCAAGCAGCGACGCCCCTAAGGCCGCGACGCGCACGTCGCTCCAGGACATGCCGGCGCCCTTCGTCATGAGGGCGACGCTTGCAAACGGCACGGAAACCAGCAACGCAGCGAGCGGTACCGCATATGCGTGCTGGAGGAGCGCCAGAGCGCAGATGCAGGCCAGCGGGATCAGCGAGAGCCACGGCGGCGTCCAATGGATGCGAACGTCGCATCGTACGAGCGCAACCAAGGCGACGACGATGAAGCTGAGTGCCAGCAGATGTAGCGGGTTCGTCTCGCGCAGCCCAAATTCGGCACCGGCGATCGCGCACGCCGGCACCACGAGCAGCGGCCAAACATCGCCATAACGATCGCCGTGCCAACGCTGGATGAGGACGTTCGCAAGCGCGTAGCCGAACCACCCGGAAGATGCAAACATCAGCGCGCCCACAAGGGCTAGGCTCCCGTTCATTTCACCCAGCTCACGTACTGCGGAAGCAGTTCCGCGGCTACCGAACCGAAAATAATCGTGAATAGCGCGGGCAGCAAGAACAGCGCCATGGGGAAGACCATCTTGATCGGCAGCTTCGCGGCCTGCTCTTCAACCGCCATGACGCGTTCGTTCCGGACGTCGATCGAGAGTTCGTTGAGAACCATTGAAATGTTCGCGCCGAGCTTCTCCGCTTGCGTAATCGCCGTGATGGTGGCCGTTAGCTGCGGTTGACTGACGCGCATCGCTACCGCGCGCAATGCGTCGCCGTGGCTGCGCCCGAGGCGGATTTGCGAGAGGCATTCCTTGATTTCGTCCCCCAGCGCGCCGGGCGCTACCGCCACGGCGTACCCCAATGCCTGGTTGAGCGCGATGCCGGCTTGCACGGTCGTTGCGACCATGTCGAGAAAATCGGGGAGCGATCGCTGTACTTCTTCCTTACGTCTGGCGATGGCTTGATTGAGAGCCATAAACGGGAGGTACCCCCCGACGATCGCCGGGATAAGCGGCATCACCAGATACACCGATTGGAACGGATGCAGAAAGAATAGCGGCAATAAACCGATCGCGATGCCTGCGATGAGGCCGCCTCCAATTCGCGCGCCCATTTGCGCGGGCGTGGTCGTGTACCAGCCCGCTTCCATCAACTGTCGTTGCAATTGCGAGCGGCCGTCGTCCCCGAATATTTTCTCCATGGCGGCAAAGCGTTCGCGCGCCGGGCCCGAGACGTTGCGAGACCGGATACGCTCGAGTTGCTCCGAAAGCGGGCTTTTTTGCGGCGTTAACGAGATGACGAAGAGGCCGATCGTTATCGCAACGCACACCGCGATGATGCCGAGCAGCACGATTACACGTTGACTTTCAGCATCTTATTCAACGAATAGATCGCCATGAGTTCTAGTGCCATCGCTACGGCGAGCACCGCGTGGCCGATCAGCGTGCTCATCAGGGCTTTCCCCATTGGCGGCTCCATGACCAGAACGAAGAAACTCACCCCGACGGGAAGCGCCTCGAGAACCAGGGCGCCGATCCGCCCCTCGGCCGTGAGCGCGGAGATTTTTCGCTGAATTTGACGCCGTTCCTTAATGGTTTCGGCGAGATGATCGAGAATCAATGAGAGGCTACCGCCGGTTTGGCGCTGCACGCGAATCACGCGAGCGAGCATCAACGTTTCGTTGCCCGCCATGCGTTCGGCGAGCGAATCGAACGCATCGGGCATCGAGACTCCGACGCGGGTCTGGGTAACGACGCGGCGGAATTCGAGGCGTGCCGGGTCCGTCATCTCCTCGACGATGTGCGCCATCGCTTGGGGCAGGCTCAAACCGATCCGAACGCCCCCGGACATCAAGCGCAACGCCATCTCGAGTTGGTCCAGGAAACGGGAGCGACGCTGCGCGACGCGCCTCTTTATCCAAAATGAGGCCGCGTAGAAAACCGCAGCTTCAAACAGCGGCAACGCGAGGAGTTCGGGCACGAGGCTCAGATGCGCTACGATAACGGTGAAGAACCAGAGCAGGGCGCCGGTGGCGAAGATGACCGTAGCCACGACGTCCACGGGCCGGCCGATACCCGCGAGTTCTAGGAGGGATGCGGCTTTGGTGACGCGTGGATGTTCGCGCGCTATCATGCCGTTCACGACGATGTAGCACGCGATCGATCCGCCGAAGGCTAAAAATACTCCGATAAATATGGAGGTGAGGGCCGCTACCACGCGGTTGCGTCCTGGGCCATCGTCGAGAGTTGACGGATGTCGTATTCGACACCGTGCTCGTCGAAACGGGTGATTGCATACGGCTGGACGCCCGTATATTGGAAGTCACCGCTGACCGTACCATCGGGATCCAATCCGTGTTGGTTGAACTTAACGATATCCTGAAGCGTCACGACGTCGCCTTCCATGCCGACGACTTCGGTAATGGCGACGATCTTGCGGGAGCCATCGCGCAGGCGCGTCGTCTGGATGACGAGGTCGATCGCGCTCGCGATCTGCTCGCGGATCGCCCGGACCGGTAGATCGAATCCCGCCATCATCACCAGAATCTCAAGACGCGATATCGAATCGCGCGGCGAGTTGGCGTGCAACGTGGTGAGCGAACCGTCGTGGCCCGTGTTCATGGCTTGAAGCATGTCGAGCGCTTCGGCGCCTCGACATTCGCCGACGACGATGCGGTCCGGTCGCATGCGTAATGCGTTGCGGACGAGGTCGCGAATTTTCACCTCGCCGTAGCCTTCGATATTCGGCGGGCGCGATTCGAGACGTACGACGTGCGGTTTTCCGAGCAAGAGCTCCGCCGCGTCCTCGATGGTAACGATGCGATCGCCGTCCGGAATAAAGTTCGACATAATGTTCAAGAGGGTGGTTTTCCCCGACCCCGTGCCGCCCGAAACGAGAATATTCATTCGGGATTCGACGCAAGCGCGCAAGAAATCGGCCATTTGTTCGGTCAGCGCGCCGAGTCGTAACAGGTCGGGAATCCCCATGCGATGCTTACCGAAGCGCCGAATCGTGAGCACGCCGCCGTCGAGCGCCAGCGGCGCGATGATCGCATTGACGCGCGACCCGTCGGGCAGACGCGCGTCGACTAGCGGGGAGGCCTCGTCGACTCGCCGCCCGAGCGGCGTGATAATACGATCGATCGTTTGGCGCAGCTGGCCTTCGCTTGAGAAACGAACGTTGGTGAGGACGAGTCTGCCCTTGCGCTCCGCGTAGACGATGCTTGGACCGTTCACCATGA
>Ga0207416_1001090_pt1 | contig 38937 bp, 25 predicted proteins | sample PaiPotPPM11metaG_FD_184107 | JGI IMG/M metagenome (GOLD analysis project Ga0207416, IMG submission 184107) | Iron sulfur acid spring bacterial and archeal communities from Banff, Canada, to study Microbial Dark Matter (Phase II) - Paint Pots PPM... ...
GGTGGGGGCCGACCTCTCCCCGCGCAGCGGGGAGAGGTGAAAAAGCAAATTCGTTCTCGCGGCGCCTGCGCGCCCGAGTTTTGTCAAAGCCAGTCCCAAAAAACCTCCCCAAGAAGGGAGACGGAGCGCCGACAGGCGCATCCAACCATTGTCCGCGCCACGCATCCGAGCGTTGCCGCCTGAATGCGCTGCGGGCGCGGCAGCGCGCCACGAACGATCCGCTTGCGCAAACCGCCCGCTGCGGGCGCGCTCGCCTCTCGGCGCTCCGCCGCGGCTCTTGTCTAGCGACCGAATGCTTTGACTCAGCCCAGGCCGCGCTTTACGCGATGAAGATGCGAAGGCGTTACCTCCGCCTTTGGATCGCGCTTAAGCCAAGCACCTGGCACGCCGGTCGTAATGCCGGCGGGGACGATGCCCGGACCGCCCGGGAGCGGCTTGCGAGGCCGCCCGCGGGAACCGCACTCGCTCCACCTTCAGGATCGCCTCCGGAATGTGCCCTTCGATGAGCGAGATTCGCAAGGCTAATGTAACGTAAGGAGGGACGAATGTCAAGGAAGAAAGTCGCCGACACGGAGACGGTACGTAGCTCGCCGAGGCGAAACGACATGCAGCAAACTGCGTAGGGTGGGCAAAGGCGCCAACGGGTCGGCGCTCGCCGCTGCGGCGTGAACAGAGCCCGCCGGCGCGAGACGCAATCGGCGCGCCCCGATGCCGCGCCCCAGAGCATGATCCCGAAAAGTGGGAACCGGTTTCCCGCCTTCGCGAAGCCCACTTCGGCGGGCGAAGGAAGGTCGGAAAAGATCATGCTCCAACAATAAGTTAGAACGGGATGGCGGTTCGAAGAAAAGTCATCCCGTTCTAGAATGTGGGCGCGTCGGCGACGATCTTGGCGAACTCCTCCGGCGCGAAGGCGCGCACCGTGGTGGTGCGCGCATTGCCCGACGCCGTGATCGCCGCCACGTATTTCGCCATCGCTTCGCCGCTCGGCATGTCGACCGTGGCGACCACGTCATATTGGCCGGTCGTCACATAAACGCTGAGCACCCGGCCGCCCAATTTCTCGGCCATGGCCTTGGCGGCCTGCGAGCGTTTGCCGGAGTCTTTCGCGGTCTTGGCGCCTTGGTCGGTCCAGTTCAAGAAGCACATAAATGTTGGCATGACGAACTCCCTCTGACGTTTATGAATGACTGGGACAGTAAGCGTAGCTTGACACATGTGGAGGCACAATTCATACCCGTTTTTATTCAGTTTCCGCAATATGGAGAGGCGCATGGCGGTCGCTGCGGCGGCACAATGCGAGGTCCAAAAGTACCGCGGGTTGCGCGGCTGGCTGGAGCAAGTCGAGAAACTCGGCGAACTCGAGCGCGTCGACGGCGCGCATTGGGACGCCGAGATGGGCGGCATCACCCAGATGCTGACCGAGAAAAGCCGGGGCACCGCGCCCGCGATCCTGTTCGACGACGTGCCCGGCTATCCGAAGGGCTATCGCACGCTCTACGGCCAGCTCTCCTCCATCAAACGCATCGCGCTCACGCTCGGGCTGCCGCTCGATTACGAGCGCAAGGTCGACATCGTGCGGCGCTACCACGCGCGCATGGCGGAAATGAAACCGCTGCCGCCGCGCTTCGTCAACGACGGGCCGATTTTCGAGAACGTGATCGAGGGCGACGCCGTCGACGTGCTGAAATTTCCGGTGCCGCGCCATCACGAAGAGGACAAGGCGCGTTTCATCGGCACCGCCTGCGCGGTGGTGACCAAGGACCCGGACGACGGCTGGTACAATCTCGGCGCCTATCGCAGCCAAGTCTATGACGGCAAAACCGTCGGCTGCCAGATCACCGAAGGCAAGCACGGCCGTATCCACCGCGACAAATATTTCGCCCGCGGCGAGCCGATGAAGGTCGTGATCCTGTGCGGCCAGGACCCGCTTCTGTTCATGCTGTCGTCGAGCCCGCTGCCGGAGTTAAGCGAATACGACATCGCCGGCGGCTTGCGCGGCGAGCCGATCGACGCGGTGCGCGGCCCGTTTACCGGCTTCCCGATTCCGGCCGATTGCGAGATCGCCATCGAAGGCGAAACGGTGCCCGGCCGGACCAGGCCGGAAGGCCCGTTCGGCGAATGGATGGGCTATTATTCCGATGACACGCAGGAGCGGCCGTACGTCAACGTCAAGACCATCCTGCACCGTAACGATCCGATCCTCACCTGCGCGCCGCAGCACAAGCCGGTGGACGAGACCGGGCTCCTGAAAGGCATCGCCGGCGCGGCGCAAATCTGGCGTGCGCTCGACGCCTGCGGCATTCCCGACGTGCTCGGCGTGTGGAATCACGAGGCGGGCCCGGCGACGCGTTTCACCGCGATCCAGCTGCGCCAGCGCTATCCCGGCCACGCGCGCCAAGCGCTGCACGTCGCCTGCGCCTGTCAGGGCGGCGCCTACGCCGGCAAATGGACGGTGGTGGTCGACGACGACATCGACGCCGGCGATCTCGACCAGGTGCTATGGGCGATGTGCACGCGCTTCGATCCGAAGGCCGACATCGATCTCGTGCAGAAGGCCTGGGCGTCGAAGCGCGATCCGCTTTTTCTGCCCGGCAACTTCAACAACCGCATCCTGATCGACGCCTGCATCCCCTACGACATGAAGCTCAAGGGCACGTTCCCGACGACGGTCGATGTCAGCGCCGATCTGCGGGCGAAGCTGCGGGCTAAGTTTCCGAAGTTGTTTCATTGAATCAGTAAACCGTAGGGTGGGTTAGCGCCGGACGGCGCGTAACCCACCGATCCGCCTAAATCTCCTGCGGGGTGGCGGGAATGATGCCGGTAAGCGCGTAAGTGTACGGCATTTGCAGCTCCATTGCCGAGCGGGCGCCAACTCGATGCGTGGTTGCCCGATTTTCGGCTCGCGTACTGTCGCCTGAATATCACAATGTCCGACAGAAGGGCTCGCACCCGCTCCACATCGGCGCTCCGGTGTTGATCTTCACCCACCCGTGGGGCAGCATGATTATGGTTAGCATGATCGCTGGGGGGCCGGCATCGATACGGAAGCGGGCACGATGTGACCTGCTGCGCTGGGCGCACCGGCCGGCAGGGATAACATTGGCTGCGGATTGCGTTGCTCCTGGTTGCGTTCGGGTTCGACTGCGGCGGGTTTTCAGCTGTGTATGCGTTGGCCCATGCTGGTTTGCGTGGAGTTTGTTTGGGGCGACGCGTAATCCGTTCACGCGCGGCGGCCTCCAGCGTTTTTTTGGTTTTTTTGGCTTTTTTGGCATTGATGCTCGGTTTGTTGCTCGCCGCATGCGCGGTGGGTCCCAACTACTCCCGGCCGGCGGCCCCCGTTCCGACCAAATTCAAGGAACTCAAGGGCTGGAAGCTCGCCACGCCGAGCGATGCCTTGGACCGCGGCGATTGGTGGGCGCCCTACCGGGATAAAAAACTCGATTTCCTGCTGCGGCAGGTCGAGGTTTCCAATCAATCCGTCGCCGCCCAGGCCGCCGCTTACGAGCAGGCGCGGGCAGTCATCAGAGAGGCGCAAGCCGCCCTGTTTCCGACCTTGACCGCGAACTACAACTATACCCGCACGCGAACCGGACCAAATGCCGCCGGGGGCGGATCCGGCGCGCCGAGCGGCGGCGGCGGCACCTACACCACCACCTTCGTCCCGCAACTGTCCGGCAGCTGGGACCTCGACGTCTGGGGCAAGGTGCGCCGCCAAACCGAGGCCAACACGTCCGCCGCGCAGGCGAGCGCCGCCGATCTCGCCAACGTCAAGCTGTCCGAGCAGGCGATGCTTGCCATCGCGTATTTCAATCTTCGCGCGGCGGACTCGTTGCACGATCTGCTCGATCGGACGGTGGCGGAATACAAGCGAACGCTTTCGATCGTGCGGAATCAATTTAAGGCGGGCTACGGTCCCCCCGGTTCCACTTGCTGTACAGCCGCGGACGTGGCTACCGCCCAGGCTCAGGTTGAGACCACAGAAGCGCAGGAGATCAATACCGGCGTGCAGCGTGCGCAATATGCGCACGCTATTGCCGTGTTGATCGGCCGGCCGCCCGCCGAGCTGACGATCGCCCGCCACGATCTGACCGGCAATATTCCAAGAATTCCAGTCACGGTTCCTTCCACGCTGCTCGAACGTCGTCCCGACATTGCCGGCGCGGAACGCACCATGCAGCAGGAAAACGCCCTGATCGGCGTCGCCGAGGCCGCCTTCTATCCCGACATCTCTCTGTCAGGCGTATTGGAGTGGATCGGCAAGAATCCGCTGCCGTTCAGCGTCGCCAACGAGGTCTGGTCGCTCGGCGCGGCAGTGTCCGAACCGATATTGGAAGGCGGCCTGCACGCGGCCGAACTGGACGCGGCGCGCGCGGTGTACTGGCAGAGTGTCGCCAATTACCGCCAGACAGTGCTCACAGCGTTCCAGCAGGTCGAGGACGAACTCTCTGCCATCCGTATCCTGTCGCAGCAGCTCGGCGTTCAAGAGGCGGCAGTCAAGAACGCGCGCACCGCCGTCGACGTCTATTTAAATCAGTTCAAGGCCGGCACGGTGGCGTTTACCACCGCGGTGACATCGGAGGTGACTTTGCTGGGCGACGAGGAGGCCGCGTTGACCACCCGGCAGAACCTGTTCCTCGCCAGCGTCACCTTGATCGAGGATCTCGGCGGCACCTGGGACGCGACGCTGCTGCCCACGCAGCAGGAGCTGGAATCGTCGTTCTCAATATTGCCGCAACTGCCGACACAATGATTGCGGCCGCCACGACGCAACCCGAAAGGCTGCCGACTTGGCGCACGCCGACTTGGCGCAAGCCGACTTGGCGCAAGCCATTGATTTCCCGGTCGATTTCTAGGACATTGTCGAGGGGAGCAATGTCACCCGAGACGTCCTTGCGCATTCATCCTGTCCAAGGTCGGGCTGCCCATGAACCTCGCCGGCGGGATTATTGGCAAATATTCATTAGGCGACGGGTCGCGGCTCACATTATATGGCGACACCGCAGGATGAATGAACGCGCAAGATGGACGAGCGGACGCGCAGGGCCGACGACGAATTAGCGCCGGACCTTCGCCGAACGGCGCCCGAACCGGTCGTCAAAAGCCGCAGGTTTTCAGCGGTCCGTGTCGGCGTTGGACTGATCGTCGTCGTCGCGCTCGCTCTTGGCGTCTACCAGATCGCGCGCTGGGTGACGGCGCCGAAGGCGCCGACCGGACGCTTTGTGCAGGGTGGAGTTCAATCCGTCGGCGCCGCAACCGTCGCGCTGAACAACGTGCCCGTCCTGGTGAATGCGCTCGGCACCGTCATCCCGATCGCCACGGTTACCGTGCAATCGCAAATCAGCGGTTATTTGATCAAAGTTCCGTTCACAGAAGGTCAGACGGTGCAGAAGGGTGAGCTTCTGGCGCAAATCGACCGGCGGCCTTACGCGATTTTAAAATCCCAATACGAAGGCCAGCTCGCGCACGATCAAGGCCTGCTCAGCCAAGCGCAAATGGACCTCAAGCGCTATCAGACTCTAGCGCAGCAGAATTCGATCGCCCGCCAGCAGGCCGAGGATCAGGTTTTCGTCGTGCAGCAATACCAGGGCACGGTAAAACAGGATCAGGCACTGATCGATGCGCAAACCTTGAACATCGGCTATTGTAACATCGTTTCTCCGGTGACCGGCCGCATCGGCCTGCGCCTGGTCGATCCTGGAAATTACGTGCAGTCCGGCAGTACGACCGGCATTGCCGTCGTGACCCAATTGCAGCCGATCACGGTCATCTTTTCGATTCCCGAGGACGATCTGCCGGAAATCATGCCGCAACTGAATGCCGGCAATAAACTGCAGGTCACTGCGTTCGACCGCGCAAATGTCAAGCAGCTTGCCGTGGGCAGCGTTTCGGCCGTTGACAGTCAGATCGATACGACCACCGGCACCGTGAAGGTGCGCGCGCAGTTCGACAATGCCGACAATGCGCTGTTTCCCAACCAGTTCGTCAACGTCAAGCTTCTGGTGAAGACCCTGCAAAACGCCGTCACGGTTCCGACCGCGGCGATCCAGCGCGGCGCCCCGGGCGCCGTTCCCGGCGGCGCCATGGGCACTTACGTCTATCTGATCAACGCCAACAATACCGTCTCGGTGCGGCAGATCAGCGTCGGCCCGACCTACGTCACTCCGCAAAATGTCAGCGTGACCACCGTCGATACCGGACTTTCGTCCGGCGACCGCGTGGTGACCGACGGCGCCGACCGCCTGCGCGACGGACTTCGCGTCAGCGTCACCACGATCGACGGCAAGCCGGTCGCGCCGACCGGCAGTCCGCCAACGGGCGCCGGACAAGGCGGCAAGGGCGGTCAATCGCAACATCGGGGCGCCCCCGGCGGCCAGTAGCAAGCGGCCGCGGACGGCCAGCGCGCTTGCGCACACGCGCAACCATGAATCGATGAGATGAACGTCTCGGAACCCTTCATCCTGCGCCCGGTCGCCACTACGCTCTTAATGGTGGCAATCCTGCTGTCCGGCTTCGTCGCCTACACGTTCCTGCCGCTGTCGACCTTACCCGAGGTCGACTATCCGACGATCCAGGTGCAGACGCTTTATCCTGGCGCCAGCCCGGAAGTGATCACGTCCTCGGTCACGGCGCCGCTGGAGCGCCAATTCGGGCAGATGCCCGGATTGAACCAGATGACATCGGCGAGCTCCGCCGGCGCCTCGGTGATCACGCTGCAGTTCAGCCTCGCTCTCAGTCTCGATGTGGCCGAGCAGGAGGTCCAGGCCTCGATCAATGCCGCCGGCAACCTGTTGCCGAGCGACCTGCCCACGCCGCCGATCTACGCCAAGGTCAATCCCGCCGACGCACCGATCCTGACGCTGGCGGTCACGTCGAAGACCCTGCCGCTGACCGAATTGGAGGATCTGAGCGAAACCAGCCTCGCCCAGAAAATCTCGCAATTAAACGGTGTCGGACTGGTCAGCATCAGCGGCGGCGAACGGCCGGCGGTGCGCATTCAGCTCAACCCGCAGGCGCTGGCCGCCTACGGCCTCGCCATCGACGACATACGGACGATCATCGGCACCCACAACGTCAACACGCCCAAGGGCAATTTCGACGGTCCGGCTCAGGCCTCGACCATCAATGCCAACGATCAGATCCAAAACGCCGATCAATATCGCAACGTGATTGTCGCTTTCCGCGATGGCGGGCCGGTGCGGCTTTCCGATGTAGCCACCATCGTCAGCGGCCCGGAGAATACCAAGCTCGGAGCCTGGGCCAACACCACGCCGGCGATCATCCTTTCCATCCAGCGTCAACCCGGCGCCAACATCATCCAGGTCGTCGACCGCATCCAAACGCTGCTGCCGCAGCTGCGGTCCTCGCTTCCGGCCGCCGCCAACCTCGACGTGTTGAGCGATCGCACCGTCACCATCCGCGCCTCGGTCGCCGACGTGGAATTCGAGCTCGCTCTCGCCGTCGTCTTGGTCGTGATCGTGATCTTTTTGTTTCTGCGCACGCTGCCGGGCACGATCATCCCCAGCCTATCGGTGCCGCTGTCGCTGGTCGGTACGTTCGGGGCGATGTATCTCCTCGGCTTTTCCCTCGACAATCTGTCCTTGATGGCGCTGACGATCGCCACCGGATTCGTCGTCGACGACGCCATCGTCATGATCGAGAACATCGCCCGCTACGTCGAAGGCGGGATGAATCCGCTCGACGCGGCGCTGCGCGGTTCCGAGCAGATCGGATTCACCATCATCTCGCTGACGATATCGCTGATCGCGGTGCTCATCCCGCTGTTGTTCATGGGCGACGTGGTCGGCCGGTTGTTTCATGAATTCGCCATTACGCTTGCGGTGACGATCGTCATATCCGCAATCGTCTCGCTGACGCTGGTGCCGATGATGTGCGCACGGCTGATCCGCCATCATCCGGACGCCGAGCGGACCGGCTTCGATCTGCAGGCCGAACACGCCTTCAATGCGGTCATCGCAGCGTACGGCCGGGCTCTCAACTGGGTGTTGGACCGCCAGCCGCTCACGCTGCTCGTCGCCGTGCTCACGCTGGGGCTCACACTTTTGTTCTATTATGAGATTCCCAAGGGCTTTTTCCCGGTCCAGGATACCGGGCTCATACAGGCCATTACCGAGGCGTCGCAGAGCGTTTCCTACCAGGAGATGGCGAACCTGCAGAACCGGCTCGCAGAGACGGTGCTCAAGGATGCGGACGTCGTAAGCTTAAGCTCGTATGTCGGCGTCGACGGTACCAATCAGACGCTCAACACCGGCCGGTTTCTCATCACGCTCAAGCCTTACGACGAGCGCGGGCTGAGCGCCAGCGCGATCATCCAGCGATTGCGGCGCGAAGTCGCCGGAGTGAACGGCATCACGCTGTACATGCAGCCGGTGCAGGATCTCACCATCGATTCGACCATCAATCGCGCGCCCTACAATTTCGTCCTCGAGGACGCCAATTCGGCGGAATTCAACACCTGGGTGCCGAAGCTGGTGCAGCGGCTCAACCAGTTGCCGCAGCTCACGGAGGTCGCCAGCGATCTGCAGCAGCAAGGGCTGGCGGTCGATCTGGTCATCGATCGCGCCACCGCCAGCCGCTTCGGCATCACGCCGGCCACCGTCGACAACGCCCTCTACGATGCGTTCGGCCAGCGCATCGTTTCGACCATTTATACGCAGTCGAACCAGTACCGCGTCATTCTCGAGCTCGATCCGACGCTGCAAAGCTCGCTCAGCGGGCTATCGGCCATCTATCTGCCGTCGTCATCCTCCGCCACCAACGGCCAAGTGCCGCTTTCCGCCATTTCACACATCGAGCAGAAAACCGGCCCCTTGGTGATCACTCATTACGGCCAGTTTCCCGCCACGACGATTTCGTTCAATACCGCTCCCGGCTACTCGATCGATTCCGCCATCACCGCCATCCAACAAGCGGAAACCGACATCGGTCTTCCCGAGAGCTTCATTACCGCGTTTCAAGGAACCGCAGCGGCCTTTCAGTCGTCGTTGAGCAACGAGGCCTTCCTGTTCCTCGCCGCCATTGTGGCGATGTACATCGTGCTCGGCGTTCTCTACGAGAGTTTCGTTCACCCGATCACCATCCTTTCGACCTTGCCGTCGGCCGGCGTCGGCGCGCTGTTGTCGCTGATGCTGCTCGGCTATGAGCTCGACGTTATCTCGATCATCGGCATCATCCTGCTCATCGGCATCGTCAAGAAGAACGGCATCATGATGATCGACTTCGCGCTGGAGGCCGAGCGCGTCGAGGGCCTGCCGCCGCGCGAGGCCATCTACCGGGCCAGCCTCCTGCGTTTCCGGCCGATCATGATGACCACCATGGCGGCGATCCTCGGCGCGCTGCCGCTGATGCTGGGAACCGGCACCGGCTCCGAGCTGCGCCACCCGCTCGGCCTCGCCCTCGTCGGCGGTTTGATCGTGAGCCAAATGCTCACGCTGTTCACCACGCCCGTCATCTATCTGTATTTCGATCGGTTGGCCTTGCGTCTGACCGGACGACCGCCCGCCAACCGGTTGGCCCGGGGCGAGCCCGCCGAATGAACATTTCCGCGCCTTTCATCGCCCGGCCGGTGGCGACGACGCTCTTGACGCTCGGCATTGCCTTTGCGGGCGTGCTGGGATTTTCCAGACTGCCGGTCGCGCCGCTGCCGCAGGTCGATTTCCCCACGATCTCCGTCATCGCCCAGCTTCCCGGAGCCAGCCCGACGACGGTCGCCACCAGCGTTGCCGAGCCGCTCGAGCGTCATCTCGGGCAGATCGCCGATGTCACGGAAATGACTTCGCAAAGCGGCATCGGACAGACCCGCATCACGCTGCAATTCGACCTCAACCGCGACATCAATGGCGCGGCGCGCGACGTACAGGCGGCGATCAATGCCGCCCGCGCCGATCTGCCGGCCGCGCTCAAGACCAATCCGACCTATCGCAAGGTCAATCCCGCCGATGCGCCGATCCTCATTCTGGCGCTGACCTCGAACACGCTCACGCAAGGCCAGATGTACGACGCCGCGAGCAACGTCCTGGCGCAGCGGCTGTCGCAGCTTCCCGGCATCGGGCAGGTCATCATCGGCGGCTCGGCGCTGCCGGCGGTGCGCGTCGATCTCAATCCGCAGGCGCTGTTCAAATACGGCATCGGTCTCGAAGACGTGCGCGCGGCGCTCGCGTCGGCCAATGCCAACAGCCCCAAAGGCAGCATCGACGAAGGCGATCAGCGCTATCAGATCTATACCAACGATCAGGCGACCAAGGCGGCGGATTACATGCCGCTGGTCGTCGCCTATCGCAACGGCGCCGCGGTGCGGCTTTCCGACGTCGCATCGATCAACGATTCGGTCGAGGATGTGCGCAATCTCGGCCTGTCCAACGGCCGGCCCTCGGTGCTGGTTATCCTGTTCCGACAGCCCGGCGGCAACATCATCGACACCATTGACGGCGTGAAGGCCGAGTTGCCGCATTTGCGGGCGGCGTTGCCGGCCGACATGAACGTGAACATCGCCATCGACCGCAGCACCACAATCCGTTCGTCGCTGCACGACACCGAAGCGACACTGGCGATCGCCGTCGTATTGGTCACCATGGTCGTTTTCCTGTTTCTGCGCGACATCCGCGCCACGGCTATACCCAGCGTCGCAGTGCCGGTGTCGCTTCTCGGCACATTCGGCGCCATGTATCTGTTGGGCTACAGCCTCGACATTCTTTCGCTGATGGCGCTGACCATCGCCACCGGCTTCGTGGTCGACGACGCGATCGTCGTCTTGGAAAACGTCTCGCGTCATCTCGACGAAGGAATGCCGCGCATGGAAGCGGCGCTCCGCGGCGCGCGCGAAGTGGGTTTTACGGTGCTGTCGATCAGCCTGTCGCTGGTTGCGGTATTCACGCCCATCCTGCTGTTAGGCGGAATTCTCGGCCGGCTGTTCCGCGAATTCACCCTGACGCTGTCGCTCGCCATCCTCATTTCGCTCGCGGTTTCGCTCACGACCACGCCGATGATGTGCTCGCTTTTCCTGCGCCAGCGGCGGCCGGGCCAGGCGCAGAACCGCAACAGGCTGTTCGAGCGGGTGCTGCAAGGCTACGAGCGCTCGCTGGGGTGGGCGCTCCACCACAGCCGGTTCGTGTTCGTGATTTTCCTGTCCGCGATCGCGCTCAACGGGCTGCTGATCTACCTCATTCCGAAAGGCTACTTTCCACAGCAGGACACCGGACGTTTGATCGGTGCGCTGCAAGCCGATCAAAGCGTCTCCTTTCAGGCGATGACGCAAAAGCTGCGGCAGATGATGGCGATCGTGCAGGCCGACCCCGCGGTCGACCACGTGGTGGGCTATACCGGGGTCGGCAGCGGCGGCGGCTTCGGGCAGATCAACACCGGCCGGGTTTTCCTTTCCTTAAAGCCGTTATCCGAACGCCCGCCGATCGATCAGGTGATCGCGCGGCTGCGGCCGAAGCTGGCGCGCGTGCCGGGCGGCCGCCTGTTCCTGTTCCCGGTTCAGGACATCCGTGCCGGCGGCCGCCAGAGCAACGCGCAATATCAGTACACGCTGCAGTCCGACAGCGCCGAGGAGCTTGCCGTCTGGACGCCCAAACTCGTCCAGGCGCTCGAACGCAGCTCCCTGCTCGCCGACGTAAACTCCGATCAGCAGCAGAAGGGCTTGGAAACCGACCTCGTCATCGACCGCGATACCGCCTCGCGGCTCGGCATTACGCCGGCGCAAATCGACAATACGCTCTACGACGCGTTTGGCCAGCGTCAGGTGTCCGTCATCTACAGCGCGATCAATCAATACCACGTGGTCATGGAAATCGACCCGCGCTACACGAAAAATCCGAAGTCGCTCGACGACATTTATATCTCTACGTCCGGCGGGGGAGCCTCCGGGACCGCGACATCGAACCTGCCGGCCGGAACAGTCAACGCCATTACAGCCGGTGCCAACGCCGCCTCGTCCGCAGCCGCGACGGCCGCGGCAAGCGCCAACAACAATTCGGCGCGCAACGCCGCCATCAACGCGCTGGCCAATACCGGCAAGGGCGCCACGTCGTCCGGCGCGGCCGTCAGCACCACCAAGGAGACGATGATTCCGCTCTCCGCCGTCAGTCATTACGTAGCCGGCAACACGCCGTTGTCGGTCAGTCACCAGGGATTATTCGTTGCCTCCACCATTTCGTTCAATCTGCAACCGGGCGCCACGCTCGGCGAGGCCACGGCGGAAATCGACAACGCCGTGAACCAGATGCACATGCCGGCGTCGATTCATGGCAGTCTCGCCGGCACCGCGCAATTGTTTGCCCAGTCCGCGAACAACGAAATTGTGCTGGTGCTCGCCGCGATCGCCGCCGTGTACATCGTGCTCGGCGTGCTTTACGAAAGCTATATCCACCCGATCACGATTCTCTCGACCCTGCCGTCGGCCGGCGTTGGCGCCTTCCTCGCGCTGATGCTGTTCCATACGCAATTCGATATCATCGGCACGATCGGCGTGATCCTGCTCATCGGCATCGTCAAAAAGAACGCGATCATGATGATCGATTTCGCCATCGACGCCAGACGATCGCGAAATTTGAGCTCCTACGATGCGATTTTTCAGGCCTGCATGATGCGCTTCCGTCCGATCATGATGACCACGTCGGCGGCGATTCTCGGCGCCGTGCCGCTGGCGCTCAGCTTCGGCAATGGCGGGGAGATCCGCCGCCCGCTGGGCATCTCGATCATGGGCGGGCTGCTCATCAGCCAATTGCTGACGCTTTACACTACCCCCGTGCTCTATCTCTATCTGGATCGGCTCGGCCAATGGAGCTTGCGCCAGCGCGCGCGGCTCATGCCGGGTCTGTTCGGCGCTCCGTCCGCTTCCGCAGGCTGACGCGTCTTTCGGAACGCCGGAACGCTCCCGCGCCGGCGGCCCTGACTATCTTCAGCGAATAAAGATCGGCCGCCGGCTATAGCAGCACGGCGTCGGCCAATGCGGCCATCGCGGCTCGATCGCCGCGCGTATTCGCAAGATTTTCCTGTGCAAGGTGTCGATGACGGGGCCTTTATAGCCGTCATCGGCGTTTGGATTCGCCTCTAAAAAGGCGATGCGGTTTTCCATGTGATAGATGGCGTGGTGCGCGCGCCCCCAGCAATGAGCGGAATGGCCGTCGCATCCGGCCATCGCGGGTGAGGCCAGACCGGCGAATCCGAGGATGGCGCACAGAAAAAGAATACGCCTCATACTCTTTGGCCTCGTCCCCCGGTACGCCGACTTCTCAATGATAGCCGCAGTCAAGCGCGGAGAAAACCCGTTTTCGGCAGGCTCATCGCCGGCCGCAGACCCCGGGGCGAGCGAATTGCAATGGGGCGATGTCCGCGCCAGAATGAACGATAATGGAGGTTACGCTCGCATAACCGTCAAAAAATCCATGGAGGTCGGCCCGTGCTCCCGCATGACGAAAACGACCTGCTGACCCGCGTCGGCCCCGGCACCGCAATGGGCGCGCTGATGCGCCGTTATTGGATTCCGGTGGCGTTTTCGCAAGCGATCGCCAAGCCCGATAGTGTGCCGGTGCGCGTGCGGCTCTTGGGCGAGAACCTGGTGCTGTTCCGCGACACCCAGGGACGCGTCGGGTTGCTCGACGAAAAATGCCCGCACCGCACCGCCTCGCTGTTCTTCGGCCGCAACGAAGAGAGCGGACTGCGCTGTGTCTATCACGGGATAAAATTCGACGTCGACGGCAACTGCGTCGACCTGCCCTGCGTGCCGCAGATGAGCGATGCCCGTCGGGCGAACGTGCAAAAGCAGCTCAACGCCAAATCCTACCCGTGCCTGGAGCGCGGCGATGTGGTGTGGACCTATATGGGCCCCGCCGAGCACAAGCCGAAGTTTCCCGAGCTGGAGTGGACACTGCTGCCGGCATCGCAGCGCTACGCCACCCGCCATATCCAGGAATGCAATTGGCTGCAGGCGCTCGAAGGCGGCTTCGACGCGACGCATCTGACATTTCTGCACGGCGGCGAAAGCGATGCGAGCCGGAAAATCGTGGCGACGCTCTACGAGGTCATTCCGACCGACTTTGGCTTCGTGGTCGGAACCGGCCGCGAGCGCAATGACGGCATTGTCATGTGGAACATGAACGTGATGCTGTCGCCGTTTCACAAGATCATCTCGTCGCTGCCGCACGCCGCGCATGTTTGGGCCCCGATCGACGATGAAACCACGATGCTCTACAGCGTCGATTTTCATCCGTCGCGGCCGCTGACGGAGCAGGACCTCGCCCGTTCGAAGGCCGGACTCGGCATTCACACCGAAAACATCCCGGGCACGGACCGTGCCGTTCGCAACCGGTCGAACGACTACCTGATCGACCGCGCGCTGCAGGCGAGCGGAGCGTCCTACACGGGCATGAAGGGTTTCGGCACGCAGGATTGCGGAATTCAGGAATCGATGGGGCCGATCGCGGATCGGAGTCGCGAGCACCTGCTTGCGTGCGATGCGGCTATCGTCAAAATCCGGCGGCTCCTCTTGCAGATGCTCAAGGACCACGCAGCGGGCAAGCCGTTGCCGGGCATGAATCCGGCGAGCTACCGGGTGCGTTCCGGCCGCTTCGAGGCGAAGAACGGCATCCCGTTTGCCGAAGCTATGGAGCAATACGTTCGCCGCGATACGCCGATTGCCGCCGAATAGGTTCGGCCACGCCCGCGCATAGCGTCAACGAGATAGAGAGAGCAAAACCCATGAACGGCGCCGAATTGATTGCCCAAATCCTCAAACGCGAGGGTACCGAATTTCTCTCTTGCTATCCGCGCAATCAGACGATCGAGCCCTGCGCGGCGATCGACATTCGACCGATCCTGTGCCGGCAGGAGCGCGTCGGCGTCGGCATCGCCGACGGCTACAGCCGCATCAAGCGCGGCAAGAAGAACGGCGTGTTCGCCGCCCAGGCCGGTCCCGGGATCGAGAACGCTTTCCCGGGCATCGCGCAGGCTTTTTCCGAAAACGTTCCCGTCCTCGTCATTGCCGGCGGCCTGCCGCTGGCGCGGCAATATGTGCGTCCGGTCTTCCGCGCCGCCGATGTCTATCGCCCGGTGACCAAGTGGTCGGCGCTGGCGCACGATGTGCAGGAATTGCCCGACCTGATGCGGCGCGCCTTTCACGCGATGCGCTCCGGCAAGGGCGGCCCGGTGCTGCTCGAAGTGCCGGACGAAGTCTTTGAGGCCGAATTCAAGGGCACGCTCGATTACACCCCGGTGCCGGTGCAGCGCGCCGCGCCCGATCCGGATGCGGTCAAGAAAGCCGTCGAGATGCTGCTTGCGGCCAAGCATCCGATCCTTTGGGCCGGTCAGGGCGTGCATTACGCCGAAGCCGGCGAGCGGATGGCGGCGCTCGCGGAACTCATACCCGCGCCGGTGGCCGCTACCAATCCCGGCAAGAGCGCCATCCCCGACAGCCATCCGCTGGCGCTTGGCGGCGCGACGCGCTCGCGCTCGAAAATGTTCGCCGACTTCATGAAAAAATCCGACCTCGTTCTCGCCATCGGCTCAAGCCTCACGGTGACGAATTTCGGGCCGGCCGTACCGAAAGGAAAGACGATCATTCACTCGACCAACGACGCCGGCGACATCAACAAGGACTATCGCACCGATCACGCCGTGGTCGGCGACGCCGCCCTGGTCATCGATGCGCTCATCGCCGAGGTCGGCAGGCAGAAGGGTCCGGGCGGCGGCAATGCGCTCGCCTCGCTCAAGGAGGAAGTCGCGGCCGGCAAGAAGGCCTGGCTCGACGAATGGGCGAAGTTTCTCGACTCCGACGAGATGCCGCTGAACCAGTACCGCGTGATCCGCGACCTGATGCGCACGCTCGACCGCGACAACGTCATCATGACGCACGATTCCGGCAGTCCGCGCGAGCAGATGATCCCGTTCTGGGAGACGACGGCGGCCGGCTCCTATATGGGCTGGGGCAAGTCGACCCAGCTCGGCTATGGGCTCGGCATCACCATGGGCGCGAAGCTCGCCGCGCCGAAGAAGCTTTGCATCAACGTCATGGGCGACGCCGCCATCGGCATGACCGGCATGGACATCGAGACCGCCGCGCGCAACCGCATTGCCATCCTCACAATCGTGTTCAACAATGGCGTGATGGGCGCGGAGCGCGACGTGCTCAAGATTTCCGATGCGAAATACGGCACCATGACGGTCGGCGGCAACTATAAGAAGGTGGCCGAGGGCCTCAACGTCGCGGCGACGCGCGTGGAAAAGCCCGCAGACATCGTCGGCGCGATCAAGGAGGCGGTCGACGTTACCGAGAAGGGCGCGCCGTTCCTCCTCGAATTCGTGGTCAAAGAGGGCCGCGACTTCTCGCGCTACCCCTGAGCGCGATGCGGGCGGCCGAAGCCATGAACGCGGAGCCGACGAGAGGTATTTCCCGACGCGCGTGGCTTGCACGCATCATCTCGTGCGCGGTCCTGTCGCCGCTCGCGGCGAAAGCCGGAGAGCAGCCGGCGAGCGGTGTCGAGTTTTACAAAGGCAAAACCGTCACGCTGATTACCAGCACCGGCGTCGGCGGGGCCTATGACGTCGTCGCCCGCCTGATCGCGCGCCACATGCCGCGCTACATTCCCGGCAATCCCACCATCGTCGTCGAGAACATGCCGGGCGGCGGCAACGTGATCGCCACCAACTACATGTACAACATCGCGCCGAAGGACGGCACCGCGATCGCCACGATCCACAACGCCATCCCGCTGCAACAGGTGCTTGACGCGGGCGGTGTGCGTTTCGACGCCGACAAGTTCAACTGGCTGGGCTCGACCGGCTCGCAGAACGAGGTCATCCTGGTCTGGCACACCGCCGGCGTCACTTCCATCGCGCAGGCGATGAAAAAGCAAGTCATCGTCGGCGGCACCGGCGCCGGAGCCGGCATGACGCTTCTTCCCGTCGTGGTGAACAATCTGCTCGGCACCAAATTCAAGATCGTGATCGGCTATCGCAGCTCGGAGGACGTCAATCTCGGCATGGAGCGCGGCGAGATTCAGGCGCGCGCGTTCAGTATCGGCTCCATCACCAGCCAGCATCCCGACTGGATCGCCGCGCACAAAGTCGCCTTTTTGGCCCAGTCCGGCGCCAAGCGCGACAAAGTGCTGCCCGATGTCCCGCTGTTGACCGAACTCGCAAAGAACGACGAGCAGCGCCAAATATTCCAGCTCATCGCATCGGCGCCGGCGCTCGGCCAACCCTATCTGGCGCCGCCGGGCGTGCCCGCGGACCGGCTTGCAATCCTGCGCAAGGCCTTCGCCGCGACGCTTGCCGATCCGGCATTCCTTGCCGATGCCGAAAAAATCCGCTTCGACATCGAGCCGATGAGCGCCGATGAAGTCGCCCAGATCGTGCACGAGACGGTCCATGCGCCGCCCGACATCGTCGCCAAAGCGAAGGTCGCAATGGGTATGGCCGATCGCTGATTGTTTCGACGAAACGCAACGCGCGAGGAGGATCACATTGGCGGAGATCAAGATTTTCAATCCTGACGGAATGAGTAAGCCAGCGCCTTATAGCCACGTGGCCTATGCCAAGACGCAGGAGCTGGTGTTCATCGCCGGCCAGACGCCGATCGATGCCGCCGGCGCCGTCGTCGGCAAAGGCGATTTCGAGGCGCAATGCGCGCAAGTCTTCGCCAACATTCACACGGCGCTGCGCTCGGTCAACGCCGACTGGAAGAACGTGGTGCAGTTCACGAGCTATCTCGTTCGGCCGCAGGATGCCGCCGCGTACCGGGCATACCGCGCCAGGGTCTATCCGAAAATGTTTCCCAACGGCGCCTATCCGCCCCACACGCTCCTGATCATCAGCCGCCTGGCCGATGAAGCCTATTGGCTCGAAGTGCAGACGGTGGCGGCGCTCTGAATTTCTTCGGTGGTGAAGTCCGGCGCGCGCTTTCGCGCCAGGAGCTCGTTGCGAATGACCCGGCAATATTTCGAGGATTTCGCCGTCGGCCAGATTTATAAATCCGGCCGGTTGCGGATCGACAGGGAGGCGATCATCGCATTCGCCAAAGAATTCGATCCGCAGCCCTACCATCTCGACGACGAGGCGGCGCGCCAGACGGCGTTCGGCGGACTGGCGGCGAGCGGCTGGCACACGGCGGCGCTGACCATGCGGCTCATGGTCGACGGCGAGTTTCGGCCCGCCGGCGGCATTATCGGCGTCGGTATCGATGAGCTCTCTTGGCCGCGGCCGGTACGACCCGGCGATGAACTTCACGCCAAGAGCGAAATCCTCAAGGCGCGGCCGTCCAAGTCGCGTCGCGACCGCGGCCTCATCCGCGTGCGAACCACGACGCTTAATCAGAACGACGAAGCCGTACAGATTTTTATCGGCAATCTCATCGTTCCCCGCCGGCAGCCGCTGGAGTAGTTGCGGTCAGCGCGGCGCGTCCCGGCGTTGACTCCCATGCCGAATTGAATTTCGCTCCTGCGCTCCCCGGCGAAGTCGCCAATCTCGGTCAAGAGATTGCCCATGCCGCGCTGGGCATGATTGTGATCGGGATCGATGCGCAAGGCGGCTGCGAAGTGGGCGCGTGCCTGCTCCTGGTCGCCCATCAGCAGCACGGCAGCCCATGTTGTCGCCTCGCGAAGCGCCCCCGACTGCATCAGGTCACGCCCGTTCGCAGAGAGGCCGGCGCTTTGCATTTCTCGCCTTTCTCTACGGCGAAGCCGATGCGGCGCTGCGCCGGAGCAACAACGCCAAGCTGCATCAAGGCGAGGAGCGCTACAGCGGCCTCTCGGATCGCCTGTTTCCGGAAGACGGCCGCGACGGCGAGCGCCAGGCGAGCTGAACGCGCTCTGCGAACTTGACATCGGCGCGGACTCATCCGTAATATTCATGGCTTCGCGGCCGGTCACTCCGGCAAGGCGATGGAGTTCGCCTTAAACCGCCCTAAGGGCTGATGACTCCTTTCATCCGACCGCGGACGAAAGGATTCGCATTTGCAAGCCCTCGCTGACCAACCGGAACAGTATGTCGACGCTTGCCGGGGCGCGTCCGCTCTGAGGGCGTCTGCTGTCCATGGATGCGGAGACGATCGTGATTCTCCGCGACATTATCCTGCAAATCCGCCAAGCCTATGGGGATGGGGTTCCCCGAAACCGCCCGCTAGAGCTGATGACCCCTGCCGCCGATGTGCGCGGTGGGGAGCCGTTCGCGACCCGCCGCAGTGCGGGTTTTTTTGTGCCGCGTGGCACAATCGAAAAGGAGAACGGTGATGGACAATGTCTGGCTGCAGTCTGCCCTGTGGATGGCGCTGGCACTCGTTGCCGCCACGGCTTCGCTTTACGTGACGATCTCGGCGGCTCTGTTCGAGATTGTCGTCGGCGCCATCGCCGGCAACACAATAGGACTGCCGCTTACCCCCTGGATCAGTTACATCGCCGGCGTCGGCGCGGTCGTCCTGACATTTCTCGCCGGCACGGATATCGATCCGCATGTCGTAAAGAGAAATTTCGGGTCGAGCGTGACCATCGGGCTCATGGGGTTCTTTGCGCCTTATGTTGGCTGCCTGCTGCTGGCGCGCTACGGGCTTGGCTGGCCGTGGCCGCAAGCGCAGATTGGCGGAATTTCACTCTCCACGACATCCGTGGCGGTCGTCTACGCCGTGATGGTCGAGACCGGTTACAACCGCACCGAACTCGGCAAGATCATCCTCGCCGCCTGTTTCATAAACGATATCGGCACCGTGCTGGCACTGGGCCTCATATTTGCGAACTACAATTTGTATTTGATCCTGTTCGCGGTCGTCACCATTGCCGTTGTCGCAGCATTGCCTTGGATCGTCCGCCCGTTGTTCAAATGGCTCGGCGGACGGACCAGCGAACCCGAGATAAAGTTTCTTTTTTTAGTGCTGTTCGGCCTTGGCGGTCTCGCCAATCTGGGTAAAAGCGAGGCCGTGCTGCCCGCTTATCTTGTGGGCATGGCGCTGGCGCCGTTTTTCCTGGCAAACCGCGAGCTTCAACTGCGCATGCGCGCCATTTGCTTCGCGTTCCTGACGCCGTTCTACTTTCTCAAGGCCGGTTCGCTGATCGAAGCGCACGCGCTTATCACCGGCGCTGGACTCATCGGTCTCTTTCTGGCGATGAAACTGGCAACCAAGTTCATCGGCATCCTACCGCTGACGCTATATTTCAAGTTCGACAAGCGCGAGGGCATGTACACGACGCTGATGATGTCGACGGGGCTGACCTTCGGGTCGATCTCGGCGTTGTTCGGCCTGACCAATCACATCATCGACCAGGTTCAATACACGATCCTGTTGACGGCTGTGATCGGCAGCGCGGTGGTGCCCACACTCATCGCACAGATTTGGTTTCATCCGCATTTCGAGCCGTTGGAGGAAGATGCCTGACTTGTGGGGGTTCGCGGCGAACAGTCGGACGGCCTTTCACGAGCATCCGCTGTTTGTCATTCGGGACTGTTGCTCGCTTCGTTCCGTTTGCGGCGACGCTCGATTGGTGCGGCGACGCTCGATTGGCCGAGCGGAGCCGCTCCGTATCGCCGGCGCGACCAATGCAAGCGCAAAAACCTGTCCCGCGAGGGCCGAGAGGCCTAGTGGAAGCAACCACTGCCGTTCGTCACCCGGCGACGGACGCTGTTGCTGCCGCGACGAAAATTCTCTTCAGCATTTCCCGTTCGATCGGCTTCTGCAGGATCGGAGTTTTGCGGAATCGGGGCTCGACGCCGTCGGCGTCGTAGCCGGTGACGAAGACGAACGGCACGCCGCGCGCGGCCAGGACGTCGGCGATCGGGTAGACCGCGCCGTCGCCGAGATTGATGTCGAGCACCGCGGCTTCGAAGTGGCCTTCCTTGGCTCTGGCCGCCGCCTCGGATGCGGTGCAAATCGGGCCGACGACCTGGTAGCCGAATTCGACGAGGCACTCCTGAATCATCATGGCGACGAGCGCCTCGTCTTCGACCAGCAACACGCGCGGCTTGCCGGATATTTTCAATCCACTCGCGCTGCCGTGCAGCTCGGCGACATTGCGCGCGCCGGTAAATTCCCGCGATTTCATCATATCGCGACGGGGAATCGAGAAGCTGCAGCGCAGCCCCTTCGGATCCCAGTCGAAAGTCACCTCGCCCTCGAGCTGCTGCTCGATGCTGGCGCGAATGACGCGCAGACCGAAGCTCTTCGCCGCCGGCGGCGCAATCTGGGGGCCGCCAGTCTCGGCCCAGTTCAGCATCAGGGCGTCCGGCCGCAATTGCCAGCTTAAGTTTACTTTTCCCTTCACCGCCGACAGCGCACCATGCTTGGCCGCATTGGTGGCGAGTTCGTGCAACGCAAGCGCCAGTCCCTGCGCCGTCGAGGGCTGCAAGGAAATATCGGGGCCTTCGATGGTGACTTTGTCACCGGTTCGATAGGGCGCGAGTTCCTCGGCGACCAACGTGGCAAGATCGGCGCCGTGCCAACGCGAATCGGACAAGAGCGTGTGGGCGCGGGCCAGCGCCTTGATGCGGCCCTCGATCGCCGCCACGTAATCGTCGACGCTTTTGGCACGCGTGAGCCGAATGAGCGATTGGATGACGGCGAGCGCATTGCGCGCCCGGTGATCGACCTCTCGTGCCAGCAGATTCTGCCGCTCTTCGGCCTCCTTGCGGTCAGTGACGTCGATGGTGACGCCGCTGACGCGCACGACGCGGCCGGCGGCATCGACGCTTGCTGCCGCCGTGCCGGTGCACCAGCGCGTTTCGCCGCTGGGGCGCAGTACGCGGAATTCGGTGTGCTGCGTGCGCGCGCTTTTCGACATGCGCTCAACGACTTGGTGCAGCGATTGCCAATCCTCGGGATGAACGAGGCTGCGGATATTCTCCACCGTGGCCTGGAAGTGCCGCGGATCGACCCCGAAGATGCGGTGCTGACCCTCGTCCCATTTCAATTCTTTGCTGCCGACTTCCCATTCCCAGGAGCCCATCTGGCCGGCGGCAAACGCCAGGCTGCGGCCCTGCTCGCTCTGCTTGAGCCGGGCGTTGGAGGCTTCCAGCTCCGCGGTGCGCTCCGCCACCCGCTTTTCGAGCTTGACGTTCAACTGTTCGAGCTCGCGGGTTTTGCGGAACAGCTCGGCGAAAATGCGCACCTTGGCGCGCAGCACTTCCGGAATGACCGGCACCGGCACATAATCCACCGCGCCCATCTCGTATCCGCGCAGCCGGTCGACGTCGGTGACCTGGATCGCGGAAATGAAGATGATCGCCGTCTTCTGGAAGCGCGGATGCTCCCGGATCATGGCCGCCAGCTGAAAGCCGTCAAGCTCCGGCATGCACACGTCGACGAGCACGACGGCGACATCGTTCTTGAGCAGAAACGTCAACGCCTCGCCCGCCGACGAAGTCTTGACGAGATTTTCCCCGAGGTCGCTTAAGATCACCTCGTAGGCCAGAAGCTTTTCCGGCTGGTCGTCGACCAGAAGGACGTTGACTTTGTCGGTCATGCGTGGCCGCCTAGCGATGCAGCCACATCCGCAGCGCGGACAAGAGCTGTTCGGTGTTGACGGGCTTGGCGAGGTAATCCGACGCGCCGGCTTCGAGGCATTTCTCGCGGTCGCCCTTCATCGCCTTAGCCGTCAAGGCGATGATCGGCAAACGGCGATAAGCCTTGTTTTGCCGGATTTTCTCGATCGTCCGATAGCCGTCCATCTCGGGCATCATGATGTCCATGAGCACGATGGCGAGCGACGGCGTCTCCTCGATCAGCGTGATCGCCTCAAGTCCGGTCGTGGCCGTGAGCACGTTCATGCCGCGACGTTCCAACGCGCTCGCAAGCGCGAAAATGTTGCGCGGATCGTCGTCGACCAGGAGCACGGTGCGGCCCACCAGATCTTCGTCGGACGAGTTGAGCTGCTCCAGCATATGCTGCTTCTCGGCCGGCAGATCGGTGATCACGCGGTGCAGGAACAGCGCGGTCTCGTTGAGGAGCCGCTCCGGCGATTCGACACCCTTGACCACGATGCTGCGCGCCATGGTGTGCAGCTGGGCGTCCTCCTCGGCCGACAATTCACGGCCGGTGAAGACGACGACCGGCACGTCGGCGAGCGAACGATCGGCCCGCATGCGCTCCAGCACCTCGAAACCCGACATGTCGGGCAGGCGCAGGTCCAGCACCACGCAGTCGCACGCGCGCTCCTGCAGGATGCCCAATGCTTCGTTGCCGGTGGCGGCGTTGACGATCTCGACGTCGTCGTGGCCGAGCAATTCACGGATGCTCATCTGCTCGGCCGCATTGTCCTCGACCACCAACAGCCGCTTACGGCGCGGCTGGGCGAATTCCTTGATGCGCGAGAGCGCGTCGGCAATGCCCTCCCGCGTCGTCGGCTTGGTCACGAACGAGAAGGCACCGCGGGCAAGTCCATGCTGGCGGTCTTCGTCGAGCGTGACGATCTGCACCGGGATGTGCCGTGTCAGCGGGTTCTGCTTGAGCTGACTGAGCACGTTCCAGCCGAGCATGTCGGGCAGGAACACGTCGAGCGAAACCGCCGTCGGCTGATACTGCTTGGCGAGATTGATCGCGTCGTCGCCGCGCATCGCGAGCAGCGCCTTGAATCCCTTGTCGCGCGCGAGATCGATCAGGATGCGCGCATAGTGCGGATCGTCCTCGACGATGAGCAGAATGGGATCGCCGGCCTGAACGTCCACGCGGTCGTCCGGGATTGGCTCGATCGTGCGCTCGGCGGGAATGTGCAGCCCGGGCAGCCGCGCGACCGGCGCCGAGGCGCTCGCCGCCGCCTGGATCGGCGCACTCGGACCGACATACTTGATCGGCAGGTAGAGCGTGAAGGTCGAGCCGGAGCCCGGCGCGCTGCGCAAGTGGATTTCGCCGCCAAGGAGACTCGCCAGCTCGCGGCTAATGGCCAGCCCCAACCCGGTGCCGCCATATTTGCGGCTGGTCGACGCGTCGGCCTGCTGGAATGCCTCGAAGATGATCTTCTGCTTTTCCGGCGGAATGCCGATGCCGGTGTCGGACACTTCGAAGGCCACCACGGCCGGCGCCTGGCTGAGCACGGGATGCTCGGCGCTCCAGCCGCCGACCGCTGCGTTGACGTTAAGGCGGACGCCGCCTTGGGCGGTGAACTTGAACGCGTTCGACAACAGGTTCTTGAGCACCTGCTGCAACCGCTTGGTGTCGGTGGTGATCGTGCGCCCGAGATTCGGATCGACGTGAACTTCAAACGACAGCTGGCGGGTTTCCGCCTCGTGACGGAACGGCCGCGCCACCATATCGAGCAGGTTGCCGAAAAATACATCCTCGGCGTCGACGGTCACCGTGCCCGACTCGATCTTCGACAGGTCGAGAATGTCGCTGATCAGATTGAGCAGGTCGGTGCCGGCGCCGTGGATGGTCCGGGCGAACTCGACCTGCTTGGGCGTGAGGTTGCCCTCCGGGTTGTCGGTGAGCTGCTGGCCGAGGATGAGGATCGAGTTGAGCGGCGTGCGCAACTCGTGCGACATGTTAGCCAAGAATTCCGACTTGTACTTGGAGGTGAGCGCAAGCTCGGTGGCTTTCTCCTCCAGGGCGCGGCGGGCCTGCTCGATTTCCTGGTTCTTGCGCTCGACTTCGACGTTGCGCTCGGCAAGCTGCTGGGCCTTCTGCTCGAGCTGCTCGTTGGTCTGCTGCAGCTCCTTCTGCTGCGCCTGCAATTCGCCGGCGAGCTGCTGCGATTGCTTGAGCAGCCCTTCGGTCTGCATCGTCGCCTCGATCGAGTTGAGCACGATGCCGATCGAGGTCGTCAGCTGTTCCAGGAACATGGTCTGCAGCGTCGTGAACTCGTGAATCGAAGCAAGCTCGATTACCGCCTTGACCTGGTTCTCGAATAGGACCGGCAGCACGATGACGTTGCGCGGCATCGCCTTGAACAGAGCCGAGCTGATAGGAACGGCGCTCTCGGGCATTTCGGTGATCAGCATGCGCCGTTTGTCGAGCGCGCACTGGCCGATCAGACCTTCGCCCAAGCGCAGCGACTGCGGATGGCCGTTGACGCCGTCGTCCGCATAGGCCGAGAGCAGCTTCAGGTCCTGCGTCTCTTCGCTCTCGATCTGATAGATGACGCCCTGGTGGGCGTTGACGAGCGGCGTGAGCTCGGAGAGCAAGAGCCGGCCGACCGTCGTCAGATCGCGCTGGCCCTGCAGCATGTTGGTGAATTTGGCCAGGTTGGTCTTCAGCCAATCCTGCTCGGTATTGCGGTCGGTGGTGAGCCGCAGATTGTCGATCATCGTATTGATGTTGTCTTTCAGCTCTGCCACTTCGCCGCGCGCTTCCACCTGAATCGAGCGCGTCAAGTCGCCCTTGGTCACCGCCGTCGCCACCTCGGCGATGGCGCGCACCTGCGTGGTCAGGTTGGCGGCAAGGAGGTTGACGTTGCCGGTCAGGTCTTTCCAGGTGCCAGCGGCGCCGGGCACGTTGGCCTGACCGCCGAGACGGCCTTCGACGCCGACTTCGCGCGCCACGGTCGTGACCTGATCGGCGAAGGTGGCGAGCGTGTCGGTCATGTTGTTGATGGTTTCGGCGAGCGCCGCCACCTCGCCTTTCGATTTCACCGCGAGGTTTTGTTTCAGATCGCCGTTGGCGACCGCGGTCACCACCTTCACGATGCCGCGCACTTGTTCGGTCAGGTTGGCGGCCATGACGTTGACGGTATCGGTCAGGTCTTTCCAGGTGCCGGCCACGCCGGGCACTTGCGCCTGGCCGCCGAGGAGGCCCTCGGTACCGACTTCGCGCGCCACGCGGGTCACTTCCGAGGCGAAGCCGTTGAGCTGGTCCACCATGGTGTTGATGGTGTTCTTCAGTTCGAGAATTTCGCCCTTCACGTCGACCGTGATCTTGCGCGAAAGGTCGCCGCGGGCGACGGCGGTCGTCACTTCGGCGATGTTGCGCACCTGGGTGGTCAGGTTGGCGGCGAGCAGATTGACGTTGTCGGTCAAATCCTTCCAAGTGCCGGCAACGCCGGGCACCACCGCCTGGCCGCCGAGGCGGCCGTCGGTGCCGACCTCGCGCGCCACGCGCGTCACTTCGGCGGCGAACGAGCGGAGCTGCTCGACCATCGTGTTGAGCGTGTCTTTGAGCAGCAGCATTTCGCCGCGCACGTCGACCGTGATCTTCTTCGACAGGTCGCCGCCGGCGATGGCGGTCGCCACCTCGGCGATGTTGCGCACCTGGGCGGTCAGGTTCGAGGCCATGAAGTTGACGTTGTCGGTCAAGTCCTTCCAGGTCCCGGCGACGCCGGGCACGCCGGCCTGGCCGCCGAGCTTGCCTTCGGTGCCGACCTCGCGCGCCACGCGCGTCACTTCGGAGGCGAACGCATTGAGCTGGTCCACCATCGTGTTGATGGTGTTCTTCAGTTCCAGAATCTCGCCCTTGACGTCCACCGTGATCTTGCGGCCGAGATCGCCGCGGGCGACCGCAGTCGTTACCTCGGCGATGTTGCGGACCTGCGCGGTGAGATTGCCGGCCATCGAGTTAACCGAGTCGGTCAAGTCCTTCCAGGTGCCGGCGACGCCCGGCACGTTGGCCTGACCGCCGAGGCGGCCCTCGGTGCCGACCTCGCGGGCGACACGCGTCACCTCGCCGGCGAAGCGGTTGAGCTGGTCCACCATCGTGTTGAGCGTTTCCTTGAGCTGAAGGATTTCGCCGCGCACATCGACCGTGATCTTGCGGCTCAGGTCGCCGCCGGCGATAGCCGAGGCTACCTCGGCGATATTGCGCACCTGTCCAGTCAGGTTCGACGCCATCGAATTGACCGAGTCGGTCAAGTCTTTCCAGGTGCCGCCGACGCCCGGGACGTTGGCTTGGCCGCCGAGCTTGCCTTCAGTGCCGACCTCGCGCGCGACGCGGGTGACTTCGGCGGCGAAGGCGTTGAGCTGGTCCACCATCGTGTTGAGCGTATCTTTCAGCTCGAGAATCTCGCCGCGCACGTCGACCGTGATCTTGCGGCTAAGGTCGCCGCGAGCGACGGCGGTCGCCACCTCGGCAATGTTGCGCACCTGGCCGGTGAGGTTCGAGGCCATCGAGTTGACCGAGTCGGTCAAGTCCTTCCAGGTGCCGGCGACGCCGCGCACCATGGCCTGGCCGCCGAGCTTGCCTTCGGTGCCGACCTCGCGGGCGACGCGGGTGACTTCGCCGGCGAAGGCGTTGAGCTGGTCCACCATGGTGTTGATGGTGTCTTTCAGCTCCAAGATTTCGCCGCGCACATCGACCGTGATCTTCTTCGACAAGTCGCCCGAGGCGATCGAGGTCGCCACCTCGGCGATGTTGCGCACCTGCGCGGTGAGGTTCGAGGCCATCGAGTTGACCGAGTCGGTCAAGTCCTTCCAGGTTCCGGCGACGCCGAGCACGTTGGCTTGGCCGCCGAGTCGGCCGTCGGTGCCGACCTCGCGGGCGACGCGCGTCACCTCGCCAGCGAAGGCGTTGAGCTGGTCCACCATAGTGTTGATGGTTTCCTTGAGCTGCAAAATCTCGCCAGAGACGTTTACCGTGATCTTCTTGGAAAGGTCGCCGCCGGCTATTGCCGTAGCCACGTCGGCAATGTTGCGCACCTGCGCGGTCAGATTGCCGGCCATGAAATTGACGCTGTCGGTCAAGTCCTTCCAGGTGCCGGCGACGCCCGGCACCTGCGCCTGGCCGCCGAGCTTGCCTTCGGTGCCGACCTCGCGGGCGACGCGCGTGACCTCCGACGCGAACGAATTGAGCTGGTCCACCATCGTGTTGATGGTGTCTTTCAGTTCCAGAATTTCGCCGCGCACGTCGACGGTGATTTTGCGCGAAAGGTCGCCGCGGGCGACCGCCGTGGTGACGTGCGCGATGTTGCGCACCTGATCGGTGAGGTTGCCGCACATGGCGTTGACCGAGTCGGTCAAGTCCTTCCAGGTGCCGGCGACGCCGGGCACGATGGCCTGGCCGCCGAGCTTGCCGTCGGTGCCGACCTCGCGGGCGACGCGGGTGACTTCCGAGGCGAACGAGCGCAGCTGATCGACCATCGTGTTGATGGCTTCCTTGAGCTGCAGAATCTCGCCGCGCACGTCGACCGTGATCTTCTTCGACAGGTCGCCGTTCGCCACCGCGATCGTCACCTCGGCAATGTTGCGCACCTGGGCGGTCAGGTTGGACGCCATCGAGTTGACGCTCTCGGTGAGGTCCTTCCACACGCCGGTGACGCCGCCGACTTGCGCCTGGCCGCCGAGCTTGCCTTCGGTGCCGACTTCACGGGCGACACGCGTCACCTCGGAGGTGAAGACGTTGAGCTGCTTGATCATCGTGTTGACGATTTCGGCGGAGCGCAGGAACTCGCCCTTGAGCGGCCGGCCGTCGACGTCGAGGCTCACCGTGCGCAGCAGGTCGCCTTGCGCCACCGCGGCGATGGCGCGGGTCACTTCCGTGGTCGGCCAAAGGAGGTCGTCGATCAGCGAGTTGACCGAGGATTCCATTTCGCCCCAGGCGCCGTCAGAGAGGCCGAGGCGCACGCGCTGGCGGGTGCGGCCTTCCCGGCCCACGACCTGCCCGACCCGTTCGAGCTGCTTGGCCATGCGCTGGTTGGTGCCGACGATCTCGTTGAAAGTGTCGGCGATCTTGCCCATGATTCCGACCCGGTCGCCGGCCATGCGCACCGAGAAATCGCCGACCCGCATCGCCTGCAGGGCGTGGAGCAGTTCCGCCAATCCGTGAGCGTCGCCGTCGAGCGCGCGTTCCACCGGAGCGACGGAGTCGGCGAGCGATGAACCGTTGGCGTTCGGCGAACCGACGGCTTCTTCAGGAGCTTGCATGGGTGTCTCCGAACCCCCCTCGGGGGCGTGAGCTGGAGAGGAGGCGACGATCGCCGAATGGAAATGGAACTGCGAGGCGTGGATTGGTGGCGCGGGAAAGACTTCTGCGCCGCGGCGGCCGAGCAAAGTTCCAATGGCGGCAACGGCCCCAGCCACCCGGCAACACGCCGGGTCGGAGCGCTTTCCACCACACAGAGCATTCAAGCCGACGCGGAATCCCCCTCACCATAGGGCCCCACCTTCTGTGCTTTGACCCCGAACGCGGAAACTTGGATAAGGTTCCGGAAAAAGCGCCACGGTGTGAAAAAATTTTGGGGGCCGGCATTTCGCGAGTTCGGAAGCGGCTTTGCCAGTGAAAACTACCCAAAACCACGAATATTTTCCTATGAAGGCCTTGACGGGAGCACCCGCCCCGACGCGGGCCACGATTGCCAGCCGAATGCCGGATTGCCGTGCGGGAAAACCCCGCCGAGGGGGAAGCTCTCTCGGCAGGCGCCCAGGCTCACTCAATTCCAGCCAAATCGGCCTCAAGCCGCCGCCTCGGCCTGGTCCCTGCTCAAGAACAGGTTTCGGAACTGGTCAATGGGAATTGCCGGCGTCAGCGAGCCTTTGCCACCGTCGGCGCATAAGCGTGCCTCGGGCATCAAATGCTGCAGCAGAACCAGCTCGCCGGACAGATTCAATTGCTTCTGCAGCCGCCTGTTCAAGAATTGCACCTTCCTGTCGAGACTGTCCAAGCTGTATTTGATCACATCCGGCTGCGCCAGGTTGCTGTGCTCCCAGACGAAATACGCTCCCGGCAGGCGCGTGTCGTAGGGATTCTCCGACACCCATTCCTTCGGCGACCAACACTGCCAGATGTATCCTGAATAGAAGTCCACCCTCCTGTCCAGGATGTCGACTTTGTGCGACTCGGCCTCGTCGAGCAGGATCAGGTAGTATTGCGCCGACGTCATTTCCTTGATCGACTCGAGGAAGGCGGTGTCTTTCTCGTCGAGGTTTTCGAGGTACCAGCTCCGCAGGTGCGACTCGTGGCACAGGAGCCCGCGGACGTTTGCGTTGGCGACGACGCGCTGCGCCATCTGCTCGCGGATTTCCTTTGCCTTCGGCGCGCTTTTGATGAGAACCGGAATGGAATCGGCCTCGTCGTTTTCGCCGATCTGGCCGATCAGGTTGAACGGGCTGTCATTGGACCAATCGTTCATGTCCCATGAAGGCGCCCATTGCTCGAATCCGCTGAAAAGCCAGCGCTGCAGAACGGCGTCGTTCCATTGAATGCCGGTTTCGAGATGTCGGTTAACCCGCTCCCACCAGCCAAACGACAAGAGCGCACTGGGAAAGAAACGTCCCCTGACGGTCAGCAGCCTCGGCTTTTTGAGAATCGAGGCAGACTTCAGCTTCTCCTTCAATTCGCCGGCTTCGATATCGCCCCCGCGCTCGATTTGCCGTTGCAGGATATCTTCGTCGAGTTCCACGTTGGTGTAGTAGAGACTCTTTGCGGCGCCGCCCTTCAAGTAGTCGCCGCAACGGTATTTGCCGAGCGTCGAAACCGCTGCATCCGGCGCGGCGATGCGCGGTCGCGACCGGGGCCGCACCATGTACTCGGCCCGCTCCGCAACCGCCGGACCGATGTGGCCGGTCGAGCGCACCGGCGTAACCTCGGAGAGGTAGATCCAAAGCTGCCTCACCTCCTCCGCGATCCTACCCGGGTCTCCGATCAGCACCGGCAGCACGTGGCCGTTCGGATGGCTCCATTTTTCCCTGGCGTATTCCAGCTCATTTAAAGTGTAGCGTCCTTTTGCAAGCGAGTGCGAGCTGACGAGAAAGACAAACACATCGGATTTATGGACGTTAGCGCATATCTTTTTATGATAACCTTCGCCCTCTTCGAGCTCTTTGCGATCGAAGAAAGTCGCGAAGCCGCGTTCCTCGAGCGCGAGATTGATCTTGTAAGCGGCCTCGCGATCCTCTGAGGCATAACTGATGAAAATCGCATGCCGACCCGACTGCTTCGCGCGCCTGATGCCGGGCTCGTCGGCTTTGCGCGGTTGCGCTTTTCCACCCCGGCGAGGCTGAGAATTTGACGATTGAGATTTGGACAGTTTTGCAGAACGCCGGGCGGTTTTGCTCTTGCGGATGCTCATACCGACCACCACCTCGGTGAAGGGAGCTTTGAAGCTAATCGCTGAAAGGGCCGAGATGAGATTTCCCTCAACGTCGCGTTAACGAATGTTACGCTGTTGATGGAAGGACGGCAAGAGGGTCGGCCCGTGCACGCCGGCCAAACCGCCGGAGCGTAACCATGCGAAGTCTTCGCTGCCGAACATCAGAGCTGAATGCGGCCGCCGATCAAATGGGGCGAAACGATCAGCCGCCGACGTTTCGAGAACTGTCGCACCGACCGGACGAACTCGAAATTCTCCGCCGCTTTTACGACGCCATTTACATTCCGCAATTCCCGAACCGCGACGAAAGGGAATCGCTGGCCAACATCATCAATTACTTGGAATTGAAGAAGACGGGCTGGTACGGCTGCAATAATTATCATGTTTTGCTGTCCTTGCAGGACGGCCAGGCCGTCGCCGGATCGTTCACCGACTATCTGCACGAGCCGAACAGCGCCGTGCTCGAATTTCTTGTCGTTGCCAACGCCCTGCGCGGCATTGGACACGGCCGCCGATTGCTCGATCGAACCGAGAAACTCCTGGCGAGCGATGCGCTGACGCTGCACGGCACGCCTCTCGATTGCATCGTCGCCGAGATGAACGACCCCTTCAAGCAAGCCGACGACAGCATGGACTCGTTCGTCCGCGCCATGATTTGGGACGGGTGGGGCTATCGCCGCCTCGATGTCCCATACGTTCAGCCGGCGCTGTCCAAGGACAAAGCCGCGGTCGACGGGCTGCTTCTCATCGCCAAGCCGTGCCGGGAAGAATTCGAGCGTGGACTGCCGAGCGCCAAGGTCAAAGCGATCCTGCGCGGCTACATGCGTTGGGCGATGCGCATCGAGCGGCCCGAGGCGACGCCGGAATATGAGACGATGAGCCGGTACCTCGACGCGCTGGAAAGCGTGCCTATGGCGAGCTTGGGCGCGTTTACGGGTCGCGACGCGGCGCGGCCGCTTGACATCCATGAGATCGGCGGCCCCTCCGATTCGCAACTCGCCGCAGGCCTTGCAATCTATGCACGCGCGTTCCCGGGCGGGCCGACCGATGTCGCACTCGCCGATTTCCGCAAGGCGTTGTCGTACCGCGAGTCCTCTCGGGAGAGCCATTATCATTTCTGGTCGATCCGCGCGGCGCGCGACGCACCGGTCGAAGGCATGGCGTCCTTCTTCAGCTTTCCGCAGGCGGGCTTCGGCGGCTATATAGCGCTCGACGGATCGTTACGGCGCACGGGGCGCTTTCCGCTGCTGCTGGCGCGCATAGAAGAACGTATGATCCGCGACGCGGTCGGCGCGCGCGGCTGGTACGTCGAGTGCGAGCCCAAGCAGGAAAAGCTGTTCGGCCGGCGCGGATTCCACACCGTTGATCTTGCCTATGCACAGCCGCCGCTCCCTGGCGGCCGGGCTTATTCGCCCGACGCAGCGCCAGCCTTGTGCCTGATGTACAAGAGTTTTGGCCGCAGCTACGCATCGCCGGTCCTCGCGGCGCACGAATTTTGCGATACGATGGCCCGAATCTTTCACACGGTGTACGCCATCGAAGACGTCGCGCAGTCGCCGTTCTACACGCGACTGTGCGCGCAGGCCAAACGCTGGCCGCACGCACAGATCCGCTTTCGTCCTGCCGCAAGCTGAATAGCGATTCCCTTTTTCGCCTACGAACCCGCGGCCTCGGCGGCAATATGCGCCGGGTCGACGACCTCAGTTTTGCGCTTGAAGAAATCCGGCAAGCCGATGCGGGCAAAGACCATCAGGACGAGCCCGAGGGCGAGCGCGCTGACGCCGAAAATCAGCGGCGGCCCGATCCCGAAGATGGAGGTGTTGTCCTGGTCCGGCTTCACGTAGCTTTGGCAAGCCGTAACGAACAGCACCAGCATGATGAGTCCGCCAAGCGCCGACACCACGCCGATCAAAACGAACTTCTTGATGCTTTTCTTAAGCTCGCGCCGATAGTAGATGGCGCAAGCAAATCTGGTGAGCGCGTAATAAAAGGCGTCTCGCGGCGAAACGCCGCTTGGCAAGCGCCGCCGCACCTTTATAGTCGGGGGGTTCGTGGCGCGGCCAAAGGGCCACATAGAGGCACGCCGCATAATAACATGATTGCGTGAGACATCATTGGGGTGAAACCATCGGGGTGGAACAATGAGCGCAACTCGGACAACTGAACCGTCGAGAAGAAACATCAATACACTTGCAGCGCGATTTGCCTCAGCAATAGCGGTTGCCGCGGCATTCGTATGCCTCGCGCCTGGCGCACCGGCCGCGGCTGCCGATTTCGTCATGAAATTCGGCACAGCGACGATGAACGAGGGGCAGCATCAGTTCCTCAAGTTCTACAAGGAACAGGTCGAGAAGGCCTCGGGCGGCCGGATCGAAGTGCAAATCTATCCGAACAGCCAGCTCGGCCCGATCCCGCGCGAGATCGAAGGCGTGCAGCTCGGCAGCATCCAGGGCTATATCGGCCCGGTCGACTTCTTCGTCGGCGTCGATCCACGCTTCGGCGTGTTCAGCGCGCCGATGATCTTCCGCGACGACGCCAATGCCGCGGCGACGGTTGAGGATCCGGCGATCCGGAAAGCCATGTACGCTCTGGTCGCGCCGAAGCGGATGACCGGCATCGCCACCTTGAGTCTCGGCGCCTCCGATTACGGCGCCAAGAAGCCGATCATGCGGCTTGCCGATTTCGTCGGCAAGAAGCTGCGCATCAACGGCACCGAGCTTGAGCGGCAGAAAATGGCGAAGCTCGGCGCCAGCGGCATCGGCATGCCGCTCTCCGAAGTGGTGCCCGCGCTCGACCAGGGTACCATCGACGGCACGATCAGCGGTCTGTCCATATTCGTCGCATTCAAGATGAACGATCTCATCAAGGTGATCACCGTCACCAACGACGCCTACATTAATTCCATCGCCGTGGTCAGCACGGCCTGGCTCGATACTCTGCCGCCTGACCTGAAAAAGATCGTCATCGACAGCGGCGCCGCGGTTGCGGGCAAGACGCAGCAATGGGAGTTCGAGTTCTCAAAGAAGCTGGTGGGCGACTGGACGGCGCTCGGCGGCACAGTGCACACGCTTCCCGCCGACGACCTGGCCAAGATGAAGACGTTGCTCGATCCCGTGGCCGACCAGGTGACGAAGAACCAGCCGGCCGTGCACGACATGCTGCAAATGGTCCGCGCCGCCGCTGCCAAGCATTGAGATGGACGCCGCGCCGGCGGCTCTGCCGGCGCGGCGTTCGTTTCCGCGACGGATATCGACGCATGGTCAATACGCTCCTGCGCTGCGTCAACGCGCTCACGGCCGTCCTGCGCGCGGCGGCCGGCGCGATGCTGGTCGCCAGCGTCGGCATCAATTTCGTCAACATCATCGGCCGCTATGTTTTTTCGGTTTCGATATCGTGGGCCGAAGAAGCGATGCTGTTTCTCATGATCGGCTGCGTATTCCTCGGCGCCGGCCCGGTCGGCTATCTCGGCCGCCACATCCGCATGGACGTCGTCGTGCTGGCGCTGCCGCCGCGGGCGCGCAAGTTCTTCGGGATTTTTTCCGACGTGGTCACGATCGTGACCTGCATCATGCTGGCGATCTTCGCCTGGCCGGTCGTGTCCATGCTCGCCGAGCTCGACGAGCGCAGCGACACCGCCAATATCCCGCTGGTGATCCCGCAATCCGCTTTGCCGATCGGATTTCTGCTCATGGCGTTCCTGATCGCGGTGCGGCTCATCGTCCGCGGCCCCGGCCGCGCCGACATCGGACCGCGTGAGGGCTCCGGCCACTAGAACGGGATGACTATTCCTTGAATCGTCATCCCGTTCTAATTTTTTGTTGGAGCATGATCTTATCCGACCTTCCTTCGCCCGCCGAAACGGGCTTCGCGAAGGCGGGAAACCGGCAACCACTTTTCGGGATCATGCTCTAAAGGCGGATCGAAAGCGCGCCCATGTCGGCCACGTTCGTCTATTTCATTCTGCCGGCGATTTTGCTGATCCTCGGCCTGCCGATCTTCGTCGTCCTGACGCTGACATCGACCGCCGCGATCCTATTCGTGGCGCATGTGCCGTTGGACGCGATCCAAACCAACATGTTCGGCAGCCTCGACAATTTTCCGCTTCTCGCCGTGCCGTTTTTCGTCCTCGCCGGCGAGATCATGGGGCGCGGCGGCATCGCCAACCGCGTCGTCAACTGGGTAATCTCGCTCATCGGCGGCATTCGCGGCTCGCTCGCGGTGACGACGGTAGCCTCATCCGAGTTGTTCGGCGCCATGGCGCATACCTCGGTCGGCACCGTCGTCGCCATCGGGCGGCTGTTGTTTCCCTCGCTGACCAAACAGGGCTATGGCGAGCGTTTCGCGGTCAGCCTGATCACCTCGTCAGGCGCCGTGGCTGTAATTATTCCGCCGTCGATCTCGATGATCCTCTACGCGATGACCGCGCAGGTCTCGGCCATCCGGCTGTTTACCGCCGGCATTTTGCCGAGTCTTCTGATCGGGGTGGTCGACGCGGTATACGTGCTCGCCTACTCCCGCGTAAAGGCGGTGCCGCTCGCTTCGCGCGCGCGCTGGAAAAACATTTGGGCCTCGACCAAAGAGGCGAGCTGGGCGATCGGAACCATCGCGGTGATTTTCGGCGGCATCTATGGCGGGATTTTCACCCCGACCGAGGCCGCCGGGGTCGCGGTGGTCTATTCGCTATTCGTCGCCATGTTCATCTATCGCGAGATCGGACTGCGCGAGCTTTGGCAGGTGATCGTCAGCTCGGTATATTTGATCGCGCAGATCTTGATCATCGTGACCGGCGCCGGAATTTACTCCTGGCTGATGACCACGAGCGGCATTCCGCAAAATCTGATCGGCGGGATTTACGCCCTGCACCTGCCGGCCTGGGAGACGCTTCTGTTCGTCAATGCCGGTCTGCTCATGGCTGGAAGTTTTCTCGAACCGCCGGCCGCCATTCTCATCCTCACCCCGCTTCTTCTTCCCGTCGTCGAGGCCGCCGGCATCAACGCCATCCACTTCGGCATCATCATGGCGGTCAACCTAAGCATCGGCCTCTACCTGCCGCCGTTCGGATTGAACCTGTTCGCCGCGCGCGCCATCTTCAACGTGCCCATGGCGATGATCTATCGCGGCGTGCTGCCGTTCGTGGCGATCAATTTCGCCGCGCTGCTGGTCATCACCTACATCCCGGCGATTTCGATGGTGCTGCTCGGGCTCGGCCGGTAGGTGCGCATCCTAATGGTCGTCGATCGCGTTGGTCGCGTAATCTTCTGGAGCAACGCGAACGAGGCTGTTCTTCATCCGCTCCCTATTTCAAAATCTCCAGCACCAGCGGCTTGAGCCGGAAATTGTTGCAGGCGTTGAACACCATGGGGCAATTCGAGACGGCGACGATTTGCGGCATCAAGGCGCGCATGACCATGTAATCGCCGGGCTTGCCCTTGGGCGGCCGTATCTCCCAAACGCCGTTTTGGTCGTAGGCCACCGTCATGAAGACGTTGAAGCAGGCATCGACGTTGAAGTTCCAGCGGTCCATCCCGTAGCCGCGTATCGCATTTTCCACATTGGCCTGGCAGTTCGGGGCGCCTTTGCCGATGCCGCCGTAGCGCGTGACGTTGAGGTGCTCGCTGCAAAAGCCGCCGCCGCAATAGTTCTCGCCGGTGAGGTCTTCTTCGATCTGCCACATCTGCCGGGTGCAGTTGCTGTAGAGCACATGCGGTGCCGTCAGCTTCCAGCTTAGATTGACGGCGCGGCTTGAAAGCATCGACAGCAACTCGCGCACGTCACCGCGATTGAACGAAATGAGATCGGCGACCTGTTCGCCCTCGGGCTGCGTCAGCTTGAGCCTTTGACCCGCTTCGATCTCGAAGCTGATGCCCGCGGCCGGAGCGAGCGTGACGGGCTCGCCCGGATGAAGAACGGCGGTGGCGCGGCCCATGATGAAAAATGCCTCCGTTATGCGCGAAAGCCCGTTGCCAACGTATCAAGGAAATCCGCCGGGGCAAGCCGGCACGGCCGATCGCCGACGATCCGTGTGAACCTTTCTCCGACCGCGCCGACCAAGGGGTATCGCCACTTCAGCTCGCTGGTGCGGATTTCTTCGCTTAGGAAAACACCGGCCGCCCCTCGGGACCGATCTTGCCCTTGAAGGCAATGTAGCCGCCGTCAATGAGAAGATCGGTGGCGGTGACGAAGGATGATTCGTCGGCGGCGAGATAGAGGGCGCCGGCGGCGATTTCCTCGGGCTCGCCCGGCCGGTTGAGCAGATGACGCGGCCCGTTGACGATGCGCGCCTGCTCCTTGCCGCCGCTCCGCGCGCTCGATCGCTCAGTCAAGATAAAACCCGGCGAGATGGTATTGGCGCGGATGTTGTCGACCGCGTGATCCATCGCCAGGATGCGGGTGAAATGAATGAGCGCCGCCTTGGTGGTGCAATACGGCGAACGCAGCGGCACGCCGAGATGGCCGAGCTGGGAAGCGATGTTGACGATGCTGCCGCCGCCGGCCCGGCGCAGCTCCGGCACCGCGAATTTACACATCAGAAAAGCGCCGGTCAGATTCACCGCGACGGCCTTGTTCCATTGCGCGAGGCTCAATGTCTCGACTGTGCCGTCGGGCGTGACTGTTGCCGCGACATTGACCAGCGTCGTCAGCTTGCCGAAAACTTCGACCGCGCGGACGACGGCCGCCTTCGCACTCGCCTCGTCGGCGACATCGACGGCGAGCGCGCGCGCGTGGCCGCCACCATCGAGGATGGCGCGCGCCACGGCTTCGGCCTTGTCGGGATCGAGGTCGGCAACGGCCACTTCGGCGCCTTCGGCGGCGAACCGCCGCGCGATGGCGCCGCCGATCTCGCCGCCGCCGCCGCTGATAAGCGCCACGCGCCCGGCCAACCTGCTCCCAGCCGCCATGTCACTGCGCCGCCTGCACGAAGCTGCCGTCGAAGATCGCCGATTTTGGCGGGTACGGCGCCTTGATGGTGCCGATCTCGGCGAGCCCGCCGGCCATCTTGTCGTAGACTGCGTCCGACACGTCGCCGTCCGGCCCGAACAATTTCAGCTTGGTGATAAGGTAATCGTAGGCCTTTGCCGAATCCTTCGGATCCTGCTTGGCGCGTTTCACCAGAATGTCGATCGCCTGTTGCTTGTGGGCCGGATCGTACAGCCAGGCAACGGCTCGTTTGTAGTCGCGCGCGAACGCGATGAGCGCGTCGCGGTGCTGCGCCGCCCAGGCCGTGTTGACGCCCCACACCGTGAACGGGATGCCCTCGGCGTAGGGTTTGGTATCGCCGAGATCGGACAAGCCTGTCTCGATCGCCTTGAAATAGGTCGGCGGATTGAGAATCGCCGCATCGACCGCGCCGGACGCCAATGCGGCGAAGCGGTCGCCGGCGGCCTTGGCATAGACGAAATCCACGTCGCTCGTTTTCAGTCCGGCCGAGGCGAGGAACGGCTTGATGTAGATGAGCGTGATGTCGTTCGGTCCGCCAATGCTGATCAGCTTGCCCTTGAGATCGGAAATCTTTTTGATGCTCTTCTTGGCGAACACCGCATAGGGCGAGCCGACGAAATCGCAGATGACGATTTTCACCGGCGCGCCCTGCAGCGCGGCGCGGGCGAAATCGGGATAGCCGCTGTGCGCCATGTCGAGCGATCCGGCCGCGACCTGCGCCACGCCGCCGCCGCCCACGGTGACGAGCTGAAGATCGATCTTGTCCCGTTTGAACCAGCCGAATTCATCGGCGATGTATTGCGGCCATTGCGGCGGTCCGTGCGCGACCATGCCGGCGACGATCTTGGTCTGCGCCTGCGCCGCGCCGCCGGCAAACGACGCTGCGGCGAAGAGCGCCGCCAGCGCGATCAGCATTCGCCGAAGCCGAGCTTGCCGGATGCGGCCGTGCAAAGGTGCGTGCATTGACGATCTCCACGTTTGCGTGTGCGCCGGCACCCGCACATTGACGCAGGCTAGCAAGCTCAAGGACGGCAAACTACACCCCCACCCTACC
>Ga0207416_1001091_pt1 | contig 38936 bp, 45 predicted proteins | sample PaiPotPPM11metaG_FD_184107 | JGI IMG/M metagenome (GOLD analysis project Ga0207416, IMG submission 184107) | Iron sulfur acid spring bacterial and archeal communities from Banff, Canada, to study Microbial Dark Matter (Phase II) - Paint Pots PPM... ...
TGTCAAGCGCCAGTTTTGGACAACTCGAAATTCGCCGGCGAGAGCCGGTGAGGTCGGTCCGGGTCGCTCCGAGCGGCTTCCGCCCTACGAGTTGGATTCGCCTTTCACCATAGTGACACAAGGTCCCGAGTTCGGGCCTTTACCGTCCTTAACAGAAAGTGCAATCCGAGCGGAAGATCCGAGCATTATCTACGAGGTCGATAACGCCTCGACGGCCCCCAGCGAAGGGATTCTTCCGCTCGGTATCGTCGCTTCAGGGAAGCGGCGATAATCGGTGCCGGTCTTGATCAGACCGAAGGCCACGCGCGCCACCTTGGCGGCGACGGCCGTGTACGCTTTGCGCTTCAAATCGGCGCTTTGCGGATCGCTCCTGACGTAGTTGTCGAATTTCTCGCGAAAGCTATTCTGGCGCACGCGAATGGCGCCGGTGCCGGCCATCCAAAACGCATAACGCAGGCGTGCATTGCCGCGCTTAGAAAGCCGCGTCGTGCCGCGGAATTTCCCTGATTGGTCTGTGCACAGATCCAAGCCGCAGTATTTCAAGAATTTGCGGTAATGATTAAACCTTCGCAGATCGCCGGCCTCGGCTAAGATGAGCATCGCCAGCACTGGCCCGATGCCTGGAATAGTTTGGAGGCGACGGAAATCTGGATGCCCGCCAAGTTTGGATTCGATGTGCTCCTCAAGTTGATAGCGACGTTCGCACAGAGCCGCGTACTCCTCGAGCACCAGTCGAAACATCCGAATGGCCTCGCTGCTAGCTGGCACCGGCAGACCGACGCTGTGTTTGGCTGTCTCGTAGAAATCGCCCAGCCATCGAACTTTGTCGACTTTGCGGCCGCGGACTCGGCTCGCGGCTTTAATGAACCTCGCTTTGGAGTGAGCCAACACGGCGGCCGGACAGGGCGTCAACAGCAGCAGGTGAATGAACCATTCGGCTCGCGACGTCCCCATATACCTTTCGGCTTCGGGAAAGTACAGCGGCAGAAAGTGGGTTAGGATGCTGTGGTAGAGCCGGACCTTGCGTAACGAGAGCTGCTGGTAGGTATTGGCCAGCTCTTGCAGGTCGTTGTATCCGCTGACGATCGGATCGTGGTAGATCTGGGTGCCGCCGGTCTTGAGCAAGTGCAAGATAACTTGCGCGTCTTTGGGATCGTTCTTATCCCACGAATTGTACAGCGCTTCTCTGGTTCGGCTGGTTGCGATCGACGAGACGAGATGCAGCTGGAATCCCTGCTGCCCGAGCACGCTCGCCAGCGGTCGGTGATAGTCGCCGGTAGCTTCAAACGCAATATGGCACGGAATCCGATAGCGCTGTAGCACTGTCACGAGCTCGTCGAAATCCGGCTTGGTATTTGCGACCCTCAGCCTCTTGCGCTTGCCATCCGGTGGTTCGATGAGCACTTCATGCTGCGCTTTTGAAATATCGATCGCAACGAAAACTACAGGGGAGCCGATACCGTGATTGTAAGACACCATGCGAGGCCTCCTCTAGCTGAATTTCAGAAACGAATCCAACTAGGGGAGCCTCCTGACAACAACCTGCCAATGCGCCCCATTCCTAAAGTACTACGGGCCCGAATTTCAGTCGGTGCAGCTCGATCAGTGGGCGTATTGGACGCACGTGAAACTGGACTTCTCGCGGCCAGGACGCCCGTCAGACAACGCGTTCTGCGAATCGTTCAACAATCGAGTTCGACAAGAACTGCTCAATCCAAACTGGTTTCTATCGCTGGCCGACGCTCGTGCTCGTGCAGCGGAATGGAGACAAGACTACAACGCGAATCATCCGCACAGCTCGCTGGGAAATCTCGCTCCCGAAGAGTTCGCTCGACGAGCCACGAATATGTCTTTCCAAGCCGCCATTTCTGGAGATGCTGCGGAGTAAAATTGGGGACACGACCAAACTACCCCACCTCCACAAGAATCAGTGGCTGCATAATGGGGCCCATCCCAACTCCACTAGAACGGACCCCAAACCATTATAGGGTGGGCACTTCCGATGGCGCGCGAGAGGGTCTCGAACCTTTGACCTTTACAGTGTCAATGAAGGCCTTTTGTTTCGTATCCGGCTGGCAGCTGCATAGATGTGTTGAAACAACTTGTAACGTCGAGGATAAAGAATCACATTGACCGGCGGCGGAAGATCTTCGATGATCGGGTTGAACTTCTCCTTAAACACACTTACGCGCGACTTGGGGTTGCCCCCGAAAAAGCTGTACCTTCGAACGCCCATTGCCCGAAATTCTCTCATTGCTGTCCAGTGCACAAGCGTATTAGGGGTCGGAGCGTCGCCTAGCGCATCGACGTCTAATGCGCCGACGAGGTAGTGAGCCGTCATTCTGTCTCTCACGACAAGTACCACGTTGACCGGACGTCCTTTGAAATCCACGGTGAAAAGGCGTGCACTGTTCGAATCGGCTGCCATTTGCATCATTTGCTTGTAACTCTTGAGACCGCGCCGATACGAAAAACCCTTCCGCCGTTCAAGCTTGCGCACCAGCGGCCAATATGACTCAAGCGCGGCTGCATGTGTTGTGGACGCGATCTGAAACCCGGCAGCGCTTGCGTTCCGAATGTCTCGCCGCGCGATTCGCTGGAAGCGAGAGAGCATTTCCGAGTCGTCGTCGGTCAGCTCAACGACGTGCCGATGTCTAGACAGGCTTCCGAATAGGGGAAAGGGATCGACGCGTGCGCTCTGTCGATTGACCAATAAGTCGCTGAGTACGCTCTGGTTCTCGTTACTGAGCTTGAGGAACGTGTATCGGTTATCATCCGCCCAGTCAAGAAGAGTCTGAAGCTCATCGAGACCAGGCCGTACTCCTGTGACGAGGCTAGCCGGGCCGTCGCGAACGAAGCCGAACTTGAACCCCAGGAGATCAAAGGTGTTGATACATGCAAAGGCGACTTCGCGGTCATCTTTCGTACAAACCAAGTACCGTGGCTTAAACATGGGAAAATGAGCGGTATCGTTGAACAACGGATATTGATAGATAGAGGCGTCGGACTGAAGAAGGCGGGAGTTCCAGAAGCGCACGTCTCTTTGGGGGATAGGGGTCCAGCTGCACGGATGCCGAGTTGCCGGATCATTGTTAATGACGTTCAATGCCGGCCTCCCTTACCTGCCGACGGGCTAGATCTAGCATCGCCTTTATTCTTGAATGTGGCACTAAGTTGCCGCTTCCAGTAGAATGCGCGTTCCGCGTTGTCTCGCAGGACTCCAATCATGGGTAGGCGAGATTGACTCAACCGAGCAATGGGAGCCCTCACAACGCCATATTTTTCCTTGTACGCGCCGCGGCCCCAGTTGAGGGTCTCAAGTCCGATCTTCTTCCAGTAGCGCATCGCGTACCAATGCATTGCCTCGTTCGGTCGCAGATGGAGGGAAGACTGACTGCTGGCATTGCCCCAAAACTCTGCGAGTTTGTTTACTCCCGCGTAAATGCCCGTGGCGATACAGGCGCCGGCAGGGTCACGAGCTCGAAGCAATAGCAGATGTCCGGAAGGCAACAGGCTATCGATCAGCTGCTCAACACGCTCCTGCGTGTACGTTGGGTAGAGGTTCTGCTTCGCGAATACCTGGATGAGCTGAGCATAGTATTCCGCAGCAAAGCCAAAGTCGTGTGCGTCTTCGATGATTACGCCTTTCCTTTCCGCCTGTCGAACCTTGTTTCTGCATGTCGGCTCTATGCGACGAAAGAGCTCATCTTCCGATAGTGTCAAGTCGGATTGATATGTGAACGTGCTCGTGCACTTGTAGCCTGCGCCCCGGCCATCGTCGCAGCTGAAATGAGGATCGCACACCTCCACGTGCCAACACTTAAGATCTCGAAATGCGAACGCCTTGAGGGCCCGTAGTGCGTCTGATCGGTTAGTGCCTGGGCGCAAGTTAAACCCCATAAACGACGTTGTCCAGCCCGGGAAAGGACTCCCCAGTATTCGAACGCCAAAGCGTTGGAAGATAAGCCCTGTAAAGTAGCCAGCGGTGCGTCTATGGCTTGTTAATCTAGCGACCACTGGTTCGGCGCACTGAGTGTTTACCAGAAAAGTGATCCACTCTCGCGTTTGAAATATGGTCCGATCAGCAAAGGAGTCCAGTTCCTCCCAGGGCACGTCTGAGAATCGCAGCCGTTCGAAATTCATGACATCGCTTCCCAGCGTGGCGCAACAGGTTCGCTAAACTCGCCATTGCCCAGTAGGTTATCCGCTTCAACAAGAGGCATGGGGCCTTCACTATAGACACTTCCAAGCCCGAACAACTGCAATATTTGCAGGGCGTGCGTCGTCATGTCTCGGCTCACCTGGTCCTGCCACGAAGACGCCACGTCCGCCCCTTTCCTATTTATGCTAGAAGCTTTCCGGGTCTGGGACGAAGGCCTCGTAAGTGCCTGCCGCACACCTTCGCCGAAAGTAACCCCCAAGTAACAGGAAAGCCGGTCCAGTTCAGTTTCCGGTCTAACGCACAGATCCTCATAGAACATGACAAGTGCGTCACCACGACACAGTTGCTTGAGAGGCACGTAGTTTTCGATGCACCATAGAAATATGTGGCGTTCAAAGGGAGATTTTGCGGCATGCATGGCAGTTGAGAAGGGCTCTAGATAATCCTGTACGAGTTGCGATTGATTGAAAAGATCTCGATATCCGTCATCCCAGCCCTGTTGTAGCCGTGATGCGGCGACTGCGCAGGGGTGCCGAAGAAGCAAAACTATGGGCATGGCCGGAAAATGGGCGCTAATCCATTTAAGCATGAGATTGCATCGGACGTCTTTTACCAGGCGCTGCGAGCAAAGAAAACGGCGATTATAAGCGTCGGTCCAATCGCTTCTCACCTTGCCTGAAAAGACCAGGCTAGCCGGGATGAGGTACTTGGGATCGTGCGTTTCGGGTCTCAGGTATTGCCGCCACGCAAAATTACCGCAGATTCCAACCCTCTCATAAAAAAAAGGCTCAAAAATAAACCGATATCGATGCTTGTAGTTTATGATCTCGGCGAGCCAGGTTGTGCCGCCGCGCCCCGAGCCTGCAATGAGCACAGAATTCTCATAGTTAGCATTGAGATCGAGGTGTAGCCCTCCGATCTTGGTGCGAACGAACCGTCTTGAGCGGTTCCATGTGGATCGCATTCGCTTCATGGCGCGGGATCTAATATTCAACATTTGGCTCATCGTGGGCTTACACCACGGTCACTTACCGAGTATGGGTCGTTTCCCTGTCTGCTTTGCTCTCGGTCTCTTGGGCAAAAGCTACTCAAAATTGGAAAACCAGCCCTTTGTGGCGAACGATGCCTCACGGTGGTGGGAGCTCTACAGCCGAGATGCCGCAGCCGTCGCGCGAGTTCGCACCTTTCGGGGATGGCTGATCTCCTCATACAGGGCCTCGCAAGAGTTGATGAACGTGTCAAAACCCCACCGCTCTGCCATGAGAGAATTCTGAATAGGAAATCGTATTTGGTTCGTTTCTGCGAGACGACAGGCAAATTCGTGAGGGTTGTTTGCATCAACTGTGACGAGGCCAGGCAATTCGGGACCTATTTCGGCAAAAACCGGAATTCTATTCGCAAGCGACGGCAAGCCACAACTTAGGCCCTCGAGCAGGGTGAAACCTAAGCCCTCTCGCCGGCTGGGCATGATGAGCCGATCGGAGGCCCAGTAGAGCTCTCGCATATCTTTGAATGGCGGAATAGCAATGATTCGGTTGCGCGATGCCCGCAACCCATCGACAGTGCGCGCATCGGTAGACACGGCGATGACGGTGAGCCCCGCAGTCCTGGCTAATGCCTTCTCTAGGAAGTCACCACCTTTGTGGTCCCGGTCTCGTCCGAAAAAGAGCACGGCCCTCTCGTCGTCTCCGATACCATGGACTCTCCTAGCTTCAGCCCGCTCTTCTACGGTTGGAGGCCGAAACCACTTCGTGTCAATAGCAAGATACAGGACCCGCAACTTATTTGTGGGGACACCCCAGTATTCCAACTCAGTTGCGATGTATCGGGACACCGCGAGAAACCAATCCACACGAAGGCCAATCACGCGATACTTTATTAGGTTCTTAACGTACGCTAAGAACCGACGTTGCCGGTAGTTGGGACGTGGGGTGTGAAGATGCCAAACCACTTTCGCGGGTGTTAACGCCAACGCGAGCGTCGTTTCGACTTGCGTGTCGAAATGACAGTGCGCAATGTCGGGCCTTAATTCCCGCACCTTCCGTGCGGCGTCGTTGATATCATTGACGAGATGTAACTCAATGCCCGATTTTCTAACATCCTTCACCCAGGTTGCACCAGGCGCCACTGTTGACACGAGTGCAAAACGGTGGCCACGTTGGGAAAGCCCCCGTCCTAGCGCACACATTAACGGTACAATCGACCCAGCGTGTGGGTTGCCATAATGCATGACATGTACAATTGACTTATGCGCATTCATGTCTTGAAGAACAGTCCAACGCCGTAAGGGACGTCGATGCTCCTTTTGGGAGACGGCATAAGAGTGCTCGCTAGCTATGGAACAAGAAAAGTGCGTCGAATGCAGCCACTTGTGTAGAACCGGCAGCAAATGGCGCACCTAGTGGATTGAGCGCGCTAGGTGGGCACCGCGAATCGTCACAGCCAGCCGCGAGAACATCGCCCCCGTTTAGCGTCATCGAGTGCGTGTATGACTGTGTCAACCAAGTCGCTCTAACACTCATCGCCGAGTTGGTGGTATTCATAACGACCGCGCATTGGCCGGTGCCTATGAGCTTCCCAAAATTGTAGCATTCGCGGAATTCCCGCACATAGACCCCCGCGGGCGTCCTGCCGTCGTTGAGGGTGCCACACGCGACTACAAATGATTGCACGCCGCCTACTCCATGGCTCGAACCGCATCCAGACCCGTTGGTTGATGGGCTATTGAGATGAAAGGTTTTCAGAGGCTGGATCGGATTACGGGGATATATAGACTCCTCAGGATACACTGCAAGCGAATGCTTGCCGCCGCAACAGGCGCCGCCAGAAAAATTGAAGTTATCCCACAGCACCGAGTGCCCTTCACTGTAGGCGAGCCAAAAAGCTGCGAGGGCATCGCGGCGCAATTGTAGCTGTCCGCATGAGTCCTCTGCATTCTGAGGCGCATCAACGCATGCGTTTGTACTTCCCGGCAGCGCATCGACCGTGTTAAGAAAGACGTAAAATGCAGCAGGATTCTCGGCGTAAACCAGACTGGCGGTATTGATTTGGCCGAACACGTTTTGCGGGCTAAATCGAGTCTGATACATTAGACTGTTTTCTTCAATCCCACCAATGATGTGACTTCCGGGAGCGATCAACCCGAGAATAGAAGGATTCGCTATTTTGAAATGGCCCAAGCCAAATGCGTTTGCGAAGACATAAACGGGCGTCCCATCCGGCCATTGCTGCTGATCTGCAACGGTACGCAAAGCCTTTGTGAGGTTGGCATCGCACCCGGGGCCGCCTTGGAGCTCGACGGGGCCTATCCAGGAGGCGCCATGGCGGAATCTTACGCACGACGGGCCGGAGTCATCCTGAAACATGACCGCATCGGCATTGACCTTGAGCCCGCTAAGATTCTCGCGAGCGAACCACTGCCCCACCGCTTTATTCGAGTTATTCGCAAAATAGACAGTTGCTTGCTTACCACAGGCCATCCTCTGATACGAAGTTCGATTTGCAAAAGTTGGCGGAGAGCTGTCGTGCAGGTAATAGTCTTCGCTCGAGTTCTCACTGATGAATTTGCGGTGCTGTCCGCACGTCGAGAAGATCAATCCCGGATTGTACGAGAAAACATCCTTGCACGCACCGCCCTGATAGCAATCGTAATACGACTTCTCATTGCCCCCCTTTGCGTAGGAGACCCAGGTTTGAATGTGACGCGTCGATGCGGCGTTTGTTGAGTAGGCGGTTGTTCCATCGGTTTGCCCACCATAACCACCATCGTAAGCCCACGTTAGAACATGGGTGGGGACGGAAGGCTCCGCCGTCCCGATGAGGTGCGCAATGAGAATGATGAGGGCCGTTGCTCCTGCTGCTGCGACAAGTGCTGTCCGGGTTGATGATAACGATAATAACATTGTAGTTTGATTCTTCAGCTCTTCGGAGGCTTGGTCCCTTCTCTCAGTTCGATGCAAGGACTGTTAAGATACAGTGGCCAGGACATGACCTCGTGTGATGGGTCAGCCTTCATTTGAGCCGAGCGGGCTTAGAGTGGTCTGGAGTCCTGAACCAAGGCCTTTCCTACCAAGTTGAGAGGCCCCAAGGCCTTGAGGGTAGCCGAGAGTGGAAATACAATTACGTTCTACGTTCATTGTAATCAGAGCGAAATTTCTATTTAGTTACGAGCCCAAGGCGCTGATGTCAACAAAGCACACCCTTGCTTACTGGACAAACTGGCTGTGGCCGGCGATGATTCGGCAGACGCTGGGGCGGTCGTCCCTGGTGGTACCCTTGCCGATAAGGCATGCCGTAGCCGGCTGGCTCTGGCCTAAAATGAGACCATTTCTCTCTTCATTCGACGAGCATCGCTGCATTTTTGTTCATATTCCAAAAAATGCCGGTTCCTCCGTATCGAGGAGCTTAGGTATTAAACCTAATGGACACACAGGTATATGGACCTATCAAATGATTTTCAGTCCGGAGGAATTCAGGAACTACTTTAAATTCGCGGTCGTACGGAACCCATGGGATCGTGTGCTCTCAGCATTCTTGTTCTTAAAGAACGGAGGCATCAGCAAAGGGGATAAGCAATGGCAAGAGTTTCTTTCATCGTACGAGACATTTGATGACTTTGTGCGACTAGGACTAAGCAGAACCATGACGATGTCACGCTCTCATTTTCGACCACAGCGTGATTATATTTGTGTCGGCTCTAATCCACCAGCTATGGATTTCATATGTTATTATGAGGATTTAGACGCGGATTTCCGTTACGTCTGCGAGAAGTTAAACATTAATGCACCGCTGCTCAAGCTCAATGTGACAGAATCTGGAAGAAGGGATTATAAGAGCTATTACACGGAGGAAACGCGAAGGAAGGTAGCTGAGCTTTACGCTGACGATATTAGAATTCTGGGATATTCTTTTGACAACTCGAACCTGCCGATCCAATTGGCCTCGCGCGATTCGCGCATGAAAGTTGAGCGGTTGCACTAGGCTTGGCGTGAGGCAGTAAACTCGGGATAGATAGTCAACCCGAAAATAACTTGAGCGCCTCCTCGACGTTTGGCAGTCCATCTTCTCCATAGAGCGAGTCGAGGCCGAATAACCTCATCACGCTTCGCGCAATGCTTACCGTCTGGTGGGGAAGCTGTTCGCGCCAGCCGTCTACCAACGCTTGCCGGGAGGGCAATTTCTCCTTTCCGCGCCATGCTTGGGATGATGGTCGGTCGAGCACTTTGAAAACGCGCTCATCCTGCCCTCTTTGCAGGAAGTTAAAGAGTCGCGCGAACTCTGGCCTCGGTTGGGCGCAGAAATTTTCGAAAAAGGCGAGATGAATCTCACCAAACCTAAACTGCTTCAACGGAACAATCGTGTTTATGCACCAGCGAAAGAAGAAACCCTCCACGGGCGAGGCTCTCTCCATGTCGCGTCTAAGGGGCAAGAGAAAATCAGACATCAGGGCTTCCTGTTTGAGATAGCCTTCAACGCCCCCGATCTTCCATCCGAGCCGCTGCTGCGAATTGAGGATAGCGCACGGATGCCTCAGCAGCAAGATGATTGGCATCTCGGGATATTGCGAATGCAGCCAGCCCAGCAGCAGGTTCGCCGTAATCTCCTTGACAAGGCGCTTGCGCGGCAACGCTTGTCGGTTATACCGGTCGGGCCACGCATGTCTAAGCCTGCCACTAACAACCATCCTCATAGGATCTACAAAGGTCGGGTCGTCATCACCGGGGCGGAGATAACGACTAAAGTAAAACGGCCTGCAAAGCGGGACTCTCAAGGGCTCGAAGATCAGCCGGTATGAGTTGTCGAAATTGATCAGCTCCGCGACCCAAGTAGTTCCGCCGCGCGCAGAGCCGGCGAGAAATACCGTGTTTCGATAATCCTGATTGGCATCTATGTAGAGCTGGCCGCGAACGCCTTCCAGTGCTCCCCGTGCTTTTTGGAAGAACGTTTGTTTTGAAAATCGGATTTTTATGCCGGAAATCACAATCAGTAATTCTCTGAGAGGAAACTAATCATGTTCTTGTGCGTTACCGTTAGAAGCTCCCTTTCTTGCAAGTTCCCAGAAAGAAACGATCTTCTCGATGCATTTCTCGCGACTGTAGGCTCTGCGAACATAATCAACTGCTTCAAGTTGCGGCTGCAGTTGACCCCGCTCATGAAGAGTTAGGAGTCCTTCAATCGCGTCGATAATCTGATCTATAGTGAGCACCTGGCGCACGAACGGGAACTGCTTGCTCCACAAGACGTGGCGTCCAAAAGCGAGCGCCTCCAGAACCATGAGTGAAAGACCGTCTCGAGGGGTAAAGCGCAAGAGTGCGCTCGAGTTGGCGTAAGTATCTTTGAGCGAAAAGAGCCATCCCAGGTTTTCGAGATCCGCGCCTGCTGGTGCTTCGACCCTGCCTCCGCCCACAATCAGGAACTTAACTTGCCGGCCACGGAACACCCGTATAACCTGCTCGAGTTCTCGTTTGCCATAATACTCAGTTCTCGATTCGGGCAAATAAGCTAAGACAGTAAACGTTGAGGGTAGGGGTGGAACCGGATCCGTCGATAAGAAGCGAGGCGGCAGAGGAGCTATGTTTGCCTCGATACCGAGCGCCCGCAGCTCATCTGCTTCCCACTCAATCTCTGTTAAGTGGGTGACTGAACGACGTCTCAACGGACGTATGAGGTCGAGTTTACGCCGCGCGACCTCAATATCGGTGCCAACCCAGTGCATCACGCGTGGCTTCTTGGTTAAGGAGGCGAACAACCTCATGGTCGGCTGTGTCCCAAGCATCCCGATAGTGTACCAAACATCGCTCTTTGCGACGTCGCAGAGCGAGCCAACGGTCCCGTATTTTGAGTCAAACTGCACGACTTGTGCATTCCAGCCTGTCCTCATTCGATTATTGAGGTTGGCCACATCCGTGCAAAAGAGATCAAAACCGGTGATCGCTATCTGTCGCTGAGATGAGGCATCCTCGACCGTTTGCTGTATGAATCGTTCAACTCCATGCGCAACACGCCGTTCTTCGTAGTGCGTGGCGATGAAATCAACCCCCGGCTTGTTATAGTCAAGGCTTCGCGCTGCCCAGCGCGTTTCGAGCTCGCGTAGGGCTCGCAAGGAGTCGTCGGGTGTTGTTACCTGTATGACGCCCTGGAGCGGCTGCTTCCACAGAACATACCGACCACGCGCGAGAGCCTCAAGCACCATGAACGACATACCATCGTGATCGGGCACGCGGAGCAAAACGGAGCATTGGTCTAATAGTGGCCCCACGCTTTTTAGCCAGCCATGAAAGCGAACATTGCGAGGGGCGCTAGGGTCGGCCTCGCCGGCGCCAACCACATTGAACAAAGTATGGGGGAGCTGCCGAGCAACCTCGTAAACGTGAGACCTCCCGTAGAAGCTCCTGCGCGGCTCAGGCAGGTACGATAGCACCTCAAAGGTCTCGCGAGGTATCTCGCGAGGCGATGGCGTCACGCCGAGAATCGGAACGTACTGCGCATCGACCCCCACTTGTCTCAACTCGTCAACGAGCCAAGGCGCGATCGCAAGATGGGCCAGTCGCGTACGTCTTGCGTGAGGGACTTTGAATGTGTGATCACGCAAGCGTTCGACATCCGTTCCAACCCAGACAACGAACACAGGAATTCTTAAAGCTTCGGCAGTCGCCAACAACAAAGGATGCGGGCCTGGGCCAGCAAGCCTAATCAAAACGTCGACGTTCCGCAATCGTAGCGGGGCGAGCAGAAGCGGAGACCTCGCGTCAAATGAGACAAACTTCCAAGCCGTCGCATGAGCGTTCATTTGTTGACAGAATGCGTCAACCTGATGCTTAAACCCAACGACAGCCGCTATACGCATAATGATTTTTGGTTGTTGAAAACTCCGTGTTATTGTGTTGCGCTTGCCCGAAAAGAGGCCTTGGGCAAAAGGTCATAACCAAACGGGAGCGCTGATCTTCACTCGCCGGAGCGCGCCCCAAGCCCTATGATGCTATCGACGTTGTCTAGGTAGCGACGGCCAGCCCCCCGCTCCCATGGCCGCGCTGCCAGAAGGGCGGTTACAGGCATCTACCCACTCGTTTGGACTTGGCCTGGGCACGGCGTAGCATCAAAGCGCCCTAGGTGTCAAGAAAGCCATAATCGAAGGCTTAATCGCTTCTCAAGAATATGAATCGAATGCAACTGGCCGAGAAAATATATCGGCGTCCTCTTCGAATCTTCGACGTCCTCAATAAAAAAGCGGCTTTTCGGCAGTTCGTCGAAAGGTTTCTCGCGGAGGCGAAAGCACTGCCCGAAACACCAGACTTTCGAAGCGAACAAAATAGCCTCTATGAATATCTCAATCGTGAGCACATTCGGGGCTCAGCAATCGATTATCTCGAATTTGGTGTATCACAGGGAGCCACAATCGTGACGTGGGCCGCTATGAATGTAAACGCGAATAGTCGCTTCTTTGGCTTTGATAGTTTCGAGGGGCTTCCAAGCGACTGGAACGCACTGCACAGAAAGGGCGCGTTTGGTACTGGCGGCCGGATCCCGGACATACGTGATCGGCGGGTCGAAGTAGTAAAGGGGTGGTTCCATAAGTCGCTTCCGGCCTTCCTGGCGGACTTCAAAGATTCGCGACAGCTCGTTGTGCACATTGATTCCGACCTCTACGCGTCGGCTCTCTGCGTGTTAACCACGCTCGATCGATGGTTGATCCCAGGATCTATCGTGATCTTTGATGAGTTCCGTGACCTATTAAACGAATTCGCCGCCTGGTGCGATTATTGCACCGCATATTGGCGTGAGGCTCATGGAATATGCTTTACGCCGCGATATAGGAAGGTCGCGCTGCTAATGAAGTGAGCGGCTCTGGCTCTCCCTCGCAGAATCGAGAGAATACAGCAAATGCTCGAGGTTGACGCAAGAAAGAAGATTGCAACCGGTCAAAATCCTTGACTTGAATGGTTCGGTTTCGATAAGATCTACAACGAGGATTAGTTACCCAACTCGAAAGCCGCTCTTAGGTTTTCTGAAGGATGAATTGAGAGGACTGAATCAGTATCGTTTTGCATCGGGTCCGGAATTCATCTACTGCCCTTGTTACGCCGTCGTCCCACCAGCCTTGACGGCCATAGTCATCACCCGTGATGTATCCTCCGTATTTTACTTTGGGATAAAAGCCATCTAAGTCCGCTTTGACAAACTCATAACGATGATTTCCATCGATGTAGATCCAGTCAAAGTAGTCGTCGGGGAATCCCTCGGCCGCTATCGCGGAGGACGATCTGTGAATGTGGACGATGCGTGTAGCTATTTCGCTCTTGAAACGCGCAACAACGGAGCGATAGAATCGATCCATGTGTGCCTGGTTGCGACCGGACCGTCCGCCATACCGAGCTCCCTCGTACGCTTGGGTGTCTTCAAACTTCCAAGGGTCAATCAGGTGCAGCTCCGCTGGTTGGGTGACCTCGAGAATCCGAGAAGAAAAGTTACCCCGGAATACTCCGATTTCGGCGCATACCGCGCGCTCGGGCATCCGCTGCAGAAGAAAATCCCTGCGGGTGTCAGTTGAACGTTGCGCACCTACGCTCAAAATTCGGCCCATCACCGTTTCAATCAGCGCCTTGACCTTCACATTATCACCTCCTTTTCGGCTAGGTTCCTAGAGTGTTAACTTGCTCATAACGATCCCTCTTCCGCGAGTCCTTAATGTCTGGATGGACGAAGCTCACACTCTATTACACCGGCTCCGCCATCAAAAATGCAATTGCACGGGCAATCTACTTCGAGCGCCAGCCGCCTCTTTATTTTGCGAGAAAACGTCATAACGCGGAGGAAGTCTTGCAAGGGAGCGCGCGAAGTTGAGTGTCGACCAGTTCGACCAACGTCATATATCAGCCACACTAGGACGGATAAACTCCGTCATCGAAGCCTGAAAAAAGTGAGGGTATCTGCATAGTCCGAAGGCGGAACGAGGTTCGAATCTGCGGCGGTCGGAATCCATCAGCGCACAAGTTGCTCTACGCAGTTAAAAGGTCGCCAAGCAAGTTCTTGCTACTGTTACGGCACCATTGCTCGCGCACGTTTCGCTAGCCAAGTGGCCAGCCACCATGGGCCGCATTCACGATCTGCATTCCGAAGGGCACAGTTACAAGACCCCAACCGGAGCCCATCGGTGCAGCAAACATCAGTATTTTACTCGAACTTCTTGAGCGCACTTCTGCAGTCAAAGGTGCAGTTGCGGAGTGCGGGGTGTTCCGGGGCGCCACGTTGGTACCCATGGCCATATACCTCCGCCAGACGGGATCTAAAAAACGGGTCTACGGGTTTGATTCTTTTCAAGGCTTCGGTGATGCAATCCAGTGCGATTTGCGAATGCCTCACAATGTGACGACACCAATGATGCGCGCGGATGGTTACTCCGATACTTCGCAAGCTCTTGTGAATCGCAAGTTGGGCCGTTGATGAATTCTTGTCGGATAAACCGGAAAGACTCGAAGAGATTTGCTGTGATAATTTCATCAAATACTACTTCGAAAAACAGCCTGGCGGGCACGAAAGAAATCAGACTCACTGACCTGAAACAGAACTGCGATTTTGTCGATAGGCACTTCTCTGTTGTTGCGTCGGGTCGTGTCTTCGACTTTCTTGTTTCGTTGGAGAACCACTTGAAAACGATTGCGGTTTATGGGTGTAGACATTCCCGATTACGCGGCGCGGACAAAATGCAGCGTTTTGATCGCAGACGTTAAGCCCGCCTGCGTTGTACGCATCAATCAAACCATCTTGGGGGGGACTACCCCACCACGCTAAGCGCTTGGAAAAAGTTGCTATTGTGAGATCGTTCGGCCGCCTACGACTCCGGCCGAGGAGACGGATGACGCTTAAAGAAATTGGGAAGGTGCGAAAAGGCCGTCGCCGTTATTGGATAGTCCTGCGACCCCATTGCCTGAAGGCGAGAACCCGTCGATACGAGCGCCACGGTGCTTGACCCGTCATCAACAGGAGCGGTTTGATGTGAGCGCGGACATCTCGTTGACGCTGCCGGCCGAGAGGTATCCAGGGGTTTTTTTCGCTGACCAACATGCCGACGAGTTGCCGACGTCGGGAGATAAACTCGGCAAGCTGCCGGTGCCGCGGGTCAGCTAGGGGTCGAATCTGCGGGCGCACTGCTTCAGCGAAGTGGGCAAGAATGGCAGCATTGAGACGATCGGTTTTTGCCAACGTGCCCATCGCTTTAGCGAAGTCTCGAACCTGACGTGGATTGACGACGATCACCGGCAGCGACGCTGCGGCCAGTGCCACCACATGCAAATGCGGGCTCTTGGCCAAAGCAACTATCCGGGGAAACTTCAGCGTTGACGTGGCGAACCGTGCACTTCACCGGGATATTCGATTCCCCAGGATGCTGGAAATCTGCTACGATGACGCGTCGCGATGTGGACGGTCTCCTTTCCAAAATTCAACTCGGTCTTATCAGCTGATAGGCTCTTGCAGGCCGACGCCAAACCCAAGGACGTTGTCGCCGCTCTCGATGTAACGCCGTCCGGCGCCTCGCTCCCAGGGTCGCGCGGCTTTGAGAGCAGACACCACCGCTTTGGACGCCGGGGATTTGTTCAAGGTATAGAAATGGATCCCAGGCACACCGCCTGCGAGAAGATCGACGCACTGAAGCGTCGCGTAAGCGACGCCAAGGTCAAGTATGGCCTCGGGCTGACCTCTTCGAGCCTCGAGTTCGCTGAGTAATGCAGCGGGGATGGTGGCGCCGCACATGCTCGTGAAACGCGCAACCTGCTCCGCATTTGTGATTGGCATAATGCCAGGAATGATCGGCACGTCAATGCCCAGCCGGCGCGCTTTCTCTACAAAGACGAAATATTTCTCGTTGTCAAAAAAAAGTTGGGTTATCAAGAACCGAGCACCGGCTTGTACCTTTGTGCGTAGATGACGAAGGTCGGTTGCTAGATCGGTGGCCTCGATGTGTTTTTCCGGATAACACGCCGCTCCGATGCAGAAGTCGAAGGCATTTTTGGCCAGCTCAACGAGACTCGTTGCGTGCTCAAACCCGCCTTCGGAGCGGACGAATTCAGTCGAGCCGCGTGGCGGGTCGCCACGTAGCGCAAGCACGTTGTCGATACCGGCGCTCTGTAGTTCCCGCAATACATCGCTCAACTGGTGTGCTGACGCGCCGACGCAGGTGAGGTGCGCCATTGCCTCAAGAGCAAGGTCACGCTTCATCGCCTTGACGACGTCAATGGTGCGGGCGCGCGTGCCGCCCCCAGCGCCGTACGTGACCGAGACAAAAGCGGGCTCCAAGGGGCGCAGGGAAGACGCCGTTTGCATAAGCGCGGCGACTCCCTCGTCGCTCTTTGGGGGAAAGAATTCGAACGAAAACGAGGGTTTATCTTTGGCCAGGATATCGGTGATCTTCAAACTTGCCTCGAAACTGCTGCCTCATAGCCGCCAGGTTGACGCTGGTATGTCGATATTCAGCTTCAGGCTAGAATCTACTACGTGCCGAACAACCTTGCTTTCTGCGAACTCGTAGTATTCAATTGGCAACCAGTTCGGGGCAAGGATGTATACTTCTTTGGAAACATCGTTGCCAGGACGTGGGGGATCGAGCTTCACGACCAACACGATTCTGCCAGCAACCTTGGTGACGTGCTCGACGCTAGGGTCGAGTGACTCCAAATGGGCGATTAATGAGCCGAAGTTCGTCTCCGCTATAGTGCTGCCACGGAGGTCAGTTGCAAACTTACTGTGGATTCCGACATTGAGTCTAATAATTGAGAGAAAGCCGCCTTGGTGTCCCCTCACTTTATCCCCGCCATTCCAAACGGCAACACTTCCGCGGCCGTCGCCGGCGACAATGTCGACGCGCGTTTGTGTGGGCCTCTCAAATCGCACGAGGTAGGTGCGGTCCTGCACGCTATCACCTTTTGCTTCGTGAACTGAAGCCGTGCACTCGTACGTGTGAACAGACCCCCAAGTCGCCTTCATCCTGGCAATTGTATCTCGAACGCTCAGCTTAGGGTCGGCGTGACTTGGATTTGGAAGTGCACGATCTGCGCAGAGCGATAGAGCTGCTCCGGCTATCAGAGACAGTGTAACAAAGCTCTTCATTTGCCTTTCGCGTGGAGTGGGGGCGTCGGACCTAGGTTGAACATACTCTCCATATCGGTCACGCTCGACACGCCAATAAGAACATCGGTTCCAGTCTGTCCCAGCACGTATTCGATTGCTTGCCCCATGGGCGCGCCCGCATAACGATGTTCTCTATACGTACCCATAACGATGAGGCTCGCGTTTTCCTCACGGGCCGCCGCAATCACAGCCGGGCCTGCCTGGCGATCTCGGATTGTCCTCGTAATGATCTCGAGCCCGGCTTTGCGCCCGATCGCTTCCGCCGCCGTTAGTACTTCGAGGGCCGCCCGTTCCTCTTGGGGCAGATCGGCGTCGATGGGGAGCGTGAGTGGGACCTCGATGATGTAGATCGCGACAAGCTGCGCTTGCCGACCCTTCGCCATCCGAACAGCCAGAGCCATGAGTACTTCAGAATGGATGTGACTCGAGAAGACCACAAGAATGACGCCTGTGATCTCTTGAGCTTGCTCTGCGGCGTGCGCTGCGATCATCTCAGTGCGACTCGAAGGGGCGTGCAGCATCGTGTACAACGTCGAGCTAATAGCGGCGATGATCGCAACTCCAACAATGGTGCCGAGGGGATCCACTGTTACCACGTCATGGTTTTGCGAAACCTCTCACGGCTTTGAGGAATATGATCGCGCGCCACACGCCGGCGACCACGAACAGGATAGGCGCAAGAAACCACATGAGGGAGGCACCCGACATTGGCTCGCTCGTCGCCAGGCGGAGGACCATGAGAACGCCGAGGCCGGCGATAAGAAACGAGGTTACGATTTTGAACCGCAACCTGGCCAGCGCATTCATCTTACGTCGCCGACTTCTATTGAAGGCTGAGAGCCCCCCGCCCGGCCCAATGTCATCCGAAGGTCAACATCCGGAAGTCACCGCAAAAATTAGTCCTTCCGATGGGCGCGAGCGCAACTATTAGTTCGCGCTTTCACGCTTTCGTTCGAGGAGTACCATGATGGCGTCTCGCAGCACATGTGTTATAGCACTTTTTGCCCTTTTGTTTGCTCTGCTTGCTGCTACGGTCAGTGTTTCGGCCAATCAAGCCAGATTCGCTGGCAACTTCGGTTCCGTGATTGGTTCGGTGAGTCTGGGTGCCGAAAAGTATTTCACGGTCAACATGCGCGATGGGTCAACGGCGCGGGACGCAGCGCTCGTCGCCAACTACTTTAGGAAATTTGGCCTACAAATCTCAGTTTCTCCCGACACCGAGATACTTTTTGCCCATGGTACGTACGGCCAAGCAGGTGCGGCGGCAAACACCGGATTTGTCCGCGTTCAACTCAACGGTGAACAGTTTACTCGGACCACGAGGCCAGAGTCGTTTCCGCCGGCGATCGCTGCTCGCATCTTAGCTACGACAATCTTACGACGGCCCGAGCATGCGCCCGCATAACATTTATGGTTCGGTTGGCTCGCTCGGCATTCTCGTCGCGCCGGGCGGTGGTTACACGCCCCCCAATATTGCGACGTACTACGATTACACCCCAATCTATTCGGCCGGCTTTAAGGGCACGGGTCGCAAGGTTGCCATTATTTCGTGCGGAACCGCCCTATCCGCTGACATCTCGAAGTACGAATCGATAAATGGCATACCGTCCAATCTCCCGACGATCGTCAAGGTCGACGGCGGATCGACGACGCAGGATCTGGAGCCAACGCTCGATATCGAGCGTGAAATGGGACGGCAAACGCGGTCAAAGTAACGCTCTATGTCGTTCCCATTGATTGCTCTTTCTCTCACTTTGCCGACGGCATAGCGAAGTTGAAGCCGACAATGTAACCATGCATTTCGACTCTTTCAACATTTCCTATGGCGCCACGGAAGATTTTTACGATGCAACCGGCTCGGATGCTTTGTTGACCGCGCAGCACGCCGATTTGGTGGATCTACAGGTTGCGAATTGCTGGCCGTTTGTCTCCTCGGGCGACTCGGGTGCATTCCCGCCAGGATCGCAGTTTCTTGAAGATGGTGAAGTCACGGTACAATACCCGGCGTCTGACGATCACGTGATCGCCGTCGGGGGCACAACGGCTTCGTCGAAATCGCCGACGATAATCGCTCGCAACAAAGAGCTGGGATGGGGAGGCAGCGGCGGTGGGAGCGGAAAATTCGCATTGCCGCCGTGGCAGGTCGGTTTCCCCGGCTTAGAAAGCACCAGCCATCGCAATGTGCCAGATGTAGCGTTCGATTCTGACCCAAATACAGGGTATAACATCGTCTTCACGCCACCCGGCATGGCGCAAGGCGCTTTCATTGTGGGTGGAACAAGCGCGGCTGCGCCCACCTGGGCCGCGACCTTGGCGCTCGTGCAACAAATGCGTGTTGCACTGGGCAAGGCAGCGCTGAAGCTCGTCGGCGCGAAACCGTATGCTGCGTCGACGGCGGGCAATTTCTTCGACGTGACGATCGGCGACAACAGCTTTTACGCCAACAAGGTCGGATATGACGCAGTTACGGGCGTTGGGTCCCGGATGCCTTCAGGTCTGGACCTTCCTCGCCGTCACAACCCCCCTAATGTAACGGTGATGGGCGCCGCTCTCGCGGTGCCCAAATTTTTTGTCCATTCTAAGCGGACCTCGTTTAAGCGGTGGTTTTCGTTGTTTCCAACGATTTGAGGTTTGCTTCCGCCTCTTTGACGTCGGCGGTGAGTCTTTTTTCGCGCAACACCGGCAGCGCCTTCGTAAGGTATTCTCGAGCAGCCGCCATTTCGCTCGGCAGCGCGATGCCGGTGGCCTTCATCTTTGCACAGTACATCCCACCCAGGCGCGCGTATGTGCGCGCAAGTTCCGTTGGGTGCTGCAATGGCGTGAGCATGCCGACTGCGGCCGCGTAGTGATCTTCGGCCTCTCTCCACTGCTGCTTACGAGCGCACATCATGCCTTGCATGACGCGGCTCAGTGCAGCGGTGAAGGTCTTGCTCGTCAGCAAATCGCTCTTGAGGTAACCCCCGCTTGAGGGATCGGCGGCGGCAGCCGGCTCCTCCTTGGCTGGCTTTTTCTTGATCGTCGAGATCGGTGTGTCTGCAGTGGCATGATCGGGCTCGCCACGCTCACCATGAGCATCACCCGCACCTTGAGCCGACTTGATCCTGCTACGGCTGAGCGCACTCTGAACTGCTCGTAGATCGGTGATCAATGAACCCGCGTCCGGATAACGGCGCGCAGGCTCCTTATCAAGAAGCCGCATGATAATGCGGTCGAGTGATGGTGGGATGTGCGGGTTCAACAAGCGCGGTGGCCGCGGTCTATCGTTGACGTGCGCGTACATCACCGCGACGAGATCTCCGGACTCCTGCGGAAATGGCAGCGTGCCGCACAACAATTCATACAACAAGACGCCAACGGAGTAGAGGTCACTCGAACGGTCACCCGACTTGCCGAGGAAGCGCTCCGGCGGCAGGTACGCGATGGTGCCCACAATTTCGCCGCTCTGCGTGAGGTTCGACATGTCACTCATGCGCCGCGCGAGCCCAAAATCCATAACCTTGAGGACATTGTCCTCGCTGATCATCAGGTTCCCTGGCTTGATGTCGCGGTGGATGATTCCTTGGCCGTGGGCGTACTGAAGAGCTTCGAGGAGCTGTGCAGCAAGCGTGATCGCGTTATCAAATGATACTTTGGTGCGGTCGGTCTCGCGCATGGTTTTGCCGCGAACGAACTCCAAGATAATGTACGAGCGGTCGCGATCAACACCAACGTCATAGACTGCAACGATGTTGGGATGATTGAGCCGCGCCATGGACTGCGCTTCGAGCAAGAAGCGCCGGCACACATCGTTGGAGCGCTCGGTGAGCACCTTGACGGCAACCTCGCGCTCAAGCACGTGGTCGACTCCACGATATACTTCAGCCATGCCGCCCTTGCCGATCTTCTCGACGATGCGGTAGCGGTTGGCGAGCACGGTATCAGTTGTAAAATCGATACTCATCAAGATGAAGCAAAAGCAGCCTTCAAATGAGTAATATCGGTAATTTGGCCTGATTTCACGACGCAAACGACGTCAAAGCGTATCCGGGTGAATACCTCTCCGCTATAGGCCAGGTAGACTTGGGCAGCCTTTCTCACGCGGTTTTGTTTGATCGGGGTCACGGCTTCGATGGGGGCACCTCGGGCGAGCGAGCGCCGCATCTTGACCTCCACAAAGACCAGTGTTGCCCCGTCGAGGGCAATGAGATCGACTTCGCCCCCGCGACAGCGGAAGTTGTGTTCGAGGATGTGATAACCCCGACCAGCCAGATACGCCGCAGTAGCGCGCTCGCATTCGCTGCCCGATCGAGTGGCAACGCCTGCCCGGAGGGGACGGCCCATTAGAGTGCGGCGCTGTCGAGAAGAAAATCGAACGAGGGCTGAAGGACGGGCGCAAACGTGCGTCTGTGAATAGGGCTCGGCCCGTGCTTGGATAGTGCAACAAGGTGCTCGTATGTGGCGTAGCCCTTATTCTCGCAGAACCCGTACTCCGGATAAAGGGTGTCGTACTGGTTCATCCACATGTCACGGAACACTTTTGCAACGATGCTCGCCGCCGCGATCACCGCTGACTTAGCGTCCCCGTCAATGATCGCGTCTTGTGGAAATGGGCATTGCGGTATTTTCACGGCGTCAACAAAGACGCGACAGGGCGCAACCGTGAGTCCAGAAAGAGCGCGGCCCATGGCAACCTTTGAGGCCGCGAGTATGTTGAGCCGGTCGATCTCATTTGGGTTGGCCCAGCCGAGCGAAAACGACACGGCACGTGATCGAATCATTTCGCTGAGTGCGGCGCGTCGCGCTTCGGTGATGATCTTGCTGTCGTTGAGAAATTCAAGGTAGAAAGGCTGATCGGTGACGACCGCGCAGGCCACCACAGGGCCGGCGAGTGGTCCGCGCCCGACTTCGTCAACGCCACACACGAAATGCGCTCCACTGTTCCACGCATCGCGTTCAAAGGAGTGTAGCCGGTAGAGCCTGCGTCGTTCTTTGGATTTCACTTCTGTTCCCCGGCGTGTTCGAAAGTGAAGCGGCCTAGCTTGCCGGCACGAAATTCTCTGAGGAATGCCCCAGCTGCGTTTCGGCGGTCGGTTTCGCCGCCGCGGCGGAGCATCCCGCGTTGACGTGCAAAACTCTCGAGGTCGACCTTGCCGGCGAGTTCGGGTCGAGCGCGCGCAATCCATGTGGCAAATTGGTCGATGACCTCATCGACGTCGAACGCGCTTTCGGGCAGAATTCCACAGAGTGCGAGCTGCCAGGCTGTCGTTGTGTTGTTGATCTTCGGTTCCAGCACGCCGGGAGTATCAAGGATATCGACGTTCTCGTCAAGGGCGATCCATCGGACATGCCGCGTCACACCGGCCCTGTCTTGCACAAGTGTACGCTTGCGACGAACCAACGAGTTGATAACGGACGATTTACCGGTATTCGGAGCGCCGACGACGGCAACGCGAGTCCGACTACGTCGGCCCTTGTATGCAATCAGTGCTGTTCTTAGACCGCGCAATGTCGCAGCGTGGGTACCGGAACCTGCGAATGCCGCCGTTCCACTTTCGGACAGGTAGGTCAGCCAGCCGCGCGTGGCAATGTTCTCAGCGAGATCCTTCCGATTGAGAAGTACGAACGTCGGCTTTGGTTTCAAACGGCGATGAAGCGCCGCGGTGGCCGTAGAGCATGGGAGTCGTGCATCGCGGACCTCTAGCACCACATCGATGAGGTCAGCCACATCCATGACAGCGCGCAGCCCAGCTGCCATGTGTCCAGGGAACCACGAGGCTGCAGTGTGCGCGCCCTTAGAGGATTCGCTTGACATGCCCAATGGGCCAGATGACAAACACGGCTTTGCCAATGATCGACGACTGCGGAATGGGTCCGAACGACCGCGAGTCATCGGACTCTGCGCGATTATCCCCTAGAACGAAAACCGTGCCGGTTGGTACCGAGGCGGCGTTCATAGACGAATGGTCTGGAAGCAGATCGTACGTTTCATCCAGCGGCTGTCCTTGCACAGTGATGGCGCCGTTCGAGAGTGCGACCGTTTCCCCAGGCAAAGCAATCACGCGCTTGAGAAAGATCTTCACGTCGTCGCCATGGCCGCGCTCGAAAGCAACGATGTCACCACGGCCGATCGGCGTCCTCGTGAGCACCAGTGGTCCAAGCGCGACTCCGTACGCCAGCGTGTTGATAAGAACGTGATTGCCGCTTTCGATGTTAGGCTGCATGGAGCGTCCCTCGACTTGAGGAACTCTGAAGAAGAAGAGCGATACGAGCGCAGCAAGGACGATCGCCTGAATGAGCAAGCGAACGACAATGCGCAGCGTGCGTTGTAAATGAGCAGTTCGCTCGAGCGCATCGAGCGTCGATGCAATGCCCGAAGCTGTCGGCCGTGCCTGTATCGTATGCTCAAGAATTCGCGGCACGGACTAGGGTCTTCAAAACGTTTGCTGTACCGACCTCTAGGATCGAAATATTTTTGACCATGAAACCGACACTCGATTCAGACCGAGATGGATATCGAGGAATGACATGGGCCGAGAGGTCTCAATACGGTGTCCTCGGTGCTGCCCTCGATCCGGCCGACAAAAGCGGACGCAAAAATGTTTATATCGATCGCCTTCACCGATTGGCGCTGCGTGACGCTCTCGGCGACAAAAATTTCAAAAGAGCCCTCGACTTCGGTTGCGGTCCTGGACGGTTTCTGAGCCTTCTTGGCGAGCGATCAGCGGAGGTTTACGCTGTCGATCGCACACCCGAAATGCTGGAGATCGCTCAACGGTCCCATCGTTCGCCCAAAAACCACTTCCTATTGTCACGCGACACGCATCTGCCGTTTGAGGATCGATACTTCGACCTTATTCTCAGCGTTTACGTGGTGAGCGTGATGCCGCGTGTGGACGTCATGAGCGTTGTCAACGAGCTCGGTCGGGTTTGTTCCTTAGGCGGCACGACCGTCATGATCGAGCAGGTCGATCATTCACGGCAGCTTGGACCCGCAGCATACCGTCAAATCTTCGACGCCGCCGGATTTAATGTTATGAGAGCTGTTCCGATCAGAACGAGCAGTTCTCAGTTCATGCGTTGCGCGATGAATCCGTTGCTACCGCGATTCCTCACAGGCCCATTAGCTCGGGCTGAGCTTTCCCAGAGAAAACACACGCGGTTTCTTGCCGATACGCTTGGCTATTGGGATTACCTGTTTGTGCTGAGAAAAAAGCCTACGACTTAAGCACAGGTTAATGCAGAATTTTGAAGTGCGTGATCGGCCAAAACACGAGGAATGCATGGCCAACGAAGTGATCGCGCGGTAACATCCCCCACAAATGCCCGTCGTTCGAGTCATTGCGGTTGTCGCCCAGCATCAGGTAGTAGCCCTTGGGCATCTTATCCGGCGCTTGCCATGCCGACCGCGGCGGAATAATGGCGCGTGAAGGGTCGAGGGGCACGCCGTCGACGACGATGTCGTAGTTCTTGATCTCGAGTTCGTAGTCGGGGCGGTGCGACGATGGAATGTATGGCTCATTCACAAGCTTGCCGTTACGATACACCGATCCCTTATGGATGCGAACGTTGTCCCCAGGAGCCGCCATCACGCGTTTGATGAAATCAGTTGTGCCAAGCTCTGCAGGCGGCTCGAAAACGGCGATCTGCTCGTCCTTGGGGTCCTGGAATCGGTATTGGATTTCATTCGCCAAGAGGACGTCGTGGATGTCGAGCGTGGGTTCCATGGATCCCGAGGGAATCCAGAACGTGCGAACGACAAAATGCATGAGCACGAGGGCCACGACGCCTGCAATAATGAACGCGTCGAGATATTCCTTAATGACGCTGCGCTGTTTTTCGTTTGGAACAGTAGTGGGCGCAACCCAAATAACGGCTCGCGCGACACCCAAGACGACAAGTATGGCGCCGAGGACGACTGGACTCATCCGATGAGCACTATTTCTTTTCTTTGATGCGCGTTGCTTTGCTGCCGACGCGCTCCTGCAGGTAGAAGAGCTTGGCGCGACGCACGAGGCCGCGGCGCAACACGTCGATCTTCTCGACGCGCGGTGAGTGAATGAGGAAGGAGCGCTCCACGCCAACACCGTGCGCGATGCGTCGCACGGTGAAGCTTTCGGTCAAGCCACCGTGCTTGCGCTCCGTAACGATGCCTTCAAACACCTGAATGCGTTCTTTATTGCCTTCCGTGACGCGCGAATGCACCTTCACCGTATCGCCGGCATCGAATTCTGCAACCTTTTTCTTCCTTTGCGATGCGCCAACTAACTGTGAGAGATCCATGAGCATTACTCAAACTTTCGAAGCCGCGAAAAAGGCGCCGCCCCCTGCGGGGTCCGACGCCGCGACCAGCGTGCATGTACAAAAGGACGGCTTTGAGTATAACATGACCCAAACCGGCCGTTCAAGCCGCGCCGAGACCCTTCTATCAAGGTTCTTGCAGGAGGTCAGGCCTTCTTGAGGAGGTTCGGGCATGTGCGCTTTCCTCACGCCACGCGGCGATTCGCTCATGGTCGCCGCTGAGCAGCACATCCGGGACAGGAAGCCCACGAAAGACAGCCGGACGCGTGAAATGAGGCCAGTCCAGCCGATCCTTGGTGAATGATTCGCTCTCCGCGCTCTCCGCATTGATCGCACCCGGCAGCAAGCGCACCATAGCATCCACGAATGCTAGGGCGGCGATCTCCCCGCCGGTGAGAACGAAATCCCCTAGCGAGAGCTCCGTCGCTTCGACGAGTCCGAAAAAGCGCTCGTCGATCGCTTCGTAGTGGCCGCACACGAGGATGAGCCGGTCAAGCGCCGTGAGTTTCTTGGCCGCTAGATGATCGAAGCGCTTGCCGGCGGGCGATGGCACGATCACCGCGCATCCGTCAGGTACTTTGAGCTGCCGACCAAGGAGCGCTTCCATACAGGTGATGAGCGGACCCAAACGCAGAACCATACCGGGGCCGCCGCCGTATGGCGCATCATCGGCGCGCTCGCCTGGGGGCACATAGCTCCAGAGGTCATGCAACGTGATCTTTGCTAAGCCTTTTGCCTGTGCACGGCCAAGGATGCTCCCTGTGATAATTGGTTCGAAAAAATCCGGAAACAACGTGACGACATCTATCTGCATGAGTCTCAACGCTTTTCGAATGGATCACTTCGGCGACCTCTGCGATCTGCGGCTCGTGCAATGAGTCGATTTGCCGACGGAATTGTCGCGTTCGAGCGGGGCGACTTCAACAAAGCTGCTGCTCTCTTCACTGCAGCGATCAACGGGGGAGATAATGTTGCCGCGGCGCTTTCAAAGCGTGGCGTCTGCCGTCTCAAATGGCGCGACAGCGCAGCGGCGGAACGCGATTTTCGCCAGGCTATCGCCGTCGATGATCGTTGCCTATCCGCAATTGTCAACCTCGGCAACCTGATGCTCGAGCGCGGTGAGCTCGACGACGCACAGGTGTACTACGACCGTGCAGTGCGCATCGATGAGACGTATGCCTTTGCACACTACAATCTTGGTGTGCTTCATCGCAAGCGCGGGGATCTCGCCGCCAGCATTCGCGAGTTAAGGCTTGCGGCCAAGTATGAAGTCAAGTCGCAGTCAATCAGAAAGCGGCTTGCTTGGCGCAACAGAAGGAATAGGAACCCATAGTTTAGGCACATTGTACTATCCGTTTGGTTCGCATGTCCAAGCCCAGTCAGGTCCTATGGAAAGCATTATTTGCTCGTTCCCAGGGAATATCAAGCAAGCTGGCTTTTTAAGCCTTTGCTTATCGAGAGTCTAGCCACCGTAATGGAGTTTCGTTTTGATTAAGCCTCATGGTGGAATGCTGGTCGATCGCTTTCGGACTAAGGATGAAGCGCGAGGGTTGCGGGAGCAAACAGCCAGAGCCCCGCGAATAACGGTCTCCAACCGCACCGTGTGCGATCTTATCTGCATTGCGAACGGATCATTTTCGCCGCTCGAAGGCTTCCTGAATCGCAACGATTACGAATCGTGCATTGAGTCAATGCGCCTGGCGAATGGCGTGCTCTGGCCAATACCAATCACGCTACCGGTTGAGGGTAGCGAACTCGCCTCTCTGCGTTTAGATGCTCCTGCAGCCCTTGTAGATTCAAACGGCGAGATATTAGCTGCCATCGAGATCGAGGATATCTACAAGGCGAATCACGAGCAGGAAGCGCTCAAGGTTTACGGCACGACGGATAGCAAACACCCCGGCGTCGCAGCCGTCCTCGGCGCTCCGCAGGTGTATGTTGCCGGAAAAATCTCTCTTCTCAAGACGCCGCCTCCGGAGTTCCCGGAGTATACGCTGACGCCATTTGAGACCCGGGCGCGTTTCATCCAACTACGGTGGGAAACTGTTGTTGGTTTTCAAACCCGCAACCCCGTTCATCGTGCGCATGAATATTTGCAGAAGGTGGCCCTCGAGATTGTTGACGGCCTTTTCTTGCACCCACTCGTCGGCACGACCAAAGACGATGACTTACCGGCAGCCGTTAGAATGCGTTGCTATGAAGCCTTACTGCAGGGCTACTATCCGCAAAAGCGGGCGCTACTGGGTGTTTACCACGCTGCAATGCGTTACGCGGGACCACGCGAAGCCGTCCTACATGCGATTGTAAGGAAGAACTACGGGTGCACCCACTTTATTGTCGGGCGCGACCACGCGGGCGCTGGGTCATTCTACGGCCCCTTCGACGCGCAGCGAATTTTTGACGGCATCGAAGCTGAGCTGGGCGTCAATATTCTGCGGTTTGGCAACGCATTTTGGTGCAAGTCATGTGAGGGGATGGCGACCGCAAAAACTTGCCCCCACGGTTCCGACGCTCACGTCGTTCTGTCAGGCACAAAGGTCCGAGAACTGTTACGGTCAGGCCATCGGCCGCCGGCGGAATTTACTCGACCCGAAATAGCAGACATCTTGATTCGTACACTTGCTGAGCACCAGATGGTCAAATCATAGAAAGAGGCGCTTGTGTCAGAAAAATCAGACGGACTAATCCTTTGGTTCACGGGTCTTTCCGGCTCCGGCAAGACCACGCTCGCGAAGATCTTAATGGATCGTTTTCGCGCGATGGGGCGTCGAGTCGAGCTTTTGGATGGCGATGTCGTCAGAACGAATCTCTCCAAAGGTCTCGGGTTTTCGAAGGAAGACCGAGATACGAATATCCGCCGCATCGGTTTCGTGGCGCACCTGCTGCAACGAAACGGCGTCATCGCCATCTGCGCTGCCATTTCGCCATATCAGGCGATTCGAGATGAGATCAGGGCGATGGCGGGTGGAAGCTTTATCGAAATCTTCGCCGATTGTCCGCTCGATGCGTGTGCGCAGCGCGACGGGAAGCAGGAGATGTACGCCAAGGCGCGCAGCGGAGAGCTCCCCAACTTTACCGGGGTCTCAGACCCGTACGAACCTCCTACAAGTCCTGACATCTGGCTGAAGACAAATGAAACCACACCTGAGGCGTGCGTCGAGCAAATCCTGGCGTCGCTCGCGAAGCGGCAGTTTCTGTCGTACAGTGGATCGGCAGCCTCTGCCTAAGCATGCAGACGACACTTGTTGACTTTCACCTCCATACCACATGCTCAGATGGTGCATGGACGCCGGAGCGCCTTTTGCAAAACGTGCATGAACGGGGCTTAGAATACTTCAGCATCAGCGATCACGATACCATGGACGCGTACCCAGTGCCAGGCGACTTGCAATCACGCTGTATCGCTGGACTGGAAGTCGACACCTATGGCTTCGAACAGACTGTACACGTCTTGGGATATGGGGTGAGTCCGGACAGCTCACTCGTAGTACGACTGCGCGCGCAACAACAGGAACGCCGAATTCGTGCTCAATCGATTATTGAGAGATTAAACGCGCTTGGTATCGATCTGACACTGGATCAAGTTCAATCTTTTGCCGGCACCAGCAGAAGCGTTGGCAGGCCCCACATCGCTCGCGCTCTCGTGAAGGCCGGTCACTGTGATGAATTACAGGAAGCGTTCGATAAATATCTGGCCGATGGAGAGATCGCGTTCGTTCCACTCCAGCGGCTTGCGACCACTGAAGCCGTCGATTTGATTCATGAAGGCGGCGGGATTGCCGTGCTCGCGCATCCCAAAAGGCTGCGCGACCAAGACCTGCTATCAGACATTTGCCGTCTCTTTGACGGGCTCGAGCTCGTGCACCCCAGCGCCGACACCCAGTACCAAGAGCAGCTCATCGAGTTGATTGATGCGCACGACTTAATCGCGACGGGTGGCACGGATTTTCACGCTCGCCCAAATGATCCGGTGATCGGGATCTCCTTTCCCACGGATCGCTTGAAATGCTTTCTCGAAAGGGCTCATGCTCAAGTCGGCGCTTAGCTGGGTGGATCGATGAGCAGATATGAAGAAGCTGCGCTATGAGCCGCTCGACTTAGAAGCGTGGCAGGCAATTGACGCAGAGTCGGCCCCTCCGACTTTTTATGCCAGAGCTGCGTGGGCCAACGCAATAGCACACGTTTTCCCGCAATTTACGCCCGCCACCGTGCATTGTCGGCTTGACGATGGAACCGATGCGATCGTTCCGCTGATGCGCGAAATGGGTGGTCGATTTCGCTGGAGAGTCTACCAGGGAATGCCGTTTGGCTCGTACACGGCCGTTCTGCGGCACGGTACGCCCGTCGAATCAAGCGTCGCTGCTCGCGTCTTGGAGGGCCTCCTCACGTTGGGAGATTCGGTCTACCTGAATCCCTGGCCGCTCGCGCGACCGAACGTGTCTCGCGCGAACATTCGCAACCGTGAAGAAACGTCAGTAATCGACATTTCCGGTGGCCCAGAAACTGCGCTCTCAAAAATGGGCTCTAAAACCAGAAGGATGGCCGGTCAGGCCCGCCGTCGAGGCGTGTCGTGTGCCATTGAAAAAGGCAACGATGCTGTTGATCTCTACTATGATCTGCTAAGGGAGGCATCGCGAGATCGCTGGCACCTGGCAAGGCCGCGCTTGCCAAAGGAATTTATTGAGCGGGTATGCATTGAAGGTAAAGAATCCGTTGAGATTTGGGTGGCTCGTTACCACGATGAACCGGTTGGCGCTGGAATCGCCTTATACGGCAGCCAAGAAGTATTACTATGGACCACGGTCATGCGTGCGGGAATGGAGAATCTCAAACCTCACAATATATTACACACCGACATAATCGAACACGCCGCCCGTCGAGGTATCCACTGGTACAATCTTGGATCCAGCGCTGGCTTGGCCGGCGTCCTCAGATTCAAGGCGTCGCTAGGAGCGGCGTCTTTGCCGTATGATATTATGGGGTATGAAAGCATCCTCTATCGAGCAAGCAAGGCGCTTCGACGCGCGCTTCGGAGCGAGCGAACGAGCCCTGGCCCTTCCTGAACGAAGAACCTTGGCTCTCAAATTCGGTCTACATATAAGCGGGCAACTAAGAGCCTGGCAGCAGTCGTGCGTCAAAAATCTCGAGGCCTCGGGTCTGGCGCGACTCAGCTGCATTATCAGGTCACGTGACGAGCCCTCAGGTGACTCCGAGGCACAGGGCAACCCATACGTTGAGTTTGTCAGAGGTTTGGATCTGCCGTCCCAACGAAATTTGCCTGCTTCAGTGCTCTTGCCGAAGCAGCCCCATCATGACTCTCGGCTCGAACCTCCAGTAAGTTTCAACGCAGATTCGACCGCTGAAATCAGTGCAGCCGGACTCGACTTTATTCTCTCGTTCTGCACAAAGAATCTCGCCTTTCCGCTCACCACTGTCAGCAAATACGGCGTTTGGTATTTTGTGTTCAGTGATATCTCGAATTTCGATTCACCAGCGCCGTGTTTTTGGGAAATTTACTACGATCATGACGTTACTGGAGCTGCGTTGCTGAAACTCGTGGACAATTTCTCAGCGGGCATCCCATTAAGGACGGGATACTTTCCCACCAACCATACATCGTTTGCGAGGAGTGTTGAAACCTTTTTCGACTCTTTGCTTGACTGGCCGACGTTCGTGTGTCGCGAGATAACCCAAGGCGCACACGGTAGGGGTAATGCTCCACCTACTCCCGATGCTCCCGAACACTATGGATTCCCAACCGTTTCCCAAGTCCGTTCCCTAAAAAAGTCGCTCGCTGCGAGCGGAAAGGCACTTCAGCGTCAGAACCGTTTCTACTACATCGACTGGAACATAGGGCGGCTGATGGGCGACGCGAGCTCACGTGTTACCCGAGATACTTTAGCAGACGTCTCGATCTTGTGCCGATACAAGAAGGGTCAATATGTCGCTGATCCTTGTCTCTTCGTCAAAGATGAAAGACCATTCGTTTTTTGCGAGCTATATCTCTATGGTGCAAACAAGGGTGTGATTTCGGCTTTTGAAATCAATAACGGTCGCGGCTCTCAGTTGGAGGTCGTGATCGAGGAGCCGTTTCACTTATCGTATCCGCAGGTCTTTGAGTATGCTGGTTCGATCTATTGTATGCCCGAATCTGCTCACGCGAGACAAGTCAATCTCTACGAAGCCACCAACTTTCCATTTGCCTGGAAGAGAGTGCACACACTGCTAGACAATGTTGCCGCAGTTGACAGCACGCTTTTGCGGTTCGAAAACAAATGGTGGCTGTTTTTTACTGACGGGGAAGCGAGACGTTTCAACACCCATTTACATATTTGGCAGGCTTCCGACTTGCTCGGCGATTGGAAACCGCATATCAGAAATCCGGTCAAGATTGACGTTCGCTCGGCACGGCCGGCGGGTCAGTTCTTCTGGCATAAGAATTGCTTATACCGACCCGCGCAAGACTGCTCCCGGACTTATGGAGGTCAACTTCGAATTAACAAGATCGTCAAACTTTCTGAATCTGAGTTTGAAGAATCCATCGTCACAACCATCGCGCCACCGGTCGGCGGGTACTGCAAAGGAATTCATACGCTCTCCTCGGTGGGTGACTATTCTGTTGTCGATGTCAAACGATACGCCTTCAAACCATCCGGAATTGTTGAAGTGCTCAAGCAAACTGCGAAGGACACCGCCTTGAAACTCGGCGTGCCTAGAGACACAATCCAGCTGCTCAAAAAACGGATTGGTCAATGAGGATCACGCGGTTATGAGTGCGGAACGCCGGGGAGTCCTGCTCTTAGGCGGCACTCCCCGGGTCGTAGTCGCTATCGCGCGCTCTTTACATAAGCGTGGAATCCCAGTAATATACGGGGATTTTGGCGCGTGGGCCCACTCGGCGGGCTCGGCTGCGGTTTCGAACAATGTCCGCTTACCGAACAGTCCTGTAGACTTCTATGAACATCTTAAGAGCGCTATGGATCGTGAGAATGTTGACACTTTGATCCCTTGCAGCGACAAGGCGATCCGCACAATTCTTCCCCACTATGCGTCGCTGCGACACATAAGGCTGAGCATTCCCGATCCTTTGGTCGTTGAAAGAGTGCTCGACAAAGAACACGCGCTGAGCGTGGCGGAACGCTGTGGCATGCGCATTCCAAAAACTACCTCCATCACCAATCTCGAGGCGCTACTCCAGAAAAGGCAGGAGTTGCAATTTCCGCTGATTGCGAAACCCTCGAACGCTGGTCTTGCAAGCCCCTTCAAGACGGAATATTTTGGCAGGTTTGCAGACCTCTCGTCGGTTCTTGAGCAAAACCCGACATTTGGGGTCAGAAATATTTTTCAGGAGCTGATTCCCGGTGAAGGAGTGGGTCTCAGTACCATCATGTTTCGCGGTGCTCCCCTAGCTCTGTTCCAGCACAGGCGCATTCACGAGTGGCCTGCAAACGGAGGTGTGGGTGTGTTAGTAGAGTCTGAAGCCGTCGACCCAGCGCTTGCAAAGACCACGACCCTACTTCTTCAAACGATTGGTTGGGATGGCCCGGCGATGGTCGAGTTTCGCCGGACACCTAGGGGCGAATACGTCTTCTTGGAAGTAAACGGGCGCTTTTGGGGGTCGCTCCCCTTGGCCATCCAGGCCGGCTTGGATTACCCCTATTTCGAGTGGCAACTTCTCCATGGCTTGGATCCTCGTGTGCCAGCGACTTACAAACAGGGACTCAAAGTACGTTGGACTGCCGGCGAAATTCGGCGGTTGCAGGAGCTTTGGACCGATGCCGATGCTCGGAGGCGCGCGCGCCGCACTCGATCGATGGCACTGCGGGAGTTTGTCGAGAGTTTCGCTCCCGGCGTTCGCTCAGCGTTATTCAACCTGGCGGACCCGAAGCCCGGGGTTTCAGAAGCTGTCATGGCGCTGGAAGGCGTCGGTACGGGCGTCTTCAAAAGAATCGTACCTCGTTCAATTCGTCGGCGATATCACCAGTATAGGCAGCTCGACAAGCGTTGCCGGGGCACCTATCTCAAACTGTGGCTCATGAGAACCTTCGGCCTTCGCGACGCTAAACGGGAGCGTCGCCTATCGTACGTATCGTCAATTCTATTTGTTTGCCGCGGCAACATACAACGGAGCCCGCTTGCAGCCGCTCTCCTCAGCTCTGCTCTTCAAGACGGTCAATCAAGATGTCGAATTGTGTCCGCAGGAACTCACGCATTAGCCGGGTCGCGAATCGATCCCAGGATCTTGAAAGCTGCCATCGACCTTGGAATTACGATACAAGGAGAGCCTCAAAGTATTACGGAGGAGCTAGCGCGCAATGCTGATCTGATCATCGTAATGGACTACATGCTCGAGGCTGACGTTCTAAATCGCTTCCCCTTTCTTAAGAACAGGGTCTTCTTGCTGCGCGAGTGGACACCGTCTGCTAGGAGCGATCTTGAGATTCTGGATCCCGACAAAGAATCCGAACCAGAATTCTCTCAGAGATTAATAACGCTGCGCGAAGCAGTTTTACAATTAAGTGATGCCTTGTCTTCCAAAGCAACGACTGTTGCAAGTCCACCGAGCACATCGAAAGATAGCGAGTAAGATTGCTAGCAGCGCGCTAATTATTTACGCTTGGGTTCGCCCACTTCAACAACGTCCGCACTGAGGCTTTCGTGCAAGTACTCCATGAGCTGGGGCAACGTGATATGTTCGAGCGCCGTGCGCTTGGGGGAGGTTTCGTCTTCACCTTCATCGCGCAGGTAATAGCGCACTTCGAAGTCGCCAGCTTCGTCGGCGTAAAAAACGACAGCGAATCCCTTCGCGGGGTTTTCGTCATAAACGCGCAGCGCATGCGGGTTGACGATCTCGACTGAGTGCGCGGCGTTGTTGGCGTCGTATAGCGTGATGAGGAGCTCGACGCTCCCTTCGATCTCAAAGCGGCTAATGGTGAAGGTGTTCTTCACGGAATAAAGCTGCCGGCTGTTGCGCTGGCGCGCCGACATCTCGTAGAAGACCTTATGGTGAACGAAGCGAGCGAGAATCTTCTTGAGGGTTGCCATCGACCCGAGAGGTTCTTCCCGCTGGCTCTTCGTGTAGTAAATCTTCACGGGAGAGTGGATGATTTTCGCGGAGGAAAAAAGTTTACCCGCACGCCGGCGAGGAAATAAGCCGCCACGCCATGCTGAGCCCCTCCGATACCGCTATTGTCTTCGTCCTCGCGCTGTTGCTTTTCGGGCCCGAGCAGCTACCCAAGCTGGCGCGTCAGTTGGGTGAGGCGATGCGTCACATTCAAAATACAACCCATACCTTTATGATGGAGATGGAGCGCGCAGCCGACGTGTCCGAGCAACACGTTCACGAGCCCGCTCCCCTTGAAGCTCCCCTCAGCGATGAGGCTCCCGCGACAGATGCGCCTAGGTTGCCGATAGACCCCATAGACGCCGCCAAAGAACGATGACCTTCCATACGTAGTGGACGGTCTCATCGTATGGTGGCACCCCGTGGTACTCGTCTACTGCCCCGCTGCCTGCGTTGTACGCCGCTATGGCATAGACATATTGGTGCTGCTTATCGTAACGCGCGTAGCGGTCGAGATTGCCTTTGAGCGTCAGCACGGTGCCGTGAATATTCTGGCCGATGTTCTCGACGTCAGACACGTTGTCGTCAGCTGCGGTCGACGGCATGAGTTGTCCTAAGCCTCGCGCTCCCGCCGAGCTGCGAGCGGTTCGATCAAATGAGCTTTCTGTGGCGACAATAGCAACAACAAGTCGTGGGTCAACGCCCTGGGCGATAGACTCGTGCGCTATCGCCGCGACAATCTCACGCGCTTCATCTTCGTCGATTCCAGGGTTGAAACAGCGTATCGCGGCGACGTAGGCGCGCACTGTCTGTTGCTCGCTCACTTTATGGTCGAGCGGGGCGGCCGAGGCGAGGCTGGCACCTAGACCAAAGGCAGCAAAAGCCCAAAAAAGGGCGCACATGGAACAGACGCGGATTGCTCGGCGCATATCCCAAGAATCGGCAAAAACCAGGTAGAGGCTTAGATTTTTAGCTGCGAACGAACGTCCGCGATCTTTTCTTCGACGAACTTGCCAACCGTTTGACGCAACGCTTCCTTCTGCTCGTCTTCGAGGCGCGAATAGATGAAATAAGCGCCCGCCGCGACGACCGCACCAATGAGGCCAGCCAGCAAAGTCTTGCGAAGCTCGTGGTCGTCTCGCTCTTGGCCGTGGCCTGCTTCGTCCGCGTAGCTTGGGTTTATGTCTGTGATCGAGTCCATACGATTATACCCGTGATTTCCTATCGGCTGTCAATTTGGCCTGCCTAATCCTCATGTACCCCGGGTATGCCGCCGCGATTGCCTGGAGCGCGGAAACCGTCGTTTCCAGCACCGCCTGTGCCTGGGGGTTACCTCCGTTCGCCAAGTCCATTCGGAACTGAGTGGTGGTATCGGATACTGTAGGGCGCACGGCGCAGTGATGGCGTAGGCCATGAACCGCCGACAGCACGAGCGCGCTCGTAGCCGCGCAGATGATGTCTTGTCCGGCCGCGGCGAAGCCTGCGTGCCCGCGGACGCGGAATCCGACAATCGCGCCGCGCCGGCGTTCATAGGCTATGTCGAGCCCGTTCTTACGGGAGCGCGATTTTCTCAATGCGCAGTTCGGTCACCGGCTGTCGGTGTCCGTGGCGTCGTCGCACGCGCTTCTTTGGTTTATAGCGAAACGCTACGATTTTCGGACCCTTGCCTTGCCTCACGACGCGCGCGGTGACTTGGGCGGAGGCGAGAAGCGGCGAGCCGACGAGAAAATCGGTGCCTGTGTGGGCGAAAAGCACGCGATCGAAAACAATTTCGTGATCCGCGTCGCCTTCGACGCGGTCGAGGCGTATAACATCGCCTTCTTTAACCTTGAGTTGCCTACCGTTGGCTTCGATGACGGCGAACATGGCTAGGACCCTTTCACAATGAGGCCGCGAGGATGCTAAGCGCCCATTCTTGGCTGTCCCGGTCTTGTAAACCTTACATTGTTATGCGCAGAGTTTGTCAGTCCCGAACGGAGATGTCCTCCGTTTCGTGCTAATATGGTATGCGCAAAGTATTTACAAAGCCGGGCAAATGACCTAATATTTACCTTCGGTACGCTATTTTGCTACCGGGTTCGCTTTGTTGGAGGTCGGCTCTCCCCACTCATCGACAGGGGGCTGGATGGTTGAAAGCACTTGGTACGCATATTATTGTTGAACTCTCGGACTGTAACTCGCAGATTCTCAGCGACGTTGACCAAGTAGCAAACATACTCGTCGCCGCTGCCAAAGCGGCAAACGCCGAGGTCCTTCAAACCACATTCCACCGCTTTTCGCCGCAAGGCGTGAGCGGTGTTGTTGTGATAGCCGAATCCCATCTTTCGATCCACACCTGGCCCGAATTCGGCTATGCGGCCATGGACATCTACACGTGTGGCGAGAAGACCGAGCCGTGGAAGGCCTGTCGCCTTGCTGCGACCGAGTTCCAGGCTAAGCAGATGCTGACGACAGAAGTGCGCCGGGGAATGCCGGACGAGGATGGCGTCTACAGCCACCACATCGGCAAGCGCTCGAACGGAGTTGCGCCCGGTGCCAAAAACCGAAAACTTTCAGTGGTACGTTGAGCAAGTCGGCCGCGGAGAGATCCACGGCCACGCACTTGCTCGAACCCTCGCTACCGGTAGTTCTAAGTTCCAAGACTACGCGATTGTCGAGAGTCCCCTCTTCGGCAAGATGCTCGTACTCGACGGTGACACCCAAAGCTCCGCCCTCGACGAGCACATCTACCATGAGGCCTTGGTCCATCCTGCGTGCGTTGCATGCGGCGGTTCGCCAACGCGCGCGCTCATTCTCGGGGGTGGCGAGGGCGCCACGTTGCGGGAGCTACTTCGCGTACCCGGCATGGGCAAAGTCACGATGGTAGACATCGACGGAGAAGTGGTGGATGTGTGCCGCCGGTATTTGCCGGAGTGGAGCGCGGGCGCGTTTGAAGACGCCAGGGTAGACGTCGTTATCGGTGACGCCAAGGAATATATCTTCGCGTCGCGCGAGCAATTCGATGTGATCATTGGTGATCTCACGGAACCGCTGGACGACTCACCATCAGCCGGTCTGCATACCTCCCAGATGTACGAGGGGATTCGGGCTAGACTCAAACCGAACGGCACGTACGCCCTGCAAGCGTCGATGTCAGGACCGCACAACTATCACATGCATGCTCGCATGGTGGCGCGACTAAAAGACGTCTTTTCGAACGTCTATCCCTTCTCCGCATACGTGCCAGCTTTCGACACCGAGTGGGGCTTCGCGCTGTGCGGTGGCGAGTTGGACATGGCGTCCGAGAATGCGGCGAACGCGGCACGAGTCTATGCGCGAAAGTGCGGCGGGCTACGCTACTACGACGCCGAATCGAACCGCCGGCTGTTCAACCTACCGCGGTACTTACGCGAGGCGTACGAACCGAGCTAAAGAGAAGATGGCAGAGCTACCTAGCGTTTGGTTCCGATATATGGAACTTCGGCTAAGTCGGTTGCGTTATGATGGCGTAAGAAAAGGGAACAACGCCCTAAGTCATTTCCATCACATTCTTGAAGAGGAGCGGATTCACACATGACACGACTTATATCAATGGGTGCCGTCATTGCAATCGTTCTGGCGGTTTTTTCGAGCGCGTCGTTTGGGCAGGGCTCTCCCAGCGGCCCTCAGAGAGTCGCGATTACTCAGGCGCAAAGCGACAGTAACATGCGCTGGGCCTATAACCACATAGAGAATAACATTGAGTTCCTTCAGAATGACCGGCGCGATTACGGCGGTTACCGCGTGCGAGCGATATCGCTTTTCCAGCAGGCTCGCCAACAGATTCTCCTGGGGCTTCGATACGACAATGGCCGCGAAGATGTGCCGCCGCCGGCTGGCTTCGTTCGGCCCGATAAGGATATGGTTGCCTTGCGGTCCGACTGCGCGAGCGATGCAAATCTGAACGTGGTACGCCGTAACGTTGAACACATCATAGACGTCTTGCAGCGGGACCTTGGCGACTATGGTGGTCACCGTGTGAAAGCTATATCGTTGCTCCAACAGGGTCGAGAGTCGCTCAAGGACGCGATTCAATACGACGATACACACTAAGTCGGACACGTCGCGCTATCGGGATAACAAAACTAGCGGTCGACGTAAAGTCGACCGCTACATATCCTTGTGCGCCCGGCATGGGCGTTGACCAGGAGGTGGGAGTCCTCTGCGGGCCTGGTCGTGGCAACCGCTAGCCGAAGGCAAGGGTGTCCATCGCGAGATGGGATCTGAAGGAAGCTAGAGGCAAAACCGCGCGCCGAGGGACACGAACCGCGTTAGGCGGGCGCAGCTGGACGA
>Ga0207416_1001092_pt1 | contig 38925 bp, 30 predicted proteins | sample PaiPotPPM11metaG_FD_184107 | JGI IMG/M metagenome (GOLD analysis project Ga0207416, IMG submission 184107) | Iron sulfur acid spring bacterial and archeal communities from Banff, Canada, to study Microbial Dark Matter (Phase II) - Paint Pots PPM... ...
GGATTGTTAGTTGAGGCAACGAATGCTCGAAAGTAAGATTTTTATGTGAGGCAACACGCCGGACAGGAGTTATTCGACTTATGGATATCAATAAGCTGGGCAAGGGGGAAGAGCCTCAGTTGAAGCAAGCGCTGGATCGAGCAGTGCAATGGTTGCTGGAGCGTCAGGATAGCGAGGGCTGGTGGTGCGGCGAGCTGGAAACGAATGTGACCATGACGGCAGAGCATGTCCTGCTGCTGCGTTTCCTGGAACTCAGCCTGGAGCGCATCAAGGACGGCGCTGTACGACACATCCTGAACAATCAGCGAGATGATGGCTCATGGGCGCTCTACTTCGGCGGTCCCGCGGACCTGAGTACGACGATCGAGGCCTATGTCGCACTCAAGGTACTGGGGGTTGATCCCGGCAGCGACGCGATGCAGCGAGCGCTCGCGATTATTCACCAGCAAGGAGGAGTAGCGAAGGCCAGGGTCTTTACCAAAATCTGGCTGGCGCTCTTCGGCCAGTATCCCTGGTCTGGCATCCCCAGCATGCCGCCGGAGCTGATCTACCTGTCGTCCAGGGTGCCGTTCAACCTCTACGACTTCGCCTGCTGGGCACGTGGTACCATCGCCCCGCTGCTGATAGTGATCTCCAGGCGTCCGGTAAAGCCGCTGGGTTGTAGCGTGCCGGAGCTGGTTGTTACAGGAACCGAAGGCTTGCTCACCAGGGTCCCCGGCTCGGGCATCTTCTGGTGGGCAGATAAGCTCCTCAAGCTATACGAGGCTTTACCGTGGCAGCCCGGTCGCTCACGTGCCCGTCGCCGTGTGGTCGATTGGATCGTGGAAAGACAGGAGGCAGACGGAAGCTGGGGTGGTATTCAGCCGCCCTGGGTGTACTCGCTGATCGCTCTACACCTGGAAGGCATGGGTACCGATTCCCCGGTCATGCGCCGGGGAATCGAGGGGCAGGAGGGCTTCGCGCTGGAAGACGAGAGCGGCTGGCGGTTTCAGGCCTGTATGTCACCGGTCTGGGATACCGCCTGGGCACTGCTGGCCCTGCGCGGCGCAGGTGTGGATCGCGACCACCCCGCTATGCAACGCGCGGTCCAATGGCTCCTGCAAGAGCAAATCTCTACAGGCGGCGATTGGCAGGTGCGTTGTGGCCCTGTGCCGTGTGGTGGCTGGGCGTTCGAATTCGAGAATGACATCTATCCAGATATCGACGACACGGCGGTCGTCGTTCTGGCTTTGCTCGAAGCCGGGGCAGAGACAACCGTGCGGGCCGCAGTGGACCGTGCTATGCGATGGGTGCTGGTCACACGGTCGAGCAATGGGGCCTGGGGAGCATTCGATAAGGACAATACGCGAGAGATCGTCTACCGGATGCCCTTCGCCGACTTCGGGGCGCTGTTGGACCCGCCCACCGAAGATGTTACGGCACATGTACTGGAAATGCTGACCCACACGGATGCCCCGGACAGGGAGCGGGTCATACAAGCGGCGCTCAAGTACCTGCGGCAGACGCAGCGGCCAGATGGTTCCTGGTTTGGTCGCTGGGGCGTCAATTACATTTACGGAACGTGGTGCGTCATCTCAGCGCTCGCTGCGCTGCGCGATGGCGGGTACGCCGTGCAGGACATGATTGATAGAGGCTCCTCATGGCTACTTGGGCATCAAAACAGTGATGGTGGCTGGGGCGAATCCTGCTACTCCTACGAAGACAGTTCCTTTGCGGGTATCGGTCAGAGCACACCATCGCAAACGGCCTGGGCTGTTTTAGCCCTACAATTGGCAGGTCTCGGACAACATACTGCCTACCGGAGGGGTTTGATGTACCTTTGCGAGACCCAGGTAGATGGCACGTGGGAAGAGCGGGAATATACGGGCACGGGCTTCCCGCGAGATTTCTACATCAATTACCATCTGTACCGGCACGTGTTCCCGACTATGGCGCTGGCGGGAGCCTGTAAAGCATAGGGGACGAACATGACAGAAACACTCACGCAGGCACACGTACAACGCTCTCACGATCGCCGGCGACGACCAGTTGGGCCTCATTATAAATGGGTTGCGCTTACCAATACGACGATGGGCTCGTTAATGGCAACCATTGACGCCAGCATTGTGCTTATCGCGTTTCCTGCTATCTTCAAGGGAATCGGGATTGATCCCCTGGCCCCGGGCGAAGCCAGCTATTTCCTCTGGCTGCTGCTTGGCTATCTGGTCGTGACCGCCACGCTGCTGGTGACTTTTGGCCGCATTTCCGATATGTTTGGTCGGGTGCGCCTGTATAACCTCGGTTTTCTCATTTTCGCCATTGGCAGTACCTTGCTGGCCCTGACACCGGGTACAGGCAATACCGGGGCGCTCGAACTCATCATCTTCCGCCTGATTCAAGGCATCGGCTCAGGGTTTCTCCTCTCCAATAGCGCAGCGATTCTGACCGACGCTTTCCCTGTGAACCAGCGGGGGCGCGCCCTGGGCATTAATCAGATTGCAGGAATCGCCGGGTCTTTCATTGGCTTGATCGTCGGTGGCATCCTGGCTGCCATTAACTGGCGTCTCGTCTTCATCGTCAGCGTGCCGGTGGGGATCGCCGGAACCATCTGGGCCTACACGATGTTGCGCGAAACGGCGACCATCCGTGAACATCAAAAGATTGACTGGCTGGGAAACGTGACCTTTGCGCTGGGCCTCACCATCTTCCTGTTGGGGATCACCTACGGTATAGAGCCATACGGAGGGTCGCCAATGGGCTGGGGCAATCCATTGGTCATCGGAGCAATCGTGCTGGGCATCGCGCTTCTGGCAGCCTTCATCTGGATCGAACGGCACGTAGACGACCCCATGTTTCGGCTCGATCTCTTCAAAATTCGCATGTTCGCCGCCGGGAATATCGCTGCCTTTCTCTCCGCCCTGGGGCGCGGTGGCCTGCAGTTTATGCTGATTATCTGGTTGCAAGGCATCTGGCTGCCATTGCACGGCTATAGTTTTGCAGAGACGCCCCTGTGGGCAGGCATTTTCATGACCCCCCTGCTGCTCGGCTTCATTTTGATGGGACCTCTCAGTGGCTACCTCTCGGACCGCTTCGGCGCCCGCCTTTTCTCGACGGCCGGCATGCTTGTCCAGGTGTTCGGCTTCCTCGGGCTGACCTTGCTGCCGGCCAACTTCAACTATCCGCTCTTTGCCGCGCTGCTCTTCATACTGGGCTGCGGTTCAGGCTTGTTCGCCTCGCCCAACACGAGTTCGATCATGAGTAGTGTTCCGCCGGAGACACGCGGGGTCTCCTCCGGCATGCGCGCTACCTTTCAAAATAGTGCCACCCTGGTCAGCATCGGCTTCTTTTTCACTATCGTCACCGTGGGCCTGGCGGCAGCACTGCCCTCGACGCTCTCAAGCGGGCTGATCGCGAATGGCGTTCCCGACAAGGTGGCTCTAGCTATCGCCCATCTGCCTCCAACTGCCGCGCTCTTCGGTGCGTTTCTGGGGTATAACCCGATTGGAGAGCTTATAAAGCCAGCGGTGCTGCAAACCATCTCACCCGCTCACCAGGCGATCCTGCTGGGCAAGTCGTTTTTCCCGAATTTGATCGCTACACCATTCATGCAGAGCTTGCACGCCGTTTTTTATATCTCAGCGGCGCTGTGCCTCATAGGGATGGCAGCATCGTTACTGCGCGGCAAGCGCGTTGTCTAGGGGTTTGTGGACAGTAGGAACTAAAAGTTGGAAGTGGCGAAGGGGCTGTATCAAGTGGCCGGGGGTATGATGGGGAACCTACATCATTGCGGTCATCCTCCGCCTGTAGCGTTCCCAGGCTGCAACCAGGCGCTCCAAACCTCTCTGCAAGCGGTCCGGTGGGAGGAAAAAGGGCAGCCGGAGCCACGCGGTGTGTGTCCCATCAACCGAGAGCGTTGTCCCAGGAAGCACGATCACCCCCTCCTGCAATGCCTCTTGCGCAAGCTCGCGCACATCCCCTTCTGGCAGCTGCACCCAGACAAACAGTCCACCTTTCGGACGCTGCCAGCTCCACAATGGCACCCTACTCTCTAAGAGCTCCAGGAGCAGGTCCCGTCGCGGCGTGAGTTCCTGTCGCCGCAGGTCTTTCACCTGCTCCAGAAGTGGCAGGAGTCGAATAGCGATCAGTTGGCTGATCATCGATGAGCCAAGGTCGCTGACGGCTTTCAGACGAGCCAGACGCTCAATCAGGGGTACAGTCCCGCGAATCCAGCCCACACGCAGTCCTGCCCAAATGAGTTTACTCAGCGATCCGATAGTGATCACCGCTCCCTCCTGCGCATAGGCAGCAAGCGGTGGCGGCGGCTCCCGCTCCAGCACATTATTCGCCAACGTCAGGTCTTCAATGAGGGGAATGTTGACCTCCTGTGCCATCTTGACCAACTGGCGGCGCTGCAGATCGCTCAAGGTGTTTCCGGTGGGATTGTGAAACGTTGGGATGAGATACACACATTGAGCTACCCGCGCTGACAAACGCTCACCCAACCGCTGGAGATCGAGTCCCGATGCGCCGATTGGCACCGCGGCTAGATGGGCGCCAGCGGCGCGAAAGGCGTCGATCGCTCCAAAGAAGGTGGGATTTTCGAGGATGACCGTATCGCCTCGTTGCAGCAGCAGAGTGGCAAGTAACATAATCGCTTGCTGTGCCCCGCTCGTCACGAGCAGCTGTTCGGGCCTGGTGCGCAGACCACTGCGTGTATAGTGTTCAGCAATCGCCCGCCGCAGTTGGGGTAGCCCTTGAGGGACATAGCCATAGGCCTCCAGGGCCAGTGCGATCTCGTCAGGCAGGGGGGCACACAACTCCGCATCGAACCCGCCTGGCCAGGCGGGAGCACCCGTGGAGAAATCAATCGCTTCCCGTTGCTCGCTGAGGTAGGAGTCAATAGTCGGGCCACGTGCGAGCGGATTGAGTTGCTTTTGGCGTAAGCGCAGGGAGCGCTTTGCCGAGATGGCACCTACCTGGGTGCCACTGCCGCGCTTACTGGTGACCCAGCCCCTTTCTTGTAACAGGGCATAGGCAGCCACAATGGTACTGCGGCTGATCCCCAGGGACTGCGCCAACCAGCGTTCCGCAGGCAAGCGCGTTTCTGGGGGAAGTTCGCCGGTGCGAATCGCCTGCTCGAGTGCGCGAGCGAGGCGCTCGTACATCGGCCCCTTCCCCTCTGCCCAAGGACCCAGGAGTTGCACAATCTCATGCGGATCCATAACAGACCACTTTCCCTCGAATTGGACATGGAAAGCCAGTCACTTGTCCAGTACACTCATTGTAGCAGATCAATGAGGAGTTCCGCAGAGGGAGCTCTCAGAGACGTACAAAAACATGAATTGCCAGGAAAGGAGCAATCGTATGGAAATTATTCTTCTGCTTGTACTTCTGCTTGTACTTGGTCTAGCACTTGGTATAGCAGCGTTGCGCTGGGGAGCCAACAGTACTGACAGTTTGAACAGTCTTGAATGGAAGCGCAGAGAGGAGAGGGGTGGCATCTTGTAGCTAGGTGGGAGATGCCACTGGGAAAAGAGTTTCCCCATGTGAACTGCATATGCATGCAGCTCATCAAGATGTTTTGAGACCCGAGGGATGCGGTTGGAAGCATCCCGCAAGAGACAGAGGAATTGACCTTAGGAGGTCGATATGACTGAGAACAAAGGTTACACCCATCCCGAGGCGCTCGTCGATGCGGAGTGGGTCCAAGCTCATCTCACTGATCCCACCGTCCGGTTAATCGAGGTGGACGTGGATACCACCGCCTACGAGCAGGGACATCTCCCTGGAGCCGTCGGCTTCAACTGGCAAAAGGAGTTGCAGGACCAGGTGGTGCGAGCTCCTCTGGGCAAGGAGCACCTGGAAGATCTATTGAGTCGTGCTGGGGTGAGCAACGACACAACGATTGTCCTCTATGGCGATAACAACAACTGGTTCGCGGCCTGGGCACTCTGGATCCTCAAGTACTACGGGCACAATGATGTGCGCCTGCTCGACGGGGGTCGTGTCAAGTGGCTGGCAGACAAGCGCGAATTCACCACAGACGTCCCTTCCTACCAGCGCACCAGCTATACCGCGCAAGCCCCACGCAGTGATATCCGTGCATTCCGCGATCAGATCCTGCTCTCACTTGGGCAGAACAGGGTTGCCCTGGTGGATGTGCGCTCGCCTGCTGAATATAGTGGGGAGTTGCTCGCCCCGGCGCAACTGCCCCAGGAGGGCGCACAACGGGGTGGACACATTCCGGGCGCTGCCAATATTCCCTGGTCGATGGCGGTCCGCGAAGATGGCACCTTCAAACCGGCGGATGAGTTACGGGCCTTGTACGAGGGCAAGGGCATCATGCCGGAGAAAGAGATCGTTGCCTACTGCCGCATTGGTGAGCGGAGCAGTCATACCTGGTTCGTGCTGCACTACCTGCTGGGCTATCCGACGGTACGCAACTACGATGGCTCCTGGACGGAGTGGGGCAGTCTGATTGGCGTACCCATCGAGAAATAGAGCAGGGGCCGAGCGTACTGCCATCCGCCAGCAGTCAGGCTGCCTTAATGGAACGCGCTCACCCCCTCAAGGCATGATGTGTGTTCCCATTCTTTGAGGAGCAGGAACATATACCGTCGAGCAAACAAGATCAATCCGCGATAAGCTGAGGGGCAGCTTCATACTCCAGGGTTATTTCTGCGAGCGGCGCTGCGTGACCTGCAATACCCTTTTGCAGGTCGCTGCGGATTTCATACGCTTCTTCCGCGATGGCAAGCACATCGAGGTCTACTTCTACAACAAGCATGGTCTCTATATTGTCCATTGCAATGTCCAGCGGCCCTTTGAAAGGCACGGTGATCTGAGATTGACCGATTAAGGTACTGGTATTCTGGCCGGAGACCTGCTTTCCGGCGGCGTTGGCATAGACCATCACAATTTCATTCTCAAAAGCTCTGGCAAGGCACAGGGCATTGACGAGCATCACTTCTGAATACTGGTTAAGCTCCTGCCCCTTGCCAGCGTCTTCGAGGCACCAGTAACTGGGGCAGATTACCATTTCGACGCCCTCGCTGACCATGGCGCGGAACACTTCAGGAAACATCAAATCCCAGCAAATAATCAGGCCAACTTTGCCGAAGCGCGTTTCAAAAACTGAAATATCCGTTCCAGGCGTGATGTAACTGCGTTCGGGCAGCCACAGGTTGACTTTGCGGTACTGGCTGAGAATGTCGCCATGCTGGTCAATATAGTAAGCTGTATTGTACAGGCCGTTCTCGTCGCCTTCAATGATGGAGCCTGGAACGATATCAATGGAATACTGCACTGCAAGCTTCTGGAAATACTTCACATAACGCGAATCGAAGTCGGCAAGATCAACGCGCCCCTCAAGCGGCCCGGCGACAAAGTCTTCGGGGAAAACGATCAGGTCGGCCCCTTGCGCCGCCGCCTGCTGGATGAACTGTGCGGCCTTTTCCAGATTTTCCTGTGGCGCAAACTGGCTGATTTCAAATTGGACGACGGCAACTTTGATGAGCATGATGACCTTCCAGCCTTTTTGTGATAAGTACTCGAATTAATGAATTCAAATGTAATAAACGGCTCTAGCGTCTATTGTACAACAAACATGGCGTTTTGACGGGGGTAGTAGGAGAAATGTATCAGGTCGTGAACCAGGGCGACCGCCAGGGTCGCCCGTACAATACACGACACGTAGGGAGAAACCATAGGCGTATATTGTACGGGCGACCCTGGCGGTCGCCCTGGAGGCTGCCACTACAGCTATTTCGCCCAATCACTTAGCAATGCTTTGGCCGCGTTGTGGCCGGGCGCGCCCATGACTCCGCCGCCGGGATGGGTGCCTGAGCCGCACAGGTAGAGACCGCCGACGGGCGTGCGATAGCGCGCGCATTCGGGCGTGGGGCGCAGCGAGAAAAGTTGGTCGGGGGTGATCTCGCCGTGGAAGATATTGCCGTTGGGCATACCGTAACGCTGCTCGATGTCCACCGGGCTGAGTACCTGGCGATGCAGGACGGCATCGGCGAAATTGGGGGCGAACCCGGTCACGGTGGCGATGATGCGATCCGCCATCTCGTTCTTCACCTCTTCTGACCACTCGCGGCCATGCAGGTGATACGGCGCGTACTGGCAGAACACCATTACTATCACAGGGCTTCATCCTCTTCTCCTACGAACTCACACGGGTGGACATTGCTTCGATTACAGTTGTGTAGGCGCTTGAGGAAAGGAGGAGGAAAGGCGATACCCCTACTTTATGGGATTAGTTTCAGGCTAGAACAGTCTTTTTTCACTCTCTTTACTCGCACTTTCCCGAACACCTAGACCTACCTTGATTTCATTGTACCCAATCCCTATTCGTAGAGTCAAAGATACTCTCCCACCCCTTTTTGCCCCGCATAGGCGTTGGAACGGGTGTCTGACTAGGCTTACATTCTCAGTTGAGGAGAAAGCTTTTAGACTCTGCGAATAGGTTTTTTTATTGGAGAACTTCCCGCTTTGCAAAAATTTTCCCGCCAGAAGCGGGCCTCGTTTTTCCCACCCCCGTCCGATAAGCGCAGCCAATCGACTTCAGTCGGTTTCCCAAGATAAGCCTATCAACTTCCACACGGTGTTGTCTGTACTGTGAAGCTGCTTATCTCAATCTGGGTATTATGTTCTGCATACACACTTCCGGTGTCAGTTTGAGTATATAAAGGGTCTGTCCCTCCAAGAACAGGTGAACCATCTATGAAGAGTGTGAGGGTACTACCTTGAGCTTCAAAGCAATAGGTATGAAACTGAGTAAAATCGATACCTGTAGAACCAGAAGCTATATCACCACCGTCGAAAACACCTATTCGTACTGTCCCTTGCTTAATATAAAAGTTAGAGGTGTGAATGGCACCAAAGTATCCATTTGAGGTTCCGTTTGGTATTTGGGGGTTGTAGCGAAGATGAATGCCAAAATCATCATAGGGTTTCACGACTCGTATTATCGCCTCTATAGCATAGTTTGGAGTGCTTGGTCGGCAGAAACTCGGTATTATGAGAGAAGATATCAAAACAGATGGGTCATTTTGTAGATCGCCATTAGCAAGCATTGTCCAGGGAGTACCTATATTCCAGTTACTCCACCTATTTCCTGCTCCCGATTGACATATAGCAACCGTTTTCGTAGGCACTGCCGTTCGTGTAGGTGCTATAGTGCGGGTTACTGTTGGGGTAGCTGAAGACATTGTAGGTGAAGGGGTTGCTATGCCTAAAGTACCTCCATTGGTAGGTGTTAAACTTAAAGGCGCTGTCACTGTTGGCCGCGTTTGCACACTATTTCTGCCTATCTGGTAGGCGAATGAAAAGAGGCCACCTCCACTCAAGAGAAGGAGTATTATTGCGGCAAGCACAATGACCTTACCCCGCGTCCAGAATTGCCGTGTTGATCTAACAGGTTTTTGGTTTGAAGGAGAAGGTGAAACAAATGGCTGATTTGATGGACGTAGTAAAGTAGATGTATCCCCCTGAAAGAGGATGGTTTTTTTGTCTTCGCTTTTCACTGCGTTACCACAGTATCCACAGTACTCAGCATCAGGTGTATAAGGATTGCCGCAGTGTGGGCAGAGATTGCTTGTATGGCTGATAGACATAATCACTCCTCAAAATACTTTATTGCTCACTCTTTGCTCGAAAGTGGATGAGCTATCGTAGTAACGTTATTTCAAATTACGAGTGAGTAATATTCAAAGAACTTGTAGAGACCTCTTTTAGTTCTTGAATGTCCGCATCCTACCATAGACGAGAAGCTTTTAACACAACTATAGGAGAAATGAACCATGGTTCATTTCTCCGCTCTCCCAATGAGCAAATTTTTCTCATACAAAAGGCGGGTCTCGTTTTGCCCCACCCCATGAGCGCAGCTACTTGACGATAATTGGTATATCTTAATCATGTGATATACTGATTGCTACAACCGTACTGTTTATTTTCCCATTCTCCAAAGGAAACCACATGCCACAGAACACAGAGCAGTTTGACACCATCATTATCGGAGCAGGACACAATGGCTTAGTCGCCGCAGGGTATTTAGCCCGTGCAGGAAAAAGCGTCCTGGTGCTAGAGAATAGAGACCGCGTAGGTGGAGCCTGTACGCTTGAAGAGCCATTCCCAGGCTTTACGATGTCGCCCTGTGCGTATGTGGTGAGTTTGCTTCGTCCTGAGATTATCCGCGATCTGGAATTGCATCGCTACGGTTTTGATGCTTATGTCAAGGACCCGCAGATGTTTGTTCCCTACCGTGATGGAAACTATCTCTTTTTCCGTGCCAGCACGCAAAAAACCATCGAAGGCATACGTAAACTTTCCCCACATGATGCGGAGGCATATCCCAAATTCTTAGCCTTTTTTGACCGCGCCTCAGAAATCCTTACGCCTATTTTGCTGGAGGAACCTCCCTCCATTGCTGATCTGGCGGGGCGTTTCAGAGGCGAGGATGAGGAGATTTATAAATGGCTCATGTTTGGCAACCTTTATGATATGCTCGCAGACTATTTTGAGTCTGACTATTTACGTGCTGCGTGGGCAGGGCAGGGAGTGATCGGCTCCTTTATCGGCCCCAAGACGCCTGGTTCTGTTTATGTCGCCTGGCATCATATGTTTGGTGAAGTCAATGGGGAGCATGGTATGTGGGGCTATGTGCGAGGAGGCATGGGACGCATCAGTTTTGCAATGGCAGCATCGGCAGAGGCACACGGAGCAGTTATCCGCACCAATAGCCCTGTCGCAAAAATTCTTGTCCACAACGGCAAAGCAGAAGGTGTACGCCTGGAAAACGGCGAGGAAGTGCGGGCGAGTGCCGTTTTGTCCAATGCCGCCCCCAAGCGAACCTTTTTGCAATTTTGCGCTGATGCAGAGCTTGATAACGATTTTCTCAAGCGGATTGCGCAGTTTAAGACAGAAAGCGGTGTCGTGAAGTTGAATATTGCGCTCAAAGAACTGCCTAGCTTTTCCTGTCTCCCAGGCACAACCCCAGGCTTACAACATGCAGGCTCATGTGACATCACCCCAACCCCTGACTACGTGCAGGAAGCTTTCGAGGATGCGCTGTGCGGGGAACTGTCTAAAAAGCCCTACATTGAGGCATATATGCAATCAGCCACTGATCCAAGTGTCGCCCCAGAAGGAAAGCACACAATCTCTATGTTTACACAATACGCCCCCTACCACCTCAAGGGGCGCTCGTGGTCAGAGGAGGTCAAGCGGGACATGGCGGAGCGGATTATTGCTACGATGACCGAATTTGCCCCGAATTTTGCTGATGCAATCATTGACTACCAGGTCCTTAGCCCTGTAGATATTGAAGCGCGGTACGGGATGCCCAACGGCAACATTTTTCACGGCGAGATCACGCCCGATCAACTCTTCTCACTGCGCCCTACGCCTGAATGCGCCCGATACCGCACACCTATCGAAGGGTTGTATCTCTGCGGTTCAGGCGTCCATCCAGGAGGAGGCGTCATGGGAGCGCCAGGCCATAACGCGGCGAAAGCTCTTCTCACGGATTGGTCAAAGTAGTAAGACGATGATGGTTATTTATTATCAGAAGTCCATTTGAGATATGTACTGCTAGCATCATTAGAGTCAGCAGGTTCAAACTTAAACAATATTGGAGTTTGAGCAGTTTCGGCATGTTGTATCTGTTCATAAACTTCTTGTTCATTGATGAGCTTTGCTTGATGGAGTTTTGTCATGACAGGCCCAAGTGGAAGTTGTATCCCAAAAAATGCTTCAGTTTCCTCATGAGGAAAGATTATTTCATGGACATTTCCATTCTTATAATCCTCATATATCTTTTTTGCATCTTCCACTGCATAGTAGGGGTAAAAATTGTGCCATATTTGCTCAACTTTCCCATTATTGTGAAGAATGGTTCGCAATCGAACAAAAGCCTTGTCATCTTCACCTGTGAACCCTTGCTCAGGCAGTATCATCGGGATGCCTGTTTTTACCTGAATTGCAGCCAGGTCTCTAATAATTTCCATATCCTGAAGTTCAGGGACCTCCATAACGCCCGTTGATTGGCTGAGTATTGAGAATACTATGCCTGTCTTGATATCGGTGATCTTTATAACAAAAGCTTTACTCAAACAAAGTTGCAATTGCCATAATCTCATCAATTGATACAAATTAGCATTTTCATAGTCCAGTGAAAATGTAATCCGAGCAGTTTTTTTTCTGTGTGGAGCAGGCATCTTTAGCGTCATACTCATAGGGAGAGGAGTTAATTTCTCATCTGATACAAAGGTCATTTCATTCAAACCAATTTGGGCAAGCTTCATATAGACATATTCAAGGGTTATTGTTTCGCCATTAGCAGATTGTATTTCAATACGGAAGGGTACAGGAATGGGATTATGCACAGTCCCAAAATGTAGGGATTGAACATCCTCCACTAGCTGAGACATGAACTCAGGGAATTCGACCTTTTTTATGAATTCAGAGGGAATATCAAAAGGAGCGCCAGTTGCACGGGCTTGTTCAAGCGCATCTTTTGCTGCGCGCCCTTCAGGAGTATCAGGGAACTCAAAGACCGCTCGTACAAAAAAAGGTTTCTCCTGCCATGCACCAGGAAACTTTTCTTCAACGCTTATTTGCAATCCAGCGTTTGTAAGATGAAATTGCAGGTCTGTATGGGTATCCAGACCATCAAGTACCTGGCTAACTTCTCCTAACTTCTGAAAGATGGCGCGACTAGGCAAATATTGTTCTATTAACTTCCAAAGTCTCTCACCGTCGATGTAACTGACATCGCGGTTGACTCCACTAGGATTGAGCGAAGAGGTCAAAGCATCCACTGCTGCCGTGCTGATCTCCTGGTTTGATACAACCCAACACTGATGAACGATTTGCTCCTCTCCTGTAACTGGGTCTAAAAATCGCTTGCCAAAGCATTCTTGAATTTGGGTTTGTACCTCTGTGGTGGAACCAGCAGCCTTCTTTGCTTGGCCTGTCAAGGGAACAGCCTTCACAACCAAAGCCAAATTCTTCCGACTGCCTAATTCATCGTTTTTCCAACAAATAAAATCTTTTCCTAACTCTCTGCTGCCATGATGCTCGAAAACGTGCTGATATCCCATTGCTTCCAATAAAGGAAGCAAGACTTCTTTTCTCAGTTCAGCTTCCTTCATTTTTTGGACACGTTCTTTTGTTAATGCTACCATGTTATCTACCCTCACAACGTATTATGGAAAATAAGTAATCCGAAAATTTCTTACCAATCTTCAGCAGCTTGGTACATGAGCACACATGATTAAAATCAAGCATTAGTCTTTCTCTTGACCACCTGTTTGCCGACGGAGCTTAAAATCTTGGAGGTTTGCATAACTTATGCGGTAATCGGGGCGTAAGCCACCGCCAACGTTAAGGGCGATTAACTCACCTCTTTGTATCCACCGTCTGACAGTCTTCTCGTCTACTCGCAACTGGTCCGCCACCTCTTTTACGGTAAACATCTTTTCTTCATTCTGTGACATCAGTACTTCTCCGCCGCGTTTTGCAACATTATAGGATACCTGTGCCGTGCGGTCAATTCTTGTCCGATAGAAAGTTATTTTGTCCACTTCACGGAAATACACATCCTAATAGGTTGATTTAGTCCTATAGTGTCAGGTATAATACCTTTTAGACCATCCCTCTGAGAGCGCGAAAGGAGGTGAGAAATAATTGACTCTGCCGTGTGGAAGACGACAGAGCCAGAACGTGAGAACAGCTAACCCCTTTTCAAAGATTGTCCTGTTCTCTGTGCTACTTATTGCACATGGGAACGCTCAGTGTCAAGTAAGAAGCGGCATATAATTCCTGAAAGGATGCGATCATGACACGAGATGTTCGCGCAATACCTACGCTTCTTGATATTCGTTCATCTGAATTTGCCAGCCAGTACGAGTTAGGGCTAACATGGGCGCTTTTCGGAGAGCGAGAGCAAACAGGCCCCTTAGATGATAGTTACCTCGTTTACCACCTCAAGACTTTTGCGGTACGCGGTTACTTTGATGGACAACACGCCGCAGATTTAGCACGTATTGGCTTTTATATCGGCATGATACACGGCAGTGTTCTCTGTCCTCAAACAGGTGAGCCTGTCCCTGAAATAACGGCCCTTGTTGTCTTCCGTGACAAGCAGATCAGGCGAGGCTACAGAGCGGGGAGAGAGTGGTTTTTCAATGGAGGGGAGCCACACGAGAGGCGGCCTACTGACACAGACTTTCTCGCGCGCCTTACGGAGTCAATCACTGATATGCTTTCCTTTGGCGATAGCGATGCAACCTGGAACTACAGCATCGGCTGTGTTCTGGGTGAGTTGAGTGGGCAACTCTTCCCCCAGACGCAACAGGAGCGTGAGCATTGGGCAAAAGCCATGCGACAGGCCAAAGCTGAGTTGCAGAGCCAGCAGAGCATTGAGAGAGACACCGAGCCATTACCCTTGATTGAAGGAACAGAGCAGTTCGCGTAAGAGGCAAGGGGAGGGGATCGCCAGCGTAGCTCCGCCCCTGCATGGCTGAAATCTCCAACCCGCTCCGCCATGTGGCACGGCAGATTTGCCGAAACGAGCCGAGGGGTATACGGCACCGAATCGGTAGGCGGCTCGTTTCGCAAATCAAGCCAGGCACATTGCTCCGGGCAGAATTTCAGCCGTTTGCGGAAAGCGCGTCAGCATTGTCACTCTTTTATTAGCCCAGAGGAGATCAGGGAAATGAGAAGACTACGAGCAGCCATTTATTGCCGAGTTTCAACAGATAAGCAAGAGGAGGAAGGAACCTCTCTTGAGACACAGGAAGCAGATTGTATCAAATGTTGTCAGGCAAAGGGCTACAGGATTGTTACACACCTCATCATCAAAGAGGTATTCACGGGAACTCTCTACCGGGAGCGAGAACTGCTTACCAAATTGCGCGAGGCAGCAAGCAAGCATGAAATCGACGTCGTTGTGTTCCATGCCTACGATCGATTATCGCGTGAACCCGTACACCTGGGTGTTTTAATGGATGAATTTGAGCGTGAGAATATCATACTTGAAAGTGTCACAGAGCCTACACCAGAAGATGAGGTCGGGTACTTTGTGCTTAATAGACACGGCATGGCAGCAAAGACCGAGGTTGTAAAATTTAAGGAGCGTGTAGGCAGAGCAAAACGCCACCGCATGGAAGTCAAAAAACACATGCTGGGACAGGGGAAGCCCGCGTATGGCTACAAGTGGAACGAAGGCCATAGCGCCTACCTCTACAATGATGCCCCCATTACGGTAGGGGGTCAGGTTCTCTATGACGAGGAAGGTAGAGCCTGGACAGAGCGAAGAGTGGTTGAGCGCATTTTTACAATGGCAAAACGGGGCGTGAGTATTCGCCAGATCGCCTTTTACCTGACTGATAAAGGTATTCCCACCAGTAAAGGAGGGGGCATCTGGCGTTTTTCCACTATAAGGGCAATTCTGTGCAACGAGGAGTATACGGGAAAGGCGGTCGCTAACCGGTATAAGCATATCATCGAGAGAGGCAAGCTAAAACGGGTTGTGATTCGTCCTGCTGAAGAACATATCCTGCTGCCGGAAGGGACTATTCCTCCCATCGTTGATGCAGAGACATTTGTCCATGTGCAGAGGCGCTTGGAACACAATAAAGCACAGGCAGCCAGGGATAGTAAAGATCCGAGGGATGCGCTTTTACGTGGCGGGATCGCCCTTTGTGCGTATTGCGGCTGTCATCTCAGCGTCCAACGGCACTCGGACAGCAGTCACCGTAAGGAGTACTTCTGCAAAAAGCGCAGTAGTTCGCAGGGAGAGCGTCATAATGTGGCTATGTCTGTAGCTAAACTCGATGCCATTGCGTGGCGTGAGGCTGTAGCTCATATTAAAGATCCCGACAAAATTAAACAAAAAGTTGCGCAAGCCAGAGAACAATGGCGTTTCCTCGAGGAGCGCCCGGAACTCACGGCTAAACTCGAAAAAGTCAAGAGAAAACTGCAAAACATCGCAAAAATGGCGGAGGGTGCAGAGGACGAGGATGACATAGAGTACTATAAGGTGCGGCAAAGTGAGCTAGAACAGGAGAAGGCGGGAATTGAAGGGCTGCTCGAGGATGTAGCGATAAGCGAGGAGCAAGAGCGCAAAATTCAGGCGGCAATCACGCGGTTTGAGCAGTGGTGCGAATGTATCCGCCCTGATATAGATAATCCGGAGTGTGAGGTTTCATACGACGAGAAGCGCGATGCAATCTGCATGCTTGGCATCAAGGTCCTTGTGAGGCGGGCTGAGGAGGATGAGCGAGTTGCTTTCCGGTACGGGCCGCCCGATGTCATGGCTGTTTTGTACCAAAGTTGCGATCGCGCTACCGAGATGGTGTGATACCCGGCGGGCGCGACGGTCGGGTCGGTGGACGATTGCATGTATGCCTCGATATAAGGCTTTTGCGAGAGACCACCGTTCATCGCATCTTCATAGGCGTTCTGCACCCAGTCGGGCGTGGGCGTGAGATCGAGCGAACCGGCATGTTGTAGACCAGGTGTTGTGCCGGGAAGACACGTAAAACTGGGCAGTTCTTTCAACGCGATATTGAGTTTGATGACTGCGCTCTCCGTCTTGAAATGCGAGATGCGTTTGAGGAAGCCTTTATCCAGGTCGGCATTCGCGCAAAACTGGAGGAAGGTGCGTTTGGGGTCAGCGTTTGAGAGAACCGCGCTGGCGCGCAACTCTTCGCCATTTTCCAGCCGCACGCCTTCGGCCTTGCCATTATGTACCAGGATTTTAGCCACCGGCGCATTGGTACGAATCACCGTGCCATGCGCCTCTGCGGACGCGGCCATAGCGAAGCTGATGCGTCCCATGCCGCCGCGCACATATCCCCACATGCCATGCTCGCCATTGACCTCGCCGAACATATGATGCCAGGCGACGTAGACCGAGCCGGGCGTCTTCGGCCCAATGAATGAACCTATCACGCCCTGTCCTGCCCAGGCAGCGCGTAAATAGTCAGATTCGAAGTAATCTGCGAGCATATCATAGAGGTTGCCGAACATGAGGTAGCGGTAAATCTCCTCGTCCTTACCCCGAAAACGCGCGGCGAGATCAGCGATGGAGGGTGGCTCTTCTAACAAAATAGGGTTGAGGATAGCCGAGGCGCGGTCGAAGAAATCGAGGAACTTTAGATAGGCTTCGGCGTCGTGTTTGGAGAGCTTGCGAATGCCTTCGATAGTTTTTTCGGTGCTGGCGCGGAAGAATAAATACTTGCCATCCAGGAACGGCACGAACATCTGCGGGTCTTTGACATAGGCATCGAAGCCGTAGCGGTGCAATTCCAGGTCGCGAATGATCTCAGGGCGCAGCAGGCTGACGACATAGGCACAGGGGGACATGGTAAAGCCGGGGAACGGCTCTTCGAGGGTGCAGGCTCCGCCAACGCGGTCGCGTTGCTCTAGCACCAGCACCTTTTTACCGGCGCGCGCCAGGTAGCCTGCGGCCACGAGACCGTTATGTCCGGCTCCGATGATGATCGCGTCATACTGTCCCGTTTGCTGCACTCTGATCGTCATGATGGTTTTCCTTTCAAGAGAATCGAAGGTCTCGTAGTTTGTTTGCTACTCCAAGTATAGCATGAAGTAGAGGTTAGGCGGAGCGTTCACATTGCCAATAAACATGTATAAGCATATGGTTATAAAGGATTTGCTGACTTTTGAGAAGTGATCTATAACCTTCAGGTTATAGATCAGCGTACAGCGTCCCATGAAGGGGTATTTGTAACATATGGAATGCATCAGGGTGCTTTAGGGATAGACAGCGCGACAATCTGGCGTGCTATACTGGTGATACCTGGGTTTTGCCATAATTGGAACAGAAAGCTAGAAATGGTTCCAACTGTGGGCAAACCTTTACTTCAGCAGCTACTCATCGACGAGGTGTAATGTATGCAGATTCGACCCTATGGCGATACCGCCAACGATGGCGTTGTCCAACTCTCGTTTACATTACCGCTGCCGCTCGGCGGGCGCGCGCGGGAGGCGGCCCGTCGCTATGCGATGCTCATGGGCATCAGCAACCCGCTGGTGGCGCAGGCTGAGGCCATCGACAAAGCATTTACCTTCTTCGTGATCTATGGCGCGTGTTCTTATACACTTGACCCTGACCAGATTCAGGTCGATGAGATGGCGCACGAAGAGATGGATTTCCACGAGATCAACGAGCTGATCGAGCAGCGCCTGGGGCGGCGCGTGACGGTGATTGGCGCGGCAATCGAGAGCGACGCGCATACCGTTGGTATCGATGCTATTTTTAATGCCAAGGGCTTCGCCGGGAATTATGGGCTGGAACGCTTTCCCGCGTTTCGCGCGCTGAACCTGGGGGCGCAAGTTTCCTGTGAGGCGCTCTTGCGGCGAGCGGCGGCGGAGCAGGCCGAGGCTATTCTGGTGTCGCAGGTAGTGACGCAGAAGAATGTGCATATCCACAATCTGACCAGATTGATCGAACTGGCCGAAGCCGAGGGCGTGCGCGACCGCTATCTTTTTATCGTGGGCGGGCCGCGTATCTCACACGCCTTTGCCAAAGAACTGGGCTATGATGCCGGTTTTGGGCCGGGTGCAAATGCTGCTATGGTCGCTAGCTACATAGCGCAGGAACTGGTGGCGAGGATGGGTTAGCCACCTCAGATCTGAATTTCGTAGCGTTTGGGGTTGCGCGGATCAATAATGACAGGTATCAGCGTGCTGATCGACTTGTCGGGGTCTTCGTCGAAGAAGTACTTCCAAAAAGTATAGGTTTGTCCAGTCTGGGGACTTGTCCAGACGGCGGTGACGGTATAAAAATGGTGCATCGCGCCGGTCGAAGCTTTTTTCTTGTCGTGTTGCACGGATGTTACCTTTGCGACGATGCGTTCCCCGCGTTTTTCTATCCAGCGAGCTTTACGCACCATAAAGATGATAGGCACGACGAAGAAGATAATGATAGCAATGCCCAACCAGATGACGAGCGTCGAAAAATTCATATGTTTATCCGAATTGCGACCAGGCAGAACAACTCTTACACGAGATTTGAGTTACAATAGCATTATATAATTTTTCTGCTTGTTCTACAATTTGCGACAGAGAAGGAGAATGTGCCATGGCCGAACCGAATAGCGGTTCTACTGACGCCCGGCCCCTGGCTAGCGATATTTTGACCATGCAATCTGTGGCGCGCGCGGATAAGATCGCATTGATCTGCGGGGAAAGGTCGCTCACCTTTGCGGAATTGAACGCGCGGGCGAACCACGTCGCCAATGTGCTGAAAAGCCTGGGGGTAAACGTGGGAGATCGGGTTGCGATTATGGTACACAACTCCATTGAGGGCATAGAGGTTGGGGCGGCATGCACCAAAATCAAAGCCATTCAGGTGCCGGTCAATTATCGTTTGCGCGAGCGTGAGGTGGCCTATGTCCTCAACGACAGCGAGGCGAAAGTGGTGGTGGCCGGGCCAGAACTGGTGCAGGTCGTTGAGCAGGCGCGCGCCGCGGTGCAGGGGCAGCCGACTTTTATTGCTATCGGCGGTCATGCTCCCGCCGGTTGGCTGCAATACGAAGAGGTAGTAGGCGCATCCAGCGAAACGATGCCCGTTATCGGCGAAGCCTCGCTCGGCAGCTCGATGAGCTATACATCTGGTACGACCGGGAACCCAAAAGGCGCTTACCGTCCCAACGGCGTCTCACTTGAGGCGGTGCTGGGCGTCGTGCAGGCCTTCGAGCTTCGGGATTCGGATGTGCATTTGCTGGCAGGGCCGCTCTACCACAGCGCTCCCAATGCCTTTACGAGCCTGCAAATCTTGCTGGGCGCGACGACAGTGATATTGCCCAGATTCGATGCAGTTGAAGCCCTGCGGCTGATTGAGCGCCATCGTGTTTCGACCACCTTTATGGCTCCTACCCTGCTGCAACGTTTATGCGATGTGCCTGATGAGATCGCGAAGACCTTTGATACAAGCTCATTGAAGAGCATCATCCTGGGAGCCGCGCCCTGCCCCTATATTCTGAAGGTGCGCGCCACCGAGCGTTTTGGCCCGGTGCTGTGGGAGTTCTATGGCGCGACCGAGACGGGCTTTGTCACCATTTTGCGCCCCGAAGACCAGCTGCGCAAGCCCGGCTCCTGTGGCACAGTTGCGGAAGGCCAGGAAATTCGCCTGCTCAACGAAGCTGGCGAGGAGGTGCCCGATGGTGTGCCGGGAGAAATATGGGTGCGCAACACCTCGCTGGCGCAGTATTTCAAGAAGCCTGATGCGACCGCCAGAAATATGCGCGACTCGTTCTTCTCGGTCGGTGACATTGCCTATCGCGATTCCGAGGGCTACTACTTCATCTGCGACCGCAAGATCGATATGATCATTTCGGGCGGCGTCAACATCTACCCGGCAGAGATCGAAGCCGTACTCAGCGCCCACCCTGCTATAGCGGACGTAGCTGTGATCGGCGTTCCCGACTCTCACTGGGGCGAATCCGTCAAGGCAGTTGTTGCTCTGCGGCCAGGGGCCAGCGCTACCCAGGAAGAACTGATCGCGTATTGCGCTGAACGCATTGCCGATTATAAAAAGCCCCGTTCAGTAGACTTTCTGGATGAGCTTCCTCGCAATCCGGCAGGCAAACTGCTCAAGAGAAATATCCGCGAAGCCTACTGGAAAGGCCAGGAGCGCAAAATCTAAGTACACCTCTCGTGTTTTTACGGTGTAAACGATTCCAGCACAGGGCAATCGTTGCGCGGGAGGAGCGCGAAGGCTGCTTGTATGATGCGCATCTGGAGAGCGGGGTTATTGGGTTCGCCGAGCGGATAGCCCAGCGGGAAAGGCACGAAGAGGGCGCGCGGTGGCCGCGTTTTTTCGGTTATTTCGCGTAGCAACGAGATGGATACCGTCGTGATGCCCGCATATTCGACCTGGCGCTGGATCAATCCAACTGATTGATTGCACATTGGTCACACAGGGGTGAGCAGCACAACATCGACATGGTCATCTTTGAGTCGCCGCGCTACCTCTGGCGCCCTTTCCTTCATCAATTTAGAGGGTCCTACAATCGATCCCATAAAACTATAACAGCGGGGGGCGAGCGCGGCGATTTCTCCCCGCTGTTGCATTTCGCGCAGGCGGTCCAGTGGAAAGGCCAGGTTGCGATCGCGTAATATACCTGTCTGGTCAAATGACCAGCTACGCTGATTCATCTCAAGTAGTTGTGGAGAAATATTAGAAGGGATTTCGCGAAATGAGCTATCTCCATTGCGAATGGTGAGATCAAACGGCTCCTGATCTGGCAGGCTCAATCCCGCGGTCGTGACCAGCCCAACCGTACAGGCGGAGAGCGGTTTTTGTAGAGGCGTAACCGCGATGGCTACGGTGTCGCCGGGGCGCGGGCTGTAATGCTTAAATGGGTATCCTTTCAGAAAAAGCCGCTCTTTGAACTCGACATCTTCCATACGCGCCATGCGTTCGCAACCGCCTTTACTAGAAGTAGGTACAGCGCCTCCTAAGAAGACTATAGCACGCTATTCATTCTTGTTTCCATGCCGAAAGGGCGGGTACGCGAGTGGCAAATTGTCAAGGTGAGGATTTGCCAGAGGCAGCAGTGTCATGCAACAATTGTGGTATGGTCACGAATGTGAAGCCACGCTGTTGCAGGGCGTCGATGATGAGGGGCAAGGCAGCGACTGTCTGAGCGCGAAAGCCCCCGCCATCGTGCAATAAAATGATGCCACCGTTACGCGCAAGAGTAAGGATGCCATGGACAATTACAGTCACTCCAGGAGTAGTCCAGTCGTGCGATTCGTCGTTCCAGAGGATAGTCGTCAGGTTCTGTTGAAAAGCCTGGGCGATCACGACGCGGTTGAATGAACCATATGGCGGACGAAAAATGGTGGGCCGCGTTCCCGTCACCGATTGAATAGCATTCGATGTGTTTACCAGTTGAGATACGATGCCCTGTGCCGAGAGCTTTGTCAGGTCAGGATGCGACCAACTGTGATTGCCGATACTATTTCCCTGCAAAAACTCCTGACGCACAATATCCGGAAAATCTTTGACAAGATAGCCGACATCAAAGAAAGTGGCCTGAATGTGGTATGCGCGCAAGATAGCCAGGATCTGTGGAGTATAAACGGGATTTGGTCCATCATCAAAGGTCAGGGCGATTTCCGGCAGATGGGTATTGCCGTAAAACACCGGATAATTAAATGGTTTTACGGCAATTTGTGAGGTTTGATCTGGCGCCGTAGGCGTCTGGCTCACCGGTGATGAGGCATTTGTAGGAGTTGACGGCGGGACATAGTTGGAGGTAGCTGGTTGCGGGGGACGGGCGGGCACGAGATTACTGCTTGCTGCATTCGCAACGAGCGTTACAGCTCCAATCATGCAAAGCAATCCGCACAGCAATACTACCAGCACACCGCGATTGATGCCGGCTGTACCTGTACGATATTCCGGTGGTTGAATGCTGTATTTAGACGTATGCATATATTCGCTATAATATTCTGGCTATCCGTTTATAGAACCCACTCTCCTGTAATTGTATACCTCAAGCATTGTATCATACATTCGATAGTGCCTATAGATTTGTGAAGTTCGTCACGCATTTTTGTGAGACAGGTAACAGGCAGGGTCGCCAATCGGCGCGAAGATAGGAGATACGTTACTGTTCACCTATTTTCGCGTTCATTTTATTGATGGGTAGCGTCACATCAATAAAATGAACGCGAAAATAGGTCACTTCACTTTAAGGATTTTTAATTGAATGCATGGTCGTCAACCCCCTGATCTGTATGCAAGATTTTGGATGAAGATAAGCTGCGCGCTGTTCCTCATTTTCTTGACGGGGTGTTCCAGTATCTTTAGCGGAGTTGATGCCTCGAGTACCCATCTAACATCTCCTACGGCGACCAGACCGCTGCCGACCTATGTACCGGGGAGCCGATCTGATGGCGTGGTAGATAATCCGTCAGTAATGCAACTGGCGAAAATACAGAGCATTATGGCGGGTATGACGCTGGATCAGAAACTGGCGCAACTGATTATCGTAGAGTACCTGGGCAACAGCTACGCGCCGACGCTGCAATACATGATTGCTCAACAGGGCGTTGGCGGCTTTCTCTATCAGGCCAGTAACCGCAACTTCAATCCACCCGACAATACCATAGACAACGTGGCGGCTTTTTCGCGCCAGGCGATGAAGGATGCTAAAATACCCCTGCTCATTGGCACTGACCAGGAGGGTGGGCTGGTGAATCGCCTGTATGCCTTTCACGGCTACCTGCCCTCTGCCGCCGACATGGCTGCCACCGGCGATCCGCACTTCGCCTTTAATCAGGGTGCGATGGCCGCAAAGTGGATGCTGCAACTGGGCATTAACGCCGATCTCGCGCCCGTTGTCGATGTGCATACCGTTGACCCGCCCGTGCTGCAGAGCCGCATGTTTGGCAGTACCCCGGCGACTGTAGCGACCTACGCGGGCGCATTCCTGAACGGCCTGCAACAAAATAGTGTGATTGGCTGCCTCAAGCATTTCCCCGGCTTAGGCGCGATCACCTCTGACCCCCATGCCGGGCTGCCTACCGTGTATAGAAGCCTGGCACAATTGCAGAGCATCGATCTAGCCCCTTATAAGCTCATGCTGCAAAAAGATCATCCAGCTATGGTCATGTCTACCGATGTGTTGATGCCAGCTATCGACCCCAATCTTCCCGCCGAGCTTTCCCCCAAAACCATTAACGGTATCCTACGCCAGCAGTTGGGATACAATGGCGTGGTCATCACCGATGGCCTGTATATGGGCGGTATCAGCCAGCGCTGGTCATTGCCTCAAGCCTCTGTATTGTCGATCATCGCTGGCAATGACCTTATAGAAGGTCCCTATTCTGTCAGCCAGGTTGCGCAAGTCATTGCGGCCTTGAAACAGGCTCTTCAACAAGGTCAATTGACCATTGAGCGTATCAATCAATCGGTGCAGCGCATCCTTTTGATGAAAATGCAGTATGGCATCATACCCGCGTAAGGCTGCGTAGGCATCTGACTTCTCCTCCTGTAACACATTTTGAAACGTGAACGTGTTATACCTGAAACTTATCAGGCTGTTCAAGAGTGTATATAGGTAGAGAAAACATCGTGTAACGACATAATACTTGCCACCAGGGTACGGAGAAGCCTTTCTCTTCCTGAATTTAGAGCAGCAGCGTCTCTGTGCATCTTCACGCTTATAGATAAGCCCTTAACCAGGAAATAAGGACAGTATATGACTATGCATACAATATTTGCATCGCTTGGATTTCCATTATGGTTGCGACTTACCCACTTCATCAATTTGCTCTTTATCGGCCTGTTGATTCGCAGTGGTATTCAGATTTTAGCAGCGCATCCCCGGTTGTACTGGAAAGAAGGCTCCAATCCGGCCCACCAGTGGCTCAAGTTTACAACGACGAAAGTACCAATGGATAAGCTCTATACCTCGATGGATGATGAGAACGCGGTAACGCCCATCATAGCATTGCCGGGAGGCGATAATCTCGGCCTGGGGCGTCCCGGCATTGCTTCGATGGCAATCGCGGCGGTCGATGCTGCTCTGTGGGATTTGAAGGCGCGGCTGCTCGATGTTGCGCTGGTAACACTGTTGGGGGCTGTGCGTAAAGCTGCTCCCATCTATGGCAGCGGTGGCTTCACCTCGTATTCGCGCGAGCAACTGCAAAAGCAATTAGGCGGCTGGGTAGCGGAAGGGATTCCGCGTGTCAAGTGGTACTTCCGCCGCATGTTAGAGGCAGGCGCTGTGGATGTGCTGCAAGCGGATGCCACGCGCTGCGCGGGTATCACCGGCTTTCTGCGTGTAGGCGCGCTGGTCGAATCCCGTTCGATGCAGCTTTCGTCACATTGCGGGCCATCGCTGCATGTTCACCCCTGCTGCGCCGTCAATAACTTCCGCCGCATGGAGTATTTCCACGACCATGTGCGTATCGAGCGCATGTTTTTTGATGGAGTGCTGATATCCATGCATGGGGAACTGCGTCCCGACCTCTCACGTCCGGGTATGGGATTGGAGTTCAAGCGGCAGGACGCGGCGCGGTACGCCGTGTAACAACGTATCAATCTGCATTTCATGAGGCCCGAAGGTATCGGTTCCCCATAAAACGAATATGAACAATAAACACGTCTATTAAACATGTCTATTGAGTAGGGAGGTAATTATGACGCTCAAAACTCCTGCGATTCAGGTAAGTGAAAATAGAACCGCTAGCAATGCAAACGTCGTTAGAGGGACCCAATCTCGTAACGATCATGCGCCGGGTTCGTTTCTCCAGAATCTGTTGTCGCCAGCGCTTGTGCATGATGAAAAGACGATCCTTCAACATATTCGTGAAGGGCGCTTTCAACGCGGGCGATACCGTGACGGTGCAAATGGAGATCGGCATCAATGGCTACTGGGCCGAACTGACCCGTACCTTCTTCGCGGGCAGCATCAGCGACGAGTGGCACAGGGCGCATCAAGCCTGTGTCGCGGCGCAAGATGCCACTTTGAAGGAGATTCGCGATGGAGCCAGCGCGCGAGCCGTCGATAGCGCGGCGCGTAACGTCATGCAGCAGGCAGGCTTTGGCAGCGCCTTCAAGCATGGTCTGGGGCATGGTTTTGGCTTTCAGGCCATCAATCACGCCGCTGCCCCCGTACTGCACCCGGCTTCAAACGCGACACTGCGCAGCGGCATGGTGCATAACATGGAGCCGGCGGTGTACCTGGACGGCAAGGGAGGCATGCGCCTCAACGATAACGTCGCTGTGCAAGCCGATGGGAACGACGTGCTTTCCAGGTCGCGCGAGAGCGACCTGGACTGGTTGGTTGTGGCTGGATAACGTATGGTGCAATTGAAAAAGTAGTTTTGTAGCAAAGAAGCATAGAAAGAATTTATATACGAGAAGGGATACATGCAATGGGACAATTCGATGGAAAAGTGGCTATCGTGACGGGCGCTGATAGCGGCATTGGCCGCGCAATCGCGCTCCAGCTTGCAGCAGATGGGGCGACCGTCGTTATAAACTACGCCCATGCCAGAGATAAAGCGCAGGAAGTACTCCAGCTTATCCAGCAAAAGCAGGGCAGAGGCATCGTGATACAGGCCGATGTGTCGCAATATCAACAGGCGATGGGACTGATTGCTCAGACGGTTGAACAGTTTAACCGTCTGGACATCATGGTCAACAACGCTGGTATGGAGATGCACAGCCCGTTTCTGGATGTCACCGAGGAGCAGTTTGATCGCGTGGTGAGCGTTGACCTGAAAGGCGCGTTTTTCTGCGCCCAGGCTGCCGCGCGCGAGATGATCAAGCGCAAGACGCCGGGGCGCATCATCAACATTTCGTCGGTGCATGAAGACATTCCCATGCCACAGAACGTGCCGTACTGCTGCGCTAAAGGCGGTATGCGGATGCTGACCCGCACCATCTGCCTTGAACTGGCTCCCAACAATATTACCGTGAATAACATTGCCCCTGGCGCGGTTCACACACCTATTGATGCCGATGTGGAGGCAGACCCGGAGAAGATGGCCGCGCTGCTCAAAGAGATTCCTCTCAATCGTATGGGGCAACCGGAAGAGATCGGCAAACTGGCCGCCTACCTGGCATCCGATGCTGCCGCGTACATTACGGGTTCGACATATATCATTGATGGCGGCTTATCCGTTAATACGGGCGCACTATAGAAGGCAGAGAGCAAATCATGTCTATCGAGATAAAAGTTGGGCCACCGGTCATTACCATTAGCCAGGGGCGCACCTTCATGGTGACTGACCAGCGCGGCTTCGTCAATCCAGACAGCGATGAAGGCACCTATGCTATTGATACGCGCTTCATCAGCTTCTACCATCTCTACATCAACCGCATACCCTGGCAGGTAATCAATTCCAGCCAGTTATCATTCTACGCCTCGCGTATGCACCTGACCAATCCCAAAATCATGACGGAAGGAGGGGAGCTTCTTGCGCATACGCTGGGCTTGACCCTCAATCGTACCGTGAGCGAAGGTGTGCATGAAGAATTTGAAGTTGTGAACTATAGCGGCGGGAAAGTCTTATTCGTCTTAGAATTGGCAATGCGTTCCGATTTTGCCGACATTTTCGAGGTGAAAACAAATAACATCGTCCAGCGCGGCCAACAGGAAACGCAATGGGATGTGAAAGCGAAACTGCTGCGCACAACCTACGACCATAAAGATTTCCACCGCGCCGCTTCTTACCAGATCACCCACGTTAATTCGCCGCTTGGATATGCGAATGGGCGGCTTTTCTTTGAGATTGAGTTAGATCAAAATGAAAAATGGCAGGCGTGCGGAGACCTCATCCTTGAACATGGGCAGCATATCATAAAACCGACTCCCGGATCGTGCAGCTATGGACAGAAGAGTACCCATACGTCGGGTGCAACGCCATCACCGCAATCGGAACCCACGAGCGATTTTGATAAAAGACAGGCGCGCTGGCAAGATCGCTGCACTGCCATCACCACATCAAATAATGATCTATACCGCACGTATCGCCAGGCGATTGACGATATGGGCGCTCTGCGTATCTACGACATGGATGTGTCAGACGAGGCGTGGGTACCGGCTGCCGGTGTGCCGTGGTTTGTGACGCTTTTTGGGCGCGACAGTCTGACGGTTTCCTACCAGAATATGGCTGTTTCGCCAGGATTTGCGCGCGGTGCGCTCAAACGCCTGGCGCAGTACCAGGCGACCGGGCGCGATGACTGGCGCGATGCGCAGCCAGGCAAGATCATGCACGAGCTTCGCTTTGGCGAACTGGCTCATTTTCATAAGGTGCCGTTTACCCCCTACTACGGTACAGCCGATGCCACCATTCTGTACTTGATCGTGCTTTCCGAAACCTACCGCTGGACGGGTGATGCGAAGCTGTTCAAAGAATACCGCAAGGCTATTGATGGTTGCCTGGATTGGATTGACCACTACGGCGACCTGGATGGCGATGGCTTCCAGGAGTACAAAACGTTCTCTACGCCCGGCTACAACAATATGGGCTGGAAAGATGCGGCTAATGCCGTCGTCTACGCTGATGGCAGCCAGGTGAAGCAGCCCAAGGGCCTGGTTGAACTGCAAGGCTATGTCTACGATGCCAAAATGCGTATGGTCGAGGCATTCCAGGTGCTGGGGGACGACGAGCGGGCGAATGCTCTTTTGAAAGAGGCTGAAAGCTTGAAGCGCAAATTCAACAAAGCGTTTTGGATGGAGGATGAAGGATGCTACGCCTATGGACTGGACCCGGACAAGAAACAGATAACATCGATTGCCTCTAATGCCGGTCAATGCCTGTGGAGTGGCATTGCCGACCCGGACAAAGCGGAACGCACCGCCCGGCGGCTGCTGCATAAAGATATGTGGAGCGGCTGGGGTATTCGCACGCTTTCAAGCAAAAATCCGGCGTACAATCCATACGACTATCAAATGGGTTCGGTCTGGCCGCAGGACAACGGCATCATTGCCGCCGGTTTCAAGCGCTACGGCCTGGTGAAGGAAGCCAACCAGGTAATGCAGGGCATCTTTGACGCCATCAATCGCTTTGATTCCTACCGCCCGCCGGAGGTGTTCGCAGGCATCCATCGCAAAGGTGACGTGGATTTTCCGGTGCTGTATCCCGGCGGCGCGAACATCCCGCAAGCCTGGGCAACCGGCAGTATCTTTCATATGGTGCGTACCATACTGGGCTTGCGCGCAGATGCGCCCCATAGTCGGCTCTACGTCAATCCCACGCTGCCCGACTGGCTCACCGAGATCGAACTGCAACACATGCAAGTCGGCCCCTGCTCAATTACACTCCACTTCTGGCGCGAAGGGAAGTCTTCACGCTGGGAAGTGCGCGATATGACGGCGGAGAAAGGGGTGTCAAAGGACGATATGATCCAGGTTATGGATGAACCTGAGAAAGAGGGTATCCTATAAGAGAGTGACCTGCTGCGCCGGGTCAGCCTCGCTTAAAAGCGCAGGCGTTGAACCATCGTGTATATAATCAGCCAGCAGCTTTCCCGCCATCGGGCCTTGCTCAAAGCCAGACGAACTGAGACCCGCCAGTACATACAGGTTTTCGCGCTGTGGGATGCTGCCTATAATCAGCTTCAGGTGGCGAGTGAAAGGCATCCAGCCTGCCCAGATACGTTTGACCGGGTAATCGCACAAGAATGGGAAGAGTTCAATGGCGTGCTGGCGGTTGATCTCGATGCCTGCCAGGTCGGGAACTTTGGGCGCTTTGACCTGCCTGTCGCCGCCAAAAATGATTTCTCCGTCCATAGTCTGGCGACCATAGAGATGACGTGTAAGCCGCTTATCGCCGCGATGCGTCATCTCTGCGGGTGTCTGCTCATCGCTGTATGGTTCCGTGCGCCAGTAGTGTACTGACTCCGCTCCCATGACGCTGTGAAAGATGCGGTAGGGAACAGGGCCAGTAGACCACATCTGCCCACGCACTGCGAAGACAGGAATATCTATTCCCAGCAGCGTTCCTAACGAACGGCACCAGGGACCAGCCGCCAGTACGAGCCGCCTTGTGAGGAACGTCTCCTGTGGAGTTGATACCCTGTATTGCCCGCTATCAAGCATTTCGATGCCTGTTACCTCGTGCTGGAGCAAGATGCGCGCCCCGTTCTGCTGCGCCAGCGATGCGAAGGCGCGCGTCGTTTTAACCGGATTGGCCTGCGCGCCATGCGGATAATACATACATCCCAGAATAGTGGAGCTTAACGCTGGTTCGATACTGCGCGTATCCCTGCTTGACAATAAGTTGACAGTATGACCCTCTGTGAGAAGACGCTGCTCCTCAGCCTGGACGAATTCATACTGAGACTCTGTCTGAATGGCCTTGAACGAACCAGACTGGCGAAACTCGATGTCGTATCCGAAATCGAATTGGAGAGTTTTGAAGAGTTCCAGTCCACCCATACTCAGGGTTGAGGAAAGATGCGGCATGTTTCCCCAACCAGTTGCCCAGAGAGTGCCAGCGTTGAGGCCGGAAGCCTCACTCGCCAGTTCGCCGCGCTCCAACAGGGTGACTTCATGCCCATACTTAGCGAGATGGTACGCAGTAGAAGTTCCGGCGATACCACCACCAATAATCAGTATGTCGGTGTGCTGCATTGTGTGTACCCCTTAAGATCTCACATAGCAGAAGGAAGCAGATGGACCTCACGCGGTTTGATCTCCAAATCCTCTGGAGGCGCATCTTTTGCCAAAACGGGCCAGGCTACTTCGAAAGCTTCTCGTGACTCCCAGATAATCAGGGCTATGAGCGTCCCTTCTTCGGGATCTCGAAAGGTGTTGACTAACACTATTCCCGGCTGCTTTTTGATCTGCTCACCGAATTCGTGCATCCTCTGGATTAACAGTTCTGCCTTTTCGGGATGTGGATAATGGATAGCGTAGAACAAAAACATCGCCTGGACTTCCTGCCTTTCTTTGAGCCTTGAATCATGTTACTACGAATTGCTCTAGAATGCTCTTTTGAAGCGTAACATAGTCTTTCGCGCGAAGCAAGCTTCACCTCGAATTGGCATCATCTACTTCTCAGGCTGGTACAGATTGACTCCGCAGATCTGATTCAGGGAGCCATACGCATCTATAGGGAATCATCAGCTTCCATTACATGGACAGAGACCGTGGATGCGAGACTATAATAGAGCAGATTGGAAGCGCAGAACACTACGCATATATTTAAATGGAGGAGCATGGTATGCCACGCGCCATCGACTTTCATGTCCACCTGCCCACGACCGAGTTTATGCAGGTCACACTCGGCCCCTACGCTCAGGCTGCCGAGCGTTTCTTCCGCACAGAGGTCAAGCTGAAAGATATTGAGCAACTGGCTGCTGATTACGCCGAACTTGATATGATTGGCGTGCTGCTGGCCTGGGATGCCGAAACCGCTACCGGTCTGCCTCCGCTGGGCAATGACTATGTCGCGGAGATCGTGAAACGCTACCCACAACAATTTATCGGTTTTGCCAGCGTTGACCCGCACAAAGGGAAGGCAGCCGTGAAAGAAATGGAGCGCGCCATCAAGGAACTGGGGCTGGTGGGCGCGAAGTTTCATCCCGGTGTGCAATCCTTTTACCCGAATGACCCGCAGTTTTATCCCTTAATGGAGAAAATTCAAGAGTTGGGCATACCAGCCCTTTTTCATACCGGCACGAACGGCCTGGGAGCCGGTACGCCAGGTGGTATGGGCATCAAGCTCGATCACACTCGTCCCATCTACCTGGACTCTCTGGCCGCCGACTTTCCCGGCCTGACCATCATCGGCGCCCATCCTTCCTGGCCCTGGCACGAGGAGATGATCGCCGCCATGCAGCATAAAACTAACATCTTCAATGACCTCTCCGGTTGGTCACCCAAATACATCCCTGAATCGCTGCTGCGCGAGGCTGCCACACGCCTGCAAGACCGCTTTCTTTTCGGATCGGACTATCCCTTCATCACGCCCCAACGCTGGCTGAAGGACTTCGAGGCGGTCAAGGTCGAATTCAAGCCGCAGGTGAGGGAGAAACTGTTCTGGAAGAATGGGCAGAAGTTGCTGGCGCACACCGCTGTGGGGCGAATGCGCTTCTCCTCTGGAGGTCAAACATGAAAGTTATCGGTGTGCTAGGCGGACTCGGTCCGCAAGCTACCATGGATTTTGAGGCGCGCATTCATGCCGTTGTGCAACGACTGACTCCACCGGGAGTAAACCCCGGCTACCCGCCGATGGTGGTGTATTATTATCGAGGTTCAGCTTTCATCATGGGGGTGGAACACAAACCTGTATTTCCACTTCAACCACACCCGCGTATCCTTGATGCGGCGAAAAAACTGGGAGGGTGGGCTGATTTCCTGGTGATCACTTCCAATGGTGTACATCAAGTAAAAGATGCTATCGAGCAGGCATCAGGTCTCGCAGTTCTAAGCATGATCGATGTGACGCTGGAAGAGATGAACAGACGAGGGTGGAAAAAGGTAGGGGTTGTGACGTTCGGCCCACCAACCGTTTACGCGGTTCCATTAGACAAGCGAGGGATCACATATGAATGCATCCCTCACGAGCTCAATAATAGACTTAGAAGGTCCATCATCAGATACCAGGCGGGGCAGGAAGACGCGACAGATCGAGCGATCGCGCAGGAGGCTATCGTCGCGTTAAGAAGCCAGAATGTCGATGGCGTGATCATGGGCTGTACCGAGATCCCCCTGCTCCTCCAGAGGGAGGCCGACGCGCCCGATCTGCTCAATCCTGCTCAATACCTGGCAGAAGCGGCGGTCAAGTATGCTCTAGAGTAACCGCCAGGGTCGAGAGATTCTGAATCCTCTCGATTTCCCGATGAGGCATGAGAGATACTTACCAGATTTTCAGTGCATCTCACACCACTCACATACTCAGACAGTATCTTGACTTTCCATGCATTCGGCTCGTATACTCCATATGGGGAATTGATCGAGCCTTGGAGCTCTCCGGCTCGCCTCCATATCGTTCGCCTTTCTACATTCACTGGAAGGAGGATCTTGGAGCTATGAAACGTGTCGCGATCGCGTCCCTCGTATTGTCGTTCCTCGTAGTCGTCAGTACATTTGCGTTCTTCCCTCGCGTCGCCCATGCTGATACCTATCCTGGCTATGACATCGAAGTACAAATGCTCTACTGCATCGACAAGGATGACCCGTGTAACACACCGGCCACCATTCGCAACTCACTCTACATCCAGGTAGATGCGGTCAGCTTCCATCCTGGCAGAACAGAGGGCAGGCCCGATGGCGTCGACTTCACCTGTGGGCGGGCGTACTTTGACAAGAACGGCGTCTTCCACGATGTCGCCGAGCACGTCTTTGCTGGAAGCGCACCACCATTCGAGTCCGGCACCATAAAAGGCGAGGCCGTACTCGAAAAGGCCTACACCGAGAACAGCACCAGGGCGGAAAGCGAAATCGAGTCGATCACCGCGCACGATAACGTCACCGGTGATACGGCCACGGTTTGGGGGGAGATGGTGAGCAACAACCAGACAGACCTGCGCGTCAGTGGGGGGTTCCACGTCGAACTGCATGGCCCAATCTATGATGAGTCTTTTCCATCGCCGACTGGCCCGCCAGTGGTGAAAGTGGTCGGTCACGGTGAGATGGAATGCAACAGCTTCGGCAGGTTTGTCAGCGCGCCGTTCGCCTCCGGCCCATTCTTCGAAGGTGTCCTGGGCAACACCGACAACGACTAGTTTACTCGCCAACTGTCCCGTCAACAGACCTGCCTGGGGGTTTCTGGACTCACAGAAACCCCTTCTCTACACACGATGAATGCATATCGTTCTATGATGTGGTGGTGAACGATGTTATACAATGGAGGCAAATCATACATGACGCTGGACTCCCAACCCCGTGGCGTTCACCTCGTTGGCAGCGTTCCACTTCAGAACACCGAGGAAGTCTTCCGTGCAGCCAGTTCCATCCTCGGTATGCGACTGGTCCGCCTGCCAGACGGCGAAACCGGTGAGCGCTCCGACTGGATCGGCTGGCAATTCCCGGTCCTCGCCCGGGCGCCGCAGCTCATCACCGTGCCACCTGTCCCCGGCAGATATGCCGCCAGGCCCCGCGTCAAGCTCGCCCCCGGCAGCGACCCGAGTACACTCACCTTCGGCCCGCTCGGATATGCGGAGGCCGCCATCACCTCCTTTGCCACCTTCTCCAGGTTCAAGCAGGCGGGCAAACTTCCGGCACACTACCGTTTCCAGGTTAGCCTTCCCACACCCCTTGCCGTCATCAACGCCTTCGTCGAGCGCTCGGAGCGCTCGCTCATCGAGCCAGTGTATGAAGAACATCTTCTCGCTGAACTCGATGAGATCATAACTGCCATTCCCCATGACCAGCTAGCCATCCAGTGGGACATGCCCTTTGAAATCGGTATTCTGGAGGGCGTGATACCATCACACATGAATAACCCCAGGGCAGATATTCTGAACCGCCTGGCGCGCATCAGCACTCGCGTGCCCGCGAACGTTCAGCTCGGCTATCACCTCTGCTACGGCGACGAGGGCCATCGCCATTTCAAGCAGCCTACCGACACGTCGGTGATGGTCGGACTTGCCAACGACCTCGCCAGGGTCATCCCGCGCTCGATCAACTGGTTTCATATGCCCGTACCGCGCGACCGCGCCGACGATGCTTACTTTGCCCCCCTGCACACGCTCACCCTCCAACCAGAAACCAAGCTCTATCTCGGCCTTGTCCACTACACGGATGGCGTCGAGGGGACCCGTAGACGCATCGAGGCCGCACAGCGAACCGTCAGTGACTTCGGTATCGCAACCGAATGCGGCATGGGCCGCCGTCCCCCCGAAACCATCCCCGAGCTGCTAAGGATACATGCTGAAGTAGCCGCCGCGGACATTGCCGAAACTGGAGGCCCACAATGAACGGAAACACCAGTGACAGAGTACTCATCATTGGCGGAAACTTCGCCGGCCTGGCCCTGGCCATCGCCTTTCGCCGCGTCGGCATCCAGTGCGCTGTATTCGAGCGCGCCAGCACGCTGCGTGCCATCAACGCCGGCCTCGTCATCCAGATCACCGTCATGCGGGCTCTCCAGAAACTCGGCCTGCGCGATCAGATACTCGCCATCACCGGTCAACCTTTTGAAGCGATCGAGTTGAAAACCCCCGGCGGCAAGCTGCTTGCCCGCATCCCGCAAAGCCCCCTCGGTAAAGAGCTTGGCACCCCTGCCTTTATCGTACACCGGGCCGAGTACCTGCATGTCCTGGCAGGCCAGCTCGAAGGGATGGGCATCATTCATCTCGACCGTGACTGCACTGGCTTTGAGCAGGACGAGGCCGGCGTCACAGCCCACTTCGCCGACGGCCATAGTGAACACGGAGCGGTCCTCGTCGGTGCGGATGGCATTCATTCGGTCGTGCGCAAGCTGTTGTTGGGCGATGAGCCGTTGCGCTATTCTGGCTATACCGCGTGGCGGGCCATGCCGGCTTTCACCCATCCCTCCATCATCCCGAGCATTTTGCAGCAGGGCGAGGGCCGCGCCCAGATCTTCGGCATCTATCCCGCGAAAGATAAAATCTACTGGTTCGCGGGCAAGAAAACCCCGGCAGGAGGCACGGATGCCCCGGAAGGCCGCAAGCGAGAGTTGCTCACCCTCTTCAAGGGCTGGTTTGAACCCATTGAGGCCCTCATCGAGGCCACCGACGAATCCGAAATCATCCGCAACGATGTCTACGACCGCAAGCCAGTCAGCCGCTGGGGCACAGGCCGTGTCACTCTCATGGGCGACGCCGCCCATCCCGCAACTCCCACCCTGGGACAGGGCGCAGGCATGGCTATCGAAGACGCCGTCGTTCTTGCCAAAGAGCTTGCCCTGGCCAGCGACCTGCGTGACTACTCCTCAGTTGACAACGCCCTGCGTGCCTATGAACGTGAACGCATCCCCCGCACGACCGACATCGTTAACGAATCGTGGAATATCGGGCGCCGCATCCTGTGGACTAACCCCCTCCAATGCTACGTTCGCGATCTGTTCCTGCGTTTGACCCCCGGCAAGGTATGGCGCAAGAGCGCCGAAGCCGCTGTCGCCTACGAACCATAACTGGATGCACATCTCTGGCCCTATCACCGAGGCCGCGAGTGGAATCCCCATCAAGCAAGGAGAGCATGTAGCTCTGCCAGCAACTGTCCCAGGCTAGTGGCTGAAAGAGGCGCTTTTGAATAGGTATAAGTTAAAAGTTGGGCGGGCTGGTCACCCAAATACATCCCCGAATCGCTGCTGCGCGAGGCTGCCACACGCCTGCAAGACCGCTTTCTCTTCATAACAATTTTCGCCTGCTTCCCCTGCGTGCGCTGCCTACTTTTCCTTGCCTGTTGGCCTCTTCTTTGGTATACTCCTTTGTGTTGGGAGGAACAACAGGGCGGTTGGGAACAACGCAGACACAGGGAAGGCCGTATGCCCAGAATCCCTCTTCACGCGCTCATCTGGTCCCCCGATCAGCGCCTCTATGAGCTGTACACGCAGGGCCAGTTGGAGCAGCTTTTTCGACCGGCAGATGAGGTCGTGTGGCTGGCCTGGCTCGCCGAGGCGACCTCCTTTGCCTTCCATGGCGCGTCTGGCAGCCTCAATGTCTACCAGGAGGCCCGAACACGTGGGGGAGCGTATTGGTATGCCTACCACACGACCGGAGGCCGCACCCACAAGCGGTATCTGGGCTCATTGGCCCAGTTGACGCTCGCGCGCTTAGAGGAGACGGCACAGGCTCTCGCTCGCGAGTCCACGCCTCCCGAGCTTTCTCCCTCGAGCATGCGGCCACCAGCCGAGCAATTGCAGATGCAACTCTCGCCCAGGCTCGCTCCACCGCGGCTGCCGCACGCCCTGGTGGAGCGGGAGCGCTTGCTCTCGGCGCTCGATGGGGCGCTTGCCACCCCATTGACGCTGCTCTCCGCCCCGGCCGGCTGGGGCAAAACCACGCTGCTCTCCGCCTGGGCGAGCCAGCACCAGGCGCAGGTTGCCTGGCTCTCGCTGGACGAACTGGACACGAGCCCGACCCGCTTCTGGCTCTCGCTGATTGCGGCCTTGCGACGCTGTGGGAGCTATGCACCTGGCTTTGGGGAAACGGCGGTGGCGCTACTCCAGTCGCCCCAGCCGCCGCCGCTTGTCACCTGTCTTTCTGCCCTGCTCCAAGAACTGGATGGCCAGGAGGCACCTCCTGCCCCCGTCGTCCTCATGGTAGATGATTATCAGGTGATCGACGACCCGGCTATTCACGAGAGCATGAGCATTTTTCTAGAGCATCTTCCCGTCCACCTGCACCTGATCCTCTCCAGCCGGGTCGACCCGGACCTGCCACTGGCGCGGTGGCGGGTGCGCGGCCAGATGACCGAGATCCGCACGACCGATTTGCGCTTTCGAGAGGGCGAGGCGAGCCACTTTCTGGGCCAGATGCTCTCCCCTCCGCTCTCGGCGGAAGAGGTGCGCCTGTTGACGCTACGCACCGAGGGCTGGATCGCTGGCTTGCAACTGGCGGCTCTGGCCATACAGAAGCGCGAGGACCGCGCGGCGTTTCTCCGGGCGTTTACCGGCAGCCAGCGTTACCTGTTGGACTATGTCCAGGAGGACATCCTGGCGCGTCTGCCCGACAGCGTGCGCGACTTTGTACTCCAGACCGCTATCCTCTCCCGACTGGACGCCTCTGTGTGCCAGGCCGTGACCGCCTCACCCACACAAGCCGCCAGTCAGCAGATGCTGGCGTTGCTGGAGCGAGCCAACCTCTTCCTGGTGCCCCTGGACGAGGAGCGGCGCAGCTATCGGCTGCATGAGCTCTTTCGCGAAGCCCTGCTGGCGGTTCTGCACACCATCCACCCGGAACTGGTGCCGGTCTTGCACATGCGGGCAGCGCGCTTTTATGAGGCACACAGCGAGCTACAAGAGGCCATTACCCACGCGCTGGCTGCGGCAGATTATCCGTATGCTGCCCACCTGATGGAGCAGGCGGCACCCGCCTTCTGGTTGAGCGGTGAAGCAAGAACTGTCCACACCTGGGTCTTCTCCCTGCCAGACCCCGTCCTGCATACACATGTACGCCTGGCTCTCGATGCTGCTCTGCGCTTCGTGAACTCCGCCAATCTGGGTAACGAAACGCTGTATGCCACGATGCGAGCTCAGGTGGAGCACGCCTTCGCGCGCCTGGAAGAACTCTTGCGGAGCAAGCAAGAACTGGCGCTCTCAGATGCCGAGATCGCCTTGATCGGGCGGCGCCTGCGCCTGCTGCGTGCCTTGATCGAGACGAGAGCGATCATTCAGCATGGCGACACAGAGCGCTTGCGGCAGCTCGCGCAAGAGACAGAAGCGCTGCCCCAGGACGAGGAGGTGGGGTGGAACATCATCCCGCTGTTCCTCACCTTTCGGCTGATCGCGGTACTCCAGGGTGAGGGAGCGTCTCTGATCTCACGGCTCCTTGCAGCGAAGCAGCAGGTGGCGGAGGCAGGGGACTTCCTGGCGACGATTCGCGTGACTTCTTGGCTGGCTCTTGCCTATACCCAGGCCGCACAGTTGCACCAGGCGAAGCGTGAATGCCTGGAGGGACTTCGTCTGGCAGAGTACATTGGTGGGCGTACCTTTCAGGCAGGCTATCTCTATTATCAGCTCTTCGAGGTCTCCTTCGCCTGTAATCGGCTCGATGAGGCTGCTGACTGGCTCGGGCGCTTGCAGCGTCTCGCGCAGGACTGGCAACAGGTGGAACTGCTGGTCAGGGGGGAGATCTGTTCAGGGCGGCTTGCGCTCGCACGGGGGGATCTTTCTACCGCACAACAAGCCCTGCAACGGCTCGAAGCCCTGCTTGAGCAGGAGGGGTTTGCCTATCATGCTCCCTGGGTGAGCATGCTTCGCGTGCAATGGTGGCTGGCCCAGGGAAATCTGGCGGAGGCGTCAGCGTGGGCAGCCCAGGCAATGGACTCCCTCGATACATGGGATCCCTTGCGCAAAAGGGAGATGGTGCTGCTGGTGCGTGTCTCCCTGGTCCAGCAGCATGCAGCTCAGGCCATCGAGATGCTGGAAGGCTGGAGCCACTACCTTGAGCAGAGCGGGGATAGCGAAACCGCCATCCAGTTTCTGGCGCTGCAGGTGGTGGCACTGCGCCAGGCAGGGATGAGCGAGCAAGCGGCAGCCGCCGCAGCCCGCCTGCTCAGGCTGACGGAACCAGAGGGCTACCTGCGTGTGTACCTGGATGAGGGCGAACCGATGCGAGAGGCGCTCCTGGCGTTGCTCACTGCTGACTTCCAGCGCCAGCCGCAAGCTCTGTCCATGATGGCTTACGTCTCAAAGCTGCTGGCTGCGTTCGAAGACGAAGAGCGAGCCGACGGCACATCCCCTGAAGCGACTATAGCGCTTGAGCCTGCATCTGCCCTGGCACCGCCATCATCTGCTCCCTCATCCGCG
>Ga0207416_1001093_pt1 | contig 38924 bp, 48 predicted proteins | sample PaiPotPPM11metaG_FD_184107 | JGI IMG/M metagenome (GOLD analysis project Ga0207416, IMG submission 184107) | Iron sulfur acid spring bacterial and archeal communities from Banff, Canada, to study Microbial Dark Matter (Phase II) - Paint Pots PPM... ...
ATGCCAACCAGATGTGGAACGGCGACTTTTTTGTGCTGCAGCAGATGTTCGACAATCACGTTGGCGGCTGCGTCCAGGTCGGCCCCTAAGCCGTGCCGAAGCGGGCTCGATTGCGTCGGGCTCTATTGCTTCGCTGACGCCCGCTGCCGGTATGGTCCTCAGACTGGCAGCGGCTTCGTCTGGAGCATTGCTCGGTGAAAGATGTTCGCGCTCTCCTCGGCAGGCAGGCTCAGAGTTCACGGCCGCCGGTCTTCAATCCCCACGGCGCGAGCAATAGACAGAACGTGCCGATCGCGACTGGCGCGAGCGAGACCGCTGCGATTCCGGTGCGGTCCCACGCCGCGCCGCCCAGCAGCGGCACCAGGAAGGCCATCCCATAACCGATCGTGAACATGCCAGCGGAAATTCGATGAACGTCGCCGGGAGTCTCGGCGAGCAGCGGCGGGAATGCCAGGCTCAGCACGAAGCCGAAGGCCGCCGCGAATCCGAGCAGTCCGGCGCCAACCATGCGCGCCCAATCATGCGGGATGAAAAAGACGCCGAGTCCCGCGGCAGCGAGCAGCCCCATCGCCTGGACCGGCCCGCTGCGCCCGACGAACCATCCGGGCCGCAGCGCTATCGCGATCGAGGCCGGAAGTTGCGCCGCGTTAAGCCAGAGCAGCGACGGCGCGATAAGACGCGCGGCGCCCGCGTGATGAAGGTAGTCGGGAAGGAAAGCATTAGCGCCGAAATAAATCGTGCCCCCGCCGGCAAGTATCAGTCCGAGCCGCCAGGTCAGCCCGCGCTTGAAGTCGGGCAGCCATTGCGGCCGCGCAGAAGTCTCGATGGCTCCTAGAGCCGGCGTCATCCACCATAGGATTGGCGCCGTGATTAGCGGCACCATGCCCCACAACGCGAGCGCGCCCCGCCAGCTCCCGGTAATCGGCACCGCCACCTGCGTGGTGAGCCCGGCGCCGATCAGTTCGCCGATCAGAAGCCCGTTGCTGTAGACCGCCGTCGCAACGCCCACGTGATTGGGCGTCCAATGGTAGACCAGTGCCGGCAGGGCCGGCTGCACAATCGCGACACTGGCGCCCATCACCAGTGTCATCGCGAACAGCACCGTGAGCGACGGGCCGACCCCGCGCAGCGCCGAACTCGCGCCGAGCAGAGCGACGCCGAGGATCGCGGTTCGGCGGGCGTCGAAGCGCGAAATGATCATCGAGCCGAGCGTGGCTGCCGTCGCCAGCAGCAGTACCGGCAACCCTAGCAGCGCGGCGACCGCCGTTTCGTCCAGTGGCAGGTCGCGATGGATAAGCGGGATCAGCGGAGGGATTGCGAGCAGCGTGATGCGCAAGTCGACGCCGGCGAGCCACAGTAGAGCCAATCGAGGCCAGGAGATTCGATTCATGCTCAAGGCGCCGACGGCGGTCATCGTCAAAGGCTGCGGCCGTCATCTCCGAAGCCCGCAAAGATATACGAGAGGCACTCGCGCCGAAAGCGGGTGCGAGCACTTCCGCTCTCGCCCGGCTGCACGCCGGAGAGGCTTGAAGCTCCCGCAAGCATCCGGCTATATCGCGAGGCGCTTGTTAGCGCCGCGCGGCTGAGATACTTTCTGCGTCTGCCGTCCGCCCGCCACGCCCCGGTAGTGAAAAGGACATCACGGAGGTCTCCGGAACCTCAAGTCCGGGTTCGATTCCCGGCCGGGGCACCACTAGCCCCATAAGTGCCTGTAAAATCAGGATTTTCCGACTCGTCGAAGAGTTTCGCCTTTTCGCTTGGGCAGAACTTGGGCAGATTCGGCCGACTTTGCGCGGCGCGAGGCAGCGAAATCACCGCAGCGAAGAGGTGCTCAAGATCCAGTTTCTCCGCGTCGGGCGTGTCCGACCAGCGGCCGTACACTTCGTCAATCTTCTTCACTCCGACGTGGCCCAGTTGATGCGCAATCCACTGGATCGGCTTGCCAGCCATCAGCATCAGCGTCGTGTAGCTGTGCCGCAAGTTGTACAGCACCCGGTAGGGCACGCCAGCGCGGGCGACCGTCTGACGCCATGGCGCGTCGCCTTGCCACGCTTCGGTGAGCGGCTTACCAAACCGGTTGCAGAAAACAAATTCACTTCGTAGCCGGTTCTGGAGCGCAAGCGACGCCAGTGCGATCTTGACCGGCCTGAACATGCGAACGTCGCGCAGAGATCGCTCGGTCTTGAGATTTTCGCTGACCTCTCCATCCACGAGCTGCTGGCGTATGAGGATAAGTTCCTTTTCGAAATCGAGATGGCGGTCCCAGAAAAGCGCGAGCGCTTCGCTCGGGCGCAGACCCGTAAACGCGAGCGTAACGTAAAATGCCCGCTGCTGGCCCTCGCTTGCGGCGAAGATGCGTAGTAGCTCGTCCGGCGTGAAGGGTTCGACCCGCCTTGGTGGTTTCTTCAGGTTCTTAACGAGCAACACGGGGTTGCCCCTCTCACGAGGGATGAGGCCGCGATCGAATGCAACGGAAACCATGGTGCGAATGCGGGCCAGAATCTTATTGATTGTGCTCGCTTGAAGTTGCCGGCCGCCGGGGATTTGCTTGAGTTCAAGCTCCCGGATCAAACGCTTGATATGCCCGTCATCGAGTTCGGCCAGCGGCACGAGAGCGAACTTCGATGCCAGTATGTGAGCCTCAAATATAAACCGGTACTCCTCTCGGGTTCGCTCCCTGAGTCCGGCAAGCTCTTGCAGGTACTGGCGGACAAAATCGCCGACGGTCTCGACTCTCGCTGCGCTCTGGTCGGTAGCCCGGCGGCTCCATGGGAACCAACGAATCGGATCAAAGCTGTGTGCGATTATCTCACCTTCGATTTCCTTGAGTTTCGCGCTCCAAAGTCGGCGATTGGCACGATTGTCATCAAGGCGCGTGGATTCCCGGTAACGGCGGGGCCGTGAATCCTCTGGGCCTTTCCAGAGGAACGCGACTCGCAGGCGGCGCCTGACGTTACCATCCGCCGCGCGGTACGGCGTGCTCTCGAAACGTACGAACCGCACTTTAGATAAACTCTCCTCGATCGAGGGCGCCCTTGAACACTCGCCACTCGATTCTCACGCTGCGCCCGGCGTGGCGCAGGCCACGTTCGTTCGTGAGCTTGCCGTCGGCGATCCAGTGATAGATCGTCCAATAGGAAAGCCCAACTCTCGCGGCACATTGCTTGACGGTGATGTAAAAGGGCTCGAACTGTTCGACAGGAACAAAGGCCGTCACTTCTTCACTTGCGTTCTGCACTGCACTCATGGCGGGATCTCACTTGCTAGTCTGCATGCAGATTTGATAGCAAAGTCCCGAAACAATTGCAAGCCCTCACGATCGCCACTTCCGCTTAGCGCTCGGCGTTCTGCAGATAGCCAAGCTGGGACAGACGCACTCCGGCCGCCTCTTCAGACACCGTGAACGCTTCGCTGACGCGCTGCTTGAGGTCCGTCGCCTTCGAAGAATCAGCGCGAACTTCTGAGTCGCCGCCCTTTCCAAGGCATGCTTCGACCGCAAGCTTCACGCGGCTCACCGGCATCAGCAGTGCCCCCGCAGCGTAGCCAGCCTGCCATTCCATCCAGTCCACCTTATGGTCCGATGGCTCGATCTCTTCGTCCTTGCACTTGTGATCTTCGCTCTTGGCAATGCCAGCAGAATTGTAGAGCGGCGCGTGAATTCGGACGTGCGCGTATTCGTGAGCAAGCGTGAATCTTAGCCGATTGACGCGCCAGCTTTCAGTGAACAGCTTGCGCGCGATCCGAACCTTTGGCTTGCGCGGTGGGTCGAAATAGGTGACGCCGTGAATACCTTCCGCGAGGTCGGCGTATACATTGATCTCCTTGGCGTCGCGCTCGATCAGTTTCAGCAACGCGCCGTTTGGAACTGGTATCGTTACCTGTCCGTAAAGGTCATTGAGAAAATCAAAGAGGAGTCGTTCACACTGCTGGTCCAAGTAAGCCTGGTGGTAGTAGGGACGACGGCTGAAACGACCCGTGGTGTCCCGAACCCATTCCATGGTCTTCGCTCCCTATCGCTTCTTCCCCCTGGTCTTGAGCTCCTTACGAAAGGCCCGGTATGCGGCGAGAACTTGCTCCTCGGACGCCTCCACAGGCTCGATATCTCTTGGCATGCGCTTCGCTGTGAAATAAAGCAAATCCAATTCGAGGTCGAGTTCCTTGGCGAATTGCTCGATCAGATGACCGCGCGGCGGATGGCGCAGATTGTGTTCAAGATCGTTCAGGTACGGCGCGGAAATTGGTCGGCCGTCCTCCATCTTGATCCGGACTGCCAATTCCCGCTGCGTGAGCTGCGCCCGTTTCCGCCCCTCCGCAATCAGCTCGCCAAATGTCTTCATTCCCCTCCTGCCACTCCGTTGTGCGAGTTGCAAAATTATCACGCCTGCATGCAGATGTCATCAGCGACGCTTCCTCGGACGCATATCGACACCCAGGTGCGGCTCACGTCGTCCGGTCTCCATGCGAGCAGCATTTTAAAGCGCCCGCCCTCTCAACCGAAACGAGGGCGGCGCCAGATTTCCGAGTCGCTGCCGATGCGCAGCTTGCAGGGCTGCGTGACAAGCGCGTGAACGCGCCCGGCTTGCCGGTGGCACGCGGCCGTGCGCGGAGCACGGCAGCCACCTTGTTCCGACGGAGCTTGGAAGACGCTAAGCTGCTTGAACCGTGAAGCTGCCCAGTGGCGAGAAAGCGTTGGTCGAAATCGCGAAATTGCGCGATTATTGTTTGAGTGCGGCTCACCCGGAAGGTCGCCATAAGGCGCGCGTCTTCCGAGCGGTGCTGGGAATCGGCCGGGCCGATAGCCCTATGTTGCAGGAGCGACTGGAAGCGGCGGCCTGCGATCAAGAAGCCGTTGCCGGCGAAGTTGACGGATTCGGTCATCGTTATGTGATAGATTTTTCGCTGGAGCATGCAGGACGCCGAGCGCTGGTGCGCTCCGCTTGGATCGTGCTTGCAAATGAGGACTTTCCGCGCCTGACAAGCTGCTACATTTTGCGGGGACTCTGACATGAAACTATTAGATGTCGTTGCGCTTACCCAAGACGAGCCAGAAAAAGGACTTCGTCGAGGACAAGTGGGGACCATCGTGGAAACGCTCGCGTCGGGCATCTTCGAAGTCGAGTTCTGCGACTTGGAGGGGCGGACATATGCCTCAGTTGCGCTGCCTGAAAGTCACCTCATGCTTCTTCACCACCAACCCGCCTCGGCGGTGGCTTAACCGGACTTTTGGGTTTCGCAACAAAAGCCGAATCGTCGCTGAGGTGGATGAATAGGTGCCCTTCGAGACTCCCGTCGGATTGAAGGCTTGCCCATCCCCGGCCACACACACTGTCGCCTTCACTCAATCCCTCCCAGGAAAACTCGACGAAGGGTAGTCCGTCGCGTTCCATGAATCTGCAGTCCAGCCATCCCTTCACAGCGCCAAAGAGAAATTCGCCCTGGCCGCGCTTATCGATCGTGATGCGGGCGGTTTCGATGAGATCGAGATATTCCTCAATCCACTCATCCATATGCACAATCCGCCACGATCCATGAAACGATTTGGGCTTTGCTGGCATGAGAAGTTCTCTTCTGCTCCGGACTCACATCATCGCCGGATTCCATAGCTGCGATTCTGCATAGGCAATGTGCGCTCTGGAATGATCTTGAAGCTATGATTCACATTTACTGGAATTCGCTCCAGAGCCGTGGACTTCTCGCGGCTCCGATTGACGACTTGGCTTAATCGCTCTCCATCGTCGGTATAGACGCTGATACCATGCCGGGCGCGGCTGATTGAAACATAAAACTGCTTGCGGTTGACGAGCTCGGCACTGCGCATCGTGTCGATGTTGACGATGACGCGATCAACGGTTGCACCCTGGCTCGAGTGCGAGGTCGAGGCGTAGCCGTAGTCGATATGGCGCAGACGGTTTGCCTGAGCATCGACTACACGCCCGTCCTCGGTGCGAATTCTGGCGGTGCGTTCATCGAGTGCGATGATCGTTGCGGACTCGCCGTTGGCGAACTTGAGAGTTCGCTCTGGCGCACGAAACTGAATGCGATCACCGGCGGCGATTTGGCGCTGCTCGGCGCGGAAGACTTCAACTCCCGAAAGCCGCTTGGGCGAATAATCAAGGTGCCTCCCGTCGTTCAGCACTACCGAGAGCCGCCCCGCATCAGAATCCGCGCGCTCGACCACTGCGTAAGCGCCCTTCTCAATCTCCATCCGCCTGCTGCCGCGCGTGAAACGCACGACGTTGCCAACCTCGTAGTTTTGGGCGTGGCCGCGTTGGGAGTGGGTGAGATCGCGATTCACCAAGATCGCGTGCGCTACTTCCGGAGTATCGATCAGACCGCGGTCCTTCAGCGCCTGCCGGATAACAGCATTAAGTTGCCGCCGTTCCTCGTTGGCCGGACTGACCACCAGCACACGCTCGCCAGCCGCCGTAGCGGCGGCGTATTCTCCGGCAATCGATGAGTATCGAATAGCAGGGTCGCTAAGCTCTCGGATGCGACCCATCCGCTTCAAGATGCCGATCGTCTCGGCAATCTCTCCGTTCGCGGCGTGGTTAACCGCCTTGCGCAGCTCCGGATCGCGCTGGCGGCGAATCGTGTCGAGCCTGGCGACGCGCATTCCGGCCTGCTGCATCTGATGGATCGGCCGTCCCGCCTCGATCGCATGATGCTGGCGCTGGTCGCCCACAAAAACGATGCGCGCCGCACGCGCATTGCGAGCCGTGCTCAAGAGGTGATTCACCTGGCGCGTCCCGAGCAGGCTCGACTCGTCAACAATCCAAAGCTCATTGCTGTGCGTTTGCTGGAGTGGGTTTTCGATGAGGCTCGCAACGGTGCGGGCGCTGACGCCCGCTTCGCCAAGCGCTTTGACGGCGCGCGTCGTGGGTGCGAAACCACGCACGGCATAGCCCTGTTCCTCAGCGAACTCGCGAATGGCGCCGACCGTCGTGGTCTTGGCCGCGCCGGCCCGGCCCTCGATCGCGGTGACCCAATCGGTTGCGTTCAGCGTTACTTCGGCCGCCGCTGCCTGATCGCTTAACAACCCTCGTTTCGCCGCCCAGGCACGCACTTGCTCAGCGCTCGCGATGCGTTCTACGGCGCCGCGGCCCTGTCGCATCAACGTGAGATTTTCGCGTTCGACGGCGACCATCTCGGACGTGGTATACGCGCCCTGTGGCGAGCGGACTTCGGCACCGATCCAGATCAGATTGCCGTCTCTTTCCCGCGCATCCGCCGTGCGCCGGACCTGCGCAAGATCGGCTTTACCCATCGCGTGCTGGAGCGCCACCGCCTCCAGTGCGCGGCGGTCGATTACCGCCTCGCGTTCGCTGTTGTGCGCGAGGCTGAAGTCGAGCGCATCGTCGACGCTGCCGTGCGCGAGCACTGGTGGCCCGTAAGCGATCGGCCGCGCCAGTACGATCCCATAGTCGCGAGCGCGCTCGCGCCATTCGGCCTTGAGGCTCTCCTCGTCGCGGCGGTCCTTGGACCGTCTGGTTTGATGGGCGAGATTCTGTGCCGCGGCGGCGCCGTTGACGCCGCGACGTGCCATCTCCGCCTCGATATCTTGGCGCCGACGCGAGAAGGCCATCACCTGCTCGCGCGCATACCCCCTAAGCTCCCAACGGCCGTCCGGACCGGTCACATCGATACGATAGCCGAGTCGCTGCACTTCACGCGCAAGCTCGGAGCGATACACGGCCGTCGCGAAACTCTGCGAGCGGTAAATCTCAACCGGGTCGAGTCCGCGCCACTGGCCGTCGGGACGCCGGGTCATGTTGGCGATCACGACGTGGGTGTGCAGATGCGGGTCAGGGCCGTTGCCGTCATCAGCGCTCTGCGACGGACGGGCCGCGATGTGGTCGAAGCGGGCCGCGACGATGTTCCCGGTGATCACCCATTCCTGCCCGCCATGCTGGCGGGACAGCGTGTAGCGCTCAACCTCGGCAAGTGCCCGACGGACGGCGATGCGATGCGCCACCGCAAGCTGCGAGTCGCTGGCAACCAATGCCTGAATGCTTACCGACTTGGGCGCATTGAAAGTCGCGTCCCATCCCGCGCGGCGCTCGTCGCTCCCTTTGGCAGTTTGTACCAACGCTTCGCCGGTCGCCGGATTTTGTCCGTGTAAGACGGCGCGAAAATCGTCCGGGGAGACCTCGTCCGCGAGTCCGAGCGCTTCCGCCCCTTGGCCAAACCAATGTCCAGCAATCCGGTGGTGCTCGGTGTAATAGTCGTCTTGGGAGTATTTCTCCTGATAGTAGGTCTCGGCCTGCTTAGCGCTCAGCGCCCCTTTCGACATGACCAGCATCGTTCTTATGCTCTAAGCCGTCTGCCTGCCGACACCCTCTTAGGGGCGGCGACGCCGACCGCGCTATCGCCTGGTCTCCGGAGATTATGCTCCGGGATTGGCGTTGCGCTTTGCTCATTGAGCTCCTCAGCCATCAGTCGGCGAACGAAACCGGGATGCCGCTTGACCGGCGCGATATAGGGAATCGTCACCCGCGCCCGATGATGGCCGGTGATGCACAGGTATCCCTCGAAGGGTTGTAACATCTGGATCTCGCTGCCGAGCACGGCGCTTTCTATCAGGCGGTGGGGGTGCATACTGAAGCTGTCGCGCTGCTCGCGAAGAGCCGTGTTGGTTCCAATCTGGGTGCGGCTGATTTCCCGCTCGCCGATCTGCGAGCTCGACCAACGCGCGGTCTCGGCCTCGCCGGTGCGCAGAATTAGTTTGGTTGCTGGCGCGGCGGCGAGCGTCGCGGTCTGCTCCTGGCCATAGATTGCGCGCAGTTGGGTAATCGCCTGGAAGCCGAGCACCGCGCAAAGGCCGCGTTTGCGCCCGCGCACCACCAATGCTTCGAGCTGGGTCTGGCGCTTGAGCACCGGCAACTCGTCGGCGATGATCCAGACCTGCTCGCGCCGCTCCTGCTCCGCCATCAGACGGCGCACGATGCAGTCGAGCCAGACGCTCTGCAACGGCAGCGCCGCCTCGCGCGAGTCCTCGGTCGAAGTCAGGAACAGCCAGCCTTCCCGTGATTGAGCCCATTCGAGCGCGCTCCAAGCCCGCTCGGCCTCACCGATCAGATAACGGAACGGGTTGGTCGCGTTGAAGGCGGTGGCGACGATGCCCGCGCCTTGCTCGTGCGCCCCTGGGTCGATCAGCACTTCGGCCGGCGTGCCGCGCAGCGCCTCCTTGAGTTTTGCTCGCGGCAGGGCGAGCAGCTTGGGGATGTCGCCAGGCTCCCGTGACCTGACCCGCTGGAGCAGGCTCAGGATCAGCGTTCGCGCGGACTGACGGAAGAAGAAATCCGCGCCGCTTTGGCTGAAGACGTTTGGCGGGTCCGGGATGAGCGCCGCTGCCAGCGCCTCCGCGTCCATCGCCTCGCTGCCGGGTTTGAGCTCCCACCACGGCGACCAGATAGGGCACCGCGCATCGAGAGGGTTCAGCACGAGATCGCCGCGCTCGGGCCGGTAGAACTCGGGCACGTACTCGCATTCCGGGTCGAGCACCACGGCGGTCTGGCCGCGCTCTTCGATCTGACGCAGCATCCGGCGGATGGCGGTCGACTTGCCCGAGCCGGGCGCGCCCACGAACAGGAAGTGCTGTGGCTCGATCGTGCGCGGCACCCGGAGGCCACCTATCTCTACGCCGTCGCCGCCAAGTTGGTGGCGTAGACGGCGCTGCGGGATCACGTCGGTGCCTCGGACGTAGCGGTCGTCCGCATAATCGCGCCGCGGCCGCAACATGGCCCAGACGATCGCGACGAAGATAATCGCCGTGATCAGAAAGCCCCACGGCGCATAGTGCCAGAACCAGCCGGGAAACGAGCCGCCTGAGTAGTACTTGTAGCAAAGGAATGGATACATGCTCGGGATGGTGTAGCGCGCACCACGGTAGGGCACCGAGCCGAACGGCAGCGGAATAATATCGGTGAAGAACCAGGTCAGGATCCAGAGCCAGAAATAACGATGTGCTGCGACGCCGCCATAGTAACCGGTCCAGTACCAAACCAGCACGAAGGTCAGGGCGGACCAGACCAGCGCCGTCATCACCGCCACTCGCGCGGCCATCTGCGTCCATATGGCGAAGGACGCGCCGCTCGTCCGCCAACTCATCGCCCGGTACACGCCGGCTCTCATTGCTTTGCCTCCGGCACACTGTCGAGGCGTGCGAGATACTGCCGCGCGGTTTGCTCGGAGGCCTCTATGATCTCGTCGACAGCGTTCGCGCCGATCGACTGGTCAAGCGAATGAAAGATCGCGGAGCGGGTCTTGACCATCTCAAACAGGAGTTGGGCATAGCGGTCCGCCTCGGCCTGCTCCAAGCGCTCGCACAACTTCCGCAGTGCCTCCATTTTCCCGCCGAGCGCAGCGATGGGCGCGGTCTCAGGGCCGCCTTGGCCAGCGAGATCGAAATGCCGAACGACCACCGATTGAAGCAGCGTCGTTGGTGAGACGTTCAAGTCTACGGCGTGCGCCTCGACGCGAGCGGCTATCTGCTCCGGCAACCGAATCGTGAAGGTCTTCTTCGTTTCCTCCGCCATGTTGCTCCACCTCCTGCTTGCAAGCAGCAGGAAACCGCCTGCTTGCATGCGAAAATCAAGGGTTTTTCGCTCTCCCGTTGGCTCTCCGGATTCTGGCAAGCACGTCACGAATCCCGCTGCTTGCATAATGAATTCGCGGGGTTTCCCCGCTCCCGCCGCTCCGCTGCTGCAAGCAACCTTCATCAAGGGATGAGTGACGTGTCATAACTTCTCACGTGCGAAGCACGTCATCGGACGTGATAATCGCGCGATTCATGTCGCGACTGCGGGTGTTGCGTTGCTGAAGGCACGGTGATGACGGCGGTTAATACGGCAGCAGGTAGTTCAGGAGCTGAACTGCACCGAGCGCTACAGCACCGCCAAGTGCAGCCCTGGCAAAACGATTAGCCCCTTCGCTATTGACGCCGCCGATCGCATAAAGAAACCCGGCAATTATCAACGAGCCGGCGATAAAGATGTGCGCGCAAGACCCGCTCATGAAAGTTGCGAGGATGTTGAGCGGCTGATCCCAAGGCAGCGCTCCCGACGAGAGTGGGGTTGCCGACGCGGCGGCGGGGACAAGCAGAGTGAGGGCGGCGCCGTACACAGCGGCGGCATGGCGTGCTACAGATTGCCTCATAGGATGTACTCCCGGGGATTAGCGGAGCCAGAGGGCTGTCTATGCTTCGGTGATTGCATGTATGCAGATTTAGTAGCAGACCACGGTGATCGATGCAAGCATCTCGGAGCGCGGTGTCATCGGGAGTCAGACTCCTCTGGCGGGTGGCCGCTGATTCGGGGGATTCAATGGGTTGGGCGCTGAAACAAAGAAAGCGGGGAAGATGAGGAGCGGAATAGCGAACCTTGTCTGGTTGTCGGCGGTCGCCGCCATCGGTTGCGCCACTCCATACCAGCAAAGCTCATTTCGGGGTGGATACTCTGACACGCGGATCGACTCGAACACGGTGATGGTCTCGTTCAAAGGCAATGGGTTCACGGGTCGGCAGAAGGTCGAGAGCTACCTCCTGTACAGGTGCGCAGAGGTCACGCTAAACGACGGGTACGATTACTTTGTCCTAGCGAGCGAGGACACCGAATCGAAGCACGGGTACTCGTCCACACCGAGCACATTCACTTCCACCACCTCTGCGTCTGCCATCGCGACAGGCAATTCCGCCTTCGGACAAGCTCAAACCTTTGGGACGCTCAATCCTGGACACACATTCACTTACACGAAATACGGGGGTGAAGCGGTCATCAAGATGTTTAAGGGAAAGAAACCGGGGGACGACCCAAGAGCCTATGATGCGCACGAGGTCAAACAGTACCTGGGTCCCCAGATTACCGCGACTCCCCCATCTTGAAGCTGACCGCGTGGCACTTTTCATTCAGCGCGAGACGCCATGAAGTTTTTCCACATCGATTGGCTGCCCCAGACTCACTGGGACTATCGGCTCGTTAGCCGCTTCCATAACAGTTCGAATCCCGCCCTCAAGGATCGGTTCAAACGGTATTGGCCGACGGAGCAGATGATCGCGTTCGCGACAAAACTTGCGCTGATCCGAGTCATCCAGTTTCAGTTCAATCAGGACGTTGCGAAACTCTCAGAAGAACTGGTGAAGAAGAACGCCGAGATTCAGCAATGCCTTCCGAAACATAAGGCTCTGCGGCTCGCGGATTCCGAACTCGGATTTCGATTGGTCGCCGGGATCGATGCTTTCATCTTTGAATCGCGCTCAGCGTACGAGATCCTCGGAGCCGTAGTCAGAGAAATCGTGGGCAATATTCTGGGCAAAAAGGTGGATGAAAGGGCATTGCGCGAAGTCCTTGAGACGAAGGGCCACGACACAAAGTGGATAGACGACTTGCATGACGAAAGAATCACGTTCTTTCACCGGACGGCGCCCTGGATTGCCGTCGAGGTCACCGAGAATCATCCTCCATACGAAATTCGCGTGCTCCGACGAAACACTTACGATCTGGAATCGGACGTTAGCGCCGCGTTTCCTCTCGCCATGCTGAACCGGATTTTCTTCGGGCTCGACGGGGCCGTTGCCGTAATCGAAGAGTGGCTGCTGGAGGGAATTGATCAGGCCGAGAAAGGCGCCGCCTCATGACTATGGAGGGTCTAGCTTCTTTGAGGCGAGAATCATGCGACGCTTGTCCTCTTTGATACGAAAAGCACGACCATGTCGAAGCCCATCGCGAGTAGGTTGGCGACTAGGCCGTTAACGAAAACAAAGAGGGGCGTCGCAATCAACAGAAGAAGAAATCCGGTCGTCACGTGGCCGCCTGTGAAGGCTTTGATACTCGCGTAGAGGCCGATGGCAACTGAGTAGAACAAAACGATTCCTACCAACATGTCGCTCATGGCTATAGCGGCGGCGGTGAAGCTATCTACGGATATTGATTCAGCAAGATTCAGGTCTCTGGAGAGCCGGGTCGCGTTGTAAGCCTGGCAAATCGTAAAGCCTTTCCACGCGATCGGGATCAATGCCGCGTAACCCCACAGGCCGGGAAGAAGAAAGCCGGTCAAGGCAAGAATCAAGCCCATGATCGGCATCACCAGAAGAGCGAAAAGAGTTCCCGCTAGGCCGTATCTCCAGCCTATGTAGAAATAGCCGAGCGGGCCAAAGATAAGCGATAGAATCGCCGCGACGAATGGATTCCTGGTTCGCAACGGCCTGACCGACACCTAAGCGCTTCCGCGGGAACAACGACCCTTGTCGTCTATTAGGTCGGCCGACGGCATTTCTGTCTTTCGCCAGCTTGTTGCAAGCTGCCAAATCCGAGCTTCGACTTCCGATTCCGTAACGAAGGTCAGAGACTGGTCTGGATCTGTGAATTCCTGGATTCGGTACTTGCCGTCGACATAAACGATGATCTCGCCCTCTGCACGAAACCGGCCGTTGGGCGTTCGTTCCGGTTTATACACCACGGAAGCTTTCATGATCGGCCCCCACTGACGATTCAAGGTCCATTTTGTTTCAAGGCGAGAGCCTTTCGGCAAACGGGGCCGGTTGATCGGGAAAAAGCAAATATACCCTGTCAAAATAGCCACGTTGCAAATCGCCCGAAACCTCACTGCGGACGCGCTGCGCCAATTTCTTTTGGCTTTCGTGCGCATCCGAGCCGTAACCAAACTGCAACTCTGGAACCAATAACGGCGCGGCCCACTCAAGAGCTGTGTCGTCGTAGTAAATAACGAGCCACATCTCAGCGAAGCCTAGCGCCGTACCGATACTGCGGTACTTCTCCGCCTTCCCCATTTTCTTTGTCAGATTCCTCTTCAAAGATTCAAAGGATCGCATCAGATCTTGCTCTATGACTTTCTCGGCGTCGAAGGACTGTTCGGGAAGCGAGACTGCGCTCTTTAGCGCCCGCACCGATGGGCCTTTACCCAGCATCTTGTAAATCGTCGCTCCGCGAAACATTGCCCTAATTCCCTGCGGAAGCTCTGAATTCTCAAGGTGCAGCCGGAGGTCGCGCAACGTCGCAGCACGGTCGGCGAAAAAAATAAGCATCTGGGGTATCATCGAGTCCCACTTTCTTTTTGGTCGCTGGAGAGTTTCGAGGTAAACCCAATGTCCTTCAAGTGTCTTGAATGTCTCTCGCTCCTTGAACAGTAGACCACGAATCTTGCGGTTGAATTCCTCTAGGGATTTCCCCTCGCGTATTTGGTCCTCGTCGATCCATCCAGTTAGTTCAACCGCTATCTTTCCTTCGGGCCAAATGAAGTCTGGCTCGCTGTTTCCCGTGAGATATCTCCAGCATTTCCAGTCTGGCAGCCTCGCAGACTCTGAAGGCGGAAGCGATGCCAGGAATGCTTGGAAGATTCTCCATGACTCTGACGCTTTCGCGTCATCCGATTGCCGTCTCATCATCCCTCATCATGGTCGCCGTGGGATGATCTCTTGACATCTCGCGGCGGCAAAGTAAGCGCAGCGCACCCGCACTATCGGACTAAGGTACTTTCATGCCGCCATCTCCAAGCGTGCGAGCCGCCCTTTGTCACGATGGCCCGGAGCCTTGTCGGCGTGCCGGCAAACTTGGTGCATTTCTTTGCCGAATCGCTTCAGAAATGACGAATAGGCCGAAAGGAACCATCGTGAGCGACGCAATCCAGAGCGAAGCCTAGTCGAAGTAGTTGTAGCCCACTTGAGTGAGAAAGTTCATAAAGTAAGTCTTCCCAGTTTCGAGAGGACCGCTGTAGGCGGCTCCTATGCCCGTCTTGTGCCAGTGCCCGAAGACATCCACATACATCAGGAAACCATACAGGAAGAAGGTGAGCCTGCCATCTTCGATTTGCTCGGCTTCTCCGTCAACAAGTTGAATGAAATACTGCGGGTTGATCACCGCCGCTTCTCCTCTACTGGGAGGAATTACAACTCCTTCCTTGATGGTAGCCGGACTTCCCGTTGGATTCTCTGCTGGAATTCTGTCGACGAGCGTTACCCTAATGAATCTTCCAATCAGCACGCCGGGGGTCTGGCCGCCGTTATAAATCGGATAGGTGATTTGGACGTTTTGAAGATCAAGTCTTTTGAGGTGAACGCCCGACAGGTAAAGATAAGCCCGCTGTGCCACAATCATAGACTGTTCGGCGGTCCTCGCAGTCGCGATGGCGGCATCAGCCGCCGTCTTCGTAATATTTCCCTGGCGATTTATCGCACTCAACTGGAAATAGGCGACAAGGCTATACAGAGCGCCAACCACGACCAAGGCGATTTGCAGCAACACTCCTGGCGAGCTCCAGGATTTCTGGTCTGCGCGATACTGCTGATAGGCGTTCTCGACCTCCGCGCGCACTGCGTTTAGCGCTTCTATGAGTGAGTTCTCGACGGGTGTCGTTGCGACTCGTGGTGACTGCCCTTCGCCTACGTTCTCGCCGCGCGCAGTTTCTATCTTATGTTCGTTTGCCCTGACTCCAGCGGCTGCGGCCGGTTGAGTTGAACTTGGGCGCGGCTCAGTTACATGCGCAGCTTTACTACCTGCTGCGGTTAAGAGTAGGGCCGACGCGATCATGATCGATATTGACCAAAACCGCGAGTACATCATGGAACGTGAGCGCGGACGCGACTGTATGGGCGGAAGTGCCGAGAGGAATGCTCGGAAGATTCTCCACGACTCTGACGCTTTCGCGTCCTGCGACTTTTGCGCCATTGTCCTGAGTCAGTCGGCCGCACCTGGCCGGAATTGGAGTTTGGCACATGATTGGAAGGTAGAAATCAGCGCGGTCTTTGTCTGCACGTTTTTTATTTCAATCTGGGCTCGGTCAACGACATTTGAATTCGCATTTTCTGAAACGGTCGGCCTGGAACATTCACCCGAATTTCAGAGTCCTCCCAACGTTTCAAGAATTCGTCACGCCACTTCGAAGTACGCGACACGTCTCTTCCACGAAATGTCGCATGGTCGCCCAGCCCTCCGGTGTACCGAAGCTTTTCGCAAAGCTGATGAGCTGGGCCATTATGAGGCTCTGGACTTCGAAGGCGAGCAACAAGCTATCGCTTTCCAGACCAAACAGATTCTTGGTTATCCCGTGCATCAGAGGTGCCCCCGGAACCAAACGCACCGATGGATCCCGGTGAACGGACTCCTGGCGTCGCATCATTTCGCCGAAGGCATCGAAATATTCTTGGTATCGCGTCTGGGACAATGCGGAAATCCTACTGGTCGCCACCGCCCACGCCAAGCGTGCGTCCTCGCCCTCAGGGCAGCCCATGAGATAGATAAATTCATGATACTGGTCGAGAAAAGCGCATTTTTCCTCATCGCTTACTTTCGGAACAGCGCGCATGACGGAAAGTGTAACCCCCCAGAGGTTCAGCACCATGCGTTCGTCCTGATTTACCTTGCAACCCCCCAAATCGGCGGCCAGATCTTTATCTGAAGTTAAGTGGTCAATGATCGATTCAGCGAGAGCCCCTCTTCCGAGGGCAAGGTCACTAAGCGCGTTCAGACCCTTCTCCATGCCCTCTTCGGCCTGCAGTAGTTCAAAGAGCTCCCGATACCCACCTTCGAGCCGCCCGTTCTCGTCCAACTTGCGGAGCGCCTGAAGTACAGCCGGTCGAGTCTCCGTGTTTATGATAGCTTCACGAAGCTCCTGGAGGGGGTCCTCCTTCCCGATTGGCTGATCGGGCGAAGGGTGAACCTTGCCGCCTTCGGATGCTCTGAATAGCCGCCGTAAAAGCTTGATCAATCTCCCCACCTCAAATATGCGCAATTGCCCCAGGGAGCTGCATCAATTGGGTTTTCTGAGCCGAGAGGTGCCGAGTGCTCGCACAATGGCGGACAGTGGCACGAACATCGGCTTGGGTGTTGGACGTTCTTCAAGCGCTCCCTCGATGACTTCGAGCTCCACGAATCCGTAACGCGAATAGTAGTTCTCCGCTCCCGGCTTCGCGTCGACGACGACGCCGACACAGCCCAGCTTCTCCCGAAGTTCAATCGCGACCGAGAACGCGGTGCGCGTGAGGTGCTGCCCGACACCCTTTCCCTGAGCGTTTCGGTCGACCGCCAACCGAGCGAGCCTGAGATTCGGGAGGGGATAGTCCGGTAACTTCTTCCGCAGGCCTGAAGGAAGGTTTTCGATTTCCACGTGGCCGACCGTCACCGTCGCGAAACCCAGAATTGCCGAGCCCTCAACTGCTACGTATGTGGTGCCGATGTGATGGCGGAACTGGTTCTGCCCAGCATATCGGCGGAAAAAGAGGTCGAGTTGCTCATCGCCGGACTGGAAGGAACTCCGGTCGTCCGTTTCTCCGAGGAGGCGAACCTCAATCGCCACCGCGCATCAGCTCCACGAGCTCACTCGTTGGCTTTTGCCTCTTGCTGACCAGCTCCGCTATCTTACGGCCGCTAGCTGCACTCACAACGAGACGCGGCGGAATGATAACGCTGGTCGGAAGCTCCTCCAGTGCCTGGATGTGATGAAGGAGCGCGCTCTCGATCAGGAACTGTTTCTTCACCCCATGAGCGCGCGAATAGCGTTCGAGCAGCTGCTTGGTACCTTGGGAAATTTCGGCTGAAATCTGCATGACTTTGCGTATCCTTTCCTACGAAAGCGTAGAACATGTCCGGTTTGAGGTCAAGCAGCCTCGAAATCCGGCACTGGTTCAGTTTGAACAAACTGAACCAGTGCCCGAAATCCTTGGGCAGAACTTGGGCAGACTTGGCCGAAAAACGAGGCGAAAGTGGACAAACTGCGGCAAAGCCCTCGGTCGAAAGAGCCCGAAATTATTGGCTTTCTTTGGGTGGATTTGGTTTTGCTTTGTCCGTATCTTCAGTCCGGGTTCGATTCCCGGCCGGGGCACCACCCGGATCGGCAAGTGTCGAAATCTGAACGCTTGCTCAGCGGTGTAACTCGAAACTCAGTTGAGCCACTAGGAAAGCCACTGCTGGCCCGTCCCGAAGTCCTCGAGCCGCATGTTCCAGCTCACAAGGCGATATCGAAACGCGGGTGGGCAGCCCTCCGAAAGGTAATTCGATAAAGGTTTGTCGTTCCGCGGCTGAAGCCGGCAGCCGAGATGCGAAAATATTTGTCGAAACGGCCAACCGTTTCCTCTCCCACCAGGCTGACCGCCGCATCCCAGTTTTTCCGTAACCGATCGCGGAATTCTTGGTTTGTACGTTTGTAATCGGCGCGATCGTTTCTAACCGAAACGATTTCGAAAATTCCTTCGGATGCGTCCCCGATTTCTCCCAGGCGCGGCAGATCGCTTTCGGGGAAAATATTTTCGGCGACGAATTGTCCCTCGACTCCCCGGTCCGCTGTGCCCAAACCGATGGTCTGGAGCGACATCCATCCGCCCGGATTCAGCCAGCCGTAACAGCGTTCAAAGAAATGGCGATATCCCCTCACTCGCTCCGGGCGGCCGCAAGGTCGCGCGAAATGCTCAAAGGCGCCGATCGAAATAATTGAATCGTATGGCGCGTCCGGCACATGGTCGGACCAGCTTTCCAAACGGACCTCCACGCCTGGAAGACCAATCGAGCCGATCCATCGGGCCTGGTTCTCGCTGAGAGTTAATCCGACCGCGAGTTTCACCCTGTGTTCTTTTACCAGCTTCTTTTGCAGCGCGCCCCAACCACATCCGATATCCAGGACGCGGGCGGCGCCATCGGCGCGCGCCTGCTGAATGTGGTACTCGAGTTTCCGTTGCTGAGCTGCTTCGAAAGAGTCGGGCTCTCTGTCATACATGGCGCACGAGTAACAACATTCGCGGTCGAGGAATAGTCTGAAAAATTCGTTGCCAAGATCGTAGTGGAATGAAATCGCAGCTTTTGACGCACCTGGATTGGCTGTCGTCGATACACTTACGGAAAGCTCTTTACTCACAACCGCGGCCCTCGCTCACAGTACTGCTCCAATCAGTCGATCCGGCGCGGATATGCGAGCTAGGAGCTGCATGTTGAGCAAGGCAAAACGGACATTCCGCTTTAAAAGACGTCCTGCGTAAGGCCCTCTCCCTGCGTTCTGGCCCGCGTTAACTTCTAGACTCCGGTATCGGCGTTTTTATTCCCGCGCGTTTTTTCGATTAGGCGCGGGAATTTTTTGTACGGCGGCCGAGTCTCTCATCCAGAAGTGCGTGACCGCGCTCAAGGTTAGCGGCGGTTGTGTACGATGCCCGGCGAGATTTACGAATGGTTTACCGAGGGCGTCGATAGTGCGGTTCTGAAGGGCAAAGGCCCACTTGGTGAATTGACTCGATAGACGCGCGGCGCGGCCCGCGCTTCTTCGATTTTCTCGCCGCCACGCCCCGGTAGTGACATCACGGGGGTCTCCCGAACCTCAAGTCCGTGTTCGGTTCCCGGCCGGGGCACTAGCCCTGGTGCGACTCTTCGTACGGCCAGGCCCGTGCTCTGGACGCCGTGATGCTTTGCCTGCATTGGGACGGAGGCCGTCGCTGATGACCGTCCAGACTACCCGGTCGAACCCGAGTCCACCGCCTTGTAGGTCCGCCGTACACACGGCACTCACAAGCGCCTGCACATGGGAGAGCTGGACGTCGCGGCGAACGGTTCCCACTTGCTGGGCCTGTTCGAGAAGCTGGCCTACGCCGGTCCACATTTCTGCGAGCAGTCCCGGCACGGCTTTCTGAATGTCGAAAGACTGCTTGCCGAGCGCGTCCATCAAATCCTTGTGGCCGTCGCCGTGCTGGACCAGTTTGGAAAACAGCCTGAAGAAAGCCGTTTCCGGGTCATTGCCCGCGATCAAGCGGCGGGCTTCCTCGACCAGATCCTCCACTCGTCCGATGACAACAGCCTCGAACAGAGCCTCTTTGGTCGGAAAATGCCGGTAGAGCGTTCCCGTACCCACGCCCGCGCGCTGGGCAATTTCGTCGATCGGCGCAGCCAGCCCGGCGGTTGCGAAGACTTCTCGGGCGGCCTCCACAATCAGTTTCTTGTTGCGCTCGGCATCAGCGCGCATAGCCGCCCCTTGGGTCTTGACAAGCGGAACGATAGTTCCGGATAATACAACTGGAACCGTGGTGCCATTTAGCAGAAGAATCCGAACAACCGCAAGGAGCAAGCAGATGACTGTAATTTCTGTGATCGTCGGCAGTACCCGCCAGAGTCGTTTTTCGGAAAAACCAGCGCAGTGGATTTTCCAGCACCTCAAGAAGCGCGACGTCGATGCGCGGGTGCTCGACCTGCGCGACTTTCCGATGCCGTTCTTTGATCATGCTGTGCCCCCCGCTATGCCGGGCCGCGCGGCTTACGAGAACGAGGTGGTCAAAAAATGGACCGCCGCGATAGACACATCAGACGGCTTCATCTTCGTCGCCCCGGAGTATAACTACGGTCCTCCTGCCGTGCTGAAGAACGCGATCGACTGGGTTTATCCGGAGTGGAACCGCAAGGCGGCTGCTTTCGTGAGCTTTGGCAGTGTCGGAGGCGCGCGCAGCGTGCAGCAGCTCCGCGAAACGGCGATCGAGGTTCAGCTCGCGCCGATTCGTTCGTCCGTCCATATCCCGGTCGCCACCTTGTGGGCTCACTTTCAGGGCGGCGACGTCGACAAGGGGCTCGCGGAGCTCGAGACACCAGCCAAGGTGATGATTGATGACCTGCTCTGGTGGACGACGACGCTCAAGACGGCCCGTAAGGCCTAACGCCTCAAGCACAAACGCCCGCTCTGGCAACTCACCTCAGGGCGGGAATGCGCACTCCAGGTATATTCCCAATGATGCCAAATCCTTGTAAAAGCCACACTGCTACAACGAGGAAGACGACGATGTTGAGTATGCTCTTGATGCCGGCCGCCATCGGAATATACGTGTTTATCAGCCACATTATCAGCCCGACCACGACCAATACGCCTACAATACCCATTAAAGTCATATGCATACTCCATCACACTTAACGTCATACATTTTGCACTATCTCACCCACTGATTGGCATGGCGCAATTGTTCATGGCGCTCGCTTTGAGTAAGCACCAACTCCAATGAGTATGACGCCTAGTACGAGTGCGCCGGCGCTCAACGGCAGAGGCACCACGTGCGTCGAATGTTCCGTACTCTGAATCTTGAGGTCGCCCAACTTTGCAACATCCGTGGTCTGTGAAGTCGTAAATGCGGGGATTGCCAATCCAACAATCCCCAACAGAGCGAGGATTGCACCGAACCAGGTTATCGACTTCATCGGATTTGCCCTTTTACCGAGATCCCAATACGCGACATTGGTTCAGGCGCTCGAACGACCGTGATTCATTTCGTGTCGTGGAGCTCCAAGTTGACTCGAAGACTTCACAGTTGCACGACTCACAACTCCGGTGGCTAGCAAGCAGAAACCGGCAATCCCAAACGATTGCCACCACGGCAGCCATTGATGCAACAGCAGAACCGCGGCGCACAGAATGCAGAACGCGCCGCAGACCATCGCCGCGAACGTCATCGAGCGCGCCACCACGTTGTCTATTCGCGCCTCCACAGCCGTCTCGATGCTGGTTTGCAGCATATGGATCTCGGATCGGACAATCCGCGATACATCGTCCAGCGCCCTCTCGGTCAAAGTCGCCCAGTCCGGGGAGGCCGCGGCCCGTTCAGTCGTCAGGAGATGTTGCTCTGCCATCGTACTCACTCAATTCGCTCGCAGAGCGTCGCGAAAGCGCGAAGCCCAGCAAGGCGGCGATCATGGCTGGCCCGGTTACCCGGCTGTTGATACTTGAGCCAAGGAGAAAGCCCAGGGCGCCCACCATCAGACAAGCCCCAACGGCGTGGCCCTCGATTAGATGATCGGGACGAAACTCATTTCCCGCGCGTTCGAGCTTCGCGTTGACCTCGCTCAGAGTGTCGCGAAGGCCCTGACGTGCGTCGTCCCGCTCATCCTGGTTCCTGGAAATCTCTTCTTGGCTTGTCATATCCCTTACTGCCAGAGCTTGCGCCTTTCGATCTTCCGTTTTGATGATTGCCGGTCGCGATTGCCTCTATGAAGGTGCTCGCGGCGCTCTGAATTGCAATCCGGCCAACGATCGCGAGCATCGCCAGGCCGACACGGTTCTTGAAGCCCCCGCCCACTAGGAACCCTGCCGCAGCGGCGATCGCCAGTGAGCTAAGCGGCGACTCCCTGACGTATTCGCCCACATCGTCGCGTCGGCCGCCGTGCTGCCGCGCCGCGCTATCGGCTGAAGTCTTCATGACGCAACAGTCCCGGTCAGGAAACACGCCTGATGAGACGCGCGGCAAAGTAACCGATCGTGAACGCGGCTGCGATAGCCAGCCAAGGTTCGCGGCGAGCGAATTCGCGCACATCGAAGTCGAGTCCCTTTTCCTCAACATATTGCCGCGCCGCTCCATAGCCATCCTTGAGGGCCTGGCCGGCCTTCTCGGCGGCCTGACGGCCCTGATCCATAGTCTGGTGAATCGTGGCATTAGCAGCATCTTCAAATGTCATCGTTGTTACCTCTTTACGCGCAAGTTGTTATTAACCTGAGAGCGCTCATTTGCCAGCGCGTTTGCCCTGGTAGCATACGCAATTGAGTCTGTCGACGTTTTACTAGTGTTCCTTAGCGTACTTCATTCGACAACGTTCGAATACGCACCGCGAGAAAATCGGCGGGCATCCAAAGAGAGGGGGAGTCTCCCGGGTGCCCGCCCGCTCACCATTTGCCGCGCGGCGAACGCCGCTCGGCAGGCGAAAGCGTCGTCACAGCCGCATCAAATGTCATCACGGGGATGGGGCTTCCTGTTTATCTGGTCGCTCCCGATGGCGTCGTTGATATCCACTCTACTTCGATGCATGTTTCAGCGCTATAGCGCACCGATGCGCATTGGTTACATGGAGCACCAAGCGCGTCGAACCGGCGCTACGCCCTCCGGAGAACTCTGTTACATTGAACTTATGCGTGCCGTGCGAATATCAGGAGTCCGCAAATTACGGGGACTCAAGAACATTTCCTGGCTTACGGCGCGACAGCTCAACCGGCTTGCCGATGCACTGACCATGAACCGGGTTGAAAAGCGCGGCATCATTTTCGACGAGAAACACTCTCCCGAATCGGCGTACGTCTTGCTGTCGGGGGTTGCGCGCATCACGTGCCGCAACCGTAAGGGCGATCGCGCGCTGGTGATTATGGTCGCCCCCGGCATGATTCCGGGCTTTCCTCCGCCGGTCGCAGGAATCAGCTATAACTTCCGCTGCGAGGCGGTGACCGAGTGCCAGATCGGCGCGGTCGATCTGGCGACGTTTATCGAAATCGCCCTGGGCATCGCCTCGACGGATTTCAAGCGCATGGCCGCCAGCTATTCCGGACGCTGGGACCTGGTGCAATTGCGCTGTGCAAATTTCATGAGCTGCACGCTGGAGGAGCGAGTCGCGCTGATCCTGCTCGAATTGGCCGACAATTTTGGCGTGCCCGACAGACTGGGAGTGCGGCTGACCGTGCCGGCGCGGCACAAGGACCTGGCAGAACTGGTGGGCGCGTCAAGGCCGCGGGTAACCGAGTATCTCGCGCTGCTGGAGCGCGACCACATGATTATCCGCGAGGGCCGGCAACTGATCGTCAGACGCGAGCGGCTGGAGAGCTTTCTCGCTCAAGGACATTCGTCCGCAAACCGCCGCTACCTGGAAGAAACTCTCGCATCATAACCTGCCTGCGCCGGAAGGCATGCGCTTAGCGCTGCTGTTTCTGTCTGTCATCCCGAGCGAGTCTGCGAGTCGAGGGACCCCGGATCTTTATATGCAGAGATACTCGCAATGCTCTTCCGGAAAGATCGGGGTCCTTCGACTCGCGCAAGGCTCGCTCAGGATGACAAAAGAAGAAAGCTTCACCGACGCCGGATAACGCGCGGAGGACCGCGCGACGTCCTTCGACTCCGGCAGCCTTCGCTCAGGATGACCGAAGAGCCGGACTCGCTTCGCTCAAACAATTTACAAACTCTCAAGATTATAGAAGCGGGGGGAAGCTCTCGGCGGCCGGTACCGTCCGGGAATTCATCGATCTCCGTAAGGCAATAGTAATCACGGCGAGACGATGTCGCCGTGATTGCTACTTTATCTTTGTCGCGCTCTGCAACCGGCGCGAGGCTCCAAACGGATCGCTCAGCGAACCAGACTTTCTAATGAATGCCGAAGAAAAGGTTTATACCCTCCGACGGTGGTGGGGCGCTATAGACCGGCGCAGTAGGTGCCATTTTGAATGAAACCCGACACTCGCCCGACAGTGACCTCGACAAGCTGACCCGCCTAAAGGCCCTGTCGTGGCTTTCCGCTTCGGAGCTCGGATTGCTCGCGGGCGCGCTTGTGCTCGTCGACTACAAACGGCCGCAAATAATCCTGCGCGAAGACCCGCTCGCATCCAAAGCCCACATCCTGTTAAAAGGCATCGCGCGCATTACCTGCCAAAGCGCCCGCGGCGAGCGGGTGACGATCGCCCTGCTGCCGCCGGGTCCGATTCCTGAGTTTCCATCGCTGCCATACAGCCGGTTCGACTTTCGCTGCGAGGCTTACAATGATTGCCGGGTAGGCAGCCTGGGCTGGAGCAATTTCGAACGCATCGCCGCACATCGATCCGAATCAGTCTTCAAAACATTTCACGCGAACGATTTGCGGCAGTGGTACCGTCTGCTGCTGCGCAGCTCGAGTTTTCTCAACCTCGGACTTCACGAACGCGTCACCATTGCGCTGCTCGAACTGGCCACCGACTTCGGAATCAAGGAGTCGCGCGGTTCGCTGCTGAGAGGACTTTTCAGCCATCAGGACCTTGCCGATCTGGTGGGTGCTTCGCGCCCAAGAGTCACCGAGCATCTGGCGCAATTAGAGCGCGAGCATCTGGTCATTCGTCAAGGCCGGCAACTGATCGTGTGCGTGGACAAGATCCGGGATCCATCGAGCGGGCCGCTACCGCTAGCGGCCACGAATGACCTCGTCTTCGCAAGGCTGGCGTCCTGAGTTCCGACTATTCGGCTCTTGAGAAGCAAACGCCCCGGACGCGTCAAGTGTTCGCCATGTGCCGCTCGGCCATCGCAAGAACATCCTCGAGAAACGCGACCCGGTCCGGCGACGGAAATTCGGCGATCTCCAGGCGCGCGCGCACGGTTTCAGCGACTTCCATCACCAGCGGCCCGCGCCGCGCCTCAGGCAGGCTCGCGCTCCGTCTAAGCGTGGTACGAATCAATTGCAGCTCGCGCGGGCCGATTCGAGCGAGCTGCTGTCGCGTCAGACTGAATGCCGCAGCGCGCTGCGGGGGTTGAATTTCCGCTGCGGCCTCCGGCCGATCGAGACGAATTACCAGCGTGCCCGCCGCGTGGTCGCCCAGGCGCTCGCCGCTATCCGACAGCAGCATCGCCACCAATCCCACGGCGTAGTTGGCCGGCAGCATGTCGACGAGGCGCATCACGTTGCGTACGACCGAGCTGCGGAAATCGATCGGCAAACCGTCGCGGCGCACCACGCGCAAGCAGACCAGGGCTTTGCCCGGCGAGCGCCCGCCGGTCAACATCTCCCAGAAAATGAAATAGCCGGTCTCGACCACGAACTGCGCCAGCAGGAACAGCGCGATCATCACCCCGGCGACGCGTCCGATAAGCTTGGGATCGGGATGCTGTCCTTGGGCGGTGGCTTTGGCCTGGTGAAGCGCCGACCTGATCCATTTGTCGAGCAGCGCGCCTAGCGGCAAACTGGTGAACAGCGCGATCAGCAGAAAGACCACCAGCAGTATGATGATCAGCCAATCGATGCCGTACGCGAAGATCCGCGGCGCCGGACCCGCCACCGCCAGCTCGAGGCGCACGCCCTCGGGCGAGAACAGGCCATGAATCGGCTGATCAGGCTGGCTGACGGAATCGTTCATCGGGTGGCACGGATGTGAACGCGCGAGAGACGCGGATCGAGGAGGAACTCGAGGCGCTGCTCGATCGCGCGGAGCGCACCCCACGGCGGCTCGGCTTCGACGACCTTCGCCGGCTGGCGCGGCTGTACCGACTGGGCTCGGCGCGGCTTGCGGTGCTCCGCTCGCGGCGGCGCTCCGATCCGGAAGCGGTCAGATACCTCAACGCCCTGTGTGTGCGTGCCTATACTCATTTGCAGGTCGTGCCGCGCCGCGCACGGAGCACGGGCAGATTCTTCCTGGTGGAATTTCCGGCGACCCTGGCTGCGACGGCATGGCTCCAGATGCTCGCAGCGATCGTTATGTTGGCGGGTGGGCTGGCCGGAGCGACGCTGGTGGCCGAGAATCCGGCGGCGCTGTACGCCTGCATCCCCGCCAGGATGTACCCGCCGGACTTGCTGAAGGGGCTGGTGACCTCGGCCGCGCAGCGGGCGGACTTTCTCGCCCATAAGCAGGTTGCCTTCGGGCTCAAATCAGTCTTCTCCGCGAGTCTCTTCGTTCACAATACTCAGGTCGGACTGCTCGCCTTCGCCAGCGGTATTTTAGCGGGGTTACCCACACTTATCCTAGATTTCTACAACGGCCTGACGCTTGGCGCGTTCGTCTGGATCTTCTCGCGCGACCGCGCCTGGCCGCTGTTCTGGGCCTGGCTGCTGCCGCATGCGATTCCGGAGTTGCTTGCGGTCATCCTGTGCTCCGCCGGCGGGCTGGTGCTCGCCAAGGCAGTGCTTGCGCCGGGACGTCAGGGGACGGCGGCGGCGCTCCGCACGGCCGCTCGGCCGGCGCTGCAAATGGTGTTCGCCGCGCTTCCGCTGTTAGTTGCCGCCGGCACAATCGAGAGCTTTCTCCGCCAGTCAGCGCTTTCGACCGGCGTGCGCTTCGCCGCCGCGGCGATCGCGCTCGGCGCAATCGTCAGCTACGTGTGGTATGTGCGGCGGATAGTTCGGCGCCGGCCCGGATCGGATCTCGACTGGCTAATCAGAGAAGCGCCGCCTGGCGGATCGCGAGATAGCGGTTGAGCACGGGCGCGGTAACCCGGGCGGGGTCGAGATCGAGCGTCTGCACGCCGAACTGCGCGATCCGCCGCAGCGCGGCTTCGCGCTCGACCGCGAGATCCTGCAGCGCAAGCCGTCGATAGAGCCGGCCGCTCGCGATTTGGGGCTCGCGCACGTCGAGCTCGGCGAGCAACCGATCGCGCATCGCGACCAGCAATACGCAATGGCGGCGCGCGAGCACGGCGAGATAGCTCTCCAGCTCACGCGACGCGCTGCCTTCGACGAAATCAGTGAGCACGACCACCAGCGCGCGCTTTTTCTGATGGCGCGCCAGGGTCTCGGCCAGCACGCGATAGTTCGGCTCGAAGGGGCGAGGCCGCAGCTCGAGCGTCGCCTCGACCAGTCCGCCAACGCCGGCGGCGCCGGAGCGGGGCTTGGCGAGCGCCCGCAATTCCTGGTCGAAAGCGAGCAGGCCCACCCGGTCGCCGAATTGCCCGGACAAGCGCGCCAGCGCGATTGCGCAATCGAGCGCGCAGTCGAGCTTGGAGTCGCCGCCACTCTTCGCCGCCATCAGGCGCCCTGTATCCACCGCGACGATCACCGTATGCCGCCGCTCGGTCTGGTAGCGGCGGACGATCAGACGGCCGCGGCGCGCGCTCGCGCGCCAATCGAGATGGCGCGGATCGTCACCCTCTGAGTATTCGCGCAGCGATTCGAATTCGCTGCCTTCGCCGCGTGCCGGGCGCGGGCGGACGCCGAGCTCGTCGCGCAGCGATCGATGGGTGAGCGCAACGTGCCGCGCAGGCGGCGAAGCGGCCGGGATGATCGCGACGGTTCCTTGGGCAGGCATCGTCGCGCGAAACTTCAGCAGGCCCAGGCGCGAGCGCCACAGGATGTAAGTCGGGCCAAGTTCGCAGGTTCCGCGCCTAAGCGGCATCAGATCGCGCGCCAGGCGGCAGCGCTGGCCGGCGCCGAGTGCGACATTTTCGATCAGAAGATCGCCGCCAAGCTCGGGCGGCAACTCGTCGAGTATCGAAACCGTTGTGGCGGGAGCGCCCGGCCGCAACAAGAGGTAGACGGCTTCGGCGCGGCGGCCCTTGACCATCCGCGCCGCAAGGATGCGCTCGAGCCTCGGCGGCGGATCGTTGCCGCTGATTCCCCAGTCAAGCAACGTGAGTGCTGCAGCGATTGTGACCAACGCGAGCACCGGCGCGACCAGCAGGTGCCACACAACGGCGGCCAACGCGCAGAGCGCGATCAGCGCGCCCAGCCGGACCAGGCGCGACGCGGGACGGACCGCCGTGCGCTCCGGCGCGCCAGCCTCCGGCGATCGCACTGCGACCATCAATGCGGGACGGCGACCGTTCGCATTACTTCGTCGATTGCGTCGTCCGCACCCATCCCCTCGACTTCCGCGCCGGGCTCGAGGACCACGCGATGCCGCAGCGCCGGGCGGATGACGGCCTGCACGTCCTCGGGCAGCACAAAGCCGCGCCCCTCCAGCGCGGCGATCGCCTTGGCGGCGCGCAGCGTCCAAAGTGCCGCGCGCGGCGAGGCGCCGACTGCAATGGCAGGATGCTCGCGCGTCGCGCGCACGAGCGACACCGCGTAGTGTAGAATCTCCTCGCGCGCCAGCGTCGCGTCGACGATTGAGCGCGCGCGGGCAAGCTCGGCGGCGCCGAGCAGCGCGTCGGGGCCATTCAACGCCGGCGCGCTCGCGTGATGGGCCGCAACGATGCGCACTTCCTCCTCGGCGCTCGGGTATCCGATCCGGATCTTGAACAGGAAGCGGTCGAGCTCGGCCTCCGGCAGCGGGTAGGTGCCTTCCTGCTCGATCGGATTCTGAGTCGCGAGCACCGTGAACCAGTCGCCGAGAGAGTAGCGGGTGCCGTCCACGGTCGCCGCCCGTTCCTGCATCGCCTCCAGCAGCGCGGCCTGCATTTTGGCCGGCGCGCGATTGATCTCGTCGACCAGCAGCAAATCGGTAAACAGCGGCCCCGGCCTGAAGCGGAACTCTCCATCGCCGTGCAGCACCGGCGTGCCAATTATGTCGCTCGGCATCAGGTCGGGCGTGCATTGGATGCGCCCGAAGCGCACCCCGATCGCCGCCGCCAGCGTGCGCACCAGCAGCGTCTTGGCAACGCCCGGAACACCTTCGTACAGGCTGTGGCCCGAGCACAGCAGGGTGACGAACGAGAGCCGCACGGCCTCGTCCTGGCCGATGATCACCGTGCCAATCGCGGAGCGGAGCGCGGCGAATGATTGCGCCACCCACTGCGCGTCGCCGGAATTCTCGCCGTCCATCATCCGATCCCCGGATAGGATTCGATTGCGCGCACCGCCCTTATAAGCTCGCTCTCGTTGGCCGGCGTCGCGCCGTCAATCAGCCAGTGGCGGGTCTCGGGCGGGAGCGAGCGATCGCGCTCGAGACGCTCGAGCAGGAGCCGCTCGGAAAATTCGCCGTGCGGCCAGAGTTGCCGGCGTACTCGATGCAGGAAGCCGGCGCGATAGGCGCGAAACGCGGCGCCCGGATCGCGGGCGCGTGCGTACAATACTCCGAGCGCGTCGAGAAACGAGGCGATCGAAGGGGCCGGTTCCTCGGCCCGCTCGGCAAGACGGCGCGGCGGCCACGAACGTTGCTCGCCGACCCACAGCAGCGCCAGCAGAAGGCCAGCGCCCAGCGGAAGGATCACGCGCGAGCCAGCCAGCGTTGCCACGAGCGAGCCCGATTCGACCAGGCCGTGGAAATATTCGTCGAACACCGGCGACCCCAGCGCGCGCACGAGATCGACCAGCAACACGCTCGCGTCATCGCTGCCCAGATTGGCGTTGCGCAGAAACCGTCCGTCGGCGACCGCGACGAGACGGCCCGCACCGAGCGGCATCTCCAGCGCGAAGGGCGCGCCGTCGCACGTCAGACGAACTCGCGCCTTATCGTGAGCTGGCTTGTCATCGGCGGCAGCAAAATGCACAAGGTCCGCAACGTCAAGCTTGCGCGCGCGCAGCGCGAAATCGCCCTCGATCAAGTTTGCCGCGCCACTGACGCCGATGCCGCGTTTGATATCGAGCCTTTTCCAGTCGCTCTCCGGATCGCCGAAGACGACCGCGGTGCCGCCCGCGCGAACCCATTGCAGGAGCGCGCCTCCCGCAGCGTCGTCGTCGCGCAGATCGCTATTGAGGAAGGACGGCGATACCAACCACAACGATCCTTTGGCAAGAATCGCGTCCGGCCGAACGTAAGAGCGCCTGACCGGCACTCCCAGCTCGAGCAACAGATCGTAGGCAGCCTTGTAGCCCTGGCGCTCGACGCCGAAGCTCGTCGGGCTCTCCCTGAGAGCGACCTTTGGAGCCATCCAGAGATTCAGGCCGAGCAGCAGCAGGACCGCCGCGACCAACGACACGATCCTGCGCCGCGAGAGCGAGTTCATGTCGCCTGCGCGCAAAGCCGCTCGAAGGTGGAACGCCATCGAGCATAGATTCCTGGATCGTTTTGCCGATCGCCGAACCAAAGGCGTTCGGTCTGCTCGATCAGCGCACCGATTTCGAGCGCCATACCTTCAGCCAGCGACGAGCGGAGCAGTGCGGTGCGAATCCAGCGATTCGGGCGATCCGGACGCAGTTCGATGACCGAGCGCTCGGCGAGCGCGCGAAAGCTCGCGAGCATCAGCCGATGAGCCGCCTCGAGGTAGCGTCCATCGGCGGCCAACGCTTCAGCCTCCTGCGCGAGATCGCGCCGCGACAACCCTTCCCATCGCTCGGCCGCCGGCTCGGGCGCGCTAAGCGCCACCCACAGAGTCCAGATCAGGTGCACGGTCATGCCCGCAAGCACGAGCGCGATGACGGCCATGATCGTCCAGTAGATGACGGGCGCCTCGACGCGCAAGATCTCGAGCTTGCCGAGCTCGTCGAGCAACCAGCTCAGCAGGCGCACGAGTATCGGATCCCCACCGGTCGCCTGGCCGTATTCCGGGCGCGCGAGAATCTCGGCCGTAAGCTTATGGACCGCGGGATCGGAAAGATCAGGCAATGGTCGAAGTCCCTGCGACGGCGGCGGCTGCCGTGCCCGCCTCCCCCTCAGCGCGGATCTGCCGGGCGAGGAAGTGGAGATCGAACTCCTCGACGCGGCAGCGCCGATCGAAATAGTAGATCACCAGCACCACGGCGCTGTAGGTGCTCGTGACGGCTGACGTCGCCGCGTTCAGGATCGCTCCCAGATAGGGAATGAACATCCAGTACACCTTGAGCATGCCGCCCGGCACGCTCGCGATCAGACCCGCCACGAACAGGATCGCGAACGTCCTGCCCCACGCACCTTTGACCAACTCGCGGCTGCGGCGGAGCGCTGCGATGCCGAAGCGCCGCTCCACGATCATGACCGGGGTGACCAGTGCCCAGCACACCATGAAATATATTCCCGGGATTATGAACGCGAGCAGCGCGAGGGCCACAAGCACGTAGAGCAGCAGGAAAGTTCCGATGATCGGAACGACAAGCGCGCGCGTCGATCGGTAAGCACTGGCGATCGTGGCCGGCTGATCCAGATACACCTCGCCGACCGCGATGATCAGGGCGGCATACATGAGCGGGCTGACGATCAGGAACACCAGCATCGCGACGCCGGCGTAAATCCTGTGGCTCTCGCTCAGCGCGAGCAAAACTCCATAGGGAATCCAGGCCCAGGCCGCGATGCCGACCAGGAGACGGAAATGATCGCGCAATACCCGAAAGCTCCGATCGAGAACTTCGGCGAGAGATAACGGACGAATGTCGTAAGCCATCTTCCCCCCAAGCCTACAAGCCCTTCAGCCGCCCATTTCGGTCAGCGTACCAGCGACTGCGCCGCCTGTCGATCCGCCTGCTGGGCGCCGCGCCAGTCATCGCGCCCGTCACGTTCTCCGCCGCCACCACAGCGCCAGGTAGCCTGAGGCTCGTGGGTTTACAGCTCCATTGGATCGCGGAAGCGCTCGCGAAAAATTCGTGAGCGATGTTCCAGCAGCAGGGGATCCAGTGCCTCCTTGATGACCGGATCAGTAGCGACGAAGCCCGGGCGCCAAGTCTCGGGCATCGGACACTGTTCTTTCGGCAAGGGGTCCAGCAGATTGGCGAAAGCTGTCCAGTAAATGTCCAGCGCGCTCAACGCGTCGCCGACGAAATAACGAATGCCGCGCGCATACTGTGATTTGAGTTGCGTGGCCAGCGCTTTCAGCGATTCGGCAGTCCGCCCACCTGCGGCCTTTACGTCGCTTTCGTTATAGCCATACTTACTGCCCATCCGGCTGATGCCCGCCGGCGGGCTGCCGGATGCATACGCCGGCGCAAACAGTTGCAGCCGCCGGTTCCAGCCGATACCCATTTCCCCGCAGATTTCGAGCGACAGTCCGATCATCAGCGCGCGCTGCGCGGCGTCGGCTGGAATCAGTGATGGCTTGGGCGCGAGCCGTTCGGCCAAATACAGTATGTCGATCCAGCGATTGAGCGGCTTTTCGCTGGCCCATGCGACGATGGGTGCGCTGGCTTCGCCGCCCCAGGCCACGATGTCGGCGTTAGGTTCGCCCGGCATCCACGGTGCCGCGACATAATCGAGACCCTTGATTTCGAAAATGGTTTTGGCGGCTTGGCCCCATGGACTGGGCAGGCCTTTGACCAGCACTATACGCAAGCCGGGGCCGTCGACGATTTCACTGAAGCTGCGATATTGGAGCATGGTCTTTTCCCCCGCTCTTTGAAGTAGGTTTCTAGCGCGTCAGAATTTTCTTCGCCGTTTCTAGCACATCTTCGTTGTCCTTCAGCACCAGCGGCTCCGGCACAGCGATTCCGCGTTGGCACGCGGGACGCGCTTCCATCCGCGCAATCCAGGCCTGCAAGTTGGTCAGACCGTCAACGTTGACGCCGCTCCATCTGTAGATGCGCACCCAGCACCAGTTAGCGATATCGGCGATGCTGTATTCGTCGCACAGAAATTCGCGGCCCTTGAGCTGCCCTTCCAGCACTTCGAACAGACGGCGGCATTCGTTGTGGTAGCGCTGGATGGCCGACGGCAGCTTTTCCGGAAAATATCGGTAGAACACGTTGGCCTGGCCCATCATCGGCCCGATGCCTCCCATCTGAAACATCAGCCACTGCGTCACCCGCGACTCTCTTTTTTCGTCCTTGGGCAACAGCTTCCCGGTCTTGCGCGCCAGGTACAGCAGGATCGCGCCGCTTTCGAATACGGCGAAATCGCCATTGCCGCGGTCCACGATAGTTGGAATGCGACCATTGGGATTCAAGCGCTGGTACTCTGGGTTTTTCTGGTCGCCCTTGCCGAGGTCGATGCGGTGAACCGAATATGGCAGGCCTGTCTCTTCGAGGAACACGGACACTTTCCAGCCATTGGGCGTGGACGCGGTGTACAGATCGATCTGAGGCGAACTCATCGTTGATTGTCTCCTCGGGAAGGTTAATTGGTCGAGCGCCGTCCTCGCAGCCGTTTGGATCAGTTCCGACTCTAGCCGATACTGGAACGACCGGTCAAGAAAAGAGCTACACTCAACCGCCGATGACAGCTTCTTCCTCGGGTGCTATAGCTATCGTGACGTCGAACAACTGCACTTACAGCAAATGCTCGTTCTAGTATGAAGCTTCCGTCATCCCAGGACGCGCGGCTCATGTTGACCAATTTCATGCTCGTATGGCGCGTCGCAAAGCTGCTGAACAGTGAAGCATCGAATCAGCGACACGGCGATCATTGACGATCAGAAGGTTGATTATTTGCCGATCGGTAAGGTGGATGGACCAGCGGAATGCGGACCCTCACGAGGGTACCCTTGTTAGGCTTTCCGGTGATGTTGAATTCTCCTCTGAGCAGAAGAGCCCTCTCGCGCATACCCACGATTCCGAGCGACTGCGGGGCTGAAAGGCGCTCTTGGTCAGCACCTATTCCGTTATCTTGAACTTCCAATTCCAGATTTCCGTTCTCTATCCCCAATCGGACATCCACCTGCGTTGCGTCCGAATGCCTGGAGACGGTGCGTGCCTGAAATTCCTCGGCCGCCCATTCGACGGCGGCCACCAAACCCAAATCGTCCAGTATGGCCGGTCTTAATTCGGTGGCGATTTTGCGCACCGACGCGATTGCCTGGTCGATTAGATTTATAGTGGACTCCGCGCGCGCCGAAGGTTCACGACTTTCGCGCGAGTCCAGAACCAGGGAACTCACGGCGATCTTTATCGCGGTCAGCGCCTGACCCAGGTCATCATGAATCTCGCGCGCTATTCGCCGCCTCTCCTCTTCCCGGACGGTTTGCAGCCAACCGGCAAGTTCGCGGAGTTGTTCGAACGAGTGCTGCAGCCGATCGATAATCGAGGTCAAAACCGCAATCACGAGTACCATGAGAGGCACAACCACCATGCCGGCGACCCCAAGAGCAGTTATGCTCACGGTGTGAGAGAGGTCTGGATTCGTCTCAGCGGGCGTGAAAGTCGATGCCGCTAAGGTAGTGCAAAATAGGACAAGCTTCGTTTTGCGGATTCTACAGGAGAATCCCAGTTTGTTCGATAATCTTCTCCTCGCGCGCTGCTTAACTTAGAAAGCGAAGGTCGCGAAGGTCGATGGATGCGCTGTTACGATCGGCGGCGGTCGCGTATGGCCCCATCGCCGAAAAGGTGGTGCTCACCGGCTTATTCTGCGACAGCACAGATTAACTGTTAGCAACACTGTTCGCGGATAAGGGTTTTTATTCTCAGTTCTTTTGTGTGCTATGCGATGCTCGAGGAAACTATCGATGGTTAAAATCCTTGATTTAGGAAAGCGTCGATCTCTTACAACAAGCAAGCGCATCAGCAAAAGAAACCCGAGCGCCATCACGAGGGGGATAAAACGCTGGCTTCAAGGTTTCTCGTGCGCGTTCTGCGCCGCACAAGACCTAAGTGCGCGCCGTGCTGAGTATTATTTCTGCTTCAGGGCCCGCCGGAAGAAATTAGCCCGCAGGTTATAGCCTCTTGCCCTGGATGCGCTAGAACTTTTCTTAACACTATTGTGGAAATATCGAGTACGAGAGAGTCAAATTGACGTAAGCGACATTCATATTCGCGCATGGGTGGGGCTGGCAATTACAGCTCCATTGGATCGCGGAAATGAGAAGCTTCAGGGTCCTGCTGATGCGGGCAGACGCATCTCATGGTCCGATTGCGCATCGCCTTTGTGCGCGATCCAGACCAGGAGCAAAAGCGCCGGAAGCGTCGCGACGGTCGTCAGCAGAAAAAACGGCACCCATCCCAGGTGCTCGGCGAGCACGCCGCCCGACGAGGCCACCAGCGTGCGCCCGACCGCGGCCAGCGATGACAGCAGCGCGTATTGCGTCGCGGTGAACGCCGGTGAACAGAGGCTCGACAGATACGCCACCAGCGCCGCACCGGCCATTGCGCCCGTCACGTTCTCCGCCGCCACGCACAATGCCAGGTAGTCCAGCCGATGGCCGCCCATCGCCTGCAGCACGTAAAACAGATTGCCCGCCGATTGCAGCACGCCACACAGTATCAGAGCGCGCACGATACCGAGCCGCACGGTCAGTAACCCGCCGGCGAGCGCTCCAATCACCGTCGCAAAAAATCCGACCAGCTTGGAAATCGCTGCGATCTCAACCAGCGAAAAGCCGAGCGCGATGTAAAGCGGCATCGCCATCACCCCCGCCATCGCCTCGCCCAACTTGTAGCCGAGCACGAAGATGAGAATCGCGAACCAACTGGGCCGCCGCATGAAGTCGGCGAAAGGTCCGACCACCGCCGTCGCGAGCCACTCGCGAAGCGCATCCCATCCGCGGCTCCGGCTGCGATCGGTGAGCTCCGGCGGCAGCCCCGGCTCGGGGCCCAGCAGGAACACGAGCATCGTCGCACTCAGCAGCGCAGCCATCGTGGCATACGCCGCGAACCATCCCGCATGAGCGGCGACGATCAGCGCGCCCGCGCCCGAAACCAGCATCGCGATCCGGTAACCGGTCTGGATCATGCCGGCGCCCGGCCCCTGCTCTTCCGGCGCGAGAATCTCGACCCGCCACGCGTCGATCACGATATCCTGGCTCGCCGAGAGAAAGGCGACCAGCAACGCCAGCGCGGCCATCGTCGCGAGATGGTTTTTTGGATCGCACGAGCCCAGCGCGAGCATCGCGGCGACCAGCGCAAGCTGGATCGTGAGGCCCCAGCCGCGCCGGCGTCCCAGCGGCAGCGGCGGCGGCAATCGATCGATCAGCGGCGACCACAGGAACTTGAACGCGTAGGGCGTTCCGACGAGCGCGAAAGCGCCGATCGTGGCGCGTCTCACGCCGGCGGTGGCGAGCCAGGCCGAGAGCGTCGAGAACGTGAGCAGCAGCGGGAGGCCGCTGGCGAAGCCGAGCGGCAGGATCAGCAGCACGCGCCGATCGCTGTACACGGCGAGCGAGCGCCGCCATCGGGTCATGCCGTTGCCTGTCTCTTCACGTGCGAGCGGCCGCCTTGCTTCAGCGCTTGTAGGCCGGATCTTCGCGCGATCGCTTTCCGCACACGACTCCTTCGGCCGAAAACATCCTTTCGATTTTGTCGATTCGGCTCCGATCGAAGACCACCTGGCGATGTGCAATCTTCCAGGCTCCGGCGCGGCGCTCGAAGCGGTCCGCGTATCTTCCGGAGAAAACCAAATCAACCGTGCCGCCGTCCTTCTCCTGCCGGCGATGAATTCCGAAAAAGTAACTCTCGCAATGCGCGACGTCGCCGTCGACTTCGATCAGTTCGTTGGCGATGTAGTGGCTGGTGCCGTCATCCCTGACCAGCGCTTTGAGCGCCCATGGAATGAAGTCGGCGGCGCGGCCCTTGAACAGTCCGTGATCGTCGGTCGCGTCGGGATGATAGACGCTGTGGAGCAGCTCCGCGTCGCATCGGTCGATACCCCGGCAATAGCGCATCAGGACTTCGTGAATCTCCTGCTTGTCCAGGAGCACGCGCAAGGCGCGTTCGGTTTTTTCGTCGATGCTCATGTCTTTTTTATTTCAACTCCCCGCAATTGTCTCAGAGCGTCACGCGATCGGGTCCGCGAGCGACGGATCGCCCGACATTATCGCGCGCGCCAGTGCGAAGCGATGCACTTCCGACGGACCGTCATAGATTCGAAACGCGCGGATGTCGCGGTAGATGCGCTCGACCACTGTGTCGGCGGTGATGCCGAGGCCGCCGAGAATCTGCAATGACCGATCGACCACGCGGCCGAGCGCTTCCGAGCAGAACACCTTGCAGAGACTGGTCTCGTTGCGCGCTCGCTCGCCGCGGTCGAGCAGCCAGGCCGATTGCCAGATTGCGAGGCGGCAGAGGTGCAAGTCGGATGCGTTGTCGGCAAGCTGGAAACCCACGCCCTGATGCTCGCCGATTAGCTTGCCAAACGCGTGACGCCGCCGCGCGTAGTCAGCCGCGATCGCGTGGCAACGCCGCGCCGCGCCGAGCCATCGCATGCAATGCGTCAGGCGCGCAGGGCCGAGACGCACCTGGGCGTTGCGAAAGCCGTGTCCGACCTGGCCCAGGATGCGCTCCACGCCGACGCGCACGCCGTCGAACTCGACTTCCGCATGCCCGCCGGGCGTATTGTTGTCGAGCGTCTCGAGCTGGCGCACGATCCTGAATCCGGGCGCGTCCATGTCGACGAGAAACATCGTCGCTCCCCGGTCGGTCCCGTCCTCGTCAAGCGTGCGCGCCATCACGATATTGATGCTTGCGCCGGGAGCCCCGGTGATTAGCCACTTGCGCCCCGAGATAACAAATTCGTCGCCGTGGCGGCGCGCCGTGGTTTTCATCAGGTTCGGGTCGGAGCCGGCGCCATCGTCGGGCTCGGTCATCGAGAACACGGTGCGAATCTCACCCGCCACCAGCGGCCTCAGCCATCGTTCCTTCTGTTCGTCGTTGGCAATCTTGTCGAGCAGATTAGTGTTGCCCTCGTCGGGCGCCATGATATTGAGCGCGAGCGGGCCGAGCGGCGACCATCCCGCGGCCTCGAACACTACAGCCATCGAGCGATGGTCCAGACCGAGGCCACCCCACTTCACCGGCGCGTGAGGCGATAGCAGACCGGCCGCGCGGCCGAGCGCGATCAGCTCGCGGCGGAAATCCTCGCTGGGACCGTGCGGACCCTGCCTTGGATCGCGTTCCAGCGGCACGATCGCCTCGCGGATAAAGCGGTCGACCCGCGCTTTGAGTTCGACCAGGTCAGGAGGAAGGGAAAAATCGATCACGGTACACTCCTTAAGCGCGCGCGCTCGACTGGCCGGGCGGCAACGCGGCGCTCTGTTACGCCCACGACTAGTAGGCCGCGCGGCGCCCGACCGTCAAGCGGGCGCTCCGGGCCGCCTGCGGCGGTGACCCGCGGTAGTTTTTGGATCCTTGCAAATCCGCAGTCGTGTGCTAAAGCGGACACAAATCGCACACGAATCGCGCGAAATGCGGGCCGCAACTTTCCCCGGCCCGCTTATCCGAAGCGTATGGCGGACCAACCAGGAGGCATCCACACCAATGGCTAATCTGCTTGAAGGAAAAATCGCGCTCATAACCGGCAGTGGAAGCGGGATCGGCCGAGTCACCTCGCTCACTTTTGCGCGCGAGGGCGCGACCGTCGTATGTGCCGACGTGAGCCAGGAAAGCGGTGAGGCGACCGCCGCCAAAATTCGCGAAGCCGGTGGCAAGGCGGAATTCGCGAAGGCCGACGTTAGCGACGACGCCCAGGTGCAGGCGCTGATCGCGCGGGTCGTCAAGACTCATGGCCGTCTGGATTGCGCCTACAACAACGCCGGCATCGAGGGCGACGTCATCGACACGCACGAGACCTCCGAGCGCAACTTCGATCGCGTGATGGCCATCAACGTCAAGGGCGTATGGCTCTGCATGAAGTACGAGATTCGCCAGATGCGCAAACAAGGGAGCGGTGGTGCGATCGTGAATACCGCCTCGGCCGCCGGACTGATGGGGTTTCGCAGCCTGCCCATCTACGTCGCGAGCAAGCACGCGGTCGTCGGATTGACCAAAAGCGCGGCGCTCGAAAACGCCGAGGCCGGCATCAGGATCAACGCGGTCTGCCCGGGGCCGGTCGACACG
>Ga0207416_1001094_pt1 | contig 38897 bp, 35 predicted proteins | sample PaiPotPPM11metaG_FD_184107 | JGI IMG/M metagenome (GOLD analysis project Ga0207416, IMG submission 184107) | Iron sulfur acid spring bacterial and archeal communities from Banff, Canada, to study Microbial Dark Matter (Phase II) - Paint Pots PPM... ...
ACAAGGTAGAGGAAGTTATCAACGCTATACGGCGCCTCGTCGGGAAACATCTCGAGCACGATCACGCCTTTGTTCGTCACGATTGCCACCTGCGGATGACTGCCAAATGGCGCGCCCTTCGCGACCGCCTGCGGTTCGTTAAAATCATCTGGCGGCACGGGCGGCGGCTTAACGTCAACCCTGGTGGGGTCTCCTAACGCATGCAGCGCATCCCGCACTTCCCAGCGGACCCTCCACGATGGGTCGTTCGCGGCCAGCCGAATCGGCAACCCGTACGAGCGGTCCTTGAGCCTGCGGAGACCGCTCACCGCATTGACGCGCACGAGTTCTTCGTCGTCGCTCAGGAGACGGCGCAGCGTTGGCGCCGAGTTTTGGTAAAATGCTCGGCCGAGCGCCCAGGCCTCGCGCCAGCGCACTTCTTGGTCGCGCTCCGCGAAGATTGAAGACGCAAGCGTATTAGCTGCCGCTTGGCGATGCGGAAAATCAATTGCCGGCGCTCCTGGCAATGCAACTTCACCAAGGCCGACGGCCGCCTGAGCACGCACGCCAGCATCCCGGCTCGACAATAGTTGCGTCAGGTCGTCAACAACGTTGGAGCCGCCGATTCGACCGAGCGCCTCGGCTGCCGCCGCTGCAATGGTGGGAGCGTCGTGCCGTGCGGCGTCTTCGAGAGGACCAAGCGAATCGGGCGACGCGATCACGCCCAGCGAGAAGGCTGCCATAGCCCGAACGGTCTCCGGGCGGTGCGAATCAGTCAGTATCCGAACGAGTGCTGGATCTGCGGTGGGATCTCCGATGCGTCCAAGTGCAAGAAGTGCTCTCGCTGCAACAGCCGGATCACGATCATCCAGGTATTTGTCGAGTGCGGCGAGCGTGGTAGAGAGCCAATCGGCAGGCCGATGCGGCATCGTGCGGCTGCGCTCCAAAATTCCAATCATGCCGAATGGGGTCGAATCTGGTTCGCTCGGCGGGGGCGGAGGCAACGGTCCGCGCGACGCGGCCGGGGTTGGAGATGCAGGCCGAGGTGTGGCAGCGGGCGCGTGTGTTGCGCCTTGCAGCGCCACGAGTAAAACGAAAGCAGCCGAGAAACATGCAGCGGCTCTGATCATGGCGTCTTGCTACTGCATGCAGCGCTTGCTCGCCTTCGGGAGAGAGTTAACGGACCTGAAGGTCCGTTGCTACATGGGATTTTGGCGAAATTAGTCGGCCGACCAGTAATCTTTGAGGGCCTTGCCCCGGCTTGGGTGGCGAAGCTTGCGCAGGGCCTTAGCTTCGATCTGGCGGATGCGCTCGCGCGTGACGCCGAACTCCTGGCCAACCTCCTCAAGCGTGCGCTGGTGCCCATCTTCTAATCCGAAACGCAGCACGAGCACTTTACGTTCGCGTTCGGTAAGGTTCTTGAGCACGTCGCCCATTTTCTGCTTGAGCATCGTTACTGACGCTGCTTCGGCGGGTGCTACCGCTTCCGGATCTTCAATGAAGTCTCCGAGGTGGCTATCTTCTTCCTCGCCGATCGGTGTCTCAAGCGAGATCGGCTCCTGTGCGATCTTCATAACTTCGCGAACTTTGTCGGGCGAAAGGCTCATCTCTTTCGCGATTTCCTCCACCGAGGGATCGCGGCCCAGTTCTTGCAAAAGCTGGCGAGATATCTTGACCAATCGGTTGATGGTTTCGACCATGTGCACGGGGATGCGAATGGTGCGAGCCTGATCGGCGAGCGCTCGCGTAATTGCCTGACGGATCCACCAGGTCGCATAGGTGGAAAACTTATAGCCCTTCTTGTAGTCGAATTTCTCGACCGCGCGAATCAACCCGAGATTCCCCTCTTGGATGAGGTCTAAGAACAGCATGCCGCGGCCGACGTACTTCTTTGCGATGCTCACTACGAGACGCAGGTTGGCCTCGGTGAGGTCTCGCTTGGAAGCGTCGCCGGCTTCAAGGATCGTTGCGTTGGGTTGGCCGCCATTGCGCCGCGCGCGCTCGCGCTCTTCTTCAGCAAGTTCGATGGCTTTGGCGAGTTCTTGCTCCTGCGCCATGCCAAGGAGCGGCACGCGGCCGATCTCCTTGAGGTACATGCGGACTGGGTCGTCGAGCGCGACCCCGGGCACAAACGTCAGATCTTCGGGCGTCTCCTCGACGGGTTCGGCCGGATCATCCTTTTCCTCGGGCGCACCTTCTCGCACCTCAGTGATGTCGATGCCTTGGCCCATGATCTCTTCGACCAGCTCATTACCCTTATCGGGATCGTCCTCGTCGAAGGCTGCGGAGACGGCAGCGATTTCGTCATAGGTCAACGAGCCGCGTTTTTTGCCTTTTTCAATAAGCGCTTTTACGGCGGCTTCGCGCGTCGTCGCGCCCGCGATTGGTTGACCGTTCTCTGGAGCGGCGTCTGCGCTGGCAGGCGCTGGATTGCGCGGCTTGCGCGCTGGCACTATTAGGTTCCCTCCTGTCTGTCGGCGGCTGCACCTCGCAGCTTGGCCGCGAGGGAATTGTACTCATCGCGCAGCGGCTCTGGCACGGATTTCCCGGCGGTCAGGAGCCTGTTCATTTCAGCATCGACGCTGGAAAGCCTCCGCTCAAGGCGTTGGCGCTCGAACCTTTCGAGAATGAGTTCGAGTCGCTGTTCTTCTTCATCAGGCTGCAGCGGCGGCGACGACAACGCCAGTCGCGTGAGTTCTGCGATGTTCGTCTCATCGGCTAAAAGGGTCAACGGATTTATCCCACGCCCGAGATCTCCACGATGACGCACGAGCGCAGCATATGCTCGAGCCATCTCTTCATCCGCGAAGTCTTCGCCCGATATGCGCCCGGCCACAGATTCAATGAACTTCGGTTGCACCAAAATAAGTGCCACGAGTTCGCGTTCCACCGAGAGCGCATGCAGGGGCAGTGGCACGTGCCTGCGAGTGTTCTGTGAGCCCGAATCATTCGCTCGCGCCGATGTCGTGACTGGAGGACGCAGCGCACGCAACGCCGATTCGCTGACATCAAGTTTACGAGCCATCGCCTTGACGTACTGGTCGCGCTCGATGGGATCGCGTACTTGTGCGACAACGCCCATCGCTTCGCGCGCGATGTCTGCTTTGTTCGCGAACTGTGCGCTGATGCGGTTACACGCGAGTTCGATCTTGAAATCGATCCAAGGTTGCGACGCTTCGAGGAGCGCGGAAAACGCATCGGCACCGTCCTCGAGGACGATGCTGTCGGGATCCCGGCCTTCGGCCAATCGCGCAACCCGCACCATTAAACCCTCTTCCCTGAGCATGTCGATGCTGCGGGCTGTGGCCGCTTGGCCTGCTGCGTCGCCGTCGAAGCACAAATAAAGGTTGTTGGCGACCCGGTGCAACTCGCGCGCTTGTTCAATGGTAAAGGCCGTGCCCAGACTCGCGACTGCGTTACCGAAGCCTGCTTGTTGTAACGCAAGGCAATCGAGGTAGCCTTCAACGACGATAAGCGCATCGTGAGCCGCTGCGGCGCGACGAGCAATATGCAATCCGTAAACGTGCTGCCCTTTTGTATAAACAGACGTGTTTCGGGTATTGAGATACTTCGGCTGGTCGTCACCCAGCGCTCGACCGCCAAATGCAATAACTTCGCCCGTCAGGTTAAAGACAGGGAGCATAAGACGACGTCTGAAAAAATCGATATACCCGCTTTCTCGTTGGCGCATCGAGATGAGCCCGGCCCGCACGGCCAACTGTAGATCGATCTGTGCTCGCGTGAGGGCGTCGACGAGCCCTTCCCATGAATCGGGTGCGTACCCAACGCCGAACTTCTCGCACGTTGATTCCGTCAAGCCGCGCTGCTTGACGTAGTCACGCGCCTCGGCGTTCTTGCGCAGCCCATCCGTGAAATAGTTCCTGGCGACTGCGTTGGCTTCGTAGATAGCCTCGCGCTCACTGCGCCGGCGCTTGAATTCCTGCGACTCCCGGAGCTCGATGCCTGCGCGGGTCGCGAGCATGCGGATAGCGTCGGGAAAATCGACATTCTCGTAGCGCTTCACGAATGTGATGAGGTCGCCGCCGGCATTACAACCGTAGCAGTGCCACACCGCCTTCTCCGCGTTCAACGAAAACGATGGTGTTTTCTCGGAATGAAACGGACATAGGCCGACATACTCGCGTCCGCGCTTGCGCAGGGTTACATATTGGCTGACGTATGCAAGCAGGTCGACCTTAGCCTGGATTTCTTGCACGACGTCACCTTGAAAAGCCATGTAAGGAGGTTCTGCTTCTTACTAGGCGCGCCTTTACACGTCCCATTCGCGGGGAACTTCGGCGTCGGGAGCGCTCGGGAACAACTCCTTAAACTTCTTAATGGCAAAGCGATCGGTAAAACCGGCGATGTAATCGCAGACCTTGCGCGCAAGCGAATCGCCGGGCTGCGCGCCGCGCTCGAATTCCGCGGGAAGCTCGCTTGGGTGCTCCATGTAGTACGTGAAGAGTCTCTTAACAATGTTCTGCGCCTTGGGTTCCTCGAGCTTCGCAGCATCGTTAAGGTAGACGCGCTCGAACATAAATGTTTTGATCGACTCGACGGCGTCGAGCACGGGTTCGGACATCTTGATTTCATTCTTCCCGCGACATTGCATGATCAGGTCTTGGACAACTGTCTCAATGCGGATAGATCCGCGCGCTCCCAGCGTCTCGATTGCCTTGCGAGGCAGGTCGCTTTCGGAAATGACACCGGCGCGCAGTGCGTCATCGATGTCGTGGTTGATGTAGGCCAACCTGTCGCAGTAACGCACGATTTGCCCTTCGAGCGTGAAGGGCACATCGTGGTAGCCTGCAAGTGCTCCACCATGCTTGCTGTGCTTGGCGATACCGTCAAGGACTTCTTCAGTGAGGTTGAGGCCGACCTTATTCCCTCGACCTTCAAGATACATGACGACTCGCGAGCTTTGCTGAGAGTGAATAAACTTCGCACCGGGCTCGTAATGTCCCATCACCTCGGTCAGCGCAGCTTCTCCCGCGTGACCGAAGGGCGAGTGGCCCAGATCGTGACTAAGCGCGATGGCTTCCGCGAGGTCCTCGTTGAGGCACAGGCCTCGCGCAATGGAACGCGAGAGCTGCATGACTTCAATGCTGTGCGTCAGTCTCGTTCTGTAGTGATCGCCCAGCGGCGAGAGGAAGACTTGCGTCTTGTGCATGAGCCGCCGGAAGGCTTTGCTGTGCACGATGCGGTCGCGATCGCGTTGAAAGCACGTTCGAATCGGATCTTCGGGCTCGGGCGTGCGGCGGCCGCGCGAGTTGCGCGCAAGCGCGGCATAAGGAGACAGGTTCGCGGCCTCGCGCGCCTCCTGCTCCTCTCGAATGGACGTCAACTTTGCCATGGCTACACTATCACGCGCAAAGCAAGTCTAATCCTGATCCGGTTTGCCTCCGGATCGTTCTTTTTCTTTGTCCTTCAGTACCGCTTGCGCGGCGGCGAGGCGAGCGATAGGCACGCGAAACGGCGAGCACGAGACGTAATCAAGTTTGATGTCGTGGCAATATTGCACCGAGGCAGGATCGCCGCCGTGTTCGCCACAGATGCCAACCTTGATGTCGGCGCGCGTCGAGCGGCCCCGCTCGAGCGCCATGCGCATCATTTCGCCGACGCCATCTTGGTCAATCACTTGGAATGGGTCCTCGCGCAGAATCTTGCGATCTAAGTACACCGGAATGAACGAGCCTTCGGCATCGTCGCGAGAGTAGCCGAAGACAGTTTGGGTAAGGTCGTTTGTGCCGAACGAGAAAAACTCCGCGTATTCGGCGATGCGGTGAGCGACGAGGCACGCCCGCGGCAGCTCGATCATCGTCCCAACCTGATAGGGGACCTTCACGCCACTCGCCTTTATGATGCGCTCCGCTTCGTTGGAGACGAGGTCTTTGAGCGCTTTCATCTCGGTCACGGTTCCTACGCCCGGAATCATGATCAGCGGTCGAACGTCGAGCTTCTCTTTCTTCACTTCGACTGCAGCTTCCATGATGGCGCGAACCTGCATCTGATAGATCTCAGGGTACACGATTCCCAAGCGGCAGACGCGCAGCCCAAGCATTGGATTGCTCTCGTGCAGCTGACGCACTCGGCGCAAGAGCCGTTCTTTTTGGGAAAGCGTCGCCGCGTCACCCTTGGTCGCGCGCAATTCCGTGACTTCGACGAGCAGGTCTTCAAGGCTCGGCAAGAACTCATGCAGCGGCGGATCGAGCAGGCGGATCGTTACCGGCAGACCCTTCATCGCGCGGAAAATGCCTTGGAAATCTTCGCGCTGCATCGGCAGCAACTGCTCCAAGCATTTGCGACGAGAATCCGGCGTTTCGGCCATGATCATCTCTTGCACGACCGGCAAGCGCTCAGTCTGCATGAACATATGCTCGGTCCGGCACAGACCGATGCCTTCGGCGCCGAAGTCGCGTGCCTTGGTCGCGTCTTCGGGGGTATCGGCGTTCGCGTACACACCCAGCGCCTTGAACTCATCGGCCCATTTGAGCACGTGACCGAATTGCGGTGACAACCGGGCGGCCTGCATCTGCAGCTCGCCGCGATAAACGTTGCCGGTCGATCCGTCGATGGTGATCGGATCGCCCTCGCGCACCGTTTCATTCTTAACGACGAACTGGCGCGCTCGCAAATCGATGAGCAGCGATTCACAGCCGACAACTGCGGGCTTGCCCATGCCGCGAGCGACAACCGCCGCGTGCGAAGTGGCGCCGCCTTGCGACGTGAGAATGCCTTCGGCGGCGACCATGCCGTGGACGTCATCAGGTGTCGTCATCGGACGTACAAGGACAACCCGCTTGCCCTCACGCTTCATTTCGACCGCTACATCGGGATCGAAAACCACGATGCCGGCGGCTGCGCCGGGAGCGGCGTTGAGACCCCGAGCGATGGGCGTCAACTTCGCTTTGTCGTCAATCTGCGCGTGAAGCATTGATTGCAACGATCCCGGATCGATGCGCATCAGCGCCTCTTCGCGGCTGATGAGATGCTCTTTGACCATGTCGGCCGCGATCTGGACAGCGGCGGCCGCGCTCCGCTTACCCGAACGGCACTGCAGCACGTACAACTTGCTGCGCTCAACGGTAAACTCAATGTCTTGCATGTCGCGATAGTGCTTCTCAAGCTTGGACGCAATCTCGAGAAATTGTTTGTAAATTTTTGGCTGCTGTTTCTCCAACACTGAAATCTTCACAGGCGTGCGCGATCCGGAAACCACGTCCTCGCCCTGCGCGTTCTGCAAGAACTCGCCGTACAACGATTTTTCACCCGTTGAGGGATTGCGCGTGAACGCGACACCGGTGCCCGAGTCTTCACCCATGTTGCCGAAGACCATCGTGCACACATTGACCGCCGTACCCCACCAATCCGGAATGCGCTCGTAGCGGCGGTACTCGATTGCGCGCTTGCTGTTCCATGAGTTAAAGACAGCCTCTACTGCCATGCGCATTTGAATGAAAACGTCTTCCGGGAAATCTTTCTTTGTGTGATGGCGCACGAGCGCCTTGAATTCGCTCGTCATGTTACGGAATGCAAGTGCCGTGAGGTCAGACTCCGATGGCACGCGCGCCTTGGCGACGTAGCGTTTGACGACCTCATCGAACGGATCGCGCCGCATGCCGAGCACGACGGTCGCAAACATCTGCACGAATCGCCGGTAGGCATCCCATGCAAACTTGTCGTTTTTGGTCAGGACGATGAGCGCGTTGCAAGTTCGGTTGTTAAGCCCGAGGTTGAGGACTGTGTCCATCATGCCGGGCATGCTCACGCGCGCTCCCGACCGGACAGACACAAGCAGCGGATCTGTTTCCCCGCCGAATTCTTTTCCGGTCTTGCGCTCAAGCTCGGCGATACGCTTGTGAATCTCTTCATCGAGACCCGGTGGAAATTGACGGCCAAGCTCTGTATAGCGGCGGCACACTTCGGTCGTAATCGTAAATCCGGGCGGCACCGGTAAACCGATTCGCGTCATCTCGGAAAGGCCTGCACCCTTGCCGCCGAGGAGCTCGCGCATGGCAGCGCCGCCCTCCTCGAACGAATAGGTCATCTTGCCGAGGGTGCTCTTTGTGGGCGGTTCGAGCTTGCGTGAGACCGGCCGCTTCGAGGGCGGCAACGGAGGCATCGGCTTTCGTTCGATCTCCGTCATCACCGGAATGGTCGCCATCTTCACGCCGCCCATCATGCCAGCGTCTGGATCGGGAGCGAGCGGCTTGCCGTCCACAGGCGCCATCACGAGCGCCGGTTCCTTGACGAGCGGCTCCTTGAGCGCCGTGCCCTTGACCGCGGTCGCTTTGAGCGCTGTTGCTTTGAGCGCGGTTGCTTTTGCCTGCAGTTTCACAGGCGCAGCTGGTTTGAGCGTCTTGGCGGCTAGTTTTTGGACTTGCGGCTTCCGTTTTTCCGGGGTTCTGGCTTGCGATCGTGCGACCGCTCGTTTGGCCGGTGCTCTTGATATTGCTTTCTTAGCTAGTTTCTTGGTCTTCTTCGTGCGTGGTTTGGCCTTCATTCGTCCCCCGGATGGGGTCGCAACTCGTCTCGCGACCCCGGCTGCGCCACCCCTGGCGCCCCCAGCACATGGTCATGCCAGGGCGTAATAACTCATGTTGGTATTTTGATGCGGGACAGAGACGGACCTTTACTTTTGGCAGTCATCCGAGAGTTAAGAACATGACGAAGGCGTCAACGAACCCCCGAGTTGGATGCTTGAATGCGCTCGGCAACCGCCCGACAATCTCAAAGCCAAAACTCTGCCAGAGTTTGATCGCTCGTTCATTTGTGCTCACGACGAAATTGAATTGCATCGCGTTGAAGCCGCGCGCTTTCGCCCGCTCGAGCGAATGCGCGCACATTGCGCGGGCGACACCTCGTCCAGTAAAGCCTGGCGCTGTGGCGTAGCCGCAATTCGCGACATGCGATCCGCCGCCGAGATGATTAGCGCGGAGAAAATAGGTACCGACGACATTGCCGTTGCTTTCGGAAGCAAACACTTCGTGGCCGGGCGCTGTCCAATACCGCAGGGCGTCTGCGCGCGACATATCGACGGGCAGCGTGTAGGTTTCGGCTGCGCGAATCGTGGGCTCGAGGATCGACCAGATCGCGTCATGGTCAGAGCTGGTGGCGGCTCGCACGAGCATCAAGGTTGGCCGCTACATCTTGTTTTTCAGATATGATTCCAGAGCATCGATTGACACGCGCTCTTGCACCTTGGTGTCGCGATCGCGCACGGTGACGTCATGTTTCTCGAGGCTCTCGTAATCCACGGTCACGCAGTACGGAGTGCCGATCTCATCCTGACGATAGTAGCGCTTACCCACGTTGCCGGAGTCATCGAACACGGTTCGTAGATTCGGCCGCAACGATTTTTCAATCTTCGAAGCGAGCTCGACGATGTCAGGTTTATTGCGGACTAGTGGAAACACGGCGACCTTGTACGGCGCAAGACGCGGATGCAGGTGCAGCACGGTGCGATCTTCTTCTTTCTCGTACGCATCGATGAGGAAGACGAGCAGCGCTCGGTCCACACCAAGCGCGGGCTCAACGACAGCCGGCAAGTACTTTGCTTTCGTTTCCTCATCGAAGAACGATAGATCCTTACCGCTGGCGTTAACGTGCTGCGTGAGATCGAAGGATCCGCGATGCGCGATGCCTTCCAGTTCACCCCAACCAAAGGGATAGTCGTATTCAATGTCGGTTGTGGCGCTGCTGTAATGCGCGAGGTCGGCACCGGAGTATTCATGCTTGCGCAGACGGTCGGGCTGCACACCCAGCGTGAGCCACCAATTGAAGCGCTGCTCAACCCAGTAGAGGTACCAGCGCAGGCCCGCTTCTGCGGGTTCGGGCGGAACGAAATATTCCATTTCCATGAGCTCGAACTCGCGCGAACGAAAGATAAAATTTCCAGGTGTGATTTCGTTGCGAAACGCTTTGCCGATCTGCGCGAGCCCGAACGGCGGCTTTTTGCGCGCGGTCTGATAGGCGAGCTTGAAGTCGACGAACATGCCCTGGGCGGTTTCCGGACGCAGGTATGTTTCCGATGATTCATCTTCCATCGCGCCAAGGTATGTCCGAAACATGAGGTTAAAAGCCCGCGGCTCGGTGAGCGTTTTGTTTCCGCATGAAGGACACGCGTCGCCTTTGAGGTGGTCTGCACGAAATCTCTTCTTGCATGTTTTGCAATCCACCATCATATCGGTGAAATTTTCGACGTGGCCTGAGGCGCGCCACACAGCCGGATGCATGATGAGCGACGTCTCGATGCCGACGACGTCATCGCGCAGCGTCACCATGTCGCGCCACCACGCCTCGCGGACGTTGCGCTTCATCTCGACGCCGACTGGCCCGTAATCCCAGATGCCGTTGATGCCGCCGTAGATCTCGCTCGACTGGAAGATAAAGCCGCGGCGCTTCGCGAGCGCCGTGATCTCTTCCATGGCCGGTTTGGGGCGGGCTGGTGACACGCGCACCTGCTCGTCAGCTTTCATTGGGCGCCTTCTTCGAGCGCCCGGCGGCCGCAGCCTTGGCCTTCAGCTTGGCGCTCGTAAGGCCCGTACGATCTCTTTGGGTGAAAGCGGCTTGCCGTACATCAACACGCCCACCCGGTAGAGTTTCGCTGCAAGCAGCGTTGCGACCCAAATAAACACAAGAGAGAGCCCGATCGCAGCGCCGATTTGCCATGCCGGCACGGTCGATGTGGCGACGCGCGTGAACATGAGCATCGGGCTGATGAGCGGCACAAGCGATGCCCACACGAGGAACGGCTTGTCGGGATCTTGCAGCGCAAAAATCGAGAGCATATAAGCGACGACGATGATCCACACAGAGAGGCCGTTGCTCTGTTGAACGTCCTCGGCTTTGCTCGCGAGCGCTCCAATGCCGGCGAACATCGTTGCATACGAGAAGAATCCGAGGAAGAAAAATACCAGCAAATAAACGATTGTTGACACGGGAACCGTGGAGATCGGAAGGCTCGCGCCATGCCCCGCGAGCAGGAGCACGGTCAGCGCCGTGAGAGCAAACGCAGCCATTTGCGTCAGCGCCAGCGCTCCAATGCCGATGATCTTCCCCGCCAACAGCTGACCCGGGCGCACCGCGCCGATCATGATTTCCATAACACGATTTGATTTTTCTTCGATGACGCCTTGCCCCACCCAGATGCCGTACATGATGACGGAGATATAAAGTAACAGCAAGAGGAAGTACACGAGACCCTGCGCGAGACCGGCTTCGGCGGCAGTTTTGTACCGCGGGTTGAGGTTGGTCACCGAAAACGCATAGTTAATGGCATGCTCGGCCTTAAGCGCGCTCGTGCCTTTGAAGTCCGTCGCTATAACGGGCTGTAAGAGTAGCCGCCGCAGCGTCTGCTGATCTTCCAGACTTGCAGATTTCACGGGATAATATGCAAAGCCGAGCGAGCCGTCTGCATTACGGTAGGCGATGAGCGCAGCGTCGTACTGGCCCGAGACCACCTGCCTTTTCAGTGCGGGTCGAATACTCGGACCGCGACTTAGATATGGTTGAATGGCAACCTTGTGGTCTTCGCGCAGCGCCTCGTCGAGCATCTTCGTCGTTTTTGCATCGGGGCCCACGAGCGCAATCGATGTTGTGAGCTGACCCGCAAGAAAAGACCCGATGAGTGAGATGAATGAAATGCCGATGATGCCCAAAATCCCGATGATCGTGCCAATAATAAAGCCTCTGCTCTTGGCGCGCTCTAGGTATTCGCGCGCGGCCAAAATTGCAACGGTGTTCATGACGCTTCGTCCTTCGCCGCGGCTGCGTCCTCAGGCTTCACGTAGTGCAGGTAGATGTCGTTAAGGCTTGGCTCGACAACTTCGAAGAGGTCAACCGGACCTGCGCTAACAGCGGCACGAAGCACGTCCGCAGGTCGGGTATTTGCGGGCAACTTGATTTCTGCGGTGCTATCCGTGCTTGGCTGCGCGACCACACCTGGAAACTGATCGAGGAAACCCATGTTGGGCAATCGCGTCATGCGGACGAACCGATCGGGCCAGCTCTGCTTGATCTCTCGAAGATTGCCTTTGAGCACCGGATATGAACGATCGATAATGCATATGTCTTCGCACAGTTCTTCGACTTGCTCCATGCGATGGCTCGAGAGCACGACTGCGGTGCCAGCTGCAACCAAGCCACGAACCGTGTCCTTCACGACCTCGACGTTGATCGGATCGAATCCGGAAAACGGTTCGTCCAAAATGAGCAACGGCGGCCGGTGCAAGATTGCCGCAATAAACTGTACCTTTTGCTGATTGCCCTTGGAAAGCTCGACCGGCGTGCTCTTGAGTTTGTCCGTCAAATTGAAAGATTCGAAGAGTTCGGCGATGCGCTGGCGGGCGTCCGCAACCTCCATCCCGTGCAGCCGCCCGAAGAACAGCAGCTGTTCGGTGATTTTCATCTTGGGATAGAGGCCACGCTCTTCGGGAAGATACCCGAACGTTTGACGGAGCTGCGCATCAACACGCCGGCCGTCCCAGCGCACCTCGCCGCTGTCGGGTTGGAGAATATCCAAGATCATGCGGATGGTCGTTGTCTTGCCGGCACCGTTTGGGCCTAACAAGCCGATGACGCGCCCTTCTCGAGCGTAAAAAGAAAGATCGCTAACTGCTTTGACGTTGCGGAATGCCTTCGATACGTGGTTGACTTCGAGCATATGTTAGGACGCTTTGTCGACGCGGAGCTGGCCGCACGCCGCTGCGATGTCGTCACCCATTGTGTAACGCACCGTGGTGGGAACGCCTCGCTCCTGAAGCAGCGCGCTGAATCGCTTGACGCGCAAGGGTTGACTCCGCTCGAATGGTGCGCTCGTTGCATTGTACGGAATTAAATTGACATGGTGCAGCGGTCCGCCGAGCAGATCTGCTAGGCGTCGCGCATCATCGAGCGAGTCATTGACGCCGGAGAGCATGAGGTATTCGTAAAACACCTTGCGCCGCGTTGTCGCAACGTGGTCATATGCGGCTTTCATAAGTTTGGAAATTGGCCACTTCTTGTTGATCGGCATGAGCCGCGTGCGAAGCTCGTCATCGGCTGCGTGGAGCGAGATCGCGAGATTGACCTGGATTCCCTCGGCGGTGAAGCGCTCGATGCCGGAGACGACGCCTGCGGTGGAGATCGTCATGCGCCGTGCGCCGAGGTTGAAGCCCAGCGGGTCGTTGAGCAGCGCGACGGAATCCATCACCGCATCATAATTCAAAAACGGTTCGCCCATGCCCATGAACACCAAGTTGGTAAGTGTCTTGCCTTCATCGCGCGTTCGCCGTGCAACAAACGCTGCCTGGTCGAAAATCTCCAGCGCCGTCATGTTGCGCATGAAGCCGCCTTGCCCGGTTGCGCAGAAATCGCAGCGCAGCGCGCACCCGGCTTGCGATGAAATACATGCGGTCGTGCGCCCACCGCGATGGCGCATCAACACTGCTTCTACTTGTTGGCCGCCTACAAGCTCAAAGAGAAACTTTGTGGTTTGCCCGTCGCCTGATGTGACCTCATGCGACAATGCCACACTCGAAAACTTGAGCATGCTCGCAAGCTTCGCGCGCAAGGCCAGCGGAAGAACGCTGACGTCCTTCACGCCGGCTTGGAGCTCCTTGGTCGCTGCACGATAGATCTGATTGAGGCGGTAGGCGGGCAGCTCGAGCGCGGCCTGCAGCGCTGCGACGCTATCGAAATCCGCTTCGCGAGCGCGTGCTTCCCACCAGATCTTCTTCGCCTCCCGGGCGCCTGCGGCGGGAGCAGCGATGATTGCGCTCGCTTTCGTCATTGGAAATCGAAGCTCAACGCAGTTGGAACGTCGCCGTCGCTTTCCTCTTGGCTAGTCTCGTCCTTGGCCGCGGCACATTCATCGAGTTTCGCGCGAACCGCGAGAAGGTCTGACCACACAAGCTTCTTGACCGCGTTGATTTCGCCGCCCGTCTGACGCAAGATGTACGCCGGGTGAAAGGTGACGATGAGGTCGGTGCCATTAGGGCCTGCATACCAGATTCCGCGCTGACGAGTGATTGAGAAGTCGCGGCCAAGGAATGACTTGGCAGCCGGCGCGCCGAGCGCAAGAATCACCCGAGGCTTAACGATGGCGAGTTCGCGATCGAGATACTCCCGACAATTCGACATCTCTTCGGGTGACGGCGCCCTGTTTGCAACCCGGCCGCCTTCGTTCGTCGTCGCGCGGCACTTTATCGTGTTCGTGATAAAGACGTCCTCGCGTCGCAGACCGATTGCTGCGAGCATCTTGGTCAGCAACTCGCCTGCTCTCCCGACAAATGGCTCGCCTTTCTGATCTTCGTTTTCACCGGGCCCCTCTCCAACGATCATCAGAGGTGAGTTAGGATTGCCTACACCGCAAACCACCTTAGTCCTCGTGGAACCGATCTGGCAGCGGCGGCATCCGTCGACCTGCTTCAGGAGGCCAGCCAGCAGATCTCGCCGCTCCTCAAGCTGACGTTCTTCTAATGAAGCATCCATCTCATCGACCCGCCATTAGAGACTTACGCACTAACACGAACGCAGCTCCCACTACCGCTAGATAGAGAACGTAACGCGCGATGAGCGCCGCTGACAGCGACCAATACCATAGCTGGCCATGATGTTTGATCCAATAAAGCCGGCGGCTGCGCTGGCGCCATCCGAGGACGCCGCTCTTTCCCCACGTTACTTGAGAACCCCCTTGCTCGCCGGCATGCGTGACGACGCACTGCGGTAAGAAGACGACGCGCTGACCGCGTTCGCGCAGACGATGTGCGAAGTCGATCTCTTCATGATAGAGGAAGAACCGCTCGTCGAAACCGCCCATTTGTGCAAAGACGTCCGCTCGAATAAACATTGCAGCTCCCACCACCAAGTCCACGTCCCGCTCGCTCGCATAGTTCCACTGGCGCAGTTTGTAGCCGTTGGATTGGCTGCGAAAAAATGGCAGCTCGCCCCACGCCGAGCTGCGCAAAAATGCTTGCCACCATGTGTCGAACTCACCGCAGGATTCCGCAGTTGACCCGTCCTCGTTGAGCAGCTTCGCACCAGCCATGGCGACGTCAGAGTGGGCGTCGAAATACTCGACTGCGTTGCGCAGCGTGCCGGCGTGTACTCTTGCATCCGGGTTGAAAAAGAAGAGCAGCGGTGCGTGGGCATGCCGAGCACCGATATTGCACGCTTTGGCAAATCCGAGATTTGCGCCGTTTTCGACGATCTGTGCTGTTGGAAAAACGCGACGTGCCCGCGCAATGCTATCATCCTTTGATCCGTTGTCGGACACGATAACTTCAGCAAATGCTTCGTCGGCTCGCACTTCCGGCAACGACGCAACGGAGCGCAACGCACCTTCGAGCTGGTCGGCCGCATTGTAGCTGACGATGATAACGGCGATGCGCGCCATGAGATGCTTCGTTTCGCTAAAAAAAACGAGCGTCATTCCGACGCTCGGGGGATGATCCGTTGTGTAGTAACGGACCTTTAGGTCCGTTTCAGGCTACGAAGCTTTTTGGACCTCCACGGGCGCCTGATCCAAACTATTCAGGGCGTCCAAGATCATGTCCAACGGAATGCCGTAACCCTCGCTCACTTGCTCGATCGTTTCGAACTCGGAGATCGCGCAGTGGGCGCATCCGCCTAAGTGAAAGTTGGCGAAGACCGCTCTCGCACCAGGGTGGAGAGCAAAGGCTTCGCCGACTGTCAGATTCTGGTGAAACAACTTACTGTCTGTACTGACGGCGACCACCCCCCTTTCCCGTCGTGCCCCGCCGTTTTGTCTCGCTATCTAGCGGAGGCCGCAGGCTCGATACACCCATTATATTCGGCTATTCCCGACCCGAACCTGCACTTTCATTGCGTTGGGGGTGATGATCGAGCGACACTCAACGGGATCGAATGCGACGTTGGTATTCATAGCCCTCCAAGCCGCGTGACTTCCTACAGCGTCGTCCGGGCGGACCGGAAACGCATCGTATATGAGCATCCCCTCGTCGACATCGGCGTCATTCGTCACTTGGCAAAGCGCTAGCGATTCCGCTGTTACCGGGTATAGGCGTTGAGAGTAGTAGCAGTCGCGCGCCGATGGCATTGGTGTCGGAAGGGGCGTGTTCGACGCGCGTTCTCATTTGGTTGACGCCTTCACGTTGCTGAGGATTGCATTGAGCTCGGCGTGCGGGATGCGTTGGCCCGTAAATTCAAACGATCCGCCATCTCGCAGACGTGCGGCAACATCTCGGAACCGAGCTAGTGCGTAGCCTATTGCTCCGGAACCAACGCTGACTCGCGCAACGCCGAGGTCACGTAGACGCTCGACGGAAGGCGTCGACTGGCCGGCCAAGACGTTGATTGGTCCACCGATTTCGGAAACGAGCGTCTTGATAGTTGGTTCATCGGTCACGCCTGGAACGAACACAACATCCGCACCTGCCCGCAGATAATCGTTGCCGCGACGAATCGTTTCTTGCAGCCTCCAGACGTTGTTGTCGCCGATGTCAGCCAGATACACGTCAGTGCGCGCGTTAATGACCAGTGGCACATTGAGCTTGGTCGCGACCTCGCGAATTGCAGCGACGCGTGCGGCTTGCAGCTCAATGTCGATGAGTGAGTTCTCTTCGGGGTGAGCGTCCTCGAAGTTCAGCCCGGCCGCACCAGCCTCAATCGCGCCGTGCGCGGTGGCTTCGGCGTCGCGCACCGTGTATCCGTAGCCGCCCTCAAGGTCGGCCGTCAAGGGTACCTGCACGGCTTGAGCAATGCGCTTCACTCGCGCGAGCATATTGTCGCGCGAGATACGTTCGCCGTCTGCGAATCCCTCGGCCCAGGCGACGCCTGCGCTGGTGGTCGCCACCGCCGGAAAGCCCAGATCTTCGACAATGCGGGCGCTCACCACGTCCCAAGCGTTTACAAGCACCAATGGACGCGCCGTCTGATGTAGCGCTCGGAGCTTTTCCGCCTTTTCCTTTTGGCTTAACACTGCGCTTCCCAAGTCTGTCACTTACGCCGCAGGTGTCCGGCGGCGCTGCTGGAGATACGCCCACATGAACTGATCGAGATCGCCGTCGAGCACCGCCTGGGCGTCTGTAACTTTAATCTCGGTGCGATGATCGTTGACCATCGTGTACGGCTGGAGCGTATACGAGCGGATTTGGCTTCCCCATTCGATTTTGCTCTTCTCGCCACCCAATGCAGCCAGTTTCGCATCGCGCTCTTCACGCTCGCGCTGCAGCAGTTTGGCAGCAAGCATCTTCATGGCGCGATTGCGGTTGGCAAGCTGCGAGCGCTCATTTTGACAAGCGACGATAATGCCCGTCGGTTTGTGAATGATGCGGATTGCGCTCTCCGTCTTGTTGACATACTGGCCGCCGGCGCCCCCGCTCTTGTACGTTTCGATCTCAATTTCGTCCGGCTTGATTTCGGCGACTTCGCCCTCTTCGACATCGGGCACAACATCGACGGAAGCGAAGGACGTATGCCGGCGTTTGTTGGCGTCAAATGGTGAGATGCGCACGAGGCGGTGCACGCCACGTTCGCTCTCGAGATAGCCATAGGCGTTGGGTCCTTGCACGAGCAGCGTCGCGCTTTTGAGTCCAGCCTCTTCGCCTTCAAGCGAGTCGAGCAGCTGTGTTCGGTAACCGTGACGCTCCGCCCAGCGAATGTACATACGCAATAGCATGGCGGTCCAGTCCATGGCCTCGGTGCCGCCCGCGCCCGCATGAATGATGACGAGCGCATCGTGGCGGTCGAACTCGCCATCGAGCACTGCGCTCATCTCTGCCGCATCCACGCCGGCTCGCAGCCGCTCCAACTCACCCGCGACTTCAGATTGCAGCGCTGCATCGGATTCTCCCAGGTCGATGAATTCACGGAGCTCGCGCGTTTTGTCGCTGAGCCCCTTAAGCGTATCGACCTCGCCGCGGAGCGCTGCGATGTCCTTCATGTGTGCTTGTGCGGCTTGCGAATCGTTCCAGAACGCGGGGTCGTGTGTCTGCTTCTCGAGCTCGTCTATGCGCTTGAGTTTGCCGGCATAGTCAAAGACGCACCTGCAACGTCTGCAGGCGATCTTCGATTTTTGCGAGGTCAGCGCGCATCTGGTCGTTCATGAAATCGTAGCCAAGCCTAACCGATGTTGACGATGGTGTCGTCGGCCCTGATCTTAGTTGGTGCTGACGCCTGCCGGCACTGGTGAATGCACCCCGTGCTCGTTGCCTTCGGAATCCTTAAAGATCGCCCATCCACCCCATGGTTCGGTCCGCGGACCGTCGGTGAATTCAATGCCAATCTTCTTGAGCTGCTCGTGGGTTTTGTAGACGTCATCGACTTCCATGATCACGCCGTTGAAGCTGCCGGCTTTGGCAGGCGTCCAACCGGGTTCGCCCTTCGACAGGGTAAATGAGGTCTGCGCGCCCTCAGGCGCCACGGTCACCCACCGCATGTCCTCGCCCATGTCAACGTCCATGGTCTTTTCCCAGCCGAGTTTCTTGGTGTAAAAATCGATTGCCCGATCGATATCGTCGACGAGGAGTGTCACTACAGAAATATACATGTTCCGAATCCCTTTCTGCGCTCACGAGGGTCGCCAGGAATTCAACTGACGTCGCCGAGCATACCTCCCGGTCAAGGAGAAAAGCCCCGATTCTTGGTCACTGGCTCAGGCCAGCGATCTTAAGGATGTGGGTTTGGAGGGTGGGGCAGTAATTAGGAATGGAGATCATCGCGTTTGCGGCGATCTCCACCCAAGTGGCGAAAGTGCGATTCGTTGTAAAACTAGACGAAGCGCTTTACAAACGTGAGCGCCGTGGCAGCGGCCTCTCGCCAGCCGTTGTCGACAACTAGAGCGTGTCCGCGGTTGGGCGTAGCCCCGTGGCATTCGCACATTCGACCTGTTGCATCTCGTGCTCTGTGTTTGTGGTCGCCTTTGTGTCGGTCATCTTAGTGCTCATAAAATACCTTTTGTCCAACCCTTGATGCTTAAAATGCGTGAGGGGTATTATCAAAGCGTCTTGAGATAATCCGCAAACCGTTCAAGTTGTTGCGCCCAGCCCTCTTCCATTCCAGCGAGATAAGGGGCTGCTTGGGGTGTCGCCTTGACAACGCGCGCCACTACTGTGAACGTCGTCTTGCCGCCGTGCTCAGCGAAGGTCACCGTGTTCAGCACTTCAAAAAGTGGTTTGCCTTTTTCGTCCAGCGGCGTCAAAGTGAAGACGAGACGTTCGGGCTCGACGACCTCCTGATAAACTCCCGTCATCGGGTAGATCGTACCGTCGGGCCCACGCATGTGAATTCGAATGGCGCCGCCCTTCCGCACATCTAACTCACAAACGGGACTGGTGAATCCCCGCGGCCCCCACCACTGCGCCACCAGCTTCGGATCTCTCCAAGCCTTAAATACAAGTTCGCGGGGCGCTTTGAAGACGCGCGTAATTACCACCTCGCGACCAACGAGTTTTTCTGGTTCACTTGACTTTGTGGCCATGTTTTTTCCCTTTCTTCTCCTTTGACCGAATTTCGAAAAGGTAGTCGTCTAGGCGGTCGAGACTCTCATCCCAAGAGCGCTGATAGCTCTTGAGCCATTTGGTCGCTTGCTCCATCGGGGCTGCCGCAAGCGTACACGCAACCGTGCGTCCGGTTTTCGTTCGTTTAATGAGCCCAACTTCTGACAGCACGTCGAGATGCTTCATAATCGCCGGTAATGATATCGAAAATGGACGGGCCAACTCAGTGACGGAAAGGCTTCGTTGCCGAAGCAGAGCGAGCATGGCGCGCCGCGTTGGATCAGCGAGTGCTGCGAAAGTACGGTTTAAGGTTCGCTGATAGTTAACCACGAGGTTAAGTATAAGACCTTTGAAGAACTCTTGTCAAGATAGACAGCGACAACAATTGACCCGATCTGCACGCCAAAGTGACCGGGTTCGCTTTCTACTTCAGACAGTCGCATGACCGACCGGGTTGTTCGTAGGCAAACCAGCCCCGAAGCCGGGGATCAGCTCCTAGCAACCGTTGGTGACGGCGATGGAGAGATCAGAACGTGCGTCGGACACGGTGGTGGTGGTCCCGTACAGCCGGGCTTGACAGGACATGTGCAAGCAATGCCGCGCGTGGCGGGCGCGGGCCCGCACCCAAAACCAATAATGACCGCCACCGCGACCGTGAAGGCAACGAGCGAGATCTGGGACCTTTTCATCGTATATATACCTCCAACTGATATTTTAGGATGCGCTTACGCTGGCAAGCTACAATATCGGTGCATCGCGCCATCCGGCCCTCAGTCAGGGTTTCCCAAAATGCCCGGTCGGATATCTTTTTTTAGACAGTTGCCAGCCCGTGGCACTTTTTGTATTTTTTGCCCGAACCGCACGGGCACGGATCGTTGCGGCCAACCTTCTTCTCGCTCTTGCGTACCGGTTGTGGACCACCCGATGATTCATCGCGATTGGAATGCAATCGATCGAACCTATTGAGGGCTGCTGCGTCGGGCATCGGCATCGGCGAGGGCAGAGGCTGAGATGGCCCTTCGGTAAGTCCGGTTTGCGGCGGCGGTGGCGCGCCTTGCGGCGGCTGGACGACGATGTGGAAGTCGTCGCCCTGGAACATGGCGTTGACGAATTCTTCTTGGATCGCGACTTTAAGATCCTCGAACAGCTCGAACGCCTCTTTTTCGTACTCGACGCGCGGATCTTTCTGGCCCCATCCCCGCAGGCCGATGCCTTGCCGCAATGTGTCCATGGTGTACAGATGATCAATCCACAGCCGGTCGATGATCTGCAGCATCGTGCCGCGCTCGAGATTGCGCAGCGCCTCGCGCAACGCCGGCCCGTCGAGATCCGGGTAGCGCGTGACCATGCGCTCTTCTTTGTCCGTGTACATCGCGTCGGCTTCGCGCGCAAGCAACGCGACCATCTCTTCCTTCGCGAGCGGTTCTAGTTTGTCGGGAGTTACGCGTTTGCTCACGCCTCGCAAGCCGGCCGCCTCTAAATCGGTCAGTATTTGCGCGCGGTCCCACTCCGCCGGGTGGGCATTGTCCGGGCAGTTTGCGTCGACAGCCTGCTCGGCTTTCTCCTTAAGCATTTCCGTGAGCGATGGTCGCAAGTTGTGGCCTTCCAGCACACGGCGACGCTCCGCATAGATGACCGCACGCTGTTTGTTCATGACGTCGTCGTATTCGAGGACATGTTTCCGCTGCTCGTAGTTGTGCGCTTCAACTTTTTTCTGCGCGTTTTCAATGGACTTCGTCAAAATGCCGGCTTCAATCGGCGTATCATCGTCGAGCTTGAACAGCTCCATGGTCGAGCGAATGCGCTCACCGCCGAAAATGCGCATGAGCTCGTCGTCGAGTGCAACGTAAAAGCGTGACGAGCCGGGATCTCCCTGCCGCCCGGAACGTCCGCGCAGCTGATTGTCGATGCGTCGGGATTCGTGGCGCTCGGTGCCGATGATGTGCAACCCGCCGAGGTCAGTCACCGCTTCTCCCAGCTTGATGTCGACGCCGCGGCCTGCCATATTCGTTGCGATCGTTACCTTGCTGCGCAGACCCGCATCCTTGATGATCTCCGCTTCCTTCTCATGATACTTCGCGTTGAGAACGTTGTGCTCGATGCCGCGCTTGGAAAGCAATGCGGAGAGCCGCTCGGACTTTTCGATGGATCGCGTGCCGACGAGCACGGGTTGGCCGGCGTTGTGGCGCTCGACAATCTCGTTGATAACCGCGCGGAATTTGCCTTCCTCGTTCTTGTACACGACGTCATCGTGGTCTGAGCGCCGCACCGCCACGTTGGTCGGAATCATGAGGACGTCTAAGCCATAGATGTCGCGAAACTCGCGCTCTTCCGTCTTGGCCGTGCCGGTCATGCCGGCGAGCTTCTTATACAACCGGAAGTAGTTCTGGAAAGTAATCGTCGCGAGCGTTTGATCTTCGCTTTTGACTTTAATGCCTTCCTTAGCCTCAATTGCCTGATGGATGCCGTCCGAATAGCGGCGGCCATACATGAGGCGACCCGTGAACTCGTCGACGATAACGATTTCACCATCCTTGACGACATACTGCTCGTCTTTGCGAAACAGCTCTTTGGCTTTCAGCGCAGCCTGCAGCTGGTGGGTCAATTCAAGATTCGACTGATCGTACAGGTTCTGCACACCCAGCAGCTTTTCAACTTTTGCGACGCCGACTTCCGTGATGGGCACGGCGTGCATTTTCTCGTCGACCGTGTAGTCTTCGTCTTTGCGCAGCTGAGGCATGATGTTGCGCGCGAAGTGCTCGTAGAGGTGCGACGTGTCTTTATAGTTGGGGCCAAGTACTGCTTCCGGCGACCCGCTGATGATGAGCGGCGTTCGTGCTTCATCGATGAGGATCGAATCGACCTCGTCTACGATGGCATAGTGCAGCTCACGCTGCACGCAGTACGCGAGATGGGGCGCCATGTTGTCGCGCAGATAATCGAAACCCGCTTCGTTGTTTGTTACATAGGTAACGTCGCAGGCATACGCGGCACGCCGTTCCGGCGGCGGCAAAAAATGTTGAATGATGCCGACGGAGAGCCCAAGGAAGCGATAGATCGGGCCCATCCATTCAGCGTCGCGCTTCGCGAGGTAGTCGTTGACCGTGACGAGGTGCACGCCTTTGCCTTGCAGAGCATTAAGGTAAATGGGCAGCGTAGCGACCAGGGTCTTGCCCTCGCCCGTGCGCATCTCCGCAACCTTGCCTTCGTGCAGCACCATTCCGCCGATGAGCTGCACGTCAAAGTGGCGCATGTTAATGGAACGCCGCGCCGCCTCACGACAGACTGCAAAAGCCTCGACGAGCAAATCGTCGAGCGTAGCGCCGTTTGCCAGGCGCTCCTTGAGCTCGGGCGTCTTTGCGGCAAGCGCCTCGTCGCTGAGGGCTCGCATTTGTGGCTCGAGCGCGTTGATCTCCAGCGCGACTTTACGCAGGCGGGCGACCTCACGGTCATTCCCGTCCACCCACGAGCGTATATTGCTAAAGAAGGACAATTTGTTAAACTCTCATTTGTTGGTTTGATCGAGGGGGATCCGGGCCCTTAGGAGACGGTTTCGATAAGGCCGAGCTGACCTCCGCGTCTCTTATATAGTACGTTTACCGCACCAGTTTGGTCGTTCACAAACACGAAAAAGTCGTGCCCGAGCAGTTCCATTTGGTGGGCGGCATCCTGCGGATCCATCTTCTTGATGTCGATCTTCTTCGATCGAACGATCTGCAGCGACTTTTCCGCCTCGTCCGCATCATCGCCATCGCCCGTTGACGCCGTTTTCGATGCGGGCTTGCGCCTCGGGCCAGGCGCGGCCTTGCCATTAACTCTTACGTGATGGCTCCAGTGCTTGGTCTTATACTTGCGAATCTGTTGCTCGAGACGGTCGCGGACAAGGTCGATCGAGGCGTACATATCTGGCGAGCGCTCTTCTGCCTTAATGAGAAAATGTTTCAGGTTAAGGACGACGTCCACAATCTGCAACTCGCGCTCCATGCGCAGCGTCACGTGCGCGTCGATGATCTGGTCGAGGTAGTGGGTGACGTGACCGATCTTCTCTTCGGCGTAGGCTCGCAGAGCTGGGGTCACCTTAAGGTTGCGGCCTTTGACGTATATCTTCATGAGCGGCTTCGCTCCACGGAGAGTTGGACTTGCGCCATTCGTTCGGCGAATGAAGCCTCCTCCCCGGTCGGCATGCAGTCCACGGTCGACTTAAAGTCGAGTGCTACGCGGGGCAGTGCATGTGCGCGGTGCGGTCGTAGGAAGAACCATGCGCCGAGTGACAGCGCTGCCACAACGATGATAAGGAGTACGATACGCGCGATGATGTAGGGCTGCTGCGGTCGTGTCTTGATGATTTGTCGTTTTGGTGGCTGCATCTACATTTTTATCCGGACTGGGTCGTTGATTGCGTCGAGCGATAGCCGTTGTTGCAGCTCTGAAAGCGTGACGAATTCAAATCCTGCATCGCGGTATTCGCGCACGATGCGCGGTAAGGCCTCGATTGTCGCCTGCTTGCCGTTATGCAGCAGAATCACTGCAGGCGAACGCGCATATTTTCGCACGTTTTCAACAACCTGCTCCGCCGGCAGGGATCGCCAGTCGCCGGGATCCACATCCCACAATGCCACGATCTCGCCCTGTTTCCGCGCAACGTCGATAGTTGCTGCATTGTAGTTGCCGTGCGGCGGTCGAAAGTACGTCGCTTGTGCGCCTATCAACGCAGCAATGCTACGCTCGCCCCCTGCGATCTCGTTGGCCTGTTCCGCTGCATCGAGAGAACTCATCTCCGGATGCGTCTGCGTGTGGTTGCCCAGTTCGACGCCCGCAATGCGCGCACGAACCGTGATGGCGGGTTGCTCCTGCGCATCGCGGCCGATGACAAAGAACACAGCTGGCACGTCGAGCGCGCGAAGCTGCGCAAGCAGCAGGGGCGTTGTCACCGGAAAAGGGCCATCGTCGAACGTTAAGACCGCCAAGCGTGGCCGCTTCGGTGGCGCGATAAGGTCGTGGACATCACGCAACATCCGGCGGACGATCGCACCCGACGGCGGTGCAATGACATCGACGGCCGCAACGTCAGGCGGCACGATGACGGGAACCGACTCGAGCTGGGCGTGATGCACCCAGCGCCGCAGAAAGATTATAAGAATGGCAGCCAGGATCAGCAGCGCCCAAAAACGCCGGGTCCGGCTATTGGATGCGATAGTCTCGTCCGACGACGATGACCACGTCGACGCCCTCGACGGGTCCAACGGAAATCTGAGGATTCTTCACCGGCAGCTCCTTCGCGACTTGCCCCGCAACATCTTGATCTGCCGTCTCAATCATCGTTTTCGCATTGTTGAACGTCTTGGCATTACGAGTTTCAACGACGTTGAAACCGCGCTGTCGCAGGAAGTCGGCTACCGCAGACGCGGCGCCGGGTGTGCCCGACCCGTTCTCAACAGTCACGCGAACGTTCGATGGATCGAATCCGCTGCCGTATCCGGATATGAGATATTTACGGATAACGTTGTGTGCCTCAGATTGCGCGAAGAGAACCGATTCCCCATTTGTCCATCCCACATCCACCGGTAACACGGCACTGTGTACCGATTCTGAGGAGACACCGCGCAAACCCAAGGCGAGATCGTAGAGTTTGCCAATGGGCATGTCGGTGCGGACGTTATCTTTGATGACGCCGAGCAGCGCAGGCAGATGCACCGCTGTGGCTGGATCTCGCATGCGCTTGGCAAGGATCTGCACGACTTGACGCTGGCGTCGCATACGCCCGAAGTCGCCCTCCGGATCGTGGCGAAAGCGAATATAACCAACGGCCTCCTCGCCACTTAGATGGTGGAGACCTTTCTTTAAGTGAATGTGCAGGTGCCCCCACGTGTCATCGTAGTCCATGTCCTTTTCAACCGGGACATCGACACCGCCCAGCGCGTCGATGATATTTTTCGTTGCATCCAGACGCAGAACGACGTAGTAGTCGAACGCCGGCGTGCCGAGGTTCTTTGCAATGGTTGCTTCCACGCGCTGCGGACCGCCGTCCCCGTATGCTTCGTTGAGCTTCCCATAACCTGATTTGGGAATATAGACCCACAAGTCTCGCGGGATGGAAAGCACGCTTATCTGCTTGGAGCGAAGATCGATATTCACGGCCAGGTTCGTGTCGGTTCGCGCCAACGCAGTATAGGCGACGTCGCTCGTTGTCCAATTCTCATCGAGGCCCATCACGAGCACGCGGAGATTCTGTTTGCCGAAAACCTGTGCCAGATCTGGACTGGGTATAAAGGGCGCTAAGGCGTTGCCAAAGCCGCCTTTATATTGGACGTATCCAAAGGCGCTTGCCACAAGCACCAACACCGCCAGTACAATGAAGACGTATCGTTTCCGAAAGCGTCGAACCCGCGGTGTCTCGGGCTCGCCCGAGCTCAATTGTGCCCCAACTGCTTCCGGGGCGTTGCCAATATTGTCGAGATCTGCCAACGTCGAACCTCAAAGGGACGAATCGAAGAGAAAACCTGCGTCTACCTCTACGCTATCGGTAGTTGGTGAATTGAACCGCGAACTCGAGCGGCATGGCCTTAACTAGCGCCATCGCCTTTTGCAGGTCATCCTTGGATTTGCTCGCCACCCGGATCTGGTCATCCTGGATCTGCGTGCTGACCTTCAGCTTGGCGTTTTTTATTGCTTCGGTGATTTTCTTTGCCTGGTCTTTTTCAATGCCCTGCGCACACGTTACGATTTGTCGCAGCGTCCCGCCTGAGGCTGTCTCCGCTGTGCCGTATCTGAGCGCTTTAAGCGAGACACCCCGTTTGACGCACTTGCTTTGCAGTATGTCGGTCACGTTGCGCAGCTTCATATCATCGTCGGCGACGATTGTGATCGTCAAGTCGGTGAGATCGATCGACGATTTAGAGTTTTTGAAGTCAAAGCGGGTGGCAATTTCGCGTTGGGCTTGGTTTACGGCATCGGCCAGGCTTTGGCGATCGACCCTCGAGACGATATCGAAGGAAAATTCACTCATGCAGGGTCCTGAGCTGATCCGGTAGAGGTTTTACCGCAAAGACGCGGTCCTCGACTTGTCCGGCCTGCCCGAGTTTTCCCAAATCCCTTCCGTCAATTTTTGCGACAACTCCGCCGGCATTGCCTGCACGAAGCGTTATTTCGCGAACACCGTGAAAATCACGGACGGTGCCGGCCGGCAGTGTTTCGTAGACAACGCGCCGGCCATCGACCGTCACCGAGAGCCAGCTCGGTTGCGTGAGTTGCAGCCGCAAGTTCACACCGCTGTCGCGACCTTGCAGATCGCTCGACGTTTCCGGTAATGAAGCACCCGAAGATCCTTGCGGCATCGTCGTCGTGTTCGTTTGTGAAGCCGTCTGCGACGTGTCGCTTGGGTGCGCGTTTGCCGAGAAGAATGCACCAAAGAGACTGATACCCACCATGATCACGAGAACGCCGGCAATCGCAGTGAGCGATCCAAGAACCCACGGGAACCACGCCCGTGATGCTGCATAACCGTCCGACCGCACGCTCGACAAGCCGGAACCGGCGAGTGATTCGAGACTTGGACGCGGCGCGGCAACCTCCGGGGCATACTCTGCCGAAAACTGCTCGACGAGAGCGGCGGCGTCAAGACCGAGCACCTTTGCGTAATTTTTAAGGAAACCGCGGACATAGACGAACTCGCCAATCGTCGCCCACTCTTCGCGTTCGAGAGCTTCGACGAACATTTTTCGCATGCGCAAGCGCTCGGCGATCTGCGTTGTCGTGAGGCCGAGTTTGCGACGCGCGGTGGAGAGCTGTTCGCCTATGTATCCCATGACTGTCTCGTTCATGGCGTGCGCAAAAACGAGCGCGTGTTTTCGAGGACAAAAACCCTACCGGGTCCAGCAGCGGACAACGGCCGTGTAGCAAACCGGCGGGGAATTAGATGAGCGCAGCGCCGTTGGAAAGAATTGGAAACGCTCTGGGTTTGTCCTCTGCTGGACCGTTCCCCCCAGTCAACAAGCATGCGCTCTGTGATAGCCGACAATCCGCCTGCCGCCCCGTTTGCCGCTCCGCGGTTAACCAGGGTCGGCACCTGCATGGCCGCGATGAGCGGTGGGGTTGACAGCGCCGTCGCGACCGCTCTGGCGGTTCGCTGCGGCATCGATGCGGTCGGGGTAACCATGCGTCTGTGGAGTCCTGGCTCCGAAACTTTGAGCGAAAAGGTCCGGCAATGCTGTGGGCCGACCGCCTATGCAGATGCAAGAAGCGCTGCCGAGGTGACCGGTATACCTCATTATATCGTCAATTTTGAAGCCGCGTTCAGCCAAGCGGTCGTCGGCTATTTTTGCCGCGAGTATCTCGCAGGGCGCACGCCAAACCCGTGTGTTGCCTGCAATAACTTGGTAAAGTTCGGCGCGCTCCTTGACTTCGCTCGGGCTCTTGGCGCAGTGACGCTCGTCACCGGTCACTATGCGCGGGCGTATGTCGACGATGCGGGGCCGCACCTGCTTCGCGCTGTGGACCGCGCAAAGGATCAATCCTACATGCTCGCCGGTCTGCGGCCGGCGCAGCTTGCTTCCATCATCATGCCGCTCGGAGACTACACCAAAGAACAGACGCGTGCGCTCGCACGTGAGCTTGGCCTTGGGGTCGCGGAAAAGCCGGACTCCGTTGATCTGTGCTTTGTCGACGGCGACTACCGCTCGTTTATCCTCGAGCGCTATCCGGATAGCGCTGCACCTGGAGTGCTCGTAACCGTCGACGGACATGAAGTTGGGCGTCACGACGGTTTGCTGAGCTACACGGTGGGGCAGCGCAAAGGTCTGCCCGAGACGCTGCGCGATGGTCCGTGGTACGTCTTGCGCACGGATCGAAAAGCCAATGCGGTTATCATCGGCCGCCGCGATGACCTCGCGCGGCGCAACGTGACATGCTCTGGCGCGAACATCGTGCGGACCGAGCGTTTTCGAGCCGGGTATGCAACCGGGTTGGCTGTCTGCAGATATCGCAGTCGCGGCATTCCGGCGCGCGCAGCTGTAAGCGACGACGGCACCGGTCTGACTGTCGACTTCGATGCGCCCGTTCCCATGCTCGCGCCCGGTCAACTTCTAGTTTTGTACGATAGCGCTGACGAGGAGGTGCTCGCATCCGGCATTATCGAGCCATAAGGGGCGCTCTCCTCGCAGCCGTTGCAACGCTGCTCCTTGTGGGCGAACCTGGTTCAGCACGCGGATCGGCCGGCACGATTCAATCCTTCGACGGAAATACCGGCTGGCTTAACTCGCCCCCGCTCAGCACCGATGCCTTGCGTGGCAAAATCGTCTTGGTGGATTTTTGGGAATACACATGCGTCAACTGTCTCAAAGAACTTCCCTACGTAAAGACCTGGTACAACCGTTACAAACAATATGGATTCGAGATCGTCGGCGTGCACACGCCTGAGTTCACTTTCTCGGGTGAGACCGCAAATGTCGCGGCCGCCAACCAACGGTTGGGTGTGACCTGGCCGGTCGTGCTCGACGGCGATAAACAAATCTGGCAGCGCTATCAGAATGCTTTCTGGCCGCACGAATATCTTTTTGACGTCGATGGACGGCTCGCGTTAGATCACGTGGGCGAAGGCGACTATCCAGCGATGGAGCGGAAGATTCAAGATCTTATTCGCGCAGCGCACCCGGGCGTGACATTGCCTGCGCCGATGGAGCTGTTGCCAGGAGACAGTTACGCAAAGCCCGGCGCTGTCTGCTACCCGCAGACACAGGAAGTATACGTGGGCGTGTGGCGCGCAGCGGAGATGGCGCTGGGCAGCCGGGAAGGCTACCACCAGGGTCAGGTTGTTACGTATCACGACTCCGGACGGAACCACCTCGACGGTCTAGTCTATTTGCGAGGCCCGTGGTTCAACGCCGAGCAGGCGATGGTGCACGCACGCACCGACGAGCCGGCGGACGACCATCTCGACCTCCGTTACCACGCCATTCAGGTTGTTTCGGTCTTGAAACCGGAGTCCGGTAAGCCGATTACTGTATATGTAGATCAGGATGGGAAGTCCATCGAACGGCAAAACGCGGGGGCAGACATACGCTACGATTCGATGGGTCGCGCTTACGTGCTAGTGGATACGCCACGAGCGTACGAAATTGTCATGAACCGTCATTATGGGCATCACGATCTACGATTGCGACCAGTCGAATATGGGCTCGGTGTGTACACCTTCGCATTCGAATCATGCGAGGTGGGCGCGGATCGTTGAGATGAGGCCAGAGTGAGAGATGCGCGCAGTTCCTGGTTGATCGCTTCGCTTGTCGCCGCGACGCTCGCGCTTGGCGCCTGTGGGCACGCAGCACCGCGGACGGACGGCTACAAACCGGGCGCGGTTCCCGGCATCACTCGCGACCGAGTCATTGCGATCCTCGACAAGCCGCAGCAAGTCGCCCCGTTTTCATTGCCGGGTACAGGTGTCGAGGCTGAGGTTCTGACGTTTCCCTTCGGGCAGGTGTTGGTTCAAAATGGTGAGGTCGTTGCGGTTTCAGTCAATAACGATCCCGCGTTCCGCGGACCGTTCGGTGTGACGCTGGGGATGTCTGAAGATGCTCTATACGCTGCGCTTGGGGCGCATCCGCGCCACCGCGTCGGTCATCGAGAATCGTATGACGCGATCGAGAAGACAAGTGACACGCGTACGAAGGATATCTATGATGAAACCGATCACGTTATCATTGAGCTAACAGCTGCGAACGCCAATGATGCGCTGGCGCCTTTTAACGTCGCGCAAGTGACGCTTGTCAACGATAAAGGCATGAGGCTCATCGAAGCATTCACGAAGGCACGAGTTGCCGGGCTGTATCCCGAGGTTCACGTCGACAACTTCATCTCCGACCCGTGGCGAGGCAATCGTTAGATTATGGAAGAGCAAAATGTGCCGGCAATCCCGCGGCAGGAAGATGAATTCGGCGTTTCGATGCCGCCCAATGCGCGCATCGGCACGCTAGTCTTCGAGATACTGGAGCGTCGCATGCGCGTGCAGCTTGCCGACGGCGGCGACGAACGCGTCATAGCTGCCGAAGAACTGCGCGCCTTGTATGGGGCCCGCATTCGTCATGTCTCGGTGACTCGCGTGCCGCCCAAATCGCAAGGAGTGGCACTCAGTTCGACCGCTCTTAAAGCGACAGGCCGCCTTCCGCACTCGAACCTCGATCCCAGCCAGCGCCACGGTACCGAAGTAGTGAATGAAGATTTATACTATGCGATCGCGCTGCGCATTGATAAACTGCCGGAACTTTGGTACCTCAATGCGTCCTCGTTTAACTTCCGAAAAAGCCTCGGTGATTCGGCAACCTACTCGACCGAGTTGAACTTGAAGGAGTTTGTGAGGCGCCTTGCGCGGTTCGCACCCGACGCCGTCCGCGATGGATTCTTCACTGCGGTGCTCCAAGGGTCACCGCTGCCGCCGCCGCTCGATAGCTTGCTGGAGTTTTTCCGTCTCGTTTCCCGCTAGCGCCGCATGACACAGTGGCACACTTCGAACTTGTTGCCAAACGTATCTTCGAAGAACACCCCGTAGTACGACATGTTAAACTGTCCACCGCGCTCGACGGATTCAGGGCCTTCGATGTTGCGCGCGTAGGCGCGAATGGCTTCAAAGACGGCGTTGGCGCGCTTTCGAGAGTCGGCCCTAAGGCGATACGACTGGCAGACGGCGCTGAGGCGGAGTCTTCGTAGAGATTGAACCACTCGGTGCGCACGCCATTTGCGTCCCAACGTCCGTACGACTTGACGGCCGTCCGAGTGGGACCTTCTCGCATGCCGAGTGCTGTAAATAACGCGTCGTAGAACGATGTGACATCCGCCGCGTTGGTGACGCGGAAGTCGATATGGCTGATAAAACCCACATCCGACCGTTTAGGCGCTGGTGGCCAGTGGGTAATCCCGACGATTAAAGTAGGTGTCGCGGACGCACGGGATGTAGCCCGCTTGACGGATCGTCTTCTCTAAATCTTTGCGCGTGGCCGCGTTTGTGCTGCCGGCGAGCGTTACGACCCGCTCTTCCAAAATTGTGCCGCCCATATCGTCTGCTCCATAGAGCAGCGCAAGCTGTCCAAGTTTGAGGCCCGGCGTTAACCACGACGCTTGGATGTGGTCAAAATTATCGAGATACAGCCGGCTGATCGCTATGACGCGCAGGTACTCGATGCCCGTTGCCTCGCGCCCTCGGAGCGGCGTTTTATGCGGCACGTAGTACCAGGGGATGAAAGCCGTGAAGCCGTGCATCTCATCCTGCAGCTCTCGGAGCACGTCAAGGTGCATGATGCGCTCAGCATCGGTCTCAACCGAGCCGAACATCATGGTAGCGGTCGTCGGCATACCTAACCTCTGGGCGATGCGCATGACCTCCAACCAACGGTCATCGTCGATCTTTCTCGCGGAGATGCGTTTGCGCACCCGCTCCACCAAGATTTCAGCGCCGGCGCCGGGCAGCGATTTCAGGCCTGCAGCGCGCAGCGTCACGAGCACGTCTTCAACGCTCATATTCTCGCGCTTGGCAATTCCGCATATCTCGCTGGTCGAGAGCGAGTGGATGTCGACGCCCGGAACCTGTTGAGAGATTTTTTCGAAGAGCTCGACGTAATATGCGATTGGCAGATCGGGATTGACGCCGCCCTGCACCATAATCTGGGTCGCGCCTTGCGCCGCCGCCCAACCAACGCGCCCAAGCACCTCGTCATTGGTCATCGTGTAGCCTTCAGGGTGGCCTTCGGGTCTGAAGAACGCGCAAAAGGAACAGTGCACGTTGCAGATGTTCGTGTAATTGATCGTCGTGTCGATAACATAGCTGACGTCCCGCCCCGGGTAGAGCTGCGTCCGTCGCTTGTGCGCGGCGGCGCCAAGATCGTGCAGTGAGGCCTCGCGATACAGTACAAGGCCGTCGTCATAGCTCAGACGCTGTCCGTGCGATGCGCTCTCTAACAACGCGGCAACATTAGGCATGTTGCGCGACCGCATCAAAAAAGCGCAGAGCAGGAACGCTCTCAAGGAGGTTCGTTTCGTGTGCTGCCTGCATGAAGCGTACGAGCGCGGTGCGCGACTCGTCGTCGAAATGAAAATGCAGCGCGCGATAGTAATTCTCGTAGAACCCGCCTTGGCGCGGACGTGCTGCCTCTGCCCGGGCGATCACGCGGCGGATGTGCTCGAGCCCCCATTCCAAAGAATCATGCAAGGCGAGTGCTGCAGCGCGAACCTGATCAGGCGCCGCCGCAGCATAGTCGTTACGCGCTGCCCAAACGGCGTAGACCATGCCGGAACCGCTCAAGCGGTGCCAGAGCTCACCCAAGTCATGGACGCTGCCCAGAGGCACCTGTTCAGCCGCATCGATTGCCTTGTCGCCGATCAGGAGGCACGGCGTTCCGTCGGCGAGATGCTGCGCGAAAGGGTCGTCGCTTTCGACCAGCAGCGGGTCGAACCCGAGGTGCCTGCGACAGATGAGCTGGAACAGCATTCGGCCTGTGACCGACTCCCGCGTCACGGCGATCCGTCGTCCTGCAAGCGCCGCAGGTGCGACGGCCGAGATACAGCAGATGCTGAGCACCTTCGCGGGTGCCCCGATGCAGATGTCCGGCAGCAACACGAGCTCATCCGCGCGCTCGGCGTAAAAGGCCGAGGAAACGGGACTCATGTCGAGCTGCCCGTTCACGAGTTCTTGATTGAGACGTGCGGGCACGTCAGCGATCATCGTACCTGGGAACGGAAGCACGGCCTCATCGATTGCCGCATACACCGGCAAGTCGTTAGTGTATGAGATGCGCCCGCATCGTGGCAGGTCGTGGAGCATCGTCACTCTTCCTATGCCGGCTCGAGGACTCGATAAAGCAAGTTGCGACGGGTGGGTTCAAAACCTGCTTCGGCTATTGCCCGTTTGAGCTCGACGATCGGGGTGCTCTGATCCGTCGTGCTGCCGGCATCGCGATAGATCTGTTGCTCGTTGTGCACCGTGCCGTCGATGTCGTCTGCGCCAAAATGCAAGCCGAGTTGTGCCATCTTGATGCCGTAGGAGATCCAGTACGCCTTGATGTGGTCGATATTGTCGAGCATGAGGCGTGACACAGCGATCGTCCGCAGATCGTCGATGCCGCCTGTCCAACCACATTCCTCGAGCTCGTTGCCTTCCGGATGAAACGCAAGAGGCACGAAACACTTGAAGCCACCCGTTTGCGCTTGCAGCGCGCGCAAGAGCATGAGATGTTCGACGCGCTCCTCGATCGTCTCGATATGTCCGTACAACATCGTGCAGTTCGTTTGAATGCCAAGCCCGTGCGCGACGCGGTGCACCTCAAGCCATTCCTCGACGTTTGCCTTATGCGGGCAGATGATGTCGCGGACGCGCTTGACCAGCACCTCGGCCCCGCCGCCGTTGAGCGACGTCAGACCGGCGTCACGCAGACGGCGTAGACCATCGCTACACGTGCAGCGCGCGCGTTTGCACATGTAATCAATTTCAGCCGCAGTGAAGAGCGCAAGCTGGACGTGCGGTAGGCGCTTGTGCATTTCTTCGATGGCGGGAATCCAAAACTCAAGACTTGTCTGCTTTGGATCGTGTCCGCCCACGATATGCAGCTCGTCGTAGTCGTTTGGTTCGGCACACGCCTTCTCGAGAATCGTCTCAAGCGACATCCGGTAGGCGCGTTCTTCTTTCTCAGCCGCTGCAAACGAGCAGAAGGTACACCCAGCGTAACAGATGTTGGTCGTGTTCAAGTAGCGCTTGACGACGTAGTAGGCGCGAGTACCGTTTTTTGCAGTCCGCACGCCATGCGCTAACCTCCCGACGTCGTGAAAAGGGGCGTCCGTGTAAAGAAATACGCCATCGGCGCGGCTCAAAGGTTCGCCCGTCTGCAGTTTACGAGCGATCGTTTCGAGCTGGGCGCTCTCCTGTGTCATAAAGGGTGCGCTTCGGCGCTCGTGGGAGGCGGCCTTGCCTGGGGAGAACGGACCTAAAGGTCCGTTGCTACATCAGTCCGTTGCTACATCAATCCGCTGCTATAGCAGCGTTTGCTCGCTGTCGGGCGCGAGCATGTCGGCGAGCTTGTCAATATCGGCGCTGCCGACAAGGATCCGACGCGGCTTTGTGCCCTCGGTAGGTCCGACGACACGGAACTCTTCGAGAATCTTCATGAGGCGCACCGCGCGTGGGTGACCCACCTTGAGCTCCGCCTGTAAGAGTGCGACCGACGCCATCTGCCGCTCGATGATTATTTTGGCGGCGTCGAAGGCCAGCTCGTCCGCCGGCCCGCGACCATCTTCTTCGACCTCGCTGAGTTCGATATCAATACGGTTCGCCGGATCGTCCTGCTCGCGCCAAAACTCACAGAGGCGTTCCAGCTCGTCACCTGTGACGAGCGCTCCCTGCACGCGGACCGGCTTGGGAGCATCAATGGGCAAGTAGAGCATGTCGCCTCTGCCGAGCAACCGTTCAGCGCCGGCCATGTCGATGATGGTGCGCGAATCTACTTGCGAGGAGACAGCGAATGCGATGCGCGACGGAATGTTTGCTTTGATCAGCCCGGTGATCACATCGACGGACGGCCGTTGCGTAGCGACGACGAGATGGATACCCGTCGCGCGGGCAAGCTGCGCAATGCGACAGATGCTCGTTTCGACCCGCGTCGGAGCGACGAGCATGAGATCCGCGAGCTCGTCGATGACGACGACGATGTACGGCAGCCTGTCGGCCGTGCGATCTTGATTGTACTCCTCGATCTTGCGCACGCCGGCCCGCGCAAAAAGCTCGTAACGAGCATCCATCTCTTTCGTGAGCTCGTAGAGCGCACCGGCAGCGAGCTTGGGATCGGTGATGCATTCTTTGATGAGATGAGGGATGCCGTCGTACGTCGTCAGCTCGACACGCTTCGGATCGATGAGCATGAGTTGGACTTGGTCGGGCGTGCACGTCGCCAACAGCGACGTGATGATGACGTTGAGGCACACGCTCTTGCCCGCGCCCGTCGCGCCCGCTACGAGTAAGTGCGGCATACGCGTGAGGTCACCTACAATTGGCCGGCCGGTGATATCCTTGCCGAGTGCAAAAAACAGCTTGCCTTCACCTCGGGGTAAGTAATCGAGAATCTCGCGAACGCCGACCATCGCGACCGCGCTGTTGGGCACCTCAATGCCGACTGCGGCTTTGCCGGGGATTGGCGCTTCGATACGAATGCTTTGCGCTGCAAGCGCGAGCTGGACGTTGTCGGCGAGCGACTTGATTGCGCTCACCTTGACGCCTTTGCCCGGCGTGATCTCGTAGCGTGTGACACTCGGGCCGCGCTCGATGTGCGTAACCTTGCCGCTGATGCCAAAGGACGCGAGCGTTTCTTCTAAGAGCATCGCGGCGCTGGCTTCGTTGTGGACGCGTTTTTCTGGGGGATTGAACAACGCGTAATCGGGAAGACGGTAGTCTCCTGTCGCGACTGCTTTGCGCTCGCTCGCAGCGACGCGTTTCGGCTCGCGGCGGCGATCGGGCTCGACGATGATGGCAGGCGTTTCAATTGGCACGTCCGCCTGCTGCGGGAGCAGTTGTGTCAACGCCTCCGCTGGCGCAATGGAACTCGCTCCGCGCTCGTCCGGCACCATTAGGGGCGATGGGATCTGGCTCGTGAACTCCGGTTGCTGGAGAGGTCGATCGTGCGTGGGCCGTTCAACGTCCTTGCGCCCTTCGGGTCGATGCAACAAAGGCGAGACCGCCGAGCTCAGTGCAGTCCACGCCGCCGCCGAGCCGCGGCCAAGTGCTGAGAAACTTTTCTTGAGCGACAGGCCGGTCGGCACGACGATAAAAGCTATTGCGCCAAAGGCAAAGACGATACTCGCCCCCAGTGTTCCAAAGAGCCAAGAGAACGCGTGCCCGATATCATTGCCGACGAGACCGCCGTGCCCTGACAGACCGATCCAACCGGCAAGAACCAAAAACTCGCCGGCAGCACAAAGTGAGGATAGTGCAAGTTTGCGGAGTGCGTGGAGTTCGAGAAACACGATCATCGAGACAGCTGCCAGCAGCATAACGGCGAGCCACGCCGCCGCGCCGAAACCGCCGCGGAGTATCCCGGCGGCGATTGGGCCGAGCGACCCCGTTCGACCCGCGGGCAACGTCATCGCAAGGGTAAGCAGCAGCGCAATAGCGAGCAACCCAACGCCCAGAATCTCAAGATTGAGCGTAAGGCCCGGTAGCGGGTCGACTCGGCGAGACCGTGCCGCCTTCGTTTGCCTCATGGTCTGCGTACAAGCGTTCGATGGAGTTCAAACGCTTTCATTTAGACTTGGGGTCGATCGCGTCGCGCAGTCCGTCGCCCAGTAAGTTGAATCCCAACACGGTGATGGAAATGGCGAGACCGGGAAAGAGGAGCGCCCAGGGCGCGTTGAGCCAGTAATCGCGCGCATCGTTGAGCATCGAACCCCACTCCGGCGTCGGTGGCTGAATTCCCAGACCGAGGTACGACAGGCCCGCGGAATCCAGCTCGGCGGTCCCGATACCAAGCGTCGCTTGCACGATCAGCGGCGATAAAATGTTCGGCAGCACGTGTTTGAAAAGAATTTTGAACGAGCCGTTGCCAACCGCTCGTGCCGCCTCGATGAATTCCTGTTCCTTCACGGCGAGAACGGACGATCGCGCGATTCGCGCATAGATAGGTATGGCGACGATACCGATCGCGAAGAACAGCTTTACGACATCGCTGACGCGCTGGTCCAAAATCGCGGAGATCGCGATGGCTAAGATGATGCTTGGAAACGCGAGCATCACATCCATCACCGCCATCAGAAATGAGTCGAGATGGCCGCCCCAATAGCCCGAAACGAGGCCGATGAGCGTGCCGACGATCAGCGCGATGCCGACGGACACAACGCCGATTTCGACAGATAAGCGCGCTCCAAAGATCAAGCGTGCGAGGATATCGCGACCGAGTTTATCGGTACCGGCGAGGTGATGCCATGAGGGCGCGACGCCTGTTGTCGCAAGATCTTGCGCCAACGGATCCATGTGGCCCGTGATGGGCGACGCGAAAAGCGCGCAAACCGCCAGGAGAAAGATGATGGCCAGCCCGATGAGCGCAGATGGGCTTCGACGAAAACGCCTCCACGCATCGGCCCATACTGACGTGTACGGCGTCTCGAGTTGGCGCGCTTCCAGCGAAACCGCAGCCTGGGCCACTTCCCGTTAAACTTCCATTACCACGGGGACGATCATCGGCCGCCGTTTGGTCCTGTCATAGATGAACTTTTGCAAACCTTTGTGGACGTTTTCGCGAATCGCGGTCCATTCCGTCAGGCTGCGTTTGGCGCCCTCTTCCATGATGGTCATTGCAGCGCGCCGAACTTCTTCCAGCAAGCCGTCGCCTTCGCCGCCGCCGTAGGTGAAGCCGCGCGATGTGATGTCGGGACCTGAGAGCACTTTGCCATCGACGCTATCGACGGTGACCGTCACCACAATCATGCCGTCGGCCGAGAGATGGCGTCGATCGCGCAGCACCACGTTGCCGACGTCGCCGACGCCGAGTCCATCGACGTAGACGGGTGCACCCGAGATGCGCCCGGCAAAGCGCGCACCGGACGAAGTGATCTCAAGCGCGTCCCCATTTTCCGCCACGAAGATATTTTGTGTCTGGATTCCGACGCGTTCCGCAAGCCGCGCGTGTTGCACGAGCATACGGTATTCACCGTGCACGGGAAGGAAGTACTTCGGCTGCGTGAGATTGAGCATGAGCAGCAGTTCTTCTTGACGGCCGTGCCCCGAAACATGTGCGAGGCGCTGTTGGCCATAGATAACGTTAACGCCGAGCTTGAAGAGATTGTTGATCGTGCGGCCAATGCTGCGCTCGTTGCCGGGAATAGGCGTCGCCGAAATGATAACGGTATCGCCGCGTTTGAGCTGCACGCGCTTGTAGTCATTGGCCGCCATTCGGACGAGCGCCGACATCGGCTCTCCTTGGCTGCCGGTTGTGCAAATGACGAGTTTGTTATCGGCGTAGTTGCCGAGTTCGTGGTCACGGATCTGCACGCCCGGGGGAATCTCGAGATAGCCGTGCTCGAGCGCGATCGAGCTGACGTTTTGCATGCTGCGGCCGACGAAGCACACCTTGCGGCCGTGCCGCGTTGCCGCATCAACGGTCTGCTGCAGACGTGGCACATTCGACGCGAACATCGTGATGATGATGCGCCCGCTGCACTGCGCAAAAATGTCGTTGAAGGTGTCGCCTACCACCCTCTCTGAGAGGGTGTGCCCCGGGAGTTCGGCATTGGTAGAATCCGACGCAAGCAGCAGCACGCCGGCTCGACCGTGCTCTGCGAGCAGCGCCATATCGGTTGGACGATTGTCGATGGGCGTTTGGTCAAACTTAAAGTCGCCCGTGTGAATGACGGTGCCGAGCGGGGTGCGCAGCGCGATGCAGCACGAGCCCGAGACACTGTGGGTCACGGCAATGAAGCCCACGATAATGGATCCGATCGTCA
>Ga0207416_1001096_pt1 | contig 38808 bp, 35 predicted proteins | sample PaiPotPPM11metaG_FD_184107 | JGI IMG/M metagenome (GOLD analysis project Ga0207416, IMG submission 184107) | Iron sulfur acid spring bacterial and archeal communities from Banff, Canada, to study Microbial Dark Matter (Phase II) - Paint Pots PPM... ...
GGCGAGAAAAAAGGAGGATTAAAGGATTTTAGCCGCATGGATTGCGTTTAGACCGTAGAACTCACAACGGCTGACGGGTGGGCCAAATGTGAGTATCAAAAAGGGCCAGACCGGATTGTCAAAATCACATAACGATTCAAACCAGGCTCACGCGCATCTGAATGAGTAGGCTGATAGCAACACTTGACGTTTTATCGCGGCGCTCACTAGATTCTCAAATATTGAGTGATCTCATCCACTTTGCAGCGCTTACTTATATAGACCTGAGGAGGACATGGAAATGCTGAAGATGTTCGACTATAAGCCCTGACCGTACGCGCGCAAGACGCGCATAGCCCTTTTGGAAAAAGGGCTCCAATGGGAAACAACATGGCTTGATTTGCCTTCCGGTGAGCATAAGAAGCCGGAGTACCTGGCAATAAATCCGGTCGGGAAGGTGCCAGCATTAATCGACGACGGCATCATCGTTCACGACTCGACGATTATCAACGAATATCTGGAAGATACCCGCCCGCAACATCCGCTGTTGCCGCGAGACCCGGTCAAACGGGCACGCGCTCGTGCTTTCGAGGATTACGCCGACGCCTACCTGATGCCGTCGCTGTTCAAGATTTTCGGGCAGATGCGTAAGCCGGAGGAGGAACGCGATCGCGAGAAGATTGCTGAAGGGGAACGGGAGGCGCGTGATCATTTCGCCTATCTCGACCGTGAACTCCAGGGGCGAGAGTACTTCGCCGATGAGTATAGCCTGGGCGATATCTCGTTTATCCCGCCGCTGGCGAATCTCGAAGGGGCAGGGTTCTCGATCCCGAATGATCTTCCGAACCTTAAAGCGTGGTGGCAGCGGATGAAGACGCGTCCCAGCTTCAAGGCCAGTTGGCCGGACTAGGCGGAGCTGCACCGGAGCCGCGCACGCTAGTTGAGCGAAGCGCAACGAGCACAGCAGTGGAGCGCAGCGAAACGAGCAAACGAGTCTGCGAGGTGCGTCACTCAAAACGAGTCTGCCCGATCGGCGCACACCGCCGTTTGCAGGGCCGTTACTCAAAAGGAGTCTGCGACGTGCGCATAGGAATCGGACGGCTCAGCCAGGAGTGCGCATAATGGCCGGACGGCCAATCGGCAAGCTCGACCATATCGGTATCGCGGTAAGAAGCGTGGCCGAGGCGCGCGGGTTTTTCGAGGACGCTCTCGGCGCACGCTTCCTTTATGAGCATGCCAATCCAGATGCGGGTTATCGAATTTTCGAATTCGATCTGAACGGTTTTACGCTTGAACTGCTTGAGCCGCTGGGCGAAACCTCATTTCTACATGGGTTTCTGGACAAGCACGGTGAGGGACTTCATCATCTGACGCTCGATGTGCCTGACGCAAAAGAGCAAATAGGGAAACTTAAACGGCAGGGCATCAAGGTCGTTAACGAGCGGGAATATGGTCCCGATTCTTACGAGGGATTCATTTCCCCCCGTTCAAGTCACGGAGTGTTGATCCAGATAGGCTCAGGCTATCCAACGCTCGCCCGCGCAGCCGAATGGTTCGGAAAAAAGTAGAAGAGGCCTTTGAAATCAGATTCTCCTCCGGTACTCAAACTGCCTGAATCCGCGTCAGGAGGACGACCGCCTCGGGGCGACGCGCCCAATACCTGAGCATTCATGAAACTGGTGCTTCATGGACTCAAAATCTAGACGGCCCTTTCCCCCATCCTAAACGAAGCTGAGGGTTCTACCCAGAACGATTAGCATGGCGGTTAGGGCACGTGGCTAAAACAAGGCCGCTCGCAATACCAGTTCGCTACCTATGTAGACCATATTTCGTCCCTCGTGGGCGAGCAGCCATCGCCCAATTTTTCGCAGAAGCACATCAAGCGGCCGGCGCCATAACGGCAGCTCGCCTTCGCTGACCTGGGGCCGCTCCTTGTAGCCACTGAGAAATTCGGGTTTGCCTTGCAGACCGGAAATTGCTCTCAATCGCGAGGTAAATAATGCGAATTGGTGACCACCGCGCTGACTGGCCGCCCGCCGGATTCCGCGGATGCTTGTGGACCCCATAAAGCTGATGGAACGAAACCATCGTACAAGTCTGAACTGGCGAATCTATCAGGTGATGAAGCTGAAGTATGTACATTGACTGAAGTACAAAGTCCGAATAACTGACAGCACCCCGATGTCATGAGGAGCATCAGAACCAGGCCGACGAACTTAAGCATCGTAGTTTCTCCTCGAGTCGAATAGTCCTTATTTGTTAGCCATTATTGGCTTCCGCTGGTCGCGAATAACAGTGTACGTGCCGTCAATTTTAGGCCCTTTTCTCGGCCAAGGCGGCAACTGCTCTAGTCGGCAGCAAGACAAGTGCCGTTGGCGCTAGCATATCATGGTGTCCGGCAGCAGAAGTTATCAAATATGAGAACTGACCTTGCCGAAGTCTTCACTTCCGTTGTAGGTGAATGCTGGTCGGGTGTATTTTCTGAAGCCGCTCGATCTGTGCTCTGTCCGTCTGGCTCTTGTTGCGGCAGAGATGAGGTGAGGGTGGCCACCGGGGATAGAGGCTAGGATGAAGATTCTGCATCTTGTCGGCTGTGGGTCGCGGGAATCTTGTACGACTCGTGGGTTATACAAGGAGCGTTTGGCGCGAGCCAGGCGATGATCCGTGGTGAAAGTCTCTTTCGGTATCAATTTGGCTCCAGGCGATCCTCTGCTTGGCCGGGAAGATACAGGGCGATTTTCTGACTTGGTCAAAATGGCTGAGGATTACGGCGCCGAAGCCCTCGGCACCTACGACTCGGCCTTCGTCGGCGGGGACGCATTCGTAAGAGTCACCGTCATCGCACTGGCGTCAGCCCGGGCTCGCGTGGGCTTGCGGCCCACCAATCCCCTGACCCGCGAACCGCAGATCATGGCTTCTTTTCTGGCTTCGCTCGATAGCCTGACCGGCGGACGGGCGTTTATGGACATCGCCAGCGGCGACAGCGCGGTGCTTAACATCGGCTACAAAATCGCGTCGCGCAGGCGAATCGAGGATTTTGTCGCCTGCGTCCGTAACTTGTTGGCGAGCGGCGAAGCCACATACCAGGGCCGGCCACAACGCGTCCGATGGTCTGCGACCGCCATCCGCGATCGCATCCCGATCTCTATCTGCGCAGAAGGGCCGAAGATGCTTGATCTCGGCGGAAGAATTGGCGACGGCGTTATCGCCGGGACCGGCCTCTTGCCCGAGATTATCCGTGACACGGTCTCGCGGATTCATGCCGGAGCACGAACGGCAGGACGCAACCCGACTGACGTCGATATCTGGTTTACCACGCGGACTTCATTGCATGAAGACCGCGCTAAGGCGCTCGCTAACGTGAAGGCTTCGGTGTCGTCGATCCTGAACCATTCGATGAGACAAGGGCTCGACGACAAACACGTGCCGAATGATTTGCGCGCTAAAATCCGGCAATACGTCGATGGCTATGTGCTTTATGATCATGTGGTCCATGAGGGCCGGAATCCGAAAAGAATGGACGAACTGGGCTTAACAGATTACGCAATCAGGCGGTTTGCTTTGGCCGGCAACGTGGGCGATTGGATTGCGCGTATCGAAGAACTGGCGAGCGCTGGTGCCTCTAAGCTGTGGGTCGGTCCGGTGGGCGGACGCCTCGACAGCCAGTTGCATTACATGCGCATCCTGGGTGAGCAGATCATGTCGCGCTTCCTGTGACGATCAGCATTGATACCGGCGAGATCGGCACTTCGACATAATCCGCCTCCGCGCACACTATGCTCAAATTGATCGCGGGGCCTGGTTACGGCTGGAGCAGCCCACGCCGCCAGTTACTCCCGCGGCGGAAGTAAACTTCACGATCGTGCAGCCGATGTTCGCGATGGGTCCAGAACTCAATCGCGTCAGGACGCAGACGAAAGCCTAGCCACCCGCGCGGGCGTGGTACTTCGCGGCCTCGCAGTTTGGTGGCGAGTCGAGCCACCTGCGCGAGCAACAATGCGCGTGAGCGGAGTGGCGCACTCTGATACGAGGCGCTCGCAGCAAGCTGGCTCTGCCGCGGCCTGGTCGACCAATACTCGTCAGCGTCGGACGGCGCGATTTCCTCAATGGGCCCTTCGACCCTTACTTGCCGCCCATTCGGCTGCCAGTAGAAGGCGAGTGAGGCACGCGGATTAGCACCCAATTCTCGCCCTTTGCGGCTGCGGCTATCGGTGAAGAAGACAAACCCGCGTTGGTCGATTCCCTTAAGCAGCACGAAACGAACCGATGGCCGTCCATCAGGCTCAGCCGTGGCTAAGGCCATCGCTTCGTAGTTAGGAATCTTCAACGCGCGCGCATCATCGAGCCAACGGATAAACTTCGCAATCGGGTCGCGGCCCCGCACCATAACTTTGCTCATGTCACGAGCGCGAGCAGCACTACGCTCATGCGGATCAGGGCTGGTGGTGGGCACGACCCGTCTAATTGACCCGACCAGCAGCGCCTTTATTTCAACTTCGCCGCCGCTTCGACGAAGTCCCGCGCCATTTGTTCCATCCGCCGAATCGTCTCATCCACCGACGATGGCGCGCCAAGCGTCAGCAGCACCACTTCGTCCGCTCCCGCGTCACGATAGCGCTTGAGGTCGTCAGATTTGACCGGCTTTGCGTAAGGCGAAACCGCCAAGTGAACATCGGAACGCTTGCGGCCGCTTGCCTTCAGAATCTCTTCAATTCGTTTGATTTTCGGTGCGGCCTCGTCAGGTGAAAGATTGAAGCCGATCCAGCCGTTGCCATACTCGCCGACTCGCCGCAACGCGGGCGGCGTCTCTCCGCCAAACCAGACCGGCACTGTTCTGCTGTATGGCTTCGGAAAGCTCTGTACTTCCGGGAAGCTCACGAATTCGCCGCGATGTGAGCTCTTGGGCTCGCTCCATAGCTTCCGCATCACGTCGATATATTCACGGGTGCGCTGAGCGCGGCGTTCGAAAGAAATCCCGAGCGCTTGAAATTCTTCGGCCAGCCATCCGATGCCGACGCCCAGGATTAAGCGGCCGCCGCTCAGCCGGTCGAGCGTCGCGACCGTCTTGGCAAGCACCAATGGATTATGCTCGGGAACCAGACAAATGCCGGTTGCAAGCTTGATCTTACTGGTGCACGCGGCCGCGAACGCCAACGTCGTGAACGGATCCGCAAACGGCGTATCGGTCGGCAATGGAAACTCACCGGCCGAGTATGGATACTTCGAGCTATACTGCTCCAAAAGAATGACATGTTCCGGCGCCCATATACTTGCAAACCCCAGCCGTTCGGCAGTCGCCGCCACCGGCTTGACCCAGTCAGATGCCGTCAGTGGACCAATTCCTAGTCCGAAATATCCGATATCCATCGTGGTGTTCCCCCGACGATTATCTCTCTGCGCCGCCTGATCCGTATTAGGTCTAGCGCGCCTGTGATGCTCGGTCTGCTAACGCCTGCATCGAACGCCAGTCGAGGATGCCCCCGATGGTGCCGTCGGGTTTGTGAAACGCGACGGGTCCATAGACGTTCGCGAGGTAGAGCGTGTCCATCGGATGGGAGGTTGCGTCATGGACCGCGCCCGTCGGTTCATAGACCCAGTCGCCGGCGCGAGCCGAGCCGCCGCGATAGTCAAAGCCGCCCTCCAGGACGTAGAAATCGGCAGGACCTAAATGAGTATGCGGCGGATTCACCTGGCCGGCCGGCGCATTGATCAAAATATGGAAATAGCCGGTTTCCTGGTTGATGCGCAAAATCTTGATCTTGTTCCCGATACCGTCGTCGATCCAATCAAGGTCGTTGGTGCGCACCAGCGCAGCATTAAGCGGATCGAAGTAGCCATCCGGGCGTTTGACCTTTTTCGCGTCCGGATTTTTGGCTCGATCGACCATTGCCTGGGAGGACCGCCAGTCGAGTACCGGCGGCTCTTTACCATCCTTGCCATGCAGAATGACCGGCCCGAACACATTGGCGAGATAGATCGTATCAATCGGATGGCTGGTGGCCGGATGTACTGCGCCGGCCGGTTCCCATACCCAGTCGCCAGCATGCGCCGAACCGCCCCGATAATCGAAGCCGCCTTCGATCACGTAAAAGCAGGCGGGCCCGATATGGGTATGCGGCGGATTCACTTGGCCAGCGCGGCCCTTGATCAAAGCCGCGAACCATCCAGTCTCGCTACTGATCCGCAGCAGCTTGATGCCACCATTGATGCCGTCGCCGATCCAATCTAGCTCATTCGTACGCACCAGAGCCGCGCCCGGCGAATCGAAATACATCTCGGGCCTCGGCGCCACTTCGGAAGTTACGGCTGTAGCTGCCATTGAAGTCTCCTTTTTTCACCGACCTATTTCTATGCGCACCTCGCGGACTCGTTTGCTCGCTTCGGCCGGGCGGCTTCCGCTGGTGGCATGCGCCGCCGCTCCGTTGCCGCGGCTCGTGGCTCGAAACATGCGCAAAGGCAATGCTTGCCTTCGTCGAACTTACTTCAGAGGGATGCGTATACCGCATCAATCAGCGCGGCGCATCGCGGATCGATCAGCGACGCCGCCGCCTCGCCCATTTGATTCATCACGTAACCAAAGCCGACCTTCGCCTCGAGGTCGGCAAATCCCAACGAACCGCCGGCGCCGGGATGCCCGAACGAACGCTGATTCGGCCCAAGCTGCGCGCCGGGCTGGGAAAGCATATAGCCTAGACTGAAGCGCGTCGGAAACTTCAGCACCTCATCCATTCCCTTGGATTGCTCGGTATAGCACCGCGGCAGGCTCGCCGACGAAATGATCTTCACACTGTCGAGTTCCCCGCCACAAGCCAGCGCGCCATAAATTCGTGCCAGCGCGCGCGCAGTGCTATGGCCGTTGGCGCCGGGGATTTCCGCGCCCCGCCATGCCCGCGAGTTAACTGTCTCAGGCGCGATAGCATTGGGCGGATTATTGATTGCCTTGGCGCTCACTGATTCGGGATCCTTCATCATTTCCATGAAGGGATTGGGTTCACCCGGCTTGGGCGGAGGCGCCGCCAGAATATCGGCCACGCGCGCGTCAAGCTCCGGACCGAAACCAATATAGGCATCGGCGCCGAGCGGCCCGGCGATTTCGTCGCGAAAATAGGCTCCGAGGCTTTTGCCGCTGATGCGGCGCACGACCTCGCCGACCAGCCACCCAAACGTTATCGCGTGATAGCCGTGTTTCGTTCCCGGTTGCCACCACGGCTCCTGGCGCGCCAGTTCACTAGTGACTTTTGGCCAGTTGAATTGGTCTTCAAGCTTGAGCGGCGCACGAATCGCGGCGAGTCCGGCTTTATGGCTGAGCAGATATTTGACCGGCACGGTGGATTTGCCGGCGGCGGCGAATTCCGGCCAATATTTCGCCACTGGCGCTTCAAAATCGAGCTTGCCCTGATCGGCCAGCCGATGGGCGCAGAGCGCGCAAAGCCCCTTGGTGGTCGACCAGACGTTGACTATCGTGTCGCGCCGCCATGGACGGGTTCGCGCCGCGTCTCCATGGCCCGCCCACAAATCAACCACCGGCCGTCCGCCGATAGTAACTGCCACCGCTGCCCCGACTTCACTCCGCCGCTCGAAATTTTCACTAAATGCCCGTTTGACGCGGTCGAAACGTGACTCGCATTCGCCCTCGATATTTGGCGCCACGCCGTTACTCCTAAGTTTGATTCAGCTCGTCGCATAGTAGCCAGATTCGCGGCGATGTTCCACAATTCGAGGGTGCCGGGGGCTCAAGTCGCAAGCTACGCGGGACAAATAAACAAATACCGTCAACGGAGGCCGAGCGTTGAGACGTTTGGGACTAAAGAATATCAGGCATTGCGACTTTTCGCGTTTTTCAAGCACCAATTCAAGAAGCTCTCTTGCCGCTTCAGGCCTCCCTTATCTGAATGCCCGTCGCCACTCGCGACCTCGTTGCCCAGACCGTCCATCCAGTATCGCGAACGCCCGACGACTTCCTCGATGCTCGTCCGATAAACCCTTTCGCGCGGCCGGGCCGTCGGACGCGAATATCGACGAAGAAGGGTGGCAGATAACTCCGCTCGCCGTGCTCCACAGGCGCACGTAGCCGGACTATCGTATCGAGCAGTGTCGCACCCGGACCAGACATTCCTACCCTCATCTCTCTGACCGCTGATTCGTCCCGACGCGACTCACCGCAGTTAGCCGCACTTTACGCACTTGGCCGCAGGTTACCGCAGTGCATTGCCTGCAGACGCTCCTTGTTTCGACACAGCAAGTAATATTTGTGCGCTACGCCAAAAGTCGTTGACCGTCTACGCCGGAAGTCGTAGACTTCAACTCTGCCGATAGAGCTTGAACAGGTTGTGTTCACCTGGCTGGCTGAGCCGCTATCAGCCGGCCGCAATCTGAAAGGAGCGCGTGATGGAGTTACGACTGCTTGCAACCGATGCCGAGCGCAATACGTATAGGGCCGGAATGATGGAAGCGCGGGCCAGTAAAGGCGGCAAGTTTCGGGAGACCGAGCGCTCGCGCGTGAGCGAGATTCAACTGACCTTCGCGCGATTATACGGAGTCTTTGATGAGGGGGAGCCGAGCCGTTTGCTCGGCGGCTTCAGTATTCATTGTCTCAACGAGTTCAGCCAGAGTTTCCCCATCCCCAATTTGAATCATCTGCCCCCGAGCGGCGTGTACGAAGCCGGCCAGCTTTGGGCACTATCGCACGAAGCGGCGCTCGCCTTGCGCAAGGGCTCTATGATTCTGCTGGGATTGCTGCAGGCGCAGGCGCTCTTAATATATCCGCTCATCATTCCCCGGGACATCTCACAATTCTACAAGGTTTTCAAACGGGTGGGCCCGCCATTCGAGTTGCCTTTTGCGGAGACCGTAACCGGCGACAAAGTATATATGCAAGCAATGCTACTGGAGGGTGATGAGTTACGGCGCCAAGTGGAACTTGCGTCGCGCGACGGCTTCGAAACGCGCCGAAGCCACACTCTGGTGAGGTTTCTTGCCCCGGCGATTGGCGCCAGCGGAATGCTCGATCGCTCTAAGCGCCCTTCGCTTATCATGGAACAGGAGTTGATGCGGACAGGGACCGACAATTAGCGGCGTGGCTTCGCAATTCTTTCAGGCAGATTTCCTGGATCTAAAGAGAAGCCCTCCCACTTCAAAGCGGGCGGCCGGGATCGTGGCTGCGATTCAGCTTCCGGCGCCTAGATCGGCCGGGCCGAGTGCGCTGAGTGCCGCCGTGCTCCCGGTCGGAGCCGGAATTGCCGCCGGCCTGCTCCAGTAGGCGTGCGAGCCGCTCGACCGGCGTGCTGATTCTACTGATCTTCTCGGTGGCCGCCGCTATCCGGTCAATCGGCACACGCAGTTTGGCGGCCTTGTCGATCGCATTCATCAAATGCGCGATCGCATCATGGACCAGAGTAGCCAGCAAAGCTAGATCGTGAGTCGTGACCAGCGAATGAATACCATGTGATGGCGCGGGCGCTTGAATGAGCGTATCTGCCCCGCCTGGGACAATTGGGGAGCCGTCGAAGCGAGGTGCGCATGGACGATTTGCTGACCCCCGCAGCTCTTCGATGCGGCTGTCCCAACGCGCTCCCAACCCAAGGTGCCGGTAGATCTGGGCGGCGGCGTTCAGGTTGGCTAGGCCTTCCTCGGCCTTACCCTGCCGCACGAGCAGCATGCCCCAGGTAATCAGCGTTTCAGCGACTTCCCAGGGGAGCTGATATTGAGAAAATACTTTGCCTGCCAATATCCAGAGTTGGCTCGCTTCTTCCAGGAAACCATCGTGCGCCAGCACCGCAGCTTCCGCGCGATCAACAAAAGCTGACAGAGCACGCCAATCCTCGCCCGGATTTAGAAGGGTGCGGCAGCGCCGAACCTCTGAGCGGGCTTCGGCAACTTCTCCCCGCGCCAGGCGTACCAGGGCTAGCTCGGAACGCGTTGCGATCTCCTCGGGAATGCGAACCAGCGATTCCGCCATGAGAGGAGTATGAGTCAGGAGGTCGAGTGCACGCGCATGATCGCCTTGAACCCGCTTTAGACGTGCCAGCCAGAGGCTCGCCGTCCAGTGCTGTTGCTTGCTTTGCGCCATGTGAGAGCGCTCGATTTGCTGGCTCAACAAGTCTTCGGCCTGAGTCCACTCACCTTCAAAAAACCGGAGATTGGCTTCAAGAAAACGATGTGGCGCCGCCGTCAGAAGCGACCGTGCGCGGGCCAGCGCACCGGTGAAGATATGGGCGATGCCGAGATGAGCCAGTAGAATTTGACGGAGGAACTCTACCTGAGCCGTATCGGAGTCAGCGAGACCCGGTTGAATCGTTCGCTCGGCGGCGGTTGGATCCCACAATAGCAAGTAGGAAAAGCCCAGCAGCCACGCGGCTGCGAATCGCGGCTTCAGATCGCGCGTGCGCTCCGCCCGTTCGAGCGCCTGCTCCATCAGGCCGAGTCCCTCCTTCATCCTGCCGGTCGCCCACAAAAAGTGTCCATGAAGGGCCGCCGCCTGACACCATATCCCGGCGTTGTCGAGAAGCTGACCGATCTCCATCGCGCGCTCTGATGCCGCCAGGCCGTCCTCAGTCCGGAATTGCGCATGCGCGACAATTGCCTCGCCGATCAGCAATTCGCCTTCAGCGCTGTGGTCGGCAAGCGTGGCCAGCAGCTTTCCGGCCCGGCGGGAATGCGATACTGCCTGGCCGAAGCCGATCGTGGCCGGATTCATGGATAGCAAGGAAGTCACCGTAACCAGGCGGGCGTGAACCCGCGCTATATCCGGCTCCTGACCGAGTTCGGTATAGAGCTTGAGGGCCGCCTGCAGATGATGCGCGGCCTCAGCCGGCGTCGCCGCACTCAGCAGGCTTGCCTCGGCCAGGCGCTCTAGCAGTTGGGCGCGCAGCCTGCTGTCTCCCGTGCTCGCCAGTTTCAGTGCGGCGCGCCAATGACACGCGGCCTCGGCATAGGCACATACGGTAAAGGCCGTCTCGCCCCCGCGCATCGAGTATTCGGCCGCCTTGGCCAGATCACCGGCCGGCCCAGCCTTGGTGTAATGAACCGCAAGTTGTGACAAATGCGAATCGAGGTTGCCCTGGTGCACGGCTTCTATCGCGTGTGCAGCATGGGCATGTAACGCGCGTTTGGCGGGGCGGCTCTGGCGCTCATAAAGACTCTGGCGAATGAGTCCATGGGCGAAGGCGTAATCGGCGCTTTCATCACTCCCGGCTTCAACCACTATTCCAGCGCCACTCGCTTCCTCAAGTAGATCGGCAAGCTCCGAAGCCGCGAATGGCAGCATCTGGGCAAGAACCTCGAGCTCGAATTCCTCGCCCAGCACCGCCGCATGACTCAGCGCGGCACGGCAGCGTTCCGGCAGCCGCGACAGGCGCGCATCCACCACTTCCCGCATCCGGTCTTCAGCCGCGAGTTTGCTCTCCCAGCCCGACGAAGCCACCCATTGACCATTGCGTTTGGAAAGGCGGCCGGTTTCAACCAGATGCTGGACGATCTGATGAATGAACAAAGGGTTACCGTTGGTGAGCCGGCCGATATCAGCGGCCAGCCGTTTGGCTTCGCCGGCTAACTCCAGGCCGAGCAACTGTTCGACCAGGCTCTCTGCCTCGGTCTCGGCCAGTCCCCTCAGGCGAATTCGTTGAGAACAACGATGAAGCCCAAACTCAAGAATGGTGCGGCTCAGTTCCAGTCGTTCCAGCGTGCCGTTTCCCCGGCAGGTAACAACGATCAGGAGGCGTGCCGTGCCAACCATCCGTATTATGTGCACCAGCAGCGACATTGAGCCCTCATCAGCCCAATCAAGGTCTTCCAGTACAAGCATCAGGGGGTGGCTCTGCGACAGATCACGCAGCCAGCACACCACCGACTCGAACAATTCTGTTTGCGCGGCGCTGCTAATGTGAGGCTTTAGTCTGGCGGATCGCGGAGCACGGAGGGCGAGTCTCGCTATTATCTGAGCAGCTTCTTCCGCCTGTTTTGTCCCGCTCCTCCGCTCTTCGGCTAGCACCGGCCGAGACGCCTGCCCTGCTAACTGACGGAAGGTCTGGATGAAGGGGAAGTAGCTGAGTCTGCTCTGAGTATCGAAGCAACGTCCGGCGGCGACCTCGAACCCCAATACCCGCGCATAACTGCACGTCTCTTCAGTCAGGCGGGTCTTGCCAATTCCAGGCTCGCCCGAGATTAATACAGCCGAAAATCGTCCCGCTTTAGCCGCGCCAGCCGCGGCCTTGAGCGTCGCGATTTCCGCGCCGCGCCCTGCGAACGCTGCCGTTTCCAACGCTGCCGTACTTGCCGTCATCCGGTCTCTCTCCTGGACGCAAGCCAATGCTAACTGCTCGTTGGCTATCAGTAAGCTATTCTATGAGCACAATAAGTGTATTGCTACGCCAAAATCTGAAGGCAGGAGGGTGGTTATCAGTGACGCGATGGTGATTATCACCGAAAAAGGAAACGGGGCGACAGTCCCAGCGTCTGGGCATCGCACCTAACCCTCCTAGAGAGAGGGTTGCCTGGTGGGGAGCGAGATGGGGGGCTGGAAACGGGGCGGCGGCGAGTATACGGAGAGTTCGCGGAAGTCCGCGATTTTCGGCGCTGGTCACTTGCAGAGACATGCCGGCGCTGCGGCAAGATCAGACGGCAGTCCCGTCAGATGGCCCTGCGCTAATAATTGCAATTTCTTACCGGGCGTGTCCGTTCAAATGCCGCCGGTATTACGGGCACGCGGAGCCTACAAAAGATGGGGCCGTGCTCAACGGCAAGCGGAATAGGGCGGGGCGAACGATAAATTTATTCCGCACATACGTCCGCGGTCCTGCGCGCTATTCTGGAAAACGGGATCAGCCAGGAAATTGAAGGGCTGATCGCCGCAGCTCCTGCCTTGGTTACCTCGCGGCTGTCTCTGGTCGAATCTTCGCGCGCACTTCACCGCTTGCGACAACTAGGACAGGTCAGCGAAGCGAAGCTCGCCGACGCGCAACGAGAGATGAGCGCCGTATGGGCGCGATGCGGGCTTTGGGAGTTGACGCCCTCGGTGTGCGAGAGGGCTCGCCAAGTAGCGCCTGGGAAATCACTGCGAACCCTCGATGCCCTTCATCTCGCCACCTTCATATTGGCCCGAGAAAAGCTTGAGGGTCTCGAACTCGTGACCGTGGACGACCGCCTGCAAGCGGCGCTTGAAGCAGTCCAGACCGAAATTCCCAGTCCTACGCCAAAAGCCAGAACGCGATTGACGCTACGAGACTTCGAAGCCACGAAAATCGAATATAGATAGACTGTTCTCGGGCGTCACGGCCCCGCAGGTATATCCGCCCTGCCTTGTTGCTGTGAACTTCGTGGCACATAAGTTCCAGCGCCTGCTACACCACCTGGAAAAGCCGGCCAAGCCAAATAGAAGAGCGAGCAGCGTCGAAATTGCCTGTGAACTTCGCCGCTCTCGCTCCTCATTCCCGCTCGCCCGTCTTTTATCAGAGCGGGGTCTTGAGAAAAGCTACTGGCACGTGCTGGAAGGCCGGCTTTACCTGCATGAAAGCTGCTTCATTCCGTTAGTCCTCGCCCGCGGGGAGACTAAAGCGGGGCCTGCTAGGATTCCAACCCCACCTGAAGGGCATTCAGATTGCGCGCCATCATGTTCCAAAAAGCGATTGCGCCGGTGAGATCGACCATCTTGTCCTTCCCGACTATCGCCTCGACTTTGCGGAAGAGATCGTCGTCGACTCGCGCCTTGGTGGTCAATTCTTCAGCGTATTGGAGGATGAGTTTGTCATTATCGCTGAACCGCTGGCTGGTTCGATAGGAACCAATGTTGTCGATCTGCTCCTGGCTGATGCCCTCGCGCTTGGCGATATCGATGTGGCGGACGAAGCCGTACTCGCACTCACAGCGTTTCATCAACATCAGCACCGCCAGTTCACGCACCCGCTTATCGAGCGCAGACTGATTCATGAAATAGTTGGCGAGCGGAAACACTCTGGTTGCCAGCCCCGGGCTGTTGGCCAACGCCTTGGCCACATTCGGCACGCCTCGGACACCGAACTGAGTCTCGAATCCTTCGTAAAGTTTTTTGACTTCGGGCGATGCCGCTTCTTTTTCGACATACGGAATTCGTGGCATGGGACTTCACCTCCATTGAGCTGTCTGATTCGAGGCTTATTAGGACGAATCGGCGGGATGCCGTCAAACGCCCGGCAGCTTCAACATTGAGCGCTCAGGGTTGCAGCTTTTATTGCTATATTGATCGCTGCCGCGGAAGGCTGACAGATCAGTGTAAAGGAGCGATAAACCCATGGAGTTTCACCTGATTCAGGCCGGCACTGTAGGACGGCGCAAGGAGTTGGAGCTTGGAATGGCCGGCCAGCGTGACCTCCTCTACCAGCGTTATCTGGAGGAAGTAAAAGCCTACGTCCACGCCGCCGATGAACTCGGTTACACAGGGTATGGCCACAACGAGCACCATCTTCAAATCGAGGGCTTCGAAGAGACTAACCATCCTGGGATGACGAGCCTCTTCATTGGGCTTAATTCGAAACGAATCAAGGCCAACACGATCGGGTACGTGCTGCCGACACACAATCCGGTGCGCGTCGCCGAAGAGATCGCGACGCTCGATCACATCCTAAAAGGGCGGCTCAACGTCGGCTTCACCCGCGGTTATCAGGCGCGATGGTTCCAGAACTATGCGGCGGTACCGGGTGCCCACGCGACCACACCGGATTTGGCCAAGCGGCGCGACGAGCAGGACCGGATTAATCGCGAGATTTTCGAAGAATCAGTCCGTATCATCAAGACCGCATGGACTAACGACGTCTTCAGCTACGAAGGCAAGTACTGGACCTTTCCGCCAAACGACTTGGTGCAGAAGCATTCGGCCTACGTCAAATTCGGCAAGGGAGTAGCGGAGGACGGACGCGTCACTAAGATCGGGATCGCGCCGCGCCCGTATCAGAAGCCGTATCCGAAAATTTATGGGGCCTTCGCCCACAGCATGCGGACCGTTCGTTTCTGGGCGCGTGAAGGCGGCAAGCCAATTGTGCTCGCGAACAACCTGGATTTCTGCGAGGGGCTGTGGCGGGCCTACGAAGAAGAAGCCGATAAAGCCGGCCGTTCGGTCGCACCGGAAGACGTCGCCGCCTGGGGTGGGATTCTTTCGATTGACCGAAGCCGCGAGCGCGCCCTTGCGAAGCTCGAACAGCACTGGTGGATATGGGACCAATGGTTTCTGCCGTTCGATCAGGCACGTCCGATGGCGATCGTCGGCACACCCGACGAGGTTTCGCAGCAGATTGAAACAGCCTACAATCGCCTCCGCTTTAACGAAGTGCATCTCCAGATTGGGCAGGGCTATCTGGAGAAAAACGAAGTCATCGACGAGCTTGAGTTGTTCGCGTCCAAAGTAATGCCGCGCTTCAACGAGCATTAGCCTGGCCGGCGTCCCGAGCCGAGTAGACATGGCGGCGAGATCTTATCGCGGCAGAGCGACAGACTAAAAAGAGCAGCCGATACATTGCGGATATGAGTCTTTAGCGCGTTGCGTGCTGACGCCGCAAAGCTATAAGTATTGCGGTTGAGCAAAATGAGCGCCAATCCGCAACCGGTTCATCCGCATGCCGCCGAGACTTACGAGATATCGCGCTCGCACAAATGGATTATTGCGGTCTCCGTGATGCTCGGGACGATTCTGGAAGTACTCGATAGCTCGATTGTAAACGTGTCGCTGCCGCACATGCAGGGCAGTTTTTCGGCCAGCGTCGACGAGATCGCGTGGGTAGTGACCAGCTACCTGGTAGCTGCGGGCATCATGATCCCGATGACTGGATGGATTGCGGCCCGCTTCGGCCGCAAACGCTATTTCATCGGCTCGGTCATCATGTTCATCATCGCATCGGCGTTATGCGGCATCGCCCGCACGCTCGATCAGATCGTCATATTCCGCGTGCTGCAGGGCGCTGCGGGTGCGGCGATGATGCCGCTGTCGCAGGCCATTTTGATGGAGACGTTCCCTCCCCAGGAACAGGCGATGTCGATGACGATCTGGGGGATGGGCATGATGGTCGCGCCGATTATGGGCCCGACTATCGGCGGATGGATAACCAGCACGCTGAGCTGGCGCTGGAATTTCTACATCAATGTTCCGATCGGCACGCTCGGCGCCTTTATGGTCGCGCGCTTCGTCGAGGACCCGCCTTATCTCCGGCAGTTGAAGAAGGATGCGCCAATTGATTGGCTGGGCATTTTTTGCCTGGTGATCGGGCTGGGGTTGGGTGAAATCATCCTGGACCGGGGCGAGCGCGCCGACTGGTTCGCGACTCCATGGGTGGTCTATTGCTCGATCGCGGCGCTTAGCGCTCTAACCTTGCTGGTTGTGCAGGAACTGCGCACGGCAGACCCGGTGATTGAGCTGCGGATGCTGAGTGACCGCCATTTCACGCTGCCGGTGAGCCTGGTCATCCTGCTGACATTCACGCTTTATGGCACCGCGATTCTCAATCCGGTGTTCCTGCAGGAATTGCTCGGCTACGATGCTATGAAGGCGGGATTGGTGATGGCGCCGCGCGGCTTCGGCACCATGTTCGCTATGTTGCTGCTGGGCACGCTGTCGCGCCGAGGCTTTGATACTCGCTTTCTGGTGGGGATCGGATTCGGACTGGTGGCGGCCGCGATGTGGGAGATGGCGGGCTTGAATCTCCAGTCCGACACCTTCCGCATCGTATGGCCGACGGTGCTGCAGGGCATCGGCACCGGGCTGGTCTTTCCCGGGCTGTCCGCCGCGGCCTTAAGCTCGATGCCGCGCCAGCGGATGGGCTATGCGGCCAGTCTCTATGCGGTCACGCGCAATCTGGGCGCTGCAATCGGAACCTCTTACCTGACGACCATGCTGATCCGCCAGCAACAGGTGCGGCAGAGCTACCTGGTGGAGCACGTTTCGATCTTCTCACTGGTGAGAATTCCAGCAATGGGCAGTGGGCAGACCGACCTCGCGCAACAACTAGTCGCGGGCCAGCACCAAGGCATGATGGTCCTCTACCATGCAGTCCAGCGGCAGGCGATGATGCTGTCCTTCAACGACATCTATCGGTTGCTGTGCGTAATGATGATGGTGTTGATTCCGACGTTCATGTTCCTGCAACGCGACCTGCGCAACGCTCCCGCCGGCGGCCATTAATGAACACCGCGCGGCCGCCGCATCCGCGGAAGGACTCTCTCCCTGGCAGGGGGAGAACGGCGCCTTTTTTAGCGACAAGAGAGGGTCATTGTTCAGCAGCCTCCGAAGGAGGCCGCGATTACGAAATTCTGGAAGAAGCAACAATGGGAAAACGACGCAGCGGCACCCCCTCTCCCTCTGTCAGAGGGAGACTAAAGCTGCAGAGCACTCATCTTTCGCGGCCATTTTAGCTCAGCCGCTCAGGACCATCTAATACTTGGCGTTGTGTAGGACGCCCTCCTGGGTCAGGCGGTTCACATCCTCATGCGAATAGCCGAGGTATTTCGTCAGGACCGCTTCGTTGTGTTCGCCTAGCAGCGGAGCGTCGAATTCCAACTCTTCGGGAAATTTGGAAAAGCGCAGCGGGAAGGCGGGGATTTGGAATTCGCCGAGAATTCGATCATTGACAGTTCGGACGGTGCCGCGCTCGATCAGATGAGGATGACTCATAGCTTCACTGACTGACAGGATCGGCGCGACTGGCACGCGGCGCGCGCGCAGTGCGTCGATTGACGTCTGATCGTCGGGCATCGCCGCGAGCCAATCTTCAATCAGCTTGATGATCTCGTTGCGATGCTTGCCGCGGCTGGCAGCATCGGCGTAGCGAGGGTCCGACGCGAGTTCCGGTCTGCCGATCGCATCGCATACTCTCGCCCAATGCTGATCCAGCCAGGCCAGGATGATGATATGCCACCTGCGGCCCTTGAAGGTTCCGGCGGGCGCAAAGAACGGATGATGCAGTCCCGAGCGTTTGACCTCGTGCTTGCCGCCGCTCGCGCTGTACAATTCCACTCCCACAGTTTGACAATGGAAATACGAATCGAGCAGTGAAATGTCGATGTATTGGCCCTGGCCGGTTTTGTCGCGGTATAGCAATGCGCATGCGATAGCTCCCATCGCATGAACTCCGGTACTCACATCGCCGATTGCGACCATCGGCACGTACGGCGGCCCCTCCGCCTCGCCGATCAGCGAGGTTATTCCCGCGTAAGCCTGTCCGATGAAGTCGAAACCCGGATCGTGTGCGAGCGGACCAGTCTGTCCCAGTGCTGAGATCGAGCACATGATGATGCGCGGATTGATTGCGCTGACGGTCTGATAATCGAGACCCATGCTGCCGATAATGCCAGGCGCGAAATTTTCCACTATCACGTCGAAATTGGGAATTAACTGCTTGATTAGCTCGACCGCGGCGGGCTTTTTCATATCAAAGCAAACACCCTGCTTGCCGCGATTCTGCTGGATGAAATAGGCACTGCGCTTATCGCGAATAAATTGAATCTCACGCGCCTGGTCACCCTTGGGCGCAAGCTCAACTTTAACGACCTCTGCTCCCATCCCGGCCATCAGGCGAGTCGCAGTCGGCCCGGCGATGAAATGGGTAAAATCCAGCACCTTGTAACCGTCGAGTAAGTGCCTGGGAGGACAATCAGCCATTTGTTTTCCTCTCGCAGAAAATCACCTGGAATCCGAATTTCCTAGATTAGTAGGACAGGCGTCCCTGCCTGTCGATTATGCACCAGCCACTCTCGCTCGCGCGACCGTTTAGTATTGGGCGGCTCCCCGCATTTAGGCGGATGACCCGCGCGGTACGCGAGCACTCCCGGAGTAAGCGGTATGGTGACCGGAAACGCGATGTTGGTTAGGACCGTTTCGCCAGTCGCAACAATGAGGGTTATCGCGAGTATAACTGCGGCAGCAATACGATCGGCGCGCGTGATCAGGCGATCGCCATCACCAGCTTGGACCGCTTCGTACCACGGCATGAGCAGCGGCTTACGTAGCCAATAGCCTAGCCATAAGAAGGCAACTGCGGCCCATACGAGATGCCATCCGACAATCGCGCCGAGACCGTAGCGCGCGAGGTCGAGCCGCTGGCCGGTCAACGTCGTTACCGGATCGGTGAATGCAGCCGCATTGCCCGTGACGGAAATCCATTTCCCAGGCCCGAGAATAGGTCCGGTGTCGCGTACACGTCCAGCATCGGATGGACATGGTAACGCCCAGGGATACGGCCTCGGAGGACGATTCGATATTCATAGTCCTGGCCGAGCGCCAGCGACATCGATGAAGCGCCACTGACTCCGTTTACAACGCTGCGAGCATCAGGATGCCGACAATCCCGCAGACCAGAACCGGAAGCGCGGGACTGATCCAGCGATGATCATCGGAGCGGATCGCAAGTGGAGGAGCTGGTGCGGATGCACCAAGCTTCGCTGCATTCAGGGCGGTCGCCATGCTGTAGCCTCCTGGGATCTGGTCAAGCACTGAACAGGCTTATGAACTATGCCCAGCAAGTCCGATCAGATCATTTTGGCGCAGCGGTCGAGCACTGGCACTACCTTGTCGCGCCCTTCGGGAGGCAGGAAGAACACTGAGCGCTCCACGCCAGCCTTTTCGTAAGATTCAATCGCGCGCGGATCCAGCGGCGCCGCGAATGCGGTAATCGAGATGGTCCTGGGGTCGCGGCCTGCCTGCTCAGCGCATCGCCGTAATTCGGTAATCTGGGCCGGCAGATCGCCGCCGCGTCCGCAATTTGGCAGCCAACCATCGCAATATCGCACGACGCGCTCCAGGGCCCGCGGACCGTGGCTGCCAAGCAAAATCGGCGGATGAGGCTTCTGAACCAGTTTGGGCCAGCACCAGGCTGGCTCGAAGCGAACAAGCTCGCCCTGGTAAGAAGCTTCGTCCCTGGTCCAGAGCGCTTTCATCGCCTCGATGCTTTCGCGCAGCCGTTTCCAGCGGGTCTTGAAATTGGTGCCGTGATTCTCCATTTCCTCGGCATTCCAGCCTCCACCAATTCCGAAGATGAAGCGCCCGTTGGACGCCAGATCCACACTAGCGACCTCTTTGGCCAGCACGATTGGATCGCGCTCAATAACCAGGCATATGCCGGTGGCTAACTTCAGATTCTTGGTTGCTGCGGCTGCCATGGTCAGGGCTACGAACGGATCGATCGTATGGTAATACTCAGGAGGCAAATCGCCTCCCCTGGGATAAGGTGAGCGGCGAGATGTCGGAATATGGGTATGTTCGGGAAAGAATATTGACTCGAAACCGCGTTGCTCGGCCTCCCGTGCGACCTCGTCGGGCCTAATCGCAAAGTCGGTCGGGAAAATCGCTAAGCCGTATTTCATTGGATACCTCGCATCCTCGAGCTGAAAGAAGCGTTCACAAAGCGCCTCTCTCACCGGCGACCGGCGGAAACCCCAACTGCCGACGCAGGCGTGCGATACGCTCGGGTAACTAACGGTTGCTCTATCAAATTTTCAGTAAATTGGGCAACGGCTCACGCCGCCCGATCGCTAGGCTGAAAAATGGGCCGGCGGCACCCGCACTATGATTGCCCTGTAACCCTGCCGCGGCGCTCCTTTCGTTGGCGCGGCAGGGCAATTCATTGCCGTTTCGTTCACCATCCGGTTAATAAGCGTTGACCCCAAGACGCCGTGCGCATACGATGCCCGCGGTCCGGTATCGAACAGGTCCCGGTGTTTGCGGGTAGGGCCGCGCCCTTCCTGAGTGAGGACTAAGATGACTGGTGTGATTGGATTTATCACTGTTCTGATTTTCGCCGTGTGCCCCATGTCGGCTATCGCACAGGTGTCCGCGAACACGAAGACGATTGCGGACGGGGCGGCGGAGGCGATTCCGCCCGGTACTACCATCAACATGCAAAACTGGCAGCAATACCGGCAATTCATGCCCGACGGAATGGCGGCACTGTTTGAAGGTAAGTATGCATGGAAAATGCCCCCCGATGCCGCGCTCGAAGTTGGCCCGACTATTATTCACCCGTTGCCGCGCGGCTATTTGGCAGCGACTGAAAAATATGCCGGCCAGGTGCAGCTCCAGGAAATACCCAATGGTGGGCTGACGTTGCGCAACTATCAGGGTGGAGCGCCCTTTCCCAATCCACAGGAACCGCACAAGGGCTGGAAAATTCTTGCCAACTTATGGTACCGCTACACGCCTCATTTGTCGGCAGATACCTATGCCGACGGATGCCTGGTTGACCCTCACGGCAGTATCAGTTGTGACGCGGCCGAAATCGTCGAACGCCAATTGGCATTTAATACTGACCCGGGCCTTCCCGCTACTATTCCTGGTGCGGAAGGTAAGTTCTTCACTGAATGGCTAATGGTGCTGGAACCTGAGCAATTGCGGTACAGCGCGAATCTTAATATCTCATACGCGGACTTGTCGCGGCCTGACGACCAGTTCGTGTTTCTTCCGGCGCTGCGGCGTGCCCAGCCGGTATCCACATTGGCGCGATGCAGCCCGTCGCACGATACCGATGCGACCCCTGAGGAGCTGCGAGAGGGCTTCGATTCGAACCTGACCCAATTGAAAGTCGATCTGGTTGCCGAAAAGAAGATCCTGGCGCTGATCGATATCACCTTGCCGCAGGGCAAGTTCCCACAGAATTTCGACATGCCGTTAGGATGGCCGACTCCAGCATGGGGCAAATGGCAACTGCGCGACACGTATGTGATCAGCTTGAGCAAGCTGCCGGCCTACGCCTCAGGTTATTGCTATGGTAAACGAGTGCTCTACGTGGACAAGCAGTTTTCCGCGCCGGTGTGGGAAGACATGTACGATATGACAATGCAGCCCTGGAAATTTATGGGGCTATTCCTGAAGACTTGTAACGTTCCACAAATAGGGCCGGTCAATTCATGTGGCGCCTTGCTCGAATCTTACTGGGATGTCAAGAATACCCACTCCACGTTCTTTGTCGATCCTGATGCCGCACATCCGTTCTATACAAATGAGGATGCGCCGAAGGAATATGCAGACCTGGTCAGATTTACCACCGCACCCGGTTTGAACCTGATTATGCGATAAGGTTCTGCAGTCGGAAAAAGGGAGCAGCGGCGCAGCTGCTCCCTGCACACTATGGAGGCCGCGTCAGCCGACTCTACAGTCCGTCAGCCAACCTGGCTACCAACCACCGAAACGAAACTGACGCAGCGGCCCGGCTGTCCGCCGAGATTGTGAGTCAGGCCGACTTTGGGGTTGTTGATCTGGCGCGGACCGGCTTCGCCACGAAGCTGCAGCCACATTTCGTACATCATTCGCAGACCAGACGCGCCAATCGGATGGCCAAATGACTTCAGACCACCATCCGGATTAACCGGAAGTTTGCCCTCCAGATCAAAGAAACCCTCAAGTACGTCGCTCCACGCGGTGCCGCGGGGACTGAAACCGAGGTCCTCGTAGAGTACGAGTTCGGTCGGGGTGAAGCAGTCATGTACTTCGGCGAGGCTCACCTGTTGGCGTGGATTGGTAATACCCGCTTGCGCGTAGGCATCCCGCGCAGTAGCCACGACTTCCGGAAAAGTTGTGAAGTCGTAGTCCTGTGAGAGCGGACCCTCGGCGGGCCCGGCGACGAAGGATAGCGCCTTGATGTAAATCGGATTCTTGCAGTACTTATGAGCGTCTTCAGCACGGACCACGATCGCCGCCGCGGCCCCGTCAGAGACCCCCGAGCAATCCATAATACAGAGCGGATCAGCAATTTTAGGCGAATTTTTGATGGCTTCGATGGGGACTTCTTTCTGGAACTGCGCTTTGGGATTACGTGCGCCGTTCTTATGGTTCTTCCATGCGATGCGGGCGAGAACGTCGCGGCCCTTTTCAGGATCGAGCCCATATTTTTTGAAGTAGGCCGGCGCGAGCAATGAAAACAGTGCGGGCGGCGTCATGTTAGGTGGCGTTCCGTCGTTGGGCGGATTAGTCACTACCAGTCCCGAAAACCCGGAATCCTTGAGTTTCTCGACGCCAACTGCCATTACGCAATCAAACGCACCAGAAGCCACCGCGTAGCACGCTTGTCGCAACGACTCGGAACCGGTGGCGCACATGTTTTCGACCCGCGTGACGGGCTTGTATTGAATTTTAAGCGGTTCGCTGAGCGTGAGTCCCGAGACCCCGGAGCCCATAGTGCCGAGCCAATAAGCGTCGATATCGTCAGCGTCGACGCCAGCCGATTCATAGGCGTCGTAGGAAGCTTCGACTAACAAATCTTCGGTGCCTTTGTCCCAATGCTCGCCGAATTTCGTGCAGCCCATCCCGATAATTGCGACCCGGTCCTTGATTCCCCTGCTTGCCATGGTGTCCTCCTCGGCAGCTAGCGCTTGGGGCGCGCCTTCCAAAAATAATTGTGAATGCCGTCGGCGGTAAACAGCCGGCGGAAGGTCATCTCGACTTCATCACCGATCGCGACCTTTTCGGGTTCACAGTCGGTCATCTCGCACAAGAATCGCCCACCACCGGCGAAATCGGCCACCACGTTAATCACCGGGGGGTTCAGCGAATAAGCCAAACGGTCAAGCGCGTATGTGGCAATCCTTCCGACTCGATCGGCGAATGGGTACGGTTCCATCTTATCGCGCGCGCGGCACTTTACACATACTCGTTGCGGCGGCAATTGTGGGGTTCCGCACGCGGTGCATCGCGAGCCAATCAGGCCGTACTTCCATTTTTCCGCTCGCATCATCGGCGGCGCGGCGGGACGTTCAGGATCGGGACGGCGCGGCGGTTCGGTTGGCAGAATTTCGCGCCACTTCAGATAGCTGGCGTAGGAGACATCGCCTTTGGATTCGATCATCCGCCCTACCGAATGCACTGGCCGGAAACCAGCGGCTGCCTCCGTCATTCTGAGCGCCATCGCATCGGCGCCATCCGCAACGCAGACGACCAGGATCCGATCGCCCGGTTTACATGACTGTAAAGCGGCGGTAAGCATCAACCCTGGATGGGCGGCACCCGTCTGGCCGACGGTAAGTGCCAACGTGTCGCCGACTCTAGCTGGATCGAGTCTGAGAGCACGCGCGAACTCATCCGCTGCGCGTGGATTGGGTGCATCAAGAATTACGCGCGCGAAGTCGTTCGGCTGGGCGCCGGCCCGCTCGAGCACCGTGGAAACCGCCTTTTGAAACAAGGGTGCGTACGCCTGCGTCAAAGCGAACCGCTCCTCCCAGGAGTGAGCGAACCGTTCGCCGGGTGCGCGCCAACTGTCGAGAAACTCCCGGGTGAGTGAGGCAGTCGCCTCAATTTCCGCGATCACACCCCTGTTGCCGACGATAAAGGCCGCGGCACCATCGCCAGTCTGTTGCTCGAGGCGGCCCTCCGGCGCGCCAAGCCGTGCATCAGCCATCGTCACCGCAGCGTAACCGTCGGTTCGTGCAGAATCGAGCGCCTGGAGCAGGCCTGATAAGCCGGCACGCGTCGAGCCAGTCGTATCAGCGGCTCGAATTTCAATCGGAAGCCGTGTGGCCGCACCAATGATGGCGGCGTTGAGCTTCTCGCCATATGGAGCCGTGGTCGTCGCGAAGAAGAGCGCGTCAGGCACGGCGTCGGGCACACTCTTCAGAGCATCGCGCAAGGCTTCAACCGCCATTGAGATGCTATCTTCGTCGAAACTCGCGACCGCCCGTTCGCCGCGCCCAGCAGGGACGCCAAGCACCGCGGCAATCGCGGAGCGCTTGAGGCGACGATAAGGAATGTACGAACCGTACGAAACGATACCGGCCATGCCGCATTAAAGGCCGATTAGAGCGCACCGTCAACTAACGCGAGGTTCCCATTTTATAAATTTTGAGGATGTCCTGGCTATGGCGCAGTCCGCGAAAGCACGGCCGTTATGACAAATATCGATAGGCGAATTGCTCAATCGCTCGCCGGAGCGGCTCGGGTAGGTGCCTCCAGACATCGGTCAGGACGCGGCGTTTAGGCGAGAGCACCTCGCTACTGGAGGGGTAATGCGGCGCGATCGGAAAGAAGGCATATGGCAGGGGGCTCGAGTGGCCTCCAAGGCCACGTTTGAAACGATTGAGGCCAGAGTTCCGGATATCGCTGCGGCCCAGATCCAGGCACCGAAATTTTCCTGCCCAGTGTTCGACTAACGACCAAGTCAGCAGATGACCTGCCCCTGCAGTCTCATTGGAGTCACGCGCACTCCACTTGTAATGCAGTGTGTCTCCCTGGCCGAGCAAGAATACCGCGGCAACGTCGTGTTCCTGATGCGATGCCAACCAGACGTCAATTCTGTCATCGAAAAGTTGCCGTACGATATTAAAAAAGCGAAGCGGCTGACATGGCAATCCTAAGCGTCGGCGTGACCGCTTGTGGAGCCGGTAGAATCGCCCAACCATCTCCGGCGAGCTGCCATGGTCGATCCGAAAGGTGGATCTGCGGGCTTTGACTAGGTTGCGGCGGAAATTTGTTTCCAACCCGCGGTAGAGTCCTGGTACCGAACCCGAGGTATCCAATTCCCATGAAAGAAAGTGGTCCGCGCTTTGCCATTCAGGCGGTGCACTAATGCCTCGGATCTCAAATCGGTCATGGCCGAAGCACTCACTCAAACGACTGAGCAAGCTGGCCTCGGCATCCGCTTCCACCGCTAGCGGCGGGCAAGCATCTGAAAATGGTAAGGATACCCACCACCGTGCAAAGGGCCGCCGCACCCGAGCAAGCAGCACGCCGGCGGCGGCAACCCCGCCCCGCTCGATAATTGCCGCTCGAAAAGCAAAACCGTAGGTGAGGCGCAGCGCTTCAATCCATTGTTCCGAGTGATAGAGGGTGGCCTGCGGGCTCAAACGAGTGAGAGCACGCCATTGCGCGTGAACGTACTCAAGAGGCTCAAACTTGATGGTCGGTGGCTTCGCGCACGATGAGGAATGGTTAGGCGCACGCTTGTGACGCTGCTCGGGGAAATACTCCTTGCCCCCATGATAACAAACGCTCGTGGCCGTCCTCGACGAACCAGCAACCTTGTGCAACAGCGCCCCTCCGTTCGGGCTGAATGGTCGCGGTTAAACAAACGGCGACTCGCCGGAGCTTAACGCAAACTTTATGCCGTCCATGATTTCTCTGAAATTCCACTAAACGCCATGACATTCCGCCTAGCATTCCTAGCCGCCAGAGTACTGGGCGAACAAATCGAGCCAGCGTTAATTACACGTTCCAGCGAGCTTTGCCCGCATCCGCCTCAATCAAAGCCATCTAACCAAAAACTGAATAGCTGCTCGCGAGCGCGGCTCAACCACGTTCTTTCAACGCGGCAAGGACCTCTTCCGCGTGACCATTGACCTTTACTTTAGGAAAAACCCGTCGCACGGTGCCGTCTTGTGCGATTATGAAAGTACTGCGTTCGATGCCCATGAATTCGCGGCCGTAGAGCGACTTCCGCTTGTAGACCCCATAGGCCCCTGGTTACCTGGTTGCCAGGATCGCTTAAGAGGGGGAAGGTCAGTCCGTGCTTTTCGATGAACTTTTGATGGGATGCGGGGGTATCGGCGCTCACGCCTACGACCTGAGCCCCCGCGGCTTGTAACTGTTTAAGGTTGTCGCGGAAGCTGCACGCCTCAGTAGTGCATCCAGGCGTCATGTCCTTCGGATAGAAGTAAAGCACTACGTCCCCGCGCTGCCTCAGAACTCGCAACGAAACGGGTTTGTCATCCTGATCAGGCAGGGTAAAGTCGGGCGCTCTCGCGCCCTCTAAGTCTGATGGGCCAACCGCTCCAGCTTCGCTGCCGGGTGGCATGCGCGTCTTTGAGCTGGTGGATCTGGGCCTGACGGGCGGTTGCGAGGTTCGAGCCATTACTCTTCTCCCATGCTTGTTGATAGCGAACCGTCGCATCTGCGGCGATTGGGCGGCATTACCACCTTCAATCGGCAAAAGGGTCCCGCGAGTCGAGCCTAAAAAGGTTCATCACTGCTGTTTTCGCTGTCTCGCAGTTGACGAAATTACTATCAGGTTCTAGACTTGCGACGGGCAAGGCGCCACCTAGCTTAAATTTCATGGCCGTTTATACCGAGCTCAAAAAAACTTTAATCGACGAGCTCGCAGACGACTATAACCTAGGCCGCATCACCGCTGTTATTCCAATCCCCGAAGGTTCGGTCAACTCCAACTATCTAATCGAAACCGCCAAGGCGCGCCTTCTCCTGCGCATCGATGAAGCCAAAAGCGAAGGCGAGGTGAAGCGTGAAATCGATTTGCTTGCGTTCCTTCGCAAGCATTCGTTCCCTTGTCCTCACCCACTGCAGGATCGCATGGGCCGCGTCTACCGAGAGTATGACGGCAAATGCCTGTCACTTTTCCGCTATGTTGAAGGGCGTGTGCTGCCAGTTGCGCGCCTGCGCCCGGGGCAATTGGAAAACATAGGCCGTGCCCTCGGCGAACTGCACGTCATCGGGAAAGGCTATAAGAAGGGAATTGACAATCGATTCAGCTTCGAGCGAATCGCCGATCTCTATGTCGCCGTGCGCGGGCGCCTGCCCAATTACTTTCGCAAAGTCACCCGCACCCTGGAAGACGAAATCGAGTACCTTACTCGGTATCTCGAGGGCAAGTTACCCAAAGGCATCATTCATGGCGATTTATTCGCCGATAACCTGCTGTTCCGCGGCGAAAAACTGACGGCGATGCTCGATTTCGAGGCCGCTTGCCGTGGCAAGTTCATCTTCGATATCGCCACCTCGGTTAATGCACTGTGTTTCGTCGAGGGGGGCTACTCACTCGACCGCTTCCGCTATTTGCTGCGGGGCTATGAATCCGTGCGAACGCTGTCGCTCGCCGAATGGGACGCGTTCCCCAACGAACTACGCTACTCCTCTCTTCGCTTTACGGTTACCCGCCTCCACGATTTTTTTCTGCGGCCGATCAACGGTTCGCAACGCGTCAGCAAAGACTTTCATGAATTCTTTGACCGCCTGCGCGTGCTGCGCCGTGAACGGGAAGGTGGCATGGAAGCATTGCTGATGGCGATGGCGACCGGCTACGACTATCGCAAATACCAGAAAGTCAAAGCCCGCGAACGGCTCAAGGCGTGAGCATTCGTCTGCACGCTCCTGATGAGTTGACGCGAGCTTCCAGCCATCATGCGCCTCCGCACTATGGTTTGTGGTGCGGGTTTCGCCGAGGGACGCTTATTGAATCCTATCTTGTCAAGTCTTGATAGCCGAACGCCTTCGCTCTGGCTCGAAATTGCGCCGCCGCGCGGTATCGCTGTCGAATCTCTGCTTCAAAAGCTGGCAATCATTCGCAGCCACGCGATTGCAATCAATTTGGCTGACAACGCGCTGGGCAAGGTCAAGATGTCGGGCCTGGTGTTCGCCTCAATGATAAAAGCCCGCCTGGGAATGGCCATTGCTCTGAACGTCTCCTGTCGCGATCGCAATCGCTTCGCTCTCAAATCGGATTTGCTCGGTGCTGGCGCTCTCGGCATCGAGGCGATAGTGGCCCTACGCGGCGATAAGCTGGCGAAGGATGGCAGTGCTGGCGCCCGGCCAGTCCATGACGTCGATACTTTCGGCCTGCTCCAAATCATCACAGACCTCAATCGCGGCGATACCGGCGAAGGCAAAAGGATGCTGAAAACCCTCCCGAGGCTGCTGCTCGGCGTGGTGGGCAATCCCAACCGTCAGCCACTTGAGCCCGAGGTTGAGCTGTTACGGCGCAAAGCTGCGGCGGGCGCGCAATTCGTGGTGACACAGCCGGTCTTTGATCGAAAAACCGCCCTGACGTTTGCTGAGCAGGCGAATCGCTTAGGGCTTAGGGTCGTGCTTGGAATTCTGCCTCTCAAGCGCGAATCGATGGCTGATTATATGAGGACGAACATAAAAGATTTGAGCGGCGCCGTTCATCACTTTGCACGCTACACCGGACTTAATGACGATGATGCACGCCGAATGTCGCTTGAATGGAATCTTTCCCTGATGGACGGGCTAGCCCCCGACGTGGCAGGCTTTAACATTATGAGCGGTGGAGGACCCTCACTTGCGATCGAACTCGCGCTCGAATGGAGCCGTCACGCCGGCGGAATCCGTCAATGACAAGCTACGAACAAACGCTCGAGACCGCAGCTCGGCTGAAAATGCAGTGCGGTGCATCCTTCGCCATATCGGCGAAGATCCCGAGCGGGAAGGGCTGGCGCGGACACCCAGCCGGGTCGTGCAAGCCTACGAATACCTGACCAGCGGGTATACGCAGAATCCCAAACAGGCCATCAACGGCGCGCTCTTCACCGAAGAGCATTATCAGGAAATCATCCTTTGCCGGGACTTGGACTTCTATTCCCTGTGCGAACACCATCTGCTGCCATTTATGGGTAAGGCACATGTCGCGTATCTGCCGAACCGCCATATCGTCGGACTATCAAAAATTGCCCGGCTGGTCGAAATTTACGCCCGGCGGTTACAAATTCAGGAACGCCTGACCACGCAGATTGCCCAAACTATCATGGACGAAATCAAGCCGCTCGGGGTCGCGGTCGTGCTCGAAGCGGAGCATCTCTGCATGCGCATGAGAGGGGTCGAGAAGCAGAATTCGCACGTGACAACGTCGGCGATGCTTGGGCGCTTCCGCACTCATCTTGAGACTCGCCAGGAATTTATGAACCTCTTGCGCAACGGCAAAAATTGACGTGGCTAAACCCCAGTGCCCCGCGATTCTTCCCCCCTTACCGCCGCCACCAACATCAGCCCGGATTGTCTTGGTGGACTTGCCAGGGCCGCGCTGCGATATGTCAAATCTGGCCAGATTATCGGCCTCGGCAGCGGTCGAGCCGCGAGTGCGTTTATTCGCGCCGTGGCCGAAGCCCGCCTTGATATCCGCGGTGTAGCAACGTCGTCCGCCAGCGCCGAATTAGCCCGGTCCCTCAAAATCCAGCTTGTGGACCTGGATGCGGTTCGCCGACTCGATGCGGATTTCGACGGCGCCGATGAAGTCGATCCACACCTTGACATGGTGAAGGGCCGGGGAGGAGCGATGGTGAGGGAAAAGGTGGTCGCGGTCGCCTCACGGCGGCGAATTTTTCTGGTCGACGATGAAAAAATCGTCAAACGACTTGGCGAACACGGCAATCTGCCGATCGAGGTCGTCCCCTTCGCCGCACCCCTGGTTTTGCGGGAAATCACCAAGTTGGGACTCAGACCTAAGGTGCGACTCGATGACGGGGGCCATCAATTTATCAGCGACAACGGCAACATGATCTTCGACTGCCGGGTATCGCCGATTCGGAGCCCTGCGCGCCTGGAAAGCGAGCTGCTCACCGTTCCGGGTGTGGTGGGCACAGGCCTTTTCCTGGGAATTGCCGATGTAGTACTGGTCATGTCTGGCGATGGAAAAATTACCACCCTGCGCCGCTCTCATTGAATGTCCCAATCAACCACGGCAAGCAAATGCCGCACGCACGGGGATCCTTGATGTGGAGCCGACGCGCACTGAATGAGAGGCTGGCTCATGAAGCTGGTTAGATATACTGATAAAGGCGGACCCTCGCTCGGGGTCGTCAAAAACGACGGGGTGATCGAGTTGGGCAAGCATTGGCCGGCGGTGCGCGACGACATGATCGCGCTAATCAAAATGTGGCCCGACATCGCATCCGCCTTGCCCATGCTGGTCGCCAATTCGGCTCCGGATGCGGCGCTCACTGACGTCCGCCTGCTTGCTCCGGTGGACCGTCCCGGAAAAATACTCGCGATTGGGCTCAATTATGCAGATCACATCAGGGAAACTGGCCAGCAAACTCCGCCTCATCAGATCTGGTTCACCAAAGCAGTAACCTCCATCAACGCACCCTTCGATCCTGTCCAGCTGCCGGCTGCATCAGAGCAAGTCGATTATGAAGCTGAACTGGTCGTAATTATCGGCCAGCGCTGCAAGCACATCGCCAAGGAGCGTGCGCCGGAAGTGATTTTTGGCTATTGCGCAGGTAATGACGTATCGGTTCGCGACTGGCAGTTGCGGACCAGTCAATGGGTACTTGGTAAATCATTCGACACTCATGCTCCAATCGGCCCCTGGATAGTGACGCCGGATGAGATCGTCGATCCACACGCGTTAAACATCCGATGTCTTGTAAATGGCGAACAGCGGCAAAACTCTAACACCAGGCATCTAATCTTCAACGTGTTTGATCAGATTGCGCACCTCAGCAACGCGATGACCCTGGAGCCGGGTGACGCGATTTTCACCGGCACGCCGGGTGGTGTCGGACTGGCGATGAATCCACCGCGATGGCTCAAAGCGGGCGACAAGGTCCGGGTTGAAATTGATCGAATCGGCGCAATCGAAGCCGTGATGCGCGCCGAGGCCCTCTGAAGCTGTAACGACGCGGACTCAGACGCACGTTCGCTGACCGCCAGATGGTGGACAGCCTGCCAGGCACCCCGCCAGAGCGAGTTCAAAATAGGTCCGACTCCAATTGCTTTTAATGCGGCTCGCTACGAAGCTGGAGGATTATAGAACCGACGTTAGTCCCAGCCGCGGGCTCCGAACTGCGCGGATAGGCAATTTAGCGCGATGAAACAGGACTTAGACACGGTTTTCTTTGACTCACCGCGCCCCCGCGTGATGGCGCATCGTGGCGCCAGCGGTGAATACCCCGAGAATACGATGCCGGCGTTCCGCGCCGCGGTGGAGGCGGGGGCTGATTATATTGAGCTCGACGTCCATTGCACTTGCGACGGCGAAGTCGTGGTTGTTCATGACGACCGGTTGTCGCGCATCGCCTCCGACAATCGCCTTGTCAGGGATGTCACGATGGCCGAGCTTGCGGCGGTCGATGCTGCCTTCAATTTTTCTCGCGATGGCGCCGGTTGGCCTTTCCGCGGCCAGGGAATTCGCGTTCCCAGACTCGCTGAGGTGCTCGAATTATGTTCCGGGCTGCGATTCGTCGTCGAGTTTAAGCCGCACGATCCGCTAATTGCCGACGCGACGCTTGAAGTCGTCCGACGGGCTGGAATGGGCCGGCGGGTGCTGTTCGCGAGTGAACATCTTCCGCCGATCGCACGTGTCAGGACCCTTGCGCCACAAATCCCGACCAATCTCACGGCCACCGAAATCCTCGCATTCATGCAATCTTTACAGCCAGGAGCCCCGCCCTATGCGGCGGCCGGTGATGCGTTGCAAATTCCGCCTGAGCATCGCGGAATGCCGCTCGCGACACCGGAAGTGGTCGCCGCTGCGCATCGGAATGGGCTCGAAGTTCACGTCTGGACGATCAACGACCAGGCAAAAATGGAAGAAATGCTATCGCTGGACGTCGACGGCATCATTACTGACTATCCCACCCGGCTGCTGACCCTGCTCCATTCAGGGCAGCAGGGAGAATAAAGGCAGGAGGGGAAAGGAAGCAGAGGGAGAGTATTCGAATGAAACTCGATATCGGCATCTCAACCCGGGATTTGAGTGAAGTGCCGGCCGAAGCCAAACGGGCCGAACAACTTGGCTTCGACGCGCTGTGGTCGATGGAAGCAGGCAACGACGCCTTGCTGCCTCTCGCGCTCGCCGCAGAGCATACCCGGCGAATCAAGCTCGGGCCTTCGGTCGCGATTGCCTTTCCCCGCAGCCCGATGGCGATCGCATACACGGCGTGGGATTTGGCCGCACTTTCGCAGGGACGTTTCATTCTGGGACTCGGCACTCAGGTCAAAGGCCATATTGAGCGGCGCTACGGGGTCAAATGGGAAGCGCCGGTGGCGAAGTTGCGCGAATACGTGTTGGCATTGAAGGCAATATTCAAGTGCTGGGTGGAAGGGGGCAAGAAGCTCGCGTTTCAAGGCAAATACTACAACTTTTCGCTGATGACCCCGTTCTTCGCGCCGCGGCCCCATAATCATCCGATTCCGATTTACATTGCAGGCGTCAATGAGCACATTTTGCGGCTCGCTGGTGAGCATTGCGACGGGCTCCATGCGCATCCTTTCACCTCGGCGAAGTACCTGCGCGAATTCCTGATCCCTCATGTGGAGGAAGGTCTCATCAAATCCGGCCGCACACGCAAAGACTTCACAATCTTTACTACCGCCTTCGTAATTCTCGGGCGCAATCAGGAGGAAATCGAACGAGCCAAAGCCGGGGTACGTCAGCAGATCTCGTTCTATGCCTCGACCCGCACATATAAGGTGGTGCTCGATACGCACGGATGGGGCGACCTCGCTTACAAACTCAACGAGCTGGCGGCCAAGGGTGATTGGGTCTCAATGCCGAAGCTTATTACCGACGAAATGCTTGACGTGTACGCAGTCAGCGGTACCTATGATAACATTGCGGAAAAGATGCAGGAGCGTTTTGACGGCCTGCTCGACCGTGTAGCTTTTTACGTGCCGTACGAAACAGCGTTCGACGACGAGGGCTGGAGCAGGCTCTGCAGGCGCTTCAACGGCTGATCGGGTGAACCGTCGCTGTTCTCGTCAGACCCATTCTCGATGCGGTGCAGATTCTCAAATCAGCCCTGGGTAGCCTTGCGCTTGATAACGACCGACGCCCAAGGTGCCTAAGGCCGCACTCTCGGCTAGGCTAACCGCAGATGGCCAGCCGTGTTCTATACGCAAGTTCACCGGATTGGGGCGTTAGGGGAGGGCGGCTGGATGAATTGGTCGCCAATCCGGATTTCCGAGTACTGAAAAAGACTTCGCGTACTTTGACAGGAATCGCGCAGGTTGACGGCGTCGAAGTCTTCGTCAAGCGCGTCGCGAGTGTCTCATGGGTAAAAGGTATTGTTGCTCGAGTTTGCGGTTCGAGAGCCAGAAGGACAGTCCAAGGCGCGGAAATCTTGAAGCGCACTGGTTTTTCGCATCCGAGGCTGATTGCGGCGTTTGAGCGATGTCAGTGTGGCTCGGTTCGGACCAGCTACGTGGTCGCCGAGTGTCTTCATCGACCGAAAATTCTAAGCCGCTTCGCGCTCGCCGACGGCCGCGATTTCCGCTGGCGCCGATGGCTTTCCGAACGCCTGGCACAGACAATTCGCAGCCTGCATGATGCCGGTTGCTACACGCGCGATTTGCAGGAAACCAACCTGATGCTGGAAGCGCAGGGCGGCAGGCTGAAAATTTATTTCACTGACCTTGAAGATTTCCGTCAGGTGCCTCGGGTTTCGCGGCGGCTCAGGATGCTTAACCTGATTCATCTCGATCGCAGTATTGGCCGCTTCGTCTCGCGCGCTCATCGGTTGCGGTTTCTTTACAATTACCTGGGCAGCAGACCGGGGAAAGTCGAAGCGCGGGCGCTGGTTGCACACCTGCATCGGATACGTGAGCGAATCGAGCGGCGCAAACGACGGCAGCAGCGTACAAACGCGATCATCACACCGCCGCCGCACCGATCGCAAACCGTGAGGACTTCCGGGATTCCTCTTCTTCCAAGTCGCTGACCGGAAAATAGAATTAAGGAATACGTATGGCGCTTCAGGCATTTAGGCGCGAATATACTCATCATACGGAGCGTATTCATTCTGTCGGCGGCGGCAGCAGCCTCCGCGACGCGATGCTCGGGCTCAATGACGGACTGGTGGCCGCATTTGCAGTCACCTCGGGGGTGGCGGGCGCCTTTAGCACGAGCAAAATTGTTGTGATGGCGGGATTGGCAGAGATGCTGGGAGGAGCAGTGTCGATGGGACTGGCGGCGTTTGCGTCGACCCGCGCCCATCGGGAATTCTATCGCAGCGAAGAACAGCGCGAGCGCGACGAAATTAGAAGGTGGCCTGAGCACGAACGTGACGAAATTCGCAGTATCTATCGCGACAAGGGCTTCAGCGGACCATTGCTCGACCAAATCGTTTTGCACATAACCGCCGACCCGACTCGATGGCGCAGCGTGATGATGCGAGAGGAACTGGGCTTCGGCGCCGAAGTGATGGAACCGCCGCTACGCTCGGCGTTGACGGTGGGCGGGACATATCTTATTGGCGCGGCTGTGCCGCTTCTGCCCTACTTGGCCGTCGAGCCGTCTTTCGGGATATTGATTTCGGCACTCGCCACCATCGTCGCACTGTTTGTGGTGGGTGCCGCCAAGACAGTGCTGACAGCGCGGCCCTGGTGGCGCAGCGGTCTTGAAAGCATGATGGTCGGCGCGATTGCCGCGCTGGTCACCTACAGTGTCGGCCGAGCATTCGGGACGAAATGACTAAGCCGGAGGGACCGTCCCCGCAGGTGTACCAATTAGCGGAACCGGTCCGGCCTGTATAATCCCATCTTATCCGTGCATGCCGTAGCGAAGCGCGAGAGGGGCCAAGCACCACGATCAGGTTATAGCAAAGCACCGCGAAAGGGATCGTCGCGCTGAGGTGGATGCTGCAGCAAGTTGGCGGCCCATTTACGCGCCATGGTGAGTGCTTCTTCGGCTCGCTTGAACAGCCGTTCGCGATGCATCGTGCCCCAGACGTAGACGTCGACTGACGGTTCGTCAGCAAGCGTGACGTCGACCATCCAATCTTCGAGCTGCGGTCCACAGATCAGCAGCCTGAGCAAACGCCCATGATCGAGTACTACGCCGCGCGCATTCTGTGGCAGCCGAAACTCTTCCTTGACGCGTTTCACTAACCGCGCAGGATAGTGCTCCTCGGTCATTGGCACGTAAACCCAATCGCCGGGGGGAGGATTCGCCGCGCGCGCGATGCGTAGGTTGTTGTCCGTAAGATCTTCCTTGGCGCGCTCCTGCTCGTAGTCCTTGGCCACCGAGTAGAAAGTCATTGCAACCGGCAGTTGCGGCAGATCGCTTTCTGCTTTCGTCTGCTTGGGTTTTTTGAGGTTGGTTTCCACCCACCAGCGATTATCAACATTGGGCTTCTGCGCCATTTTTGCCAATTGCAGTTATGCGCACCTCTTCTGCCGTCCGGCGCTTCGATGAGCGTGAGGACTATATCGTAATGGGCACCGGCGGCGACGCGCGCGAATTCGAGTCGAGCGCCGGCCTCGTAAACTTACCCTCTGCGCTTCCTGACGACAATTAGAAGAAGGTCTGGCACGCCGCAGAGAGCGCCTGAGACCTCGCACCATCCTTAAGGTAAAAGCCTCCGCTTTGCGTTCAGCGTCAGACCAGAACACGTAATGACCGAGTTCATGGTAAACCGTCTGCACCCACATCCGCTCGCTATTGTAAACGCGGCACCGTTTCCAGTTTTCGGGATGTACCAGGTGGATACGGCCGTCCTCGAAGGTCCTCCCCGCAGTTCGGCCCCAATCGATGTATTCGAACCACTGAATGTGTGGGCGTTTAACCCCATAAAAGCGGCAAAAATCCGAAATTGCTCGCCTGAACATCGATGGGCGATGTCCTTGAAAATATGACGCCAGTTGGCGGTCTATCTCACGACGCTGCGCGATCGGGGGAACCAGCATTCGCACCGGTCAAGTCTCCAAGCTTCAGATAATAGAAATTGTCTCGAACCGTCGTCGAAATCAATCACTCAAGAGACTTGTCCGGAAAAGAATTTCAATCGAAAATGCGGTTCGATGCCCCTGCGGTTTCAGCGAACCTTAATGACGTTGGGTAAAGAAGGTTGCATTAGAAGAGCTCAACGTATCATAAGCGCCAACTGGCGAGATCATTCGCATGAATTTGAACAAGCTGATTAGCTGCCCGCCGACACAGCCCTTGGGCGTGCCCGCCATCGCAACCGGTTGGCGCTCATATGATGTGTGCGGCTGAGTTCCTTGAGGCGTAATCGTCCCATCGGATGGCGGACCGAATTTGCCAGGCCCATTGTCAGACCACGCAGTCGTGAGCGCAGCACGTCCTGATCGATCTCCAGTGCGTCGCAAACGCTGTCGAAAGAAAAGGGGTAGTTAGTCCCCCGTGTGTTGATCCATTGCGCCGCTTCGGCAAAGACCCGGCGCTTACGTGCGCTCCCAACCCGCCGCCATCCCTGCAGGATATTAATCGCATCGACCAGCACGGCTAGCATCAAGCGCTGCTCGCTGGACAGGCCGACGCTGCCAAGCGCACCGAAATACTGGGAAGGCAGAATCACATCCATTTGGGAAAGAGTATCCGTGGCATCGGATATCGCCTGCGCCTCCATTTATGTTTCCCCCTTTTCCTGGTTCAGATTCGAGCCAGGTCCGGCACCCGAGAATTTCGCCTTAAGCGTGCCTGATTGATTTAAACCATAATAAAGCGCCTATAGCAAGTTATAAAGAGTCGGTCAAAACTCGCATAAGAGAATCTAATTATGTCCTCGCTTGCGCTACTATGGCAAAACGCGACCTAGTTAGTCGCCGCTTGAACTTCAGGGGTTTCCATTTCTTGAACTTTAGGACAGCTTATTCGGGCAGGGCGACCTGCTATAGTAGCTGTACGATCAAGTGCCGGGCATGAGCCGCAAAGTGTGACAAGTAAAAGCGCCGGCTCGACGCGCGGAGCATCGCCAATGGAGCAGATTCAGCGCACTACCCGAAAAATCCGAATTGGCAAAGTCGAGGTCGGCGGTGATGCGCCGATTGTAGTCCAGTCAATGTGCGCGACGCGCACGACGGATATCGACGCGACCGTCGCCCAAACGCGTCAATTGGCGCGAGCGGGAGCGGGTGTGGTTCGAATTGCTGTCGACAATGAGAGGGAAGTCGCGGCCTTAAAGGAAATTCGGCGCCAAACCAGCGGAATCACCTTGTCAGTCGATTTGCAGGAGAATTATCGGATTGCCGACAAAGTCGCTCCGTTCGTTGATAAGATTCGTTACAACCCCGGCCATCTGCACCACATCGAAAAGGCCAAACCGATTCCTCAAAAGGTGAAATGGCTCGTCGAGATCGCACGTGAGCACGATTTGGCCATTAGGATCGGGGTCAATTGCGGTTCTGTAGCGCCAACCTTCATCGAGAAATATCCGAACGATCAGTTGGCAGCGCTGGTCGAATCAGCAGCCTATCACTGCGCGCTGATGGATGAGTTCAGGTTCAAGCGCTTCGCCGTCTCTCTTAAAGACTCTGATCCGGCCAAAGTGACAGAAGCGAATCGCCAGTTCGCCCGTCGCCGACCCGAGGTGCCGATCCATCTGGGCGTGACCGAGGCGGGCTTACCACCTGATGGCATTGTCAAGACCCGTATTGCCTTTGAAAAACTCCTGGCGCAAGGGATCGGAGACACGATTCGCGTATCACTCACACTGCCCAACGAGCGCAAACACGAGGAGGTGGCGGTCGGCCATCAGATTGTCAACGATATCAAGGCAGGGCGTTTCATCTCAGTGCCAGAGTTCGGTACTGGCCTGAATATCATCTCCTGCCCGTCGTGCTCGAGGGTCGAGAATGAGCGCTTCGTCGAATTGGCGCAGCAGGTGAAGGAAATTACGTCCTATGCGTCACGCCATCGTATTACGATTGCGGTGATGGGTTGCCGGGTAAACGGTCCGGGCGAAACCGACGATGCCGACTTGGGTCTATGGTGCGGGCCAACGACGGTCAATCTAAAAAAGCGGGAGCGTAAACTCGGCAACTTCAAATATGACGAAGTGTTGAGCCGTTTGAAACTCGAAGTCGACCAGTTGATAGCCGCTCGCACTGCCTCAACGGTGTGAACGAAGCGGGTCAGAAATTTTGTCGGCGCAATATCAGAGTAATGCCGCTTCGCTTCGGAAGAGATCCGACCGCGCCAATGTAGAGGATCCGCGAAAAAGGCGAGGAACCGCGGTAGCAGTCCATCGCGAAGACCTCAGGCAGTATATCGAAGATAGCCACTGCTATTACTGCCCGGAACTGAAACGGAGCAGGAGATGAAGCCGATCGCGAAATCTAACCTAACTTCCGCATTTTTCAGAACAGATCCGCGATATTGCTAGGGTTTTTGGTTTTTCCGTCACTATGGATGGTACCAGGTGCGCAGCGGTTTGATGATCTCGGCGGAGATGCCCAAGGTCGAATAG